>OCOJ01000908.1_pt1 | contig 31357 bp, 28 predicted proteins | sample 1539251 | NCBI WGS metagenome assembly OCOJ01 (sample SAMN01911457, study PRJEB22624) | soil metagenome | biome: Soil | place: Malaysia | collected 2012-04-30 | depth RA_metagenome m
CGCGAAGTCGTACACCGTGGGCCCGCAGGTGTAGATGCGCACTTCGCCCGGCTCGAGCGGAACAAACGGCTCGACCCGGCCCGTCAGCGTGTTCTGAAAGCGAATCTCGCCCATGCGCGTTCCGTCGGAGGCGTCACTCTCCACCGTGAACGCGCCCGGCAAAGCACACGATTCTATCCGAAGTGGCACAGTCTTTCCGCGATTTCCGCGTCCCGAACCCCCGTGAGTCGGTGAATCAACAAGTTCGGTACAATGCCAGGGATGGTTTTGGGAGAGCGGACGAATCCGTGGCTCAAGGTTCCCTCCGTGCCACCCTACGTACTTCCCTGCGACGCGGGTGCAATCCAGGCTTACAACTTACATGCGGCGGAGAATTACCGAATACAGTGTGATCTCCTGCCTGAACCTTTCATTGGAATCACCTCAGCGCCCGTTGTGCTACTCAGTGGGAACCCTGGATTCGACGAAACAGACCTTCAGGCTCATTCGGACCCCCGGTTTCGGTCGGCCATTCGTGAAAATCATGCACAGGCCCGATTGACATATCCCTTCTACTACCTTGACTCGAGCCTCGAGAGCCCGGGGCGAATTTGGTGGGAAACCAAATTAAAGTCACTCCTGAATATTTTCGATCCAGAGCATCTTTCGCGGGCGCTGCTCTGCGTTGAGTTCTTTCCGTATCACTCCAGGAAATATCGTCATGCGGACGTCAACTTGCCTTCGCAAGAATATGGATTTGATCTAATTCGTCAGGCCATTTCGCGGAAAGCATTCATCGTGAAGATGAGAGGCACGAACAATTGGTTGGACCGAGTTCCCGAGCTTGAGGAATACCCCCGAACTGTTGCTCTCAACAGCTGGCAGAACGTGGCGATCTCCCCTCGCAATTGCCCGGAATTCATATCACTCGTCTCGGTAATCCGGCAATACATCGAGGCCGCATCGTGAGAAATGGGGCTCGCCTTACCATCCAGGCGCATGCCTTTGACGCGGCCTGGCACACTCCATAAATGCCCCGGCGCGCGTCCGCGACTTGCGCGCCTGTGTTACCCTTGGNCCCACCATGCGCCGCGACGACGATCTCAAAGAGCTGCGCTTCGAGGAGGAGCGGCGGGGAAAGAGACCCATTGACCTTGCGGCCCGAAAACGCAGACTCTTGCTGTTGCGAAAATTCAGGGAGGCTTTGCAGAGCGGCGACGAGGAGAAATTCAAAGCGGCAATTATCGAGCAGCTCGGGCAGTTGCCCGGTACCGCCGAGTTCGAGAACTCGCTGAAGATCTGGCGCCGGTACCGGAGCTCTTCTTGAACTTTACTCGTGAAAATGAAGCCACCCTCTCGTCCTGTTCCTCCTCCGGCAGTCTGGCCAGATGGCGCTCAGCGTTGGCNGGTCAAAAGCGCCGCAGCCTGCTCAAGGGTCAGCTTTCGCTTGGTGGTCATCGAGCTCCAAGAGTAGCAGCACTTCTCCCGGAGACGCAACCGCCAGCAGTCAATAGATTGGCGGACCGCTTAAACGCAGTCACGGCAAGAGCGCGCGGCGCAGCTTGAGCGACCGTTTCGCCTGGCCGCTGTTTTCCACAAGCACCTGACCTTTCGCCGGGGTTTACAGCGGTTTGACGCTGTGCTACGGTTTGGAGGTTCGCCACCCGGACAGCGCCAGGCGGCTGGGTCTCCTGATCAGGATCCTGCCGGATCGGTTGTCGCGTNTTGGAGGTTCGCCGCCCGGACAGCGCCAGGCGGCTGGGTCTCCTGATCAGGATCCTGCCGGATCGGTTGTCGCGTAGAATCCTCCACTCGAGGAAAGGGGAAGTGTCTCCCTCCGCCACAGGCGTGGTGTGCGGGGGCCAAGGCACTCCGGACAGGACCTAAATTGCTGAAATTGCGCAAGATCGAACTGCTCGGCTTCAAGTCCTTCTGCGAACNACCGTCACCACCTTCGGTAACGACGGCATTACCTGCATCGTCGGGCCGAACGGCTGCGGCAAGTCCAACATTGTGGACGCCATCTCCTGGGTGCTCGGCGAGCAGAGCCACAAAATGCTCCGTGCGGAGCGCATGTCCGACTGCATCTTCAACGGCACGCAGAAGCGTCCGCCCATGGGCCTGGCGGAAGTGCATTTGACCATGGTGGATCCCGACCTGGCCGACGCCGCGGCAAAGGTCCTGGACGCGCAGGAAACGGCGGAAGAACAGAACGAGCAAACCCCGGAATCTAACGCAGAGGACACCGAGAGCGCGGAGAGCGCGGAGAACGCAGAGAGCAAGGAACAGGACGCCACGGCGCCGGGGGACGAAGCACGGACGCCGAGAAAGCGGCGCCCGGCGCGGCCCGCTCCGGTGATGAAGCCGGGCGAAGTAGTTGTGGGCCGGCGGCTGTACCGCGACGGGCAGAGCGAGTACCTGCTGAACGGGCGCCCGGCGCGCCTGCGCGACATTCAGGACCTGTTCATGGGCACCGGGCTGGGGCCGGAGTCCTACGCCATCATCGAGCAGGGGCGCATCGGGCAAATTCTCGCCGCGAAGCCGCTGGAACGCCGCTCCATCATTGAGGAGGCCGCCGGCGTCACCAAATACAAGACGAAAAAGCGCCTTGCCGAGGCAAAGCTCGAAGCCGCGAAAACCAATCTGGCGCGCGTCAACGACATTTTTGTGGAAGTGGAGAAGCAACTGGCCTCGCTCAAGCGCCAGGCGGCCAAGGCGCGGCGCTTCAGCGAACTGCGCGAACAGGTGCGCTCACGCCAGCGCCTGGTGCTGGCCAGCCGCGCCCGCGCGCTGGATGCGGAAGCCACCCGCCTGGAAGGGCTGCTGGCGGAGGTGACTTCGGCGGAGCAGGCGGAAGCGCGGCAGCTCGCCGGGCTGGAGGAGGAACACGCCGCGCTCGTCCAGCGAACCGAGCAAATCGAAGGCGAGCTGCGCCAGGTGACCACCCATCTGGGAGAGACTTCGCTGGAACTGGACCGCGCGGAAAACCGCCTGATCTTTCATCGCGAGAAGAGCGCACAACTGAACGAACAGGCCATCGCGCTGGCCGCGGAAGCGGCCGTGGCCGCGGATGAACTGGCCGCGGTCGAGCGCCGCTCGGCGGAACACGTCCGTACTCTGGCCATGCTGCGCGGCGAACGCGAGCAGGTGGAAGCCGCGCTGGGCGAAGTGATGGCCCTGGCTGCCGCGCAGGCGGAAGAGGAACGGCTGCTTTCCGAACGCCTGGAATCGCTGCGGCGCTCTGCCGGCGACCTGGCCTCCGAACAGGCCTCCTGGCGCGCGGAGCAGGCGCGCGCGGAGCAGGCCCTGGAACAGTACACCGCGGCCCTGGAGCGGCTGCGCGAGCAATCCGAGCGCGTGGCGCTGGAAGAATCGCAGGCGCGCACGCGCAGCGAGACGGCGGGGGCCTACGCGGAAAACGCCACCGCGGATGCGCGGCGCCTGGCCACGGAACTGGATGCGCGCCAGCGCGAATTGGCGCGGCTCCGCGCCGAACAGCAGGAGGCCACGCGCGAGGCGGAATCGCTGCGCGAGACCCTGACTGGCCTGCGCGCGGAGTCCGCTTCGCTCGAACGCATCCTGAACGAGCGTTCCTATTCCGCCGAAGCCGTGCAGCGGCTTTTCGCTGCCAATGGCGAGGGTGAAAAGCGCGGGTTCCATGCCGTGGGCGTGCTGGCGGACTATGCGGAGGTGGCGGAGGCGCACGAGCCGGCCATCGAGCAATTCCTGCGCGACGAGCTCGAATACGTGGTGGTGGAAACCTTTGACCACGCGCGCGCGGGCATTTCCATGCTGCGCGACGAAGTGGGCGGGCGCGCCACCTTCTTTGTGGATTCGGTGCGCAAACTTCCCCAGCCCGCGGATGTAGCGGCGCTTCCCTTCTCCGAGAGCGATGGAGTGGTCGCGCGGTTCGATCAGCTGGTGAACTTCCGCGACCCGCTGGGCGCGCCGGCCAAACATTTCCTGCCCAAGCTGGCCAACGCCTACCTGGTGGAATCCCCGGCGGCCGCGGAGGGCCTGGCGCACCGCCATCCGGCGCACCATTTTGTGACCCAGGACGGCACCTGCTATCACGGGCGGCTGGTCTCTGGCGGGCGGCCGGATGAGGCGGGGCCGCTGCAGATCAAGCGCGAATTGCGGCAGCTCCACGCGCGCACCGGGGAAGCCCAGGAGGCCAGCGAGCGGATCCGCGAGCGCCTGGAAGGATTGATCGCCGCTCTCACCGGCGCGGAATTTGCTCAGGCCGATGCGCAGGCCGCGCACGTGGAAGCGGAGAAAACCGCGCTCGGCGCGTCCATCGAGCGCAGCCAGGCGCAAGCCGATCTCCAGCGCATCGCACGGCTGGGCTCGGAGTGCCGCGTGGAATTGGCGCGCAGCGAGGGCGAAGCCGGAGAATGCCGCCTGCGCGCGGCCACGGCGCGGCGCATGCTGGAGCGCGCGGCCGCGGCCAGCGCGGCCACGGAGACGGAGCGGGAGCAGACTGCGGCCCGCATGGAAACCCTCCGCACCGACCGGGCCACGCAACACGAGCGGGCCGCCCGGCAGCGCGCGGCCGCCGCGCAAGTCGCGGAGCGCGTCTCCTCGGCGCAAGCGGAAGCGGCGCGGCTGGCCGCGGACGGCGCGGAAACGCGCGCGCGGTGCGAAAAGCTCGAAGAAAAGCGCGTGGCCCTGGAAGCTGAGCGCCGCGCGCTGGCTGCCGCCTGCGAGGAGCTGGAGCTGCGCTCGGCCGCGCTGGCCGAAGAGAAAAAACGCCTGGCGGCGCGCCGCGAGGAATGCGAAACGGCGTTTCAGGCCGGACGCACCCGCCTGGCGGAACTGGACGACGCCGAGCGGCGCTGCCGGCAGTCCGCCGGCGAGCTGCGCGAGCAGCGCAGCGGCATCGAGGTGGCGCGGGCGCGGAACGAGTCGGACCTGGCCCACCTGCGCGAGCTGTGCGCGGCGGAGATGAACCTGCAGCCGGAAGAGGTGATGGCGCTCGAGCCGGAGCCGCTTTCCGGTGACGCCCTGGAGACGGCGGAAATCGAGCTGCGCGATCTGCGCGCACGCATCGAGAACNATGGGCGCGGTCAATATGATGGCCCTCGAGGAATACCAGCAGTGCGAGGAGCGCCACGGCTTCCTGGAACGCGAGCGCCAGGACTTGCTGGCATCCATCGCGGATACCCAGCAGGCCATCCGCGAGCTGGACGCGGTTTCGCGCGAGCGCTTCGAGAAGGCCTTCGAGGTGATCAACCGCAATTTCGCGGAGAGCTTCCAGACGCTCTTTGGCGGCGGCACCGGGCAACTGCGGCTCACCGAGCCGGACTCGTCCGGCGAGTGCGGACTGGAAATGGTGGCCCAGCCGCCCGGCAAGCGCCTGCAAAACGTGCTGCTGCTCTCCGGCGGCGAGAAGGCGCTCACCGCGCTGGCCCTGCTGGTGGCCATCTTCCGCTACCAGCCCAGCCCGTTCTGCATTCTGGATGAAGTGGATGCGCCGCTCGATGAGGCCAACGTGACGCGCTTCACCCGCCTGGTGGCGCACATGGGCCAGCAGACGCAGTTCCTGATCGTCACGCACAACCGCCGGACCATGGAGATGGCCGAGGTGATGTACGGCGTGACCATGCAGGAGCCCGGCGTGTCGAAGCTGGTCTCGGTGAAATGGAAATCCGAGGGCGCGGATACGCCCGCAACGGATACGCAACGCCCGCAAGCCGCCGGCGCCGCGGCCTGACCGCGGCCCGTCGTCAACGCACGGCCTGTTCAACGCATCGCGCATTCCAGAAAGTTTTCCACACGTTGCGCCGCGCCAGGACTTGCGGCGGTTTTTTTCCTCGTCGTGTACCATTGACATTCCTTCCGCCTGCGCTATGATTCCGCCCCTCCCCAGCCAGGAGAAAGTGGTGGCGCCGACTTCGAAGCTGCATCCGGTGGTGTTTGAGACGCATTTCCCTTCGCTGAAGCTTAAAGCGAGGGGAAAAGTCCGGGACATCTACGATCTCGGCGACCGGCTGCTGCTGGTGGCCACGGACCGGCTCTCGGCGTTCGATGTGGTAATGCCCACGCCGATTCCCGATAAGGGCCGCGTGCTCACGCAGCTCTCGCTGTTCTGGTTCGAGAAGCTTTCCGGCCTCGTTCCGAACCACGTGCTTCCTTCGGGTGAGTTCTCGGGAGAACTGGCGCCCTACGCGGCGGAACTCGAGGGCCGCGCCACCGTGGTGCGCAAAGCCGAGCCCATCCTGGCGGAATGCGTGGTGCGCGGTTACCTGGCCGGGTCCGGGTGGAAGGAATACCGCCAGACCGGAGCGGTGTGCGGCATCGCGCTGCCGAAAGGATTGCAGGAATCCAGCAAGCTGCCCGAGGCTCTCTTCACACCCTCCACCAAGGCATCTTCGGGCCACGACGAAAACATTTCCTTTGCGGAAATGGCCGGAATCACGGGAGATCACCTGGCGCAGCGCCTGCGGGACGTTAGCCTGGAGCTCTACCGCCGGGCCGCGGACTACGCTGCAAGTCGGGGGATCCTTATCGCGGACACAAAATTTGAATTTGGCTTGCTGGATGGAAAGCTGATCTGGATTGACGAGGCGCTTACTCCGGATTCCTCGCGCTTCTGGCCGGCGGAGGGCTATGCTCCGGGGCGCGCCCAGCCTTCCTTCGACAAGCAGTTCGTCCGCGATTATCTCGAGCGCACGGGATGGAATAAACAGCCGCCCGGCCCCGCGCTGCCCCCGGAGGTCGTGGCGGGAACCACCGCCAAGTACCGGGCAGCGTATCGCCTGCTCGTGGGACGCGATTTGGACAACGGCCGCTGACCGGCCGACCGGAGCGCTTGCCGTGAGAGACCAACTCGAGAGCCTGGTGGGACAGATGGTCGAGCGCGGCATCCTGTTTCAGGAGGCTGTGGGCGAGTTCGAAAAACGCTTCATCAAGAGAGTGCTGGACCGCCTGAATGGGAATCAATCCCGCGCGGCCAAGGTCTTGGGCATCCATCGCAACACCCTCAGCCGGAAGATCTACGCCTATAAGCTGGAACCCCGCCGGCGATAGACCGGATTTCTCACCACGGTTGTAGCGCAGGGCGGCGAAAGCCCCCATTCGCCCGGCACCGCAGCAGCAAAGGAAAAAGAGCGGCGCTGCGGATCCTGAAACCAGACCCTGCGGTCCGTTCCGGTGGATTTGCATCGGACATACCGCGGGGCTCTCCCGATCCCGAATCCCGAAGCCCGAAGCATCGGGATCGGGATCGGGTCGGGACGCCCCGCGCTGCCACCGGGGAAGCGACGGCCGATGGCGGGATTCCAGTTCACTGGCAACGCGGCGTTCGGTTTTCCCCGCACTGGTCACTGATTACTTGTCGCCGGAGGAGACCTGCTGCTTACTTGCCCGGTTTTTTGCCCGGCCGCTTGGGCGCGGCCTTGCCCTTCTCGGCGGGGATATCTTCCGGATTGATCTTCACGTCTTCAAAAGTCAGTTGGAACGGGGTGGGAGTATAGCCCGTCAGTTTGCCCGCGAAGCGGAAGATATCGTCCTTGCTGAGGCGCGCCGCTTCGGGCTGCGTGGTGATCTTCAGCGTGGTGTCCGCGGCGGTGCTGGCGTTCACCTCGTCTTCGGTCGAACCGATGGCCGCTTTCAGTTCGATCGCCGCCGTGTTCGCGGCATTCACCTCGTAGGTCTTCGCGAGAAACGCCTCCGGAAACACTCCGTTGCACACCGCCAGCCAGGCCATCTTGCCCTTGTCTCCGCCGCCCTTGAGCTGCGCGATGAGCGCGGGAACCTCGGTCTCGCGCACTTTGGCCAGTTCCGCTGCGCTGGGAAGCGAATAGCCCGCGGGGGGATCCGGGGAGCTTTGCGCCAGAGTGAGCAGCTCCGTTACCTGGGCATCCACCGAACCATCGCAGCCCGGCTGCTGGTACTCGAAAATCTTGTCATGCAGGAACTTGGTGATCTTGTCCGCGTCTGGAATTTTCAGATCGATGGCGCGGGCCAGCGCCCAGAATCCGGCTACCGATTGCGGCGGGCTCAAGAGTAAGTCGGCCACACCCATGCGGTAATCATCGCCGGGCTGATTGGGATCCAGCGCCAGGGCTTTCTGGTAATAGTCCACCACTGCCTTGTAGTCCTTCAAGTAGTAGGAAGCGCTGGCCGCGGTGTTATTGAACTGCAGGGTGTACTGCTTCTTCGCTGCCGCCCACTGGTCATCTTTCATCTGCTCGGGCTTCTTGAAGGCGTCCAATGCCTTCAAGCCTTCCAGGGCGGCATCGCGGCCTTTGGTGGCTGCCTGGGCCAGGTCCGGACTCTTCGCGTTATAGGCGTAGTCAAACGTGGCCGCCCGGCGATAGTAAGCGTCCAGCCGCACGCCATCGCCGGCCGCGGGCAACGCGATGAGCTTGTCCAGGTACTCAATCACCTTCACCCATTGCTGCAGGCTCGCGTAAGTGGGCCAGTACTGGCTGTACACATACGGCATGTACTCCGAGTTGGGGTACTTGGCCACGAAATCATCCAGCATCTTGATCTTCTGCTGCGGATTCTTCTCAGCGGCGGCGGCGTTGAATGCGTCATACTCGGCGCGAGTGGCCTTTGGAGCGGCGGCTTGCGGCGGTGCGGCAAGAGCCGCGGTGGCCCCCGCTCCCGAAATACCCCAAGCCAGCGCGAGCGCTCCCAGCAGCCTCGCGACGCTCCTACACATGATGCTCATGGTGCTGAACTGCCTCCTGAGGGCCCTCTTCGGTTCCGTGGCGATGGAGCCGCTCTGTAGATTGACGCGTTTCAAGCCGCATGCAACTAAGAGCGCGCATTATAAGGAATGCATCCCACCCGCGCAACAAATTCCCTGCCACCCGGCCTCCCCGTGGCAGAACCGCTGGGCCCGTTCCCTGTCATGCTACGATGCGCGGCGTGGCGCCTTTGCTGCCCGGAGGATTTGTCATGCAGGTTTCTGGAGCGTTCGCACAAGAGACGGCCATCGTCACGGGAGGAAGCCGCGGCATCGGCCTGGCCATCGCGCGGCGGCTGGGCCGGCGGGGCGCGCGCGTGGCGCTGTGCGCGCGGAACGCAGAGGCTGCGGAGCAGGCAGCGCGCGCGCTGCGCGACGAGGGCGTGGAGGCGCTGGGCGCGGCCGCGGACGTGACCTCCGCCGCCTCCGTGCGCGCGTTCGTGGAGCGCGTCCGCGAGGCTTGCGGCGGCGTATCTCTGCTGGTGAACAACGCCGGCATTGGAATTTTCCGGCCCGCGCTGCAGCTCGAGGAAGACGATTGGGACCGTGTGCTGGACACCAACCTGAAAGGCGCGTGGCTGATGAGCCGCGCGGTGGCCCCGCTGATGGTGGCCGCCGGCCGCGGCCAGATCATCCATATCGCCTCGCTGGCGGGGAAAAACACGTTCGCAGGCGGCGGGGCCTACTGCGCGTCGAAGTGGGGACTGCGCGGCCTGGCCGGGTGCCTGGCGGAAGAGCTGCGCGGGCAGGGCATCCGCGTGAGCCTGATTTTCCCGGGCTCGGTGCATACGGAATTTTCGCCGCACGCGGGAAAGGATCCCGGGCGCATGCTGCAGCCCGAAGACGTGGCCCAGGTGGTGGAGATGCTGGTGGGGCAGTCGCCGGGCAGCTACGTAAGCGAAGTGGACCTGCGGCCGGCGCAAAAGCCGTAGGGCGCCGCTTCCGGGCGCCGCGGCCCGCTAAACATTCCTCTTGACAATATTCGTTATAACGAGTATATTCCCCACGTGAGCGGAAAGATCCTGAAGGAAATCCAGCAGACCCGGCCCTTCCCTTCTCTCGAGGCGGAGGCCGCGGTCAACCTGGTGCGCACCGCGGACCTGATGCTCCGCGGCATGGAGGCGGCGCTCAAGCCCTGGGGGCTTTCCGTCGAGCAGTTCAACGTGCTGCGCATCCTGCGCGGGGCCGGGCCCGCGGGCCTGCCCTGCGGAGAGATCGCGGCGCGCATGGTCACCCGCGACCCGGACATGACCCGGCTGTTGGACCGCCTGGAGGCGCGCGGGCTCATCGGGCGCGCGCGGGACGGCAAAGACCGCCGCGTGGTCGTCAGCCGTATCCGGCCCGCCGGCCGGCGTATGCTGGCCGCGGCGGACGGTCCGCTGGAAGCCGCCAACCGGCGGCGCCTGGGCCCGCTCGGGCAAAAACGCCTGCGCCAACTGGTGGCCCTGCTGGAGGCGGCCCGGGAAAATCGGGCGGCGTGAGCTGCTTTTCCAATTTCGCGTTTTGCCCTGGTTCTGCGAGCGCCATGTAACCGCGCGCAGGTGTTTTCGCTCTAAAACGTCAACCGGCACATCGCCAAAAGGAGAGAATCATGAAGAAGTTGCTGTCCGTTGCGGCCCTGCTTGCCTTTGCAGCCTTGCCCGGCCGCGCGCAGAGCACTACGTGGCAAGTGGACCCGGCGCACACCAATGCGCAGTTCGCCATCAAGCACCTGGGGATATCCACCGTGAAGGGGCAATTCACCAAGACCACCGGGCAGATCCAGATCGACCAAGCGGACATCACCAAGTCCCATCTGGAAGTGACCGTGGATACCACCACCCTGGACACGCGGGTGGAGGCGCGCGACAAGGACGTGAAGAGCGCCAACTATCTGGACGTGGAAAAATTTCCGACCATGACCTTCAAATCGAAGAGCGTGACCGCGGCCGGCGCAGGGAAACTGAAGCTGACCGGCGACTTGACCATCCACGGCGTGACCAGGGAAGTGACCTTCGACGTGGACGGGCCCAGCCAGACGATTACCGACCCCTGGAAGAATTTGCGGCGGGGCGCCTCCGCGACCACCAAAATCAACCGCCATGACTTTGGCGTGAACGGCGGCGGGGCCGTGGTCGGCGACGACGTATGGATCACCATTGACTTGGAATTTTTCCGCAAGCCCTGAGCTCTGACCTCGGCGTAGCAGGGCCGCTCCCCGGGCCCACGACTCTTCCGGGAGCGGCCTTGCAGGACAACCAGGCATGAACGAAACGCTCCAATTTCTTTCCCGGCACGGCTACCTGGTGGTGCTCGGCTGGGTCTTTGCCGAGCAAGCGGGAATCCCGGTGCCCGCGCTGCCCATCCTGCTTACCGCGGGAGCTTTGGTGGGCATGGGCCGGATGAATCCGGGAGCGGTCTGGAGCATGGCGATTGTCGGAGCGCTGGCGAGCGACTTCCTGTGGTTCGAGCTGGGCAGGAAGCGCGGCATCAGGGTGCTCCAGTTCCTCTGCCGAGTCTCGATGGAACCGGATTCCTGCGTGCGCAATACCCAGGGAGTTTTTGCCCGCCACGGCGCGCGCTCGCTGCTGGTGGCGAAATTCGTGCCCGGGTTGGGCGCGGCTGCGGCGCCGCTGGCCGGCGTAGTCAAGATGCCGCCGGCGCGGTTTCTGCTCTGCGATCTTGCAGGCATCGCCATCTGGTCCGGGGCCTATCTGGGACTGGGCTTCGTCTTCAGCGACCAGTTGGAGCGCGTGGCCCTGGCCGGAAGCCGCCTGGGAGCCACCTTGTTTCTCTTGCTGGCTCTGGCCCTGGGCGGCTTCGTGGTCTCGAAGTATGTCCGGCGGCAGCACTTTCTCCACGCCCTGCGCCAGGCGCGCATCACTCCCGAAGAGTTGCGCGCGAAGTTGGACGCCGGCGAAGACGTGCTCGTGGTGGACCTGCGCCACTTGCTGACCGTGGAGGCGGATCCGGAACTTATCCCCGGCGCGAAATGGATTGATCCGGACCGGCTGGATCAGGAAGCCCGGGAGATCCCCCGCAATCGCGAGGTGATTCTTTACTGTGCTTGACCCAACGAAGCGACCAGCGCCCGGGCGGCGCTGATGCTCCGGAAACGGGGAATCGACAACGTGCGTCCCCTGGCCGGAGGGCTGGATGGTTGGCGGGAACGCGGCTTCCCGATCACCTCAGCCGAAGAAGTGGACCAGGATGCGGTGAAGGCCGCTCCGAGCCGCTGACGCAGGTCACGGGAGGATCCGACATGGAAAATCTGGCGCCGTCAGAAGTTCCCATCCACGATTTGATCGCGCGGCGATGGAGCCCGCGCGCATTCGCGGACCGGCCGGTCAACCCGGCCACGCTGCGGCAATTGTTTGAAGCGGCGCGCTGGGCCGCTTCCTGCTTCAACGCCCAGCCCTGGCTGTATATCGTTGCCACGCGGGAAAACCCCGAAGAGTTTCGCAAGATGCTGGGCTGCCTGGTGGAATTCAACCAGGCGTGGGCCAAGGCCGCGCCGGTGCTGGCCCTTTCCGTGGCGCAACTGAAATTCCAGCATGACGGCTCGGTCAATCGTCACGCGGGACACGATGTTGGAGCCGCATCCGCTTTGCTCGCCCTGCAGGCCACGGCATTGGGCCTGGCGGTGCACCAGATGGGCGGCTTCGATGCGCAGCTGGCCCGCAAGACCTACGGCATTCCGCCGGAGTACGAACCCATGGCCGCCATGGCCATCGGCTATCCAGGCGATCCTGCCTCCCTGCCCGAAAAATTGCGCGAGCGCGAGACCGCCCCCCGCTCGCGCAAACCGGCGTCGGAGTTCGTATTCTCCGGGGCCTGGGGAGAGAAGGCTTCCTTCACCGCTTCCGGACCCCAATAGCTCGAAAGATTCGGCTGCCGAACGGAAGCGCGCGGCCGGCTGCGGCAGCGCGGTCCGTACATTTCTTACGGGAGGACACCATGATTCAGATTATTCCCTCGGAAGAACGTCACCACGAAAATCACGGCTGGCTGGACACACGCTGGCATTTTTCCTTCGCCGATTACTACGATCCGCAAAACGAGCAGTGGGGAGCCCTGCGCGTCTTCAACGACGACGTGATTGAGCCGGGCCAGGGCTTCGGCATGCATCCGCACCGCGACATGGAGATCATCACCTACGTGCTCTCTGGCAGCCTCGAGCATCGCGACAGCCTGGGCCACCGCGGCCTGATCGCTCCCGGAGAAGTCCAGGTCATGTCCGCCGGGCGCGGCATTCGCCATTCGGAATACAACGCATCGAAGACCGAGCCGCTGCATCTGCTCCAGCTCTGGATCTTCCCGCGGCATAACGGCCTGGAGCCGCGGTGGGAGCAGCGCGTCTTCACCGCCGAAGAGCGCGATGGCCGTCTGCTTCCTGCCGTCTCCGGCGGCGACGTGCCGGAAACGCTGACCATTGATCAGGACGCGGGCATCTATCTCTCGCGCCTGGCCGCCGGCAAAAAAGCCACCCACCAGAGCGGCCAGGGGAGAAAGGCCTACGCCTTTGTGATCTCCGGCGAAGTCAAACTAAACGGGCAGAAGCTTGGCGCGGGCGATCAGGCGCGCATGGCCGATGAAAAAGAAATCGCCATCGAGAGCGTGCGTGACGCGGAGCTGATCCTTCTCGACCTGCCGGAATGAAGCGCGGAAAAGCCGGGGCACGTCCCGAAGCTGCGGGATGCCGTGCCCCTGCGAAGCCTGGGCCTGCGCGGGTACCCGAAAACGCGCCGCCGGTGACGGCGTGAAACAATCTCGTGCCCGATCCGGGCAAACGAACCCACGACCGCGCAGGCGCCTTGCTTGACAACCCGCAAGTGGCTCCCTAGCATGGTGTTGCGAACGACCCGGGAGGCGCGCGTGATCAAGCTGGACCTGGTCAACCTGATTGTAAGCCGCACCAATATCAGCCGGACCAAAGCCGAGCAGGCGGTGGAAACGGTATTTGAATCGCTGAAGAAGGCCATGGCCGCCGGACAGCGCATCGAGCTGCGCCGCTTTGGAGTGTTCAGCGTGAAGCCGCGCAAGACCGGCATCGGACGCAATCCGCGCACCGGAGAAGAGGTGAGCATCCCTCCCGGCAAGGCGGTGCGCTTCAAGCCCGGAAAGGAACTGCGCGGGCTGTGAGCGAACTGTACAGGCGGCTTTATGCCGCCAGTTCGTCCGCGACCTGGCGGGATAATCCTTGCCGGCGCCTGCCTGCGGCAGGCAGGGCAAGCAGGCCGCCGCTTCAGAGGCAGGACACAGCCACACGAACGGACTGACGGAAGCCCTTGATCGACACACGCAAGATGCCTGACGCGAGCGCGCGGGCAGGCGCCATCCCACCCTGCGGACCATGAGCGACGCCGACGGTTTTCCCCGGAGTGCGCTGGACACCACCGAGCGCGAACTGCTGATTCCACCCAACTGGATGGAAGGCTACGCGCGATTCATGCCGCAGAGCCGGCGTACGCTGGTTGTGGCCGTGCTGCTGTTTCTGGCCACCGTGATTTCCACGCTGGCGGTGGGCGCGCAGTTTGCGCGGGACTACGCGCACGATGTGGCTCCCTTCACGGATGGCTTCGCGCCCTGGCGCAACTTCGCCCGGCCGCGCGCGCTGCTGGCAGGTCTGCCCTTTTCGTTTACACTGATGACCATTCTGCTGGCCCACGAACTGGGCCACTTCTTTGCCTGCCGTTACTACGGAATCGCCGCCAGCTATCCCTACTTCATTCCCTTCCCCTCCATTTTCGGGACCATGGGCGCGTTCATCCGCATCCGCTCGCCCATCGTGAACCGCAAGGCGTTGTTTGACGTGGGGCTGGCCGGGCCGGTGGTGGGATTCCTATTTGCCGTGCCGGCGCTGGCGCTGGCCATTGCTTATTCCAAGGTGGTTCCCGGCGCGCAGGCCGGCGCTGAAATCAGTTTTGGCGCGCCCCTGCTCATGGAGCTGTTCACTCGCCTGCTGCGTCCCGGCGTGGAAGCGCAGGCTCTCTTGCTTCATCCGGTGGGGCAGGCCGCGTGGGTCGGGCTCTTCTCTACCGGGCTGAACCTCATGCCCATTGGCCAGCTCGATGGCGGCCACCTCCTCTACTCGCTTTCCAGCGAGAATCACCGGCGCATATCCCTGTTCGCCGTAGTGATGCTCCTGGTCCTGGGATATACCGGCTGGGAAGGGTGGTACGTGTGGGCGGCGCTCTCGCTGCTGTTCGGGTTCCGCCATCCCGTGCTGCTGGACCGCTGGGAACCCATCGACGGGAAGCGCCGCGTCTGGGCGCTGGTGGCCCTCGGGATTTTTGTGTTGTGCTTCATTCCCGTGCCCATCGTGTTGCACGGATGAACCTGCAGAATCGGGAGAAAACCCACGGTCAGAAGCGCGCTGACCGCGGCTGCCTGTGCGCGCGAGTTGCGCCCCGGCGATCCTCTGCGCTACATCAGGCCGATCGGATCCACGTCCACCAGCACGGCGCTGTCGGGTATTTCTTTTTTCGCGCAGGTCTCGAGCGCATGGGTGAGCATTGTGGTGAGCAGCGAGCGGCGCGGCGATTTGATCAGAAACTGAAAGCGATGCTCCCCGCGCAACCTGGCCAGCGGCGCGGCCGCCGGGCCCAGAACTTTCAGGCCGCGCTCTTCCGCGGGCCCCAGAATCGCCGCGAGCTGCCGGGCCCACAGCGCGGCCTTCTCCAGGTTGCCGTCACGCACAATCACGTTGGCCAGCGCCGCAAACGGCGGATAGTGCATCGCCCGGCGGAATTGCACTTCCCGCTCGAAAAATGCGCGGTAGTCCTGCCGCGCCCCGCACTGGATGGCGTAGTGCTCCGGGTAATGCGTCTGGATCAGCACTTCTCCGGGCAGCTCGCCGCGCCCGGCCCGGCCGGCCACTTGCGTCAGCAACTGGAAGGTGCGTTCCCCGGCGCGGAAATCCGGAAGGCGCAGCGCGAGGTCCGCGGAAACCACGCCCACCAGCGTGACGCGATGGAAGTCGTGTCCTTTGGCCAGCATCTGCGTGCCCACCAGCAAGTCCAGCTCACCCGCGGAGAAGGCCCGGAGAATTTTCCGGTACGCTTGCTGCGTGCGCACCGAGTCGCGGTCCAGCCGCGCGATGCGCGCCTGGGGAAATTCCGCGCGCAGCTGTTCTTCCACCTGCTCCGCGCCCTCGCCCACGAATTGCACGTATTTCCCGGAGCATTTCGGGCAGGCCGCGGGCACCGGACGCGCGTAGCCGCAGTAGTGGCAGACCAGGCGCGCGCGGCGTTTGTGATAGGTGAGCGCAATGCTGCAATTGCGGCACTCCACGGCCGCGCCGCAACTGCGGCACAGCAGGAACCAGGAGTAGCCGCGGCGGTTGATCAGGATGAGCGCCTGCGTGCCCGCCTCCAGGCGCAGCGCGATGGCCGCGCGCAGCCGCTCGCTCAGGGCGCGCGCGCGGTGCGTCTGCCGGAAGTCTTCGCGCAGGTCCACCAGCTCGACGCGCGCCAGGGGACGCTGCTCCACGCGTGAGGGCAGCTCGAGCAGGCGGTATTTGCCGCGGCGCGCGTTCTGGTAGCTTTCCAGCGCCGGGGTGGCCGAGCCGAGAATGCCCACGGCATTTTCCAGCTTGGCCCGGACCAGGGCGGCATCGCGCCCGTTGTATTTCGGAGTCTCCTCCTGCTTGTAGCTGGCTTCGTGCTCCTCGTCCACCACCACCACGCCGAGCCTCTGGAGCGGCGCGAAGACCGCGGAGCGCGTTCCCACCACCACCCGCGCCGTTCCGCGCCGCACAGCCCACCACGCCGCGGAGCGCTGCTCATCCGGCAGCGCGCTGTGCAGCACGGTGACGCCGGCCTCCGCGCCCAGGCGGGATTCCAGCAGGCGGCTCATGGCCAGCGTCAGGGCAATTTCCGGGACCAGCACCAGCGCGGTGCGGCCTGCGGCCAGCGCCGCTTCGATAGCCCCGAGATAGATTTCCGTTTTGCCGCTGCCGGTGACGCCGTGCAGCAGGTTGACGCGAAACTCGCCGCTCCCCAGGTCCCGGCAAACCGCTTCCAGCGCGGCGCGCTGCTCCGGATTCAGTGCGTGGCGCGGCGCATCCAGTGACCATTCCGCGGGCGCTTCCGATTCGAATTCCACGCGGGCTGCGCGGCGCGCGCGCGGACGAATCACGGACCGCGCCTCCAGCGCGCCGCGGCGCAGCAGGCGCGCGAGAGCCAGCTCACCGCCGGGGAGCTTGCGGAAGCGCGCGGCACGCAGCGCTCCAGCCTCGCCGGAAAATGCCTGAAGAATGGCCACCTCGGCGCGCTCATCGCCCGTGCGCTCTTCCAGCGCCAGCAACTCCGCGAGACAGGCGGCGCCGGCGGCGGTGCGCGTGAACTCCTGAACGGAACGGACCTCCACCACCGGGGGCAGCATGGCGCGAAACACTTCTCCCACCGGCGCCAGGTAATAGCTGGCGACCCAGCGGCCCAGTTCTATGAGCGCGGGCGTGAGCGCCGGCTGTACGTCCAGGACTTCCGATATGGCGCGAATGCCATCGCCAGCCGGTGCCTGCGCCGCGCGCCCCAACACCAGCCCCACCAGCGCGCGGTTGCGGAACGGCACCACCACGCGCGTGCCGCTGGGCGGCGGAGAATCCGGCTGGCCGGCAGGCGCCGCATACGTAAACGTCGTCCGCAGCGGCACGGGAAGCGCGACTTCGCAAAGTTCCGGCATCGCAGACTGAGTTTAGCAGTAGCGCAGGCTTTCAGCCTGTGCACTGGCGGGGCGGACATTCTTGTCCGCCCGCTTTGCCCGTGGGCATCCCTGCGCGGGCCGGAGTGCCCGCGCCACCGTGCAGGCCGCGAATTGCGAGCACGGGCTGAAAGCTTGGGCGACTGGTGGGCTACCTTACGGGGGAATTGATCAGCAGGATTCCGGCAAAAATCAGCGCCACGCCCAGCCACTGGCGGCTGGAGAGCCTCTCGCGGAGCACCACCAGGGCCAGCAGCAGCGTCACCGCTCCGAACAGCGAGCTCAGCACCGTGACCACTCCCACCTGTTCGCGCGCGAAGCCTAGATTGACCAGCAGAAAGCCGAGCGCGTCCAGCACTCCCACGCTGCCCACCAGCCAGTAGGCGTTGAATTGCGGCAGGGCGATAGTCCGGCGAGAAGCCACCAGGGCCACGGCCAGCCAGAGGATTGTGGCAAGACGTTGGATCCAGACCGTAGCGGCTCCTCCCCAGGCGGGTACAGCATAGAAGCCGATCACCCAGTTCCAGATTCCAAAGCCCAGCGAAGCCAGAATGGCAAACAACACGCCCGGCCCGAGCGCGGCGTGCCATCCTTGCGAGCCGCGCGTGGTTGTGGGAGCAGCCCCCTGCACCATGGAAGCCAGAATCACTCCGGCCAGCGCGCAAGCGGCTCCGGCAAGCCGCATCCGCGTCAAGCGTTCACCGCTGACGTAAGCCAGGAAGACGGTGAGAGCGGGGAAGCTGCTGGAAATGGGCGCGACGATGGAAAGCGTCCCTCGCTCCAGTGCCAGGTAAAAGGCCATCATGTTCACGGAAGTGATGGCGCCGAGGAATGCCGCCAATGCCCAGTGGCTGGCCAAGCCGTGCCAGAGCGCCGCGGGAGCCCCTCTCGCGCCCGCCAGGTACAGACTGGCCGCGACCAGTCCTGTCAACTGCATGAAAAACAGCGTGCGATAGGCGCCAATGCGGCGCGAGGAATATCGTGCCAGAAAGTCTGCGGCCCCCCAGGAGAGGGCCGCGCCCAGTCCGAACAGGATTCCGGCATTCATGGGGACAAGGTCCGTCGAATCGGACGGCCGCGGTGGCGTCTCACGCGGACCGGGGTTTGGGCTTAGGCGGCTTGAGTCCCAGCTCGGCCATCACCTTCTTCAGGTCGGTCCAGACGTCGCTCTTTGCCGAGGGTGTGCGCAAGAGAAATGCCGGGTGATACGTGGCCATCAGCTTCGCGCCACGAAAGTCAAACCACTGGCCGCGAAACTGGGAGATGGATTTGTTCGTGCCCAGCAAGGTCTGCGCCGCCACGCTGCCCAGACATACGATTACCTTCGGACGAATTACGGCGAGCTGCCGGTCCAGGAACGGCGAGCAGGTGGCGATTTCGTCGCGTTCCGGCTGGCGATTCTGGGGCGGACGGCACTTCACGATATTGCAGATGTAAACGTCCGCGCGGCGCAGGCCCATGGCCTCGATCATCTGCGTCAGGAGTTTTCCGGCGCGGCCAACGAACGGCAGTCCCTGCACGTCTTCATCGTGGCCGGGCCCTTCACCTACGAAGACCAGTTCGGCCTGGGCACCGCCATCGCCGAACACAATGGTGTTGCGTCCTTCACACAGCCGGCAGCGCTTGCAGTCCCCGATGTCCTCGCGGATGCGCGCCAGCGTGTCGCCTTCCAGGCCGGCGCGAGCGGCGCCTTCAAAAAGCGAAGGCACCACCGTGAGCACGGATTCCTGGGCTCGCGGCGGCGCGGCGGCCGCGGCGAGGGGAGGAGCGGGCAGCTGCGGGCGCGCAGCCGGCGAAGCCATTTTGGCTTCCACTGGCGGCAATTCGATGGCCGCGCGATCCCGATAGAAAGGCCCGAGGCCCAAATCGTCAAAGTAGCGCAGCCAGGCTTCCAGGGAGGACTGGGCAGGCGGGGCCATCAGGAGCGCGGCCGCGCGCCGCGCATGGCGGCGACTTCATCCAGAATGCGGGAAGCCAGGTCGTGCTTGCTCATCTGCGGCAGGTCGGCCTTGCTGCCATCGTGGCGGAAGAGCGTGGCCACGTTGGTATCCACGTCGAAGCCGGCGCCCTCGCGGGTCACGTCGTTGCCCACAATCAGGTCCGCGTTCTTGCGCAGCAGCTTGCCCCGGGCCGATTCCTCGAGGCCGGTGGTCTCGGCGGCGAAACCAACGATAATCCGCCCGTTCTTGTCCGCGGAAACCTCCGCCAGAATGTCCGGCGTCGGTTCCAGCTCTACGGTCAGCGCCTCGGAGCCGCGCTTGATTTTCTGAGCCGCCGGTTTGGCGGGGCGATAGTCCGCCACCGCGGCGGTCATGAGCACGGCGGTGGCGCGCGGGAGCCGTTCAAGGACTGCCTGGCGCATCTCCTCCGCGGTGCGCACGGGAACAAACTCCGCATTCGGCGGCGGCTCGAGCGCCACCGGCCCGCTCACCAGAATCACGCGCGCCCCGCGGCGCAAGCCGGCTTCGGCCAGCGCGTAGCCCATTTTTCCGGAGGAACGGTTGGTGAAGTAGCGGACCGGATCCAGCTCCTCGCGGGTTGGCCCGGCGGTGACCAGCAGCGTTTCCCCGGTCAGGTCGCGGCGCACTCCCAGCGTCTCACAAACCACGCGGGCGATTTCCTCCACCTCCGCCAGCCGCCCGGCGCCGGTCATGCCGCAGGCCAGATAGCCCTCGCCCGGTTCGACCACGCGCACGCCGCGCGCGCGGAGCCGCGCCAGATTTTCCTGCGTGGCGGGATGCTCCCACATGTTGACGTTCATGGAAGGCGCCACGATCACGCGCGCCTTGGTAGCCAGATAAAGGGTGGTGAGGAAATCGTCGGCCAGCCCGGCGGCCATGCGCGCCAAAATGTCTGCGGTGGCGGGAGCCACCACCAGCGCGTCGATGCGCTGCGCCACGGCGATGTGCTCGATGGCGCTTTCCACGTTGGCCGGGGCGGATTCGGCCGCGGCGAACATCTGGGTGATGACTTTGCGTCCGGTAAGCGCGGCAAAGGTCAGCGGGGCCACAAACTCGCACGCAGCCCGGGTCATCACCACTTCCACCTCGAGCCCCTCTTGCTGCAGGCGGCGCACCAGCTCCGCCGCTTTGTATGCGGCCACTCCGCCGGCGACTCCCACGGCCACGCGCATGGCGACGCTCCCGTCTACTCGCTGCGGTCTCCGCCGCTGTTTTCCTCGGAATTCTCCTTGGATTCCGGCAGCTCGTATTCGAGCAAGCTGTGGCGCAGCTCGTCCACGGCGATGCGCGTGGGCTTGTGCGCGCGGGTGTGCGCGAGCAGCATGGGCGCCCCGGCCATGAGCTGGCGGGCGCGCTTCGCGGCCAGAATTACGAATGCGAATTGACTGCTGGGTACCTGCTTCTCGGCGGCCATCTGCAATTTCATCCTCCAAAGGAGCGGAGCACCTTCTGGACCGCTTCGGAATCCAGCGCCGTTGGCTTGCGCGTGCGCGCCGCGAGCACGATGGATTGCACGTTTCGTCCGGCGGACTCCAGCTCGTCGTTGACGACCACGTGGTCGTAATGCCTTACGTGTTCCAGAATCTCCTGCTGCGCCTGCGCCAGACGGCGCTCGATCTCTTCTTCCGTATCCTGTCCCCGCGCTCGCAGCCGCTCGCCCAGCGCCTTGCGGGAGGGCGGCAGGATGAAGATGGAAAGGGATTCCGGCAGAGCCGCGCGCACCTGCGCCGCCCCCTGCACGTCAATCTCCAGCACCAGGTCCAGACCCTGCGCCCGGGCCTCCTCCAGCCAGCGGCGCGGAGTGCCGTAACGATACCGGGAGAAAACGCGGGCGTACTCCAGGAATTCCCCGCGCTCCACCATGCGGTCGAACTCTTCCTCAGACACAAAATTGTACCATTTCCCCGGGGATTCCGAGGGGCGGGGTTTGCGCGTGGTGCAGGAGATGGAAAACCGGATGGCGGGCAGCTCCAGCATTCTTTCCACCAGCGTGGACTTGCCGCAGCCGGACGGACCGGAAACGATGAACACAATCGGCGAGGGCGATGAAGGCATCGGCGTTATCGAACGCACTCCTCCATGTGGCTTTCACTCCACGTTCTGCATCTGTTCACGCAGGCGCTCGATATCGGCCTTCACCTCGAGCGCCAGATCGGTGATGGCCAGCCCCTGGGCCTCGACCCCGGGAGTCTTCGAGAGCATGGTATTGGCCTCGCGCTGCATTTCCTGGAGCAGAAAATCCAGCTTCTTGCCGGCCTCGGGATCGGAATCGAGCAAGGACTCGAATTGGCCCAGGTGGCTGCGCAGCCGCGCGACTTCTTCCGTGATGTCTCCGCGTTCGGCCAGCACCGCGGCTTCCTGCGCCAGGCGGGCGGGTTCGACGGAAGCATCCCGCAGCAGCTCGTCCAGCCGCTCCTTCAAGCGGCGGGCATAGTCGGGGCGCAGGGTGACCGCCAGCGCGCCGATCTTTTCCGCGTTGGCGGCGATGGTGCGCAGGCGGGCGCGCATCTCCGCGGCCAGGGAGACGCCTTCGGCGCGGCGCATCGCGTCCAGTTGCGCCAGCGCCTCTTGCAAACAGCGGCAAGCCAGCGCCCCCGCGCGTTCCATTTCCTCTTCCGTGGGCACTCCCGCGCCCGCCACCACGCCGGGCAGGCGCAGCAGGGCCACAAAATCGATGGAGGTAGGCGTGGAAAATTCGCGGCTCAGCTCCTGCGCCGCGCGCGCGTAGGCCGCGGCCAGTTGTTGATTCACCTGCACCGCCGCCGGGCCCGTCGGCTCAATGCGCAGGGTGACGTCCACGTGTCCCCGGCGCAGGTTTTCGCGCACGCGCTGCCGCAGGCGCGGCTCCAGCGGCTCCCATCCTTCCGGCAGGCGCACGTGCAGGTCCAGAAAGCGGTGATTCACACTGCGGATGCTGACGCGCAGGCTCAGCCCGTTTTCTTCGGCGCGCGCCTGGGCGTAGCCGGTCATGGAGCGGATCCCGCTGGGGCGTTTCGTAGGCATGGTCAGGCCGGACCCTCCGCGCTGCGCAAGCTCCGATGATTGGGAGCGAGCGCTTCGGCGCCGAATTGCAGTTCATGGAGCCGCGCATAGAGCCCGCCGCGAGCCAGCAGCTCGCCGTGCGTGCCGCGCTCGCGAATCAGGCCCTCCTCCAGCAGCAGGATGACGTCTGCGCTGCGGATGGTGGAGAGCCGGTGGGCGATCACGAAGACGGTGCGGCCGGCCATGAGATTCGAGAGCGCCTGCTGCACAAGCAGCTCGGACTCCGAATCCAGCTCGGAGGTCGCCTCGTCCAGGATCAGGATGGGTGAATCCTTCAGCAGCGCGCGGGCGATGGCGATGCGCTGCCGCTGGCCACCGGAAAGCCGCAGGCCGCGCTCGCCGATCAGGGCCTGGTAACCCCCGGGCATCTCGCGGATGAAATCGTGGGCCAGGGCGGCGCGGGCCGCGGCCATCACGCGCTCTTCGGTGACGCCCGGCCGGCCATAGCAAATATTGTTCCACACCGTGTCGTTGAAGAGGATGGTTTCCTGGGTGACGATGGAAATTTGTTCGCGCAGCGAGCGCAGGCTGAGCGTGCGCAGGTCGTGTCCATCCACGAGCACGCGGCCTGCCGTGGGTGTGTAGAAGCGCGGAAGCAGGTTGACCAGCGTGGTCTTGCCCGCGCCGCTGGCGCCCACGATGGCCGCCACTTCCCCGGCGCGGACTTCAAAGCGGATGCCGCGCAGGATCTCCGGGCCGCCGGGATAGGCGAAGCTCACATTGTCGTACACGATGCGCTCGGATATGCGCGGAAGCGCCACGCTGCCGGGCGCCTCCTGCACTTCCTCCTGAAGATCCAGCAAGCCGAAAATGTTGGGTGTGCAGCCCAGGGCCTGCATGAACTGGTGGTAGATGCCGCCCAGGCGCTTGAGCGGTTCGTAGACGCGGAACAGCGCGTAGACGAAGGCGATGAACGCGCCCTTGGTGAGCACGCCGGTCTTGATGCGGTCTCGCGCATAGAGCAGCGCAAAGCACAGCACCACCGCGCCGAGCAGCTCCATCAGCGGGGCGTTGCCCACCCAGGCGCGGATCCAGCGCATGTTCTCCCGCAGCAGGCGCCGCGCAGTCTCCCGGAACTTGGCGATCTCGAAGGATTCCATGCCGAAGGCTTTGACCACGCGGTTTCCGGTGACCGTTTCCTGAAGGATTTGGGTGAGGTCTGCCAGGCGCGACTGGCTCTGCTGCACGGAATGGCGGATGCGCCGGCCGAGCTTGGCCACCGGGATCAGCACGAGCGGCAGCACCACCAGGGAAATCAGCGTGAGCCGCCAGTCAATCAGGAACAGCACGGTGGCGCAGCCCAAGAGCGAAAAGGTGAGCCGGAAGAAATCCGCCAGCCATTCGGCCAGCGCGCCGCGCACCCGCTCCACGTCGTTAATCACCGTGGACATCAGCCGTCCGGTGGGATTGTGTTCAAAGAATCCTACGGGCTGGCGGATCACCCGCGCGTAGACTTCGTCGCGCAAGGCCGTAATTGCCGAGAGCCCGGAGAGCTGGATCCAGGAGATGGAGAAGAACTCGGCGATGCCCTTGACGGCGAAGAGCAGGAGCAGCGAAAAGCTGAAAACGGTCCACACGTGATGGATCGAGGGAGGGAAAAACGAGTTGAGCATCAGCGTGTGATTGGTAAACGGGATGCGCACCAGGGAGAGCCGGGAATCGGAAAGCGACGGGTCCAGCACCTTGTCCATCGCCGGGATGATCATCAGCGCCACCAGCCCCTCGGCCAGGCCCACCAGGAACATCAGGGCGATGGCCACGGTCATCCGGCTGCGGTGCGGCCGCAGGTAGCTGAGCAAGCGCGAGAGATCGGCTGAGGGCGGAAATGCCAAGCGAAATGTGCTCCCCCCGAAATTTCGGGATTGCGCGGGCAAACGCCACCCCTGAGCGTTCCCTCCCGCAAAGCGCGCAAAGTTTACGCTATGGGCCGCGCGAAGAATTGTCAAGACGCGGAACGATTCACGTCGCGATGCGCCACACGCACGGCCGGGCCGCCTTTGTGCAGCGCCCGGGCCACGGACTCAGCGATGGCCACGGAGCGGTGCCGCCCGCCCGTGCATCCGAAGGCGATGGTCAGGTAGCTCTTGCCTTCCCGGATGTAATACGGCAGCAGGAACTTCAGCAGCGCGGTCACCTGCTTCAGGAATCGCCGCGTTTGCGGGAACGAGTGGATGAACCGCGCGACCCGCGCATCGCTGCCGCTGAACGGCCGGAAGCGGGGAATGAAGTGCGGATTGGGCAGAAAGCGCACATCGAACACCAGGTCCGCATCCTGCGGCACGCCGTGGCGGAAGCCGAAGCTGATCACACTGACCAGCAGCGGCTGGCGCTCCGCCCGCAGGAAGCGCTCGATAATGAACTGGCGCAGTTCATGCACGGTGAAGCGCGTGGTATCCAGCACCACGTCCGCCAGCTTGCGGATGGGCGCCATCAACTGCCGCTCGCGGCGCACGGCATCGCGCACGCCTTCGCCGCGGTCCAGGGGATGCGGGCGGCGCGTCTCGCTGAATCGGCGGACCAGAGCTTCGTCCCCGGCATCCATGAACACCAGGGTCAAACTGTGCTGTTTGCGAAGCTGGCGGTAAATTTCCGGCAGGCGGCGCAGCATATCGCCTTCGCGCGCGTCCACCATCAGCGCCGCGCGCTCGAATTCACCGATGCCCCGCTCAAAGCGCCCCGCGAAATTGGGGATCAAATCCACCGGCAGGTTGTCCACGCAGTAGTAGCCCAGGTCCTCAAACGCGCGCAGCACGGAGCTCTTTCCCGCGCCGCTCAGGCCGGTGAGCAGGACCATGCGCCGCCCCGCACCATCGGGACGCGGAAGGGAGGCCGGCGGCTCGGCCCGGCGCGGCACTTACTGTTTCACCCGTCTCTGGTGGGTGCTGGGGATGCGCAGGTCTTCGCGGTACTTGGCCACCGTGCGCCGGGTGACCTGGATGCCCTCCTCGGAGAGCCTCCTGGCGATCTGATCGTCGGTCAGCGGGTGCGCGCTGTCTTCTTCTTCGATCATTTTCTTCACGCGCCGCTTGAGCGTGAGCAGAGAGACGCCCGCGCCCTGCGGGCCGTTGACGGATTCGGAGAAAAAGAAGCGCAGCTCGAAGACCCCCTGCGGCGAATGGGAATACTTATTGGCCACGGCGCGGCTGACGGTGGAGGGGTGCACGCCCACCTCTTCCGCCACTTCCTTGATCATCATGGGCTNTCATGTGGTCCATGCCGAAATCAAAGAAGTCACGCTGCCGGCGCGCAATCACCTGGCAGACGCGCAGGATGGTGTGCTTGCGCTGCTCGATGTTCTTCAAGAGCTGGACGGCGGCAGTGAGCCGCTCCTTGACGTAATTGCGCACCTCGCGGTCCGCGGCGTCGCGCGCCAGCAGGCGCCGGTAGGTGGGGCTGAGGCGCATCTGCGGGAGATCGTCATCATTCAGAAACACCTGCCACTCCTCGCCCACCTTGCGGAAGAACACATCGGGCTCGACCACGCGCGGTTCGGTTTTGTTGTAACGCAGGCCGGGGCGCGGATCGAGCGTCTTGATCACGTCCACCGCCTGCTTCACCGTTTCCACCGGCTGGTTCACCGCCTTGGCCAGCTCCTTGAACTGGTTGTTCTGCACCAGCTTCAAGTGCTCGCGCACGATAGCGCGGGCGGTCTGTGTGAGCGGACTGTCGTCCGCATCCAGGGTGATGAGCTGGCGCTCCAGGCATTCGCCCACGTTGCGCGCGGCCACTCCCGGAGGGTCCAGCTCCTGCACCAGCGCCAGCGCCGCTTCCACCTCCGGCACTTCCGCCTTTTCCATCTCCGCGATTTCTTCCACCGTGGCGGTCAGGTAGCCGTTTTCGTCCAGGTTGCCGATCACCGCATCGGCGAGCTGCCGCTGGCGCTCCGGCACCGGCGATGCGCCCAATTGCCAGGTGAGGTGGTCGGTCAGGTCCTGCGTGGAGCTGAGAAATTTCTCAAACGATGGCCGCTCGATTTCCTCGAATTCGCCCTTGGTTTCGCCGCCGCCCGTTCCCAGGTACTGATTAAAGAAGGTCCCCACGTCGAATTCGTCGAAGGGATTGGAAGCTTCTCCCTCCGAAGGCTTTTCCGTTTCCTCTTTTACGAACGTCTCGTCGGTGTAGTTATCCGCGCGCAGGTTTTCTTCGGTCACTTCCTCCAGCATGGGATTGGCCACCATTTCCTGGTTGACCATCTCGCGCAGCTCCAGCCGGTTCAGCGCCAGCACGCTGACCATTTGCACGAGGCCCGGCGTGAGGATCTGCTTTTGCGCGACCCGCAGGTGAAGCTTCGGCTGTAGCCACTGGCCCATGGAGGTTTAGTTTAGCTGGAAATTCTCGCCCAGGTAGATCTTGCGGACCGAAGGGTCGCGGGAAAGAACATCCGGAGGTCCGGCGAGGAAGATGCGGCCGCTGTGGATGATGTAAGCGCGGTCGGTGACGCGCAGCGTCTCGCGCACGTTGTGGTCCGTCACCAGCACGCCGATGCCGGAATTGCGCAGGTCCTGGATGATCTGCTGGATGTCCATCACCGTGACCGGATCGATGCCGGAGAACGGCTCNGGCTCGTCCAGCAGCACGAAAGAGGGCTGCAGCACCAGCGAGCGGGCGATTTCCAGCCGGCGCCGCTCGCCGCCCGAAAGCGTCGAGCCCTGATTGTGGCGCACCGCTTCCAGCCCCATCTGGGCGAGCAACTCCTCCAGGCGGTCGCGCCGCCGCTCCGGCGTGAAGGGCTGGGTCTCCAGCACGGCGAGAAGATTTTCTTCCACGGTCAGTTTCCGGAAGACCGAAGGTTCCTGGGGGAGATAACTGATGCCGGCGCGGGCGCGGCGATAGACGGGCAGGTCGGTGATGTCTTCCTCGTCCAGCAGGACGGCGCCGGAATCGGGCCGGGCCAGGCCGACGAGTATGTAGAAGGTGGTAGTCTTGCCTGCGCCATTCGGACCGAGCAGCCCGACGACTTCTCCCTGCGTAATCTCCAGGTTTACGTCATCAACAACGATGCGGCCCCGGTACGATTTGCTGACCTCGACGGCTTGTAATTTTGACATGCGCTTGCATTACTGGATCCGGTGACGCGACACTGTGCGCGTGCCGTCGCCTGAACCGACCAGAATCCTATCATCCGCTAAAAAGAAGGTCAATTCACGGCCCGTAGTGGTGCCCTGATCGGCATCAAACAGCGTGGGATTTCCCCCGCTCAGAACAAAACTTCCGTCGGCCGCGGTGTAAACGGCGCGGTCCGCGGTGCCTCGGCGCGCCCCCTGCCACACGGTCACCCCGCCCGTGGAGACGGACTTCGAGAGCTGCTGCACTCCGTTGGTCTGCGCCAGGAAGAGGTCCATGTGCGCCGCGGACATGCGCCCCAGGCGCGATTCGGCGCGCACGCCCTGGTCGAGCGCCGTCACCGCGTCCGCGCTGCGGTAAAGCAGCCGCGCCGCGTGCACCGCCCAGGTCACCGGCTCGCCCGCCATGGCGGATTTGGCCGCCGGCGAGGCGGGCGCGGCCGCGCCTGCTGTCTGCCCGGCGGCACCTGCTGTCTGCCCGGCGGCGGCGGGCGCGCTCCCCGCAGCGGGAGAGCCCTCCGCGCCGGCGGGCGGCGCCACCTGCGGCAGCCGCGCGTTGACGTTGCCCGTCCCGGCGAGTTCGCGCTCGTCGCGCCGCAACTCGATGCTCTCCGCCTGGATCACCGCGTCTCCCTGCCACATGCGCGCATGGCCGGAGTAGAGCGCGTGACCCGAAGCGCGATTCGCGGCCAGCCGGTCCGCCGCGATGTGCGCGGGCTGCGGCGCGAAATTCAGGGCGCTTTGCGGATCCACGCGCCGGTAGGTGGTGCGCACTCCGCCTTCCGCGCGCGCCTCCCCGGTGCGCTGGTTCAAGACAATTGTGGGCGCAACGGAGTCCGACTCCGCGTCGGAAAGCTCCGCATTCTTGCTCAGCGTCAGCGTGTCCGCGGATTCGAGCAGGCGCGCGTGCTCGGCATGGCCCGTGCGGCGCCGGCCGGGAGGGGCGGCTTCTTCGAACCGCACGTTGCCGTCCTGGCGCGCTTCCGTCCAGCGGCCGGCGTCGAAGTCCATGTCCGCCGCATCCGAGCGGCTGGTCTGCACGGGCTGGTTCGGCAGGTGGCGTTCAATTTCCACGCCCTCGCGTCCATGAAGCTGGCGGAGCAACGAGCCGGGCCCGTATTCCGCCGTCAGGCGGCGCAGCCGCAGGATGGAGGTATCTCGCGGCGAGCGCATCTCGATGACGGAGGGAACCGGACTTTCCGCGTGCCGCAGGTGCGTGCGCCCGCCGCGGCCGGCGCCGAAGTCGAGCAGCAGCGCAGCAGTGGTCAGCCGTGCAGTGCCTTCGGCCGGCGGGCCCGCCACGGTGCGCTGGCGCTGCGGCGTCTCCACAGCCACGTTGCCTTCCGCCACGGCGTGGCGGGNCCGTGCCGGTGCGGGGATCGAAGTCCACGTCCAGGCGGTCGGACTCAAAATGCTGCTCGCCCGGCAACGCGGCGAGCTTTCGCCCTCCTTGCAGGCGTCCCTCCGCATGCAGATGCGCGGGCTGGCCGGAGGAAGAGAAATCCAGCGTGGCCGTCTCCGCGGAAATCACGGAAGTGGCTTTCGCCTCGCGGGAAACCAGTTCCGGCCGCCCGCCGGCCACAATGCGCCGCGCGCGGAGCGCGGGAGTGAGATCGATGTTCAGAGAGGCACAGGTGAGTTCCCGCGCGCCCTGGCGGAGATGGATAGGACCGTCGAGGCGCACCACGCCGTCTTCGTTGCGATAGTCCAGGCCGGCCGCGGTAATCTCCGTGGCGGAAGCGGATCCGACCGCAACGCCTCCTGCGGTAAGGCGGTGCAGGGTCATGGACACGTCGTGCTCCAGGCGCACCACGGAATGGCTCGAGTCGTAGGTAAAGCCCACGGCGCGGCCCTCTCCATAAGGAAACGAGAACTTCACCGGCTGATCGCTGTGGGACGCGCCGGTCTCGCGCTCGAAGGTCACCTGCGAGGTATCCGCGCGGACCACCTGACGGCCGGGACGCGAGCGCGCGTCGCTTTCCGCTTCCAGCTCCACATGCACGTTGCCCTTGCACAGCACCTTGCCGCTATCGGAGAAATAGTCGCATTCGCCGGTGTGGATGCGGTCGCGGCGGTCTCCGCGCTGGCCGAAGATGGTGATGGCCACGTCTTGGAGCACGTTGCGGTTGCCCTGGGTGAATGCCGTGGCGTGCGAGGCCTCCACCTGAAAGAGCGTGTGCTCTCCCGAAGCCTTGGAAAGCGCGAACTTCATGGATTGTTGCTGCACGCTGGTTGGCACGGCGGGCGGCGCGGAGCGCACCGTGCGCGCCTGCTGCACCGAGCGCCGCACGTACCATCCGGCCACGACCAGAAACGCGCCCGCGGCAATCATCGCGGACCAGCGGGCGTATCGTGTGGCTTCGCTGCGGCGCATCTCTTAACTCTCAGCCGTTACCTCGCCGCTGTCAACAATCGGTGGGCGCTTCGATCTGAGGGCAAGGCGAAACTCGAAAATCGAAAAGCGAAAATCGTCCCGCAGTCGCGGGACGAAAACCGGTGGAGGGAGAGTTGCGAGTGGGGAGAGGGGGAACGAGGCTCCGGGGGTCGAAGGTTGAAAGTCCAAAGTCAGGCTCCTGTTCCCGCTAAAGTCGCACAAGCCGCTGAATCTGCATGGCTTGCAGCGGAGCACGTTGCGACACTCACGACTAACCACTCACCCCTAACCATTGTGGTATACCCCCTCCCCCTCATAATTGCGCAAACCACTGAAAACAAGGGATATGGACGGATACCACTTGCACAAACCACTGAATACGCAGGATTTGTAGCGGCGCACGTTCTGACACTCGCCACTCGCCACTCCCGAAGCTTCGGGACCACTCGCCACTGCCCTATACCCCCCTCCCCTCTTTCCTGCCGGGAGTTTGTAAAGTCATGATTCCAAAGTAGATGGATTTCATTGATTTTCGGGAGTTTGTAATCTCTTGGAATGAAAGGACATAGAGCGGCGAGTGAAGAGGTGGGAGGCTGGAAGTTAGAGGATGGACGGGGAACAGGGCGCGGACTTGGGCGGGAGAGCTCCGGATTTGAATTCGGCGCGACATAGCCAGTCATCCCGGGCGGATAGTAGCAAAAAAGTGACCGTAACTCAAGGAGAAAACAGAGGGATCCGCGAGGAAGCGCCTATTAGTGGGGCTGTAGGGTGGTGGGACCGTCCGGGATTCGGCTGCGGTGGGCGGGTGGCCGAGCCTGGAGGGATGACTTGGTTTTGGGTACCGCATCTATTCCGGGTTCGGAGAGGGTGCGACAAGTGCCGTGCGGGCTCCGTGGGGCATTTCGTATTCGCTGAACGGAGGCATGCAGAGGCAAGACGGGAACCGCGCAAGAATCTCGGTGCGGGAAAAGAGGTCGGGAGCTGGAAAGAGCAATGACCTGGAAACAACCGCACCCTTTGTACGGCAAAGGGATGCGGCACCCACCCGAAGGCCGCGCCACCCGCCCGCGAGCGGCAAGGGCGCGCGGGTAACGGGCATCTCGATCCTGAGGGTCGCGGATGGAAAGTTTGCAGAGGCCTGGGACTGCTGGGACAAGCTGGCGCTGATGCAGCACATCGGGGGCGTTCAATTTGCCGCGGAGCTTCGGCCCCCTGGGGCGACCCTTTGAAATGCGAATGCGAGAGGGGTGGGGCCTTGCCTCGCTCCGAGGAATCGTCAAGACCTGCCGATTGGGTGGTGGATCCGTTTCCGCTGATCGGCTGTGGGAGGCAGCGGCGTTAGGGCAGATGGCTGGTGGCCAGGCTGTTTAGCAAAGGGACAGACAGCCCGGTCGCACTGGCGTCCCGCGCGCCAGGCGTAGGAAAGATGCCGGAACGTGCCTCGGGTCTGAAGACCCGAGCTACAGTCCAAACGGAGCCATTACCAGGAGTCAGGAACGAAAGATCCCACGCGCAACCCCGGCGCATGGGGCACCCGGCAAAGGGACAGACCCTTCCT
>OCOJ01050220.1_pt1 | contig 31092 bp, 44 predicted proteins | sample 1539251 | NCBI WGS metagenome assembly OCOJ01 (sample SAMN01911457, study PRJEB22624) | soil metagenome | biome: Soil | place: Malaysia | collected 2012-04-30 | depth RA_metagenome m
TCCCGCTGCCCACCACCATCAACCGCTGGACGGTGCTGCGTTCGCCGCACGTGGATAAGAAATCGCGCGAGCAGTTTGAAATGCGCACGCACAAGCGGCTCATCGACATACTGGAGCCCACGCCGGACACCGTGGACGCGCTGATGAAGCTGGACCTGCCGCCGGGCGTGGACGTGGAAATCAAGGCGTTTGGCCGCGAGCACGCCGGGAAGTAAGTGTAGCGGCGGGTTTATCCCGCCGTGGGGAGAGGGAAGAGTCGCATGGCAGTGAACGGGATACTCGGAATCAAGCTGGGCATGACCCAGGTCTATGCCGACGACGGCACGGCCATTCCCTGCACGGTGATGCAGGCGGGGCCGTGCGTGGTGGTGCAGCGCCGCACGGCGGAGCGCGACGGCTACGAGGCTGTGCAGTTGGGCCTGGTGGAATTCGTCAAGCCGCAGCGGGTGACCAAGCCCATGACCGGCCACTTCAAGAAAGCGGAAGTGGCTCCCATGCGCTATCTGAAGGAAGTGCGCCTGGACGCGAGCGGCGGGGAAACCAAGGTAGGCGACCGCGTGCTGGCAGACAGTTTCACCGTCGGCGAACTGGTGGACGTAAGCGGAGTGAGCAAGGGCAAAGGGTTTGCCGGCGGCGTGAAGCGCTGGCATTACCGCGGCGGCGACAATACGCACGGTTCGATGTTCCATCGCGCCCCGGGCGGCATCGGCGCCAGTTCGTTTCCCTCGCGCGTCTGGCCGGGACAGCATTTTCCCGGCCATCTCGGCAACCAGCGGCAGACGGCGCGCAACCTGAAAGTGGTGAAAGTGGACGCGGAAGAAAACCTGCTGCTGGTGCGCGGGGCCGTGCCGGGTCCGGCGGGCAGCTACGTCTTTATCCACCGGGCCAAGGGCGCGAAGTAAAAGGACGGAGCCATCATGCCGGTCGTGGATGTGATCAATTTGGAAGGCAAGGCGGTGGGCCAGGTGACACTCTCCGACGCGGTGTTTGCGGCGGAGGTGAACCCGCACACGCTGCACGAGGCGGTGCGCTGGCAGCAGGCCGGGGAGCGCGCCGGAACGCACAAGGTGAAAGTGCGCTCCGAGGTGCGGGGCTCCGGCAAGAAATTGTGGCGGCAGAAGGGCACCGGCCGCGCGCGCATGGGCTCGATCCGCTCGCCCATCTGGCGGCATGGCGGCACGGTGCACGGGCCTTCGCCGCGGGACTATAGCTACCGGATCCCGCGCAAAGTACTGCTGGGCGCGCTGCGTTCGGCGCTTTCCGCCAAGCTGGCCGCGAATCAATTGACGGTGGTGGAGGGCTGGGCGCTCGAATCGCACAAGTCCAGGGACTTTAACAAGTCGCTTGGAAAAATCGACCAGGGCGGGAAGAAGTGCCTGGTGGTGGAGCCCAAGGGCAACCGCAACCTGGAGCTGGCCGGGCGGAACCTGGAGAAGCTGAATTTTGTCGAACCCCACGCACTGCGCCCGTTCGATCTGTTGAAGTCGGACCGCGTGCTGGTGTCGCGCGATGTGGCCCTGCGGCTTTCCGCTTCGCTCGAGCCCAAGCCGCGCGCGGGGAAGGAATAAGCCGATGGCGCAGGATGTTTTCCAGGTGATTCGCCGGCCGATCATCACCGAGAAGGGCCTGGCGGTAAAAGAAACCCAGGCGACCGTGGTGTTCGAAGTGGCCTACGGCGCCACCAAGACGCAGATCAAGGAAGCGGTGCAGCAGATCTTCAAGGTGAAGGTGGATTCGGTGCGCACGGCGCTGTTTCACGGCAAGTTGCGCCGGCGCGGGCGGGCGGAAGGTTTTCGTCCGGACTGGAAGAAGGCCTACGTGAAGCTGGCGGCGGGCGAGAAGATGATCGAATACGGGGAGAACCTGTAGGCGCTCTGGGAGCAGGCGAGGGAACGAACGATGGCGCTCAAGACGTTTCGACCCTATACGAAGTCGCGNGCGGTACCTGACGGTCCTGGACAAGGCCGAGGTCACCAAGGACACGCCGGAAAAGGCGCTGCTGGAACCACGGCACCGCTCCGGCGGCCGGAACTCGCGCGGCGAAGTGACGGTGTGGCATCGCGGCGGCGGCCACAAGCGCATGTACCGCGTGGTGGATTACCGGCGCGACAAGGCGGGAATTCCGGCGCGCGTGGCGGCCATCGAGTATGACCCCAACCGCTCGGCAAAGCTCGCCCTGCTGCACTATTCGGACGGCGAGAAGCGCTACATCCTGCATCCAGTGGGCCTGGAAGTCGGCATGACGGTTTCCACCGGTCCGGGCGCGGACATCCTGCCGGGGAATGCCATGGCCATGCGGCACATTCCGCCGGGCACCCCGATCCACAACCTGGAGCTGTTTCCGGGCAAGGGCGGGCAGGTGGTACGGTCGGCGGGCGGCGCGGCGCAGCTCTTGTCGAAAGAAGGCGACACGGCTTTGATCAAGCTGCCCTCCGGTGAAGTCCGGAAATTCCACGCAGATTGCATGGCCACGGTGGGCCAAGTGGGCAATCTGGATCACGAGAACATCACCTACGGCAAGGCCGGGCGCACGCGCTGGATGGGGCGCCGCCCCACGGTTCGCGGGGTGGCCATGAATCCGGTGGATCATCCGCACGGCGGCGGCGAGGGGCGCGTGAAGGGCAATCACCCGCAGACGCCGTGGGGATTCCCCACGCTGGGCGCGAAGACGCGGCGGAACAAGCCTTCGGACAAGTACATTGTATCGAGGAGGAAGCCGTAAGAACGGGAACGGGAAGGCCGTCCGCCTCGGCGGACGGGAAAAAATCGATGGGCCCGGCGCGGCGGGTGACCATGGAAGGACTGGCAATGACAGCAACACGTGCATCACGGACGGCGGCACGCCGTCCGCGGGTCCACAAACCGATCAACTCCGCGCACGGCTCCAAGGCTGCGAAGCCGGTGGCCCGCACGGTGGGCATGCCGGCGGAGCAGGTGCTTTACCGGTTCTGTAAACCGGGCTGGGCAGTGGTGGTGGAAAAGGTTGCGACGGCGCTGGGCACCCGGTTTGTGTGCCCGTTCTGCCCGGCGTCGCACCGCGTGCCCGGACCGGTGCGCGGGTTCCGGAAGATGCGCCGCGCGCAGTGGATCAAATTGCGCCGGGTAGCGGAGTAAACAGGCATGGCACGATCCGTAAAGAAGGGTCCGTTCGTTGACGGCCACCTGCGCGAGAAGGTGGATGCGCTGAACGCCCGCAACGAGAAGAAAGTGATCAAGACGTGGTCGCGGCGCTCCACGATTTTGCCGGAGATGGTGGGCCACACCCTGGCGGTGCACAACGGGAAGAAGTTCATCCCCGTGTATGTGACCGAGCAGATGGTGGGGCACAAGCTGGGGGAATTTGCTCCCACGCGCATTTTCAAGGGCCACGCGGTCAAGGCGGCGCTGGAAAAGGCCGCCGGCGCGGCCCCGGGTGCCGGCGCAGCTCCGGGCGCGGGCGGCGCAGCCCCCAGCGGCGGCGCGGCTCCGGCAGCCCCGGCAAAGAGTTAGCAGACCAAGGATAGAGTTCATGGCCACGCTACCCACAGTCCCGCAGGTGATTGAAGGCCGCGCGCTGGTGCGTTACGCGCGCGTTTCCGCGCAGAAGGCGCGGCTGGTTGCGGATCTGATTCGGGGAAAGAGCGCCCAGCAGGCGCTCGAGACGCTGCGGTTCACGCGCAAGCGCATCGCCCGGGATTTTGAAAAGATCCTGCAGAGCGCCATCGCCAATGCGGAGCGCAAGGCGGAAGACGCCGGGTCGCCGCTGGACGTGGACCATCTGTTCGTCTCCGAATGTTTCGTGAACGAAGGCTCGCGCTGGAAGCGCATCCGGCCGGCGCCGTTCGGCCGCGCCTTCCGCTACCAGAAGCGCACCAGCCACCTGCAAGTAGTCGTGGCGGAGCGCCACCGGGCCGCGGCGGAGCGCCTGGCGGAGCTCGCGGCGGAGGCGGAGCGCTCCAAGGGCGTGCGCGGCGCGGTGCGGCGCGCGCGCAAGGTGCTGGAGGGCAAGCCGGTGCCGAAGCAGAAGGCCGCTCCGAAGAAGGACAAGGAATCCTAGGAGGCAGCGTGGGACAGAAGACACACCCGTATGGTTTCCGGCTGGGCTACAACAAGACCTGGAAATCGCGCTGGTTTGCGGACCGCGAGTACGCGGACCTGGTGCACGAAGACGTGGAGCTGCGCCGTGAATTGAAGAAGCGCCTGCGCTCGGCAGGCGTGAGCGGGATCGACATCGAACGCGCCGCCAACAAGCTGGTCATCCGCATCGATACCGCGCGGCCGGGCATCATCATCGGGCGCAAGGGCGCGGAAATCGACAAGCTGAAGAGCGAGGTGCAGAACCGCACCAAGCGCGAGGTGCACATCGAAATCCAGGAAGTACACCGGCCGGAATTGAACGCGCAGCTAGTGGCGGAAAACATCGCCCTGCAGCTGGAAAAGCGCACCGCCTTCCGCCGGGCCATGCGCAAGAGCGTGGATTCGGCGCTGCGCTTCGGCTGCAAGGGCATCAAGGTGCGCGTGGCCGGGCGGCTGAACGGCGCGGAAATCGCGCGCAAGGAGTGGTACCTGCAGGGCCGGCTGCCACTGCAGACGCTGCGCGCGGACATCGATTACGGTTTCGCCCAGGCCTACACTACCTACGGGGTGATCGGTGTGAAGTGCTGGGTGTATCAGGGCGAAAACGTGCCGCGGCGGCAGGAGGAACCGCGCCCGGCGGGCGAACTCGAGCCCGCGCCGGTCCGGTGAGGATCGCGACGCCATGTTGATGCCGAAAAAAGTGAAATACCGCAAGCAGCAGCGCGGGCGCCGCACGGGCAAGGCCTGGCGCGGCGGCACGCTGGCCTTCGGGGACTGCGGGCTGAAGGCCCTGGAGTGCGCCTGGATTACCAACCGGCAGATCGAGGCCGCGCGCGTGGCCATCTCGCGCTTCCTGAAGCACGGCGGAAAAATGTGGATCCGCGTTTTTCCGGACAAGCCGTTCACCAAGAAGCCGGCGGAAACGCGCATGGGCAAGGGCAAGGGACTGCCGGAGTACTGGGTGGCGGTGGTGCTGCCCGGGCGGATTCTCTTCGAGCTGGAAGGCCTGGAAGGCGCGGAAGCGCGCGAGGCCTGCGAGGTGGCGGCGCACAAGCTGCCCATCCGCACAAAATTTGTGACCCGCTTAGGAGCCGCCTGATGCCGCGCAGCACGGAAAAATTCCGCCAGATGGGCGACCAGGAACTGGAAAACCAGGAGCGCGAGCTTTCCGAACAGGTCTTCCGGCTGCGTTTCCAGCACGCCACCGGGCAGGCGGAAAGCCTGAAGAAGCTGCGCGTGGTGCGCCGCGACCTGGCGCGGGTGAAGACGCTGCGGCGGGAGCGCGAGATGAGGGTGGGCCATGGAAAATAGCGCGGCGCAAACGATTCGCGGGCGGCGGCAGACCAAGATCGGCGTGGTGACCAGCGCCAAGATGGCCAAGACCATCGTGGTGGAGGTGACCCGCAAGGTCCAGCACCCGGCCTACGGGCGGGTGATTCGCAAGTCCAAGAAGCTTTACGCCCACGACGAGCAAGGCGAAGCGCGCCCCGGCGATACCGTGCGCATCGCGGAAACCCGGCCGCTTTCGCGCCTGAAGCGCTGGCGGCTGGCCGAGGTGCTGGTGCGCGCCAAGGGCGGAATCGAGTAACGGAGAGCGGCGATGATCCAGATGCGAACCTGGCTGACGGTGGCAGACAATTCCGGCGCGCGCCGGCTGATGTGCATTCTGCCGCTGGGCGGCGATGCGGGACTGAAGGCCGGACTGGGCGACGTGGTGACCGCGTCGGTGAAAGAGGCCTCCCCGGAGAGCCAGATCAAGGAAGGCAAAGTGGTGAAATGCGTGATCGTGCGCATGCGCAAGGAGCAGCGGCGCCGCGATGGGACCTACATCCGGTTCGACGATAACGCCGCGGTGCTGATCAACGATGCCAACGAGCCGGTGGGCACGCGCGTCTTCGGGCCGGTGGCCCGCGAACTGCGCGACCGCAAGTTCACCAAAATCGTCTCTCTGGCTCCGGAAGTGTGGTGAAGATGCGCGCACAGGAAAGAGCGAAGCCATGAGCGTCCAGGAACGATCGAACCGCCGCCCCGCGCGGGTGGCCGTGCAGATTCGCAAGGGGGACATGGTGCGGGTGATTTCCGGGCGGGACCGCCTGGCATTTGCCAGCAAGACGGCGCGCGTGCTGGCCGTGGACCGCACTGCCGGCACCGTCACCGTGGAGCACGCGCAGATCATCAAGAAGCACACGCGGCGCAACCCGCAGAAGAACGTACAGGGCGGCGTGCTGGACAAGGAAGCGCCCATCCCCGCCTCCAACGTCATGCTGGTCTGCCCGTCTTGCGACCGCCCCACGCGCATCGGACACACCGAGCGGCAGGAAGGCGGGCGCAAGGTGCGCACGCGGGTGTGCAAGCGCTGCAAGGCGCCGCTGGACCGCTGAGCGAGGGAACGGAACGGACATGATGACGCGTCTCGAGGAACGGTATCGCAGCGAGGTGCTGCCGGCGCTGGTCAAGCGCTTCGCTTACACCAACACCATGGCGGCGCCCCGGCTGCGCAAGATCACGCTGAATATCGGCATGGGCGAGGCCAACCAGAACATCAAGCTGCTGGACACGGCGGCGGGGGAGCTGGGCCTGATCGCCGGGCAGAAGGCGGTGATTACCCGGGCCAAGAAGTCCATCGCCAATTTCAAGATCCGCAAGGGCATGCCCATTGGCTGCTGCGTCACGCTGCGCGGGACGCGCATGTACGAGTTCCTGGACCGGCTGTGCTCCATCGTGCTGCCCCGGGTGCGCGACTTCAAGGGCCTGCCGGCCAGTTCGTTTGACGGCCGGGGGAATTACACCCTGGGACTGAAGGACCAGCTGGTGTTTCCGGAAATTGATTACACCCGGGTGGACAAGATCAAGGGCATGAACATCACGCTGACCACATCGGCGCGCTCGGATGAAGAGGCGCGCGAGTTGCTGAAGCTGCTGGGCATGCCGTTCCGCACGAAAGCGGAGGAGCGCTGATGGCTACGACCGCGCGCATCGCCAAGACGAAGCGCAAGCTGAAGTTCAAGATCCGCCGGAGGAGCCGCTGCCGGCTGTGCGGCCGCAGCCGCGGCTTCCTGCGCAAGTTCCAGATGTGCCGGCTGTGCTTCCGCGAGCTGGCGCTGGGCGGACAGATCCCCGGCGTGGTCAAGGCGAGCTGGTAGGAAAAGGAGAGCCATGCAGACAGACCCCATCGCCGACATGCTGACGCGCATCCGTAACGCCTCGCGCGCCAAGCACCCGCGCGTGGACGTCCCGGCGTCGAAGCTGAAGATCGAGATTGCGCGCATCCTGAAGGAAGAAGGCTTCATCGCCACCTACAAGGTGGCGGAAGAGAACAAGACCAGAAAGTCGCTGCGCATTTTCCTGAAGTACACCCCGGACCGCCACAGTGTGCTGAGCGGGCTGAAGCGGGTTTCGCGTCCCGGGCGCCGCGTGTACCGCGGCAAAACGGACGTGCAGCGGGTGATGGGCGGGATGGGCGTCAGCATCCTGACCACTCCTAAAGGCGTGATGACCGGCAAAACCGCGCGCAAAACGGGCGTCGGCGGGGAATTGCTGTGCGAAGTCTGGTAAGGCGGGAGGGGAAGAATTCATGTCGCGCATAGGCCGCAAGCCGGTGGCGCTGCCCCAGGGCGTAAAGGTGCAGGTTTCCGGGGAGCAGGTGGAAGTGCAGGGCCCCAAGGGGAAGCTGACCGTTCCCGTGCCTGATGGCATCCGCATCGAGCAGAAAGACAAGGAACTGGTGGCCACGCGCACGGCGGAGGAGCAGCGCGCGCTGCACGGGCTGACCCGTGCCCTGCTGGCCAACGCGGTGCACGGCGTGACCCAGGGATTCACCAAGGAACTGGACATCGTCGGCGTGGGCTACCGCGCCGAGGTCAAGGGTAAAAACGTAGTGTTCAGCCTGGGCTACTCGCATCCCATCGAGTTTCCGATGCCCCAGGGCATCCAGATTTCCGTGGCCCAGCAGACCCACCTGGTGGTGAGCGGCGCGGACAAAGGGCAGGTAGGACAGGTGGCCGCGAATATTCGCGCCCTGCGCCCGCCCGATCCCTACAAGCAGAAGGGCGTGCGCATCACCGGCGAAGTGCTGAAGAAGAAGGCCGGCAAAGCCGGGGCCAAGGCCGGCGCGTAAGCCGGAAGGGGGAGCAGGCGTGGCACAACTGCCAGTCCGAAAGATTTCCCGAGACGAGCACCGGCGGCGGATTCACCGCCGCGTGCGCCAGAAGCTGGAAGGCACGCCCCAGCGCCCGCGGCTGTGCGTCTTCCGTTCGCTGGCGCATCTTTACGCGCAGGTGATTGACGATGCCAGCGGCCAGACGCTGGCCGCGGCCAGTTCGCTGGATAAAGAGACGCGGCAGCACACCAAGGGCGGCGGCAACGTGGCCGCGGCCAAAGTGATCGGCAAGGCCGTGGCGGAGCGCGCGCGAGCCAAGGGAATCGAGCAGGTGGTGTTCGACCGCGGGGGCTATCGCTACCACGGCCGGGTGAAGGCGCTGGCCGAGGCCGCGCGGGAAGCGGGGTTGAAATTCTAAGCGTATGCCGAAGAACACAGTCCGGGAAACATTGGCGATTCGCCGGCCGATCGAGGCCAATGCCAGCGCGCTCAAGGATCACGTGGTGGCCATTAACCGCGTGACCAAGGTGGTCAAGGGCGGCAAGAACCTGAGTTTTTCCGCGCTGGTGGTGGTGGGCGACCAGCAGGGCCACGCCGGATTCGGCATGGGCAAAGCCCGGGAAGTACCCATGGCCATCCGCAAAGCCATCGAGCAGGCCAAGAAGAACATGATCCGGGTGAACCTGAAAAGCGGCACCGTGCCGCACCTGGTGGTGGGACGCTACGGTTCCGGAACCGTGCTGCTGAAGCCGGCTCCGGAAGGCACCGGCATCATCGCCGGCGGCCCGGTGCGCGCGGTGATGGAGGTCGCCGGAATTCACAACGTGCTGACCAAGTCCATCGGCACTTCGAACCCGCACAACGTGGTGAAGGCCACGTTTGACGCGCTGATTCATCTGAAGGATGCCGCCAAAGTGGCGGAGACGCGCGGCAAGGAAGCGGCGGAGCTTTCCGCCTAGGGCTGCGCAAGCGCCCCCGGCAAACGACGGAGACACGAGTGATGAGCGCGGCAAAGAAGCAGGGCACGCTGAAGCTCCAGTGGGTGGTCAGCTTCAACGGCTGCACACGGGATATGCGCGCGGCGGTGCGCGGGCTGGGTTTCCGCCGCCTCCAGCAGATTGTGGAGCGGGAGGACACGCCTTCCATCCGCGGGATGGTGCGCAAGGTGCGCCATCTGGTGAAAGTGGTTGAGGAGAACTGAGGCCGCCATGGAAGTGACACTTTCGAATCTGCGTCCCCCGCGCGGCTCGCGCCACCGCAAGGTGCGCGTGGGGCGCGGCATGGGCTCCAAGCTGGGCAAGACCGCCGGGCGCGGCAACAAAGGACAGAAATCGCGCTCCGGGTATTCCCGCCGCCGGGGATTTGAAGGCGGGCAGATGCCGTTGCACCGCCGCATTCCCAAGCGCGGCTTCCACAATCCGTTCGGGCGCGAGATGGCCATCATCAACGTTGCCTCGCTGAACGCGTTTTCCAAGGGTGAAGTGGTGACGCCGGAATTGCTGCTGGAGCGCGGCATCCTGAGCGCGCGGCGCGATGGCGTGAAGGTGCTGGGCGACGGAGAGCTGAAAGTGGCGCTAACCGTGCAGGCCCACGCTTTCAGCAAGTCCGCGGAGCAGAAAATCGCCGCGGCCGGCGGCAAGGCGGAAATCGTGGCATGAACCGGTTCTTCAATTCGCTGGCCAACATCTTCCGCGTCGAGGATCTGCGGAACCGCGTGCTGTTTACCCTGGCGCTGCTGGCCGTGTACCGCCTGGGCGCGTTCATTCCCACGCCGGGCATCAATACCGACCTGCTCCAGGAGCTGTTCAGCGAGGGGCAGGGTTCGCTGCTGGGCGTGCTGGACCTGTTCAGCGGCGGGAATTTCCGCCGCCTGACCATCTTCGCGCTGGGCATCATGCCCTACATCACCGCGTCCATCATTCTGCAATTGATGACCGTGGTGTTCCCGTACCTGGAGCGCTTGCAGAAAGAAGGCGAACTGGGGCGGCGCAAGATTACGCAGTACACGCGCTACCTGACGGTGGGGCTGGCGCTCTTCCAGTCGCTGATGATTTCCGAGACGCTGATGCACACCACGCTGCGGGAGCATTCCCTGGTGTACAACCCGGGCCTGGGGTTCATCCTGATGACCATGCTCACGCTCACCACCGGCACAGCGTTCATCATGTGGCTGGGCGAGCAGATCAGCGACCGGGGCATCGGCAACGGCATGTCGCTGATTATTTTCGCCGGCATCGTCGTGGGATTGCCGCGCGCCATCACCGACCTGGCGGACAAGGTGCAGCGCCAGGAGTGGGGCAACTGGACGGCCATGTTCCTGATCCTGCTGCTCGCGGTGATGGTGCTGATCGTCGCGTTTATCGTTTTCGCCGAAGGCGGCCAGCGGCGCATCCCGGTGCAGTACGCCAAGAAGGTGGTGGGCCGGAGGGTGATGGGCGGGCAGATGACCTACCTGCCGCTGCGCGTCAATTCCGGCGGGGTGATCCCGCCGATTTTCGCCAGCTCCGTGCTCACCATTCCGCAGACCCTGGCTCTGGTGTTTGAAAAGAAGTCGCGCGTGGTCTCGGACGTTGCCGCCGGACTGCGCTGGGGCGAGCCCTGGTACACCGTGCTGTACGTCACCATGATCGTGGGCTTCGCCTTTTTCTACGTGGGCATCATGGTGAACCCCACGGAACTGGCGGACAATCTGCGGAAACATGGCGGATTCATTCCCGGCATCCGTCCGGGGCGCAACACCTCCGAGTACGTGAGCCGGATCATCACCCGGCTGACCTTTGTGGGCGGCCTCTATCTGGCGCTGGTATGCCTGATCCCGGAGTGGATGATCGCTGGGGCCCGGCTGAACCATTTATGGGGGCCCATCGGCGCGTGGTTTGACGCCAATGCCCCGCGCTGGGTCCTGGAGGGACTGGGCGTGAACTTCTACTTCGGCGGCACCTCGCTGCTGATTGTGGTGGGCGTGGCCATGGACACGGTGCAGCAGATCGAAGCGCAGTTGGTGATGCGCAATTACGAAGGCTTCGGGCCGCGCGGACGCGTCCGGGGACGGCGTGGCTGACGAGGAGCACGCAACCCTGGGCCGCGCCCTGATTTTGCTGGGCGCGCCGGGCGCCGGCAAGGGGACGCAGGCGCGTGAGGTAGCGAAGTTTTACGGCGTGCCGCACCTCTCCACCGGGGATATGTTCCGGGAGCACGTGGCCCAGGGCACCGAGCTGGGCCGCCGGGCGAAGCCGATCATGGAGAGCGGGCAACTGGTGCCCGACGAGATCGTGCTGGGCATGGTGGAAGAGCGCGTGGCGCGGCCCGATTGCGCCACCGGCTGCGTGTTCGACGGTTTTCCGCGCACGCTGGCTCAGGCCGAGCGCCTCGAAGCGATTCTGGGCGCTTTGCCCGCGCTGGCTGGACGTACCCTGGCGGTGAACCTGGCGGTGAGCTCAGACGAGGTGGTCCGGCGGATTGCCAGCCGGCGCACCTGCCGCAACTGCGGGGCGATTTACAACACCGCGGGCAGGATGCCCCAGGTGGCGGGGAAATGCGACGTCTGCGGCGGCGAGGTGATCCAGAGGCCGGACGACCGCGAAGAAGTGGTGCGGCAGCGCCTGGCGGCCTATGAGCAGCAGACCCGGCCGCTCGTCGAGTACTACCACCAGCGCGGCCACCTGGTGGAGTTGGATGGCAGCAAAGACGCGGCCACGGTCCAGCGGGAAATGCTGGCCGCGCTCCAGAGAGCGAAGTGAGGCGGCGGGACGCGGAGTGTGGGCATCATTTTGAAGTCGCAGGACGAACTCGAGAAGATGTACCGCGCCGGGCAGGTCGTTTGGGAAGTGCTGAACGAGTTGCGCGGCATGGTGAAGCCGGGCGTGAGCACGATGGACCTGGAGCGGGCTGCGGAGAAGCGTTGCGCGGCCAGCGGCGCGCGGCCGGCCTTCAAGAATTACCAGGGGTACCCGTGCGTGCTTTGCGCCTCGATCAACGAAGAGGTGGTGCACGGGATCCCCAAGGCCAGCCGCAAGCTGGCGGAGGGCGACATCATCTCGCTGGATTTCGGCGTGGCCCTGGAGGGCTACTACGGGGACGCTGCGGTGACCGTCCCCGTGGGGGAGATCGCTCCGGAGACCCGGCGCCTGCTGGACGCCACGCGGGAGTCGCTCGACCGGGCCATCGAGCAGGTGCGGCCCGGCAGGCGGCTGAGCGACATCTCGCATGCCGTCGAAAGCTGCGTCAAGCAGCACGGGTTTTCGGTGGTGCGGGACTTCGTGGGCCATGGCATCGGCACCAAGATGCACGAAGAGCCGCAACTGCCGAACTTCGGTGAGCCCGGCCGCGGCCCGCGGCTGGAAGAGGGCATGGTGCTGGCCATCGAGCCCATGGTCAATGCGGGCACGGCGGAGGTGGAATTGAAGGAAGACAAATGGACGGCGGTGACCCGGGACGGCCGGCGCTCCGCGCACTTCGAGCACACCGTGGCGGTGACCGCCAAGGGTCCCTGGATTCTGACGCGTCCGAAGGAAGCCACCGGACCGTCCTGGTAGCGAGCGAGAATAGGAGGACGCAGCCTAAAGATTATGAAGCCCACGGGAAAACGAGACGCCGACCGCAAGAAGGGCGGCGAGGGCAATCCGAAAGAGGACGCCATCGAGGTGATGGCCACGGTGATCGAGCCGTTGCCCAACGCCATGTTCCGCGTGGAGCTGGAGAACAAGCATCAGGTGCTGGCGCACATTTCCGGCAAGATGCGCAAGAATTTCATTCGCATCCTGGCCGGCGACCGGGTGGCCGTCGAGCTTTCGCCCTACGACCTGACCCGCGGGCGGATCATCTACCGGTATAAGTAGCGGGAGAGCGGGGAGAGAATCGAATGAAGGTGCGTTCGTCGGTAAAAAAGATTTGCGACAAGTGCAAGATTATCCAGCGGCGCGGCGTGGTGCGCGTGATCTGCGCGAACCCGAAGCACAAACAGCGCCAGGGATGAGGGAGAGCGAGCCATGGCACGCATCGCAGGAGTAGACCTTCCACCGCAGAAGCGGCTGTGGATCGGGCTGACCGCCATCTACGGCATCGGCCAGGCGCGGGCGCGGCTGATCTGCGCGCAGGCGCGCGTGGACGAGACCAAGAAGGTCAAGGACCTGACCGAGGACGAAAGCAATCGGCTGCGCCAGACCATCGAGCAGCAGGGCGGCGTGGAAGGCGATCTCCGCAAGGAGATCCAGATGAACATCCGCCGGCTGATTGATATCCAGTGCTACCGGGGGATGCGCCACCGCCGCAACCTGCCGGTGCGCGGGCAGCGCACGCACACCAATGCGCGCACGCGCAAAGGTCCGCGGCGCGGCGCGGTGGCGGCGAAGAAGAAGGCGACTTTGAAGAAATAGGCCTGGGATTTGCAGGGGCACGGCTCGCCGCGGCGGGCTGCGCCCTTCGAACCCTGCGAAGAACTGAGAGGATGAGAATCGTGGCCAAAGAAAAGCAAGGGGGAGCGGCGGCGCCCGGAGCCGGAGCTCCGGCGGGAGCGGCGGCACCGGCGGCGAAGCCTTCCAAGCGCAAGAAGGAATTCAAGAAGAAGCGCGAGCGGCGCGTGGTGCCGCACGGCATCGTGCACATCCGCGCGTCGTTCAACAACACGCTGATCGCCATTACCGATCCCGATGGGCGCGTGCTTTCCTGGTCTTCGGCGGGCTCGGTGGGCTTCAAGGGCTCGCGCAAGGGCACGCCCTATGCCGCGCAGCAGGCCACGGTAAACGCCGCCGGCACCGCGCGCGACCAGTACGGCATGAAGACCGTGGAAGTGCGCGTGAAGGGCCCCGGCTCCGGACGCGAATCGGCCATCCGCGCGCTTTCTACCGCCGGGCTGATGATCCGGGCCATCCGCGACGTGACGCCGATTCCGCACAACGGCTGCCGGCCGCCCAAGCGGAGGAGAGTGTAGAGCAGGTAGCGCAGGCACTCTTGCCTGCGCGTTGCCGGGAAGGGCGCGCAGCCAGGAGTGGCTGCGCCACGAGGAGAAGAAGGAGTGGCAAGACATCGCAATGCGGTTTGCCGGCTGTGCCGGCGGGAAGGCGTCAAGCTCTTCCTGAAGGGCCTGCGCTGCTTTACGGACNAAATGCGCCATCGAGCGGCGCAATTTTGTTCCGGGGCAGCATGGCCAGAGCCGCCGGGCCAAGCTGGCCGGCTATGGCGTGCAGTTGCGCGAGAAGCAGAAGGCCAAGCGCACCTACGGCCTGCTGGAGCGCCAGTTCCGCAATTATTTCGAGAAAGCGGAGCGCGCCAAAGGGCCCACGGGCGAAAACCTGATCCTGATGCTGGAGCGGCGGCTGGATAGCGTGGTCTACCGCATCGGGCTGGCTTCTTCGCGCGCGCAGGCGCGGCAGATCGTCACCCACGGGCACGTGCTGGTGAACGGGCGGAAACTGAACATTCCCTCTTACCAGGTAAACGTGGGCGATGAAGTGTCCATCAAGCCCAAGATGCTGCAGAACGCCATGGTGATGGAAGCCCGCAACGTGGCCCAGGGCATGAATCTGGCGCCCTGGCTGGAAATTGACCGCGATGCCGGCAAGGCCAAGGTGGTGGCCATGCCCAAGCGCGAAAACGTGCAGACGCCGGCCATCAGCGAACAGCTCATCGTCGAACTCTATTCGAAGTAACCGGAGGATTTTCATCTGCCCCGCGAGGGGAGGAGGCAACCAGGCATGTGGAAGGGATTTCAGAAGCCGAAGCGGCTCGCCGCCGAGCTGGAGACACTGAAGGACACCTACGGGAAATTCAGCGCGCAGCCGTTTGAGCGCGGCTGGGGCACCACCGTGGGCAACGCCATCCGGCGGGCCTTGCTGAGCTCGATTGAGGGCGCGGCCATCACCGCGGTGAAGATCGAGGGCGTGCTGCACGAGTTTTCGCCCATCCCCGGAGTGGTCGAAGACGCCACGGACATCATCCTGAACCTGAAGCAGGTTCCGCTGAAGCTTTCCAGCGACCAGCCCAAGACGGTCACGCTCATCGTGGACCATCCCGGTGAAGTTACCTCCGCGATGATCGCGGAGGATTCCGACATCGCCGTGCTGGATAAGAGCGTGTACATCGCCACGGTGAGCGAGGGCGGCAAGCTGCAGATCGAGATGCGCGTCAAGAACGGCCGCGGCTACGTGGGCGCGGACCGCAACTTCGACGAGGACCTGCCCATCGGCTACATTCCGGTGGATTCGGTGCACTCGCCGGTGCGCAAGGTGAATTACGAAGTGGACGCTGCGCGCCTGGGGCAGATGACCGACTACGAAAAGCTGACCCTGGAAGTCTGGACCAACGGCGCCATTACCCCGCAGGACGCCATCGGACTGGCCTCCAAGCTGATCAAGGACCACATGAGCATCTTCATCAACTTCGAGGAACAGCCCGAGCTGCCCGAAGAGGCCGGGGAATCCTACGCGGATTCGCGGCTGGAGCACCTGGACCGCTCCGTCGAGGAATTGGAGCTCTCCGTGCGCTCCTACAATTGCCTGAAGAACGCGAATATCCAGACGATTCGCGAGTTGGTGATGAAGACCGAGAACGAAATGCTCAAGACCAAGAACTTTGGCCGCAAATCGCTGAACGAGATCAAGGAAATCCTGACGCGCATGGGCCTGAGCCTGGGCATGAAATTCGACGAGCATGGCCGCATCATCTGGCCGCCGCCGCCCAGCCAGACGGCCCCCGCGCCGGAAGAAACGGCCACGCTGTAATCAAGCTGTATCGCCGGCGTCCCGCGCCGGGTTGCAAATGGTTCCAGGCCGGCGCGGGACGCCGGCGCTATGATGACCGTTCCCCCCTGTGGGCTTTGCGAGGCGCGGTCAGCCCGTCTGACGAACCGGCCGGCAAGTGCTGGTTTTTTCGGAGAGAGAATGCGACATCGGATGGCAGGATCGAAACTCGGCCGCAACCCCGCCCACCGGCGGGCTACGTTGCGCAATCTGGTGACCAACGTCATCCAGCACGAAAGCATCCACACGACCGTGGCCCGTGCGCGCGCCGCCCGGCCGCTCGTCGAGCGCATGATCACGCTCGGCAAGCGCGATACGCTGCACGCACGCCGGCAGGCCGCGTCATTTCTTCTTTCCCCGGATGCCACCAAGAAGCTCTTTGCCGATATCGCGCCGCGTTTTGCCGGCCGCAATGGCGGATACACGCGCATGATGCGCGCGGGCTGGCGCATTTCAGACGGCGCGCAATTGGCCATTCTGGAACTCGTCGGGTTCAAGCTGAAGAAGAAGGAACCCAAGAAGAAGGAAAAGGCCGCGGCCGAGGAACCCAAGGCCGAGGAAGCCAAGACCGAAGCCGTGAAGGCCTGACACCTTACCCTCCAGCACCCACAACCTTCTGAAAAAAAGCCAGTTGCACCGAATCGCTGGCCGAAGCTGCCAGAGAAACGCAAGGACCGACGATCAGCTTCACCGGCGGTAACGCCTCCCACCATGCGCAGCAGGATACGGCGGGAAATATTCTTCTCTGCAACCGGCAGGGTGACGCCTGCCGTCCGCTCTAGACCGGTACTGCTCACAGCATAGGGACCGGGCCCAAGCTTCGGGTAGAACTCACGGAGGATCCAGGCGCGGAGATATCTCTATGCGGCAGGTTCGGCCGCGGATGAAGCCTTGTTCCGCAACCTGACCAGCATGGCGAAGAAGACTTGCGCCAGCAGGGCCCCGGAAACGTCAATGAGCACGTCGCGCATCGAGGGTCCGCGCGAAGGCACGAAGGCCTGGTGAAATTCGTCCACGGCCGCCCAGCCCGCGGCGATGAACACAGTCGCGCCCGCCCACTTCAGTTGCCATCCGCGGCGCTCGCCCCGGATGCCGCGCACCAGAAACAGGCTCAACAGGAAGAACTCGCCCACATGGGCGGCCTTGCGGATGTAGTGATGCAGAATAGCCAGAGCCCTCGCCGGCATGGACGGAAACAACCAGTGGAGCAAGGGGAGAATGATGCGGGAGGTATGCTCCGACGAGAATGGGTCCGTGGAGAAGGCAGTGATTATCGCCGCCCAGAGCAGCGCCGGCCACCACCACCTCAGCCAGTTCATGCGGCGCAAGGGCTCCGGCTCACTCCAGGCTGTAGTTGGGCGCTTCCTTGGTGATGATCACGTCGTGGACGTGGCTTTCGCGCAAGCCCGCGCTGGTAATGCGCACGAAGCGCGAGCGCTCGTGCAGGTCCTTGATGCTGGACACACCGCAGTAGCCCATGCCGCTGCGCAAGCCGCCGACCAACTGGTCCACGAGGCCGGAAAGCGGCCCCTTGTAGGGTACGCGCCCTTCCACCCCTTCCGGCACGGACTTTCCGCGGTCGGCTTCCTCCTGCGCGTAGCGGTCTGCAGAGCCGGCTTCCATAGCACCAATCGACCCCATGCCGCGGTAGGTCTTGAACGTGCGGCCCTGATAGAGAACTGTCTCGCCCGGAGCTTCCTCCGTGCCGGCGAACAGGCTTCCCACCATTACGCACGAAGCGCCGGCGGCAATAGCCTTGGTAATGTCGCCGGAAAACTTGATGCCTCCATCGGCGATCACAGGAACCCCGGCCCCTTTTGCCGCGCGCGAAGCCTCCAGGATGGCGGTTATCTGCGGCATGCCGGCGCCGGTCACCACGCGCGTGGTGCAGATCGAGCCGGGACCGATGCCCACCTTCAGCCCGTCAATGCCCAGCGCAACCAGGTCGCGCGCGCCCTCGTAAGTGCCCACGTTGCCTGCCAGCAAGGGCATTTCCGGCAGCCGCTTCCTGACCGCGCGGATGGCATCCATCACCCGCGTGGAGTGCCCATGGGCGGTGTCAATGGTCAGCACGTCCACCTTCATGCGCGCCAGTTCCACGGCGCGTTCCAGAAAGTCGCCGGTGGCGCCGATGGCCCCGCCGATACGCAGCCGCCCGTGATCGTCTTTCGAAGCGTTGGGGTACTGCTGCTTTTTCTGAATGTCTTTGACGGTGATCAGCCCTTTCAGGTTGAATTCATTGTCCACCACTAGCAGCTTCTCGATGCGGTGCTCCTGGAGGGTCTGCTCGGCCTCGTCCAGCGTGGTGCCTACTGGAACGGTCACCAGGTCCGCGCTGGTCATTACTTTGCTCACCGGCTGGTCCAGGTTCTGTTCGAAACGCAGGTCGCGGTTGGTGAGAATGCCCACCAGGCGCGTTCCCCGAGTCACCGGCAGGCCGGAGATTCGATACTTGCGCATGATGTCCAGCGCCTCGCGGATGGTGATTTCCGGGCGGATGGTCACCGGGTCCACAATCATGCCGCTTTCCGAACGCTTCACCCGGTCCACTTCCTCGCGCTGGCGCTCGATGGGCATGTTGCGGTGGATAAAACCGAGGCCCCCCTGCCGCGCGAGTGCGATACCCAGGCGCGATTCCGTCACCGTGTCCATGGCCGCGGAGCAGATGGGGATGTTGACGGAAATCTGCCGGGCCAGGCAGGTGCGCGTATCCACCTGCGCCGGCAGCACGGAGGATTGGCCGGGGACCAGCAGCACATCGTCGAAAGTGAGCGCTTCGAGAATCGGTGCGTCCATCATGTCTGTTATCCCTGCGTAAGAGTCCGCCTAAAAACGCAACCGCCCAGCGGGGTGCGCTGGGCGCGGGTACGATGAGAATGGCGGTGTTTTGGTGTCACAGTGAAGGTTTTATTCTAGGCGGTGAGACGATAGGCGTCAAGGCAACAGCGGCCCGCCAGGGAGCCGGCCGCGCGGGCCTGCTCCGCGGAGCCCGTGATAAAATCGCGCAAACGAATCGGGGAATCTATGAGCACAAGCGGGAAGCAACAGGACGAGCGGGCGCGGCTGGCTGGTGAATACGAGGAGTGCCGGCGCAGAATCGCCTCGACGGAGGCGGAATTGAGGCGCATCGGCGCCGCTTTTGTCGCGCTCGGGAATCAACTGCAAGCGGATCCCAGCGGCCTCTCCTCTCAGCGCCTGGCAGTGGAAAAGGATATGGCCGTCTTGTGGCTGCTTCTCCCGGAATATCTGGAAGCCCTGCGTGACCGGGATGCCAAACGCGCAGCGCTGGAAATGCTGAAGTAAACTGGGATGGTGATTCCCTTCGAGCCGCATCCGCGATTGACCAACCCGCATTGGATGACGCTGGCCGGCCGCTACTGGCCGCGCAGCCTGCAGCGGCTTCCGGCCCCCGTCGAGCGCTATTTCGAGGTCGAGCCGGGCGTCCGCCTGCTCGGACATTGCCATTGGCAGAACGCAGTGACGAGTGACGAGTGGCGAGTGGCGAGGGAAGGAACGGACCGCAAACCAGATTCGCAAAGGCCGGCGATGGTCATCGTGCACGGCCTGGAAGGTTCCAGCGATTCACGCTACGTGCTGGGCACGGCGGAGAAAGCCTGGATTGCCGGTTTCCACGTGGTGCGCATGAACCAGCGCAACTGCGGCGGGACGGAGGCGCTCAGCCCCACGCTCTACAACTCCGGGCTCTCCGGCGACTATCGTGCGGTGGTGCGCGAACTCGCGGAGCGCGACGGGCTACGGGAGATTTTCCTGGCCGGTTTTTCCATGGGCGGAAACTTGGTGCTGAAAGCCGCGGGAGAATTCGGTCGTGATGCGTCGGCGCCCGCCGCGTTTGCCGGGGTAGCCGCAGTGTGCCCCGCGCTGGATCTGGCGGCCTGCGCGGACGCCATCCACGAACCGCGCAATGCGCTCTACGAGCGCTACTTTGTCCGCAATCTTGTCCGCCGCTACCGCACCAAGGTGAAGTTGTTTCCGCAGCACTTCGAGATGAACGGCGCGGGCGAGGTGCGCTCCATCCGTGAATTCGACGATGTGATTACCGCGCCGTACTGCGGCTACGGAACCGCGGCCAATTACTATGACCGGGCCAGCGCCATGCACCTGCTCAGTTCCATCGCTGTGCCCGCCCTGGTGATCACCGCGCAGGACGACACGATGGTGCCGTACCGTTCCGTGCGCCGGCCCGAATTGCTGGCCAATCCGCGCATTCGTTTCCTCGATCCCGAGCACGGAGGCCACTGCGCGTTCATTTCGCGGCGTGGCGGCCGCGGGACGCCCGACGCGGATGAGCGCTTCTGGGCAGAGTGCCGCATCGTGGAGTTTTGCACGGAACACTCCAAGCTCATGGATGGCGGAGGTAGGGAGGAAGGGAAGTAGGGAAGTAAGTAGAGACAGAGGTGCGGAAGTATGGAAAGACTTTACTCGCGCCCGATTCGGCGGAACTTTTCTTTTCCAATCTCCTTACCTCCTAACCTCCTAACTTCCGAAATCACCCGCAGGGTTTCTCCAGCGACGTGCTTAGGCCGGGGGTCAGCAATTGAGCGGGACCATCGGCGGTGATGACCATATCGTCTTCCAGGCGCAGGCCAAAATCTCCGCGCAGGTAGATTCCCGGCTCATTGCTGAAAGTCATGTTCGGGGCGAGGACGGTCCGGCTGCCTTTGACCAGGTAAGGGTGCTCGTGGCCGTCCAGGCCGATGCCGTGACCCAGTCGATGGGTGAAAACCTTGTAGCCGCCGGGATAGCCCGCGGAGGTAACCACGGCGCGCGCCGCATCGTCCACGGTACCGGAGAGCCTGCCCGAGCGTGCGGCGTCGAGCGCCGCTTCCTGCGCGTCGTGCACGGTTTCGAACGCGCGGCGATGTTTCTCCGCCGGAGCGCCGAGGACGGTGGTGCGGGTCACGTCCGAAGCGTAGCCCTCCACCTGCGTGCCGCCGTCAATCAGCACCACGTCGCCTTCGCGCAGTTTTTGCGGCGTGGTGGTCCCGTGGGGCAGCGCCGCCCACTGGCCGAAGAGCACCAGCGCGCCGCCTTCCAGTCCCATGCGCTGGAATCCGCCGCGCACCAGGCCATTCACATCTTTTTCCGTCATCCCTTCGTGCAGTGATGCGAAGACCGCGCGGAAACAGTCTACCGTAGCGGCGCAGGCCAGGCGCATCAAGTCCAACTCAGCCTGCGATTTTTGGCCGCGACAGCCGATGGTCACCGGGCTGGCCGGCGCGTATTCGTAAGTAGATCCCGCGCGGCGCAGCCCGTCAAAGAATACAAAGGGAACACGCTCCTCGATGCCCACGCGGCCGGAGCGCATTCCGCGGTCGGCCATGGCCTTTGCGGCCAGCGCATAGGGGCTCTCGTCCTCTTCCCAGGTGCGGAACTCCGCAGGAAATTTGACCAGCTCATGCAGCCGGTCCGCCTCAAACGCCGGACAAATCACCACCGGATCGCCGGTGTGCAGCAGCAGCACGGCCATCAGTCGCTCGCTCAGCCCCCAGCGCACTCCGGTGAAGTAGTAGAGCGAGGAGGAGCCCGCGGTGATGTACAGCGCATCGAGCGCCGTATCCGCTGACGCCATCAATTTCCGCGCGTGCTCGCGCCGGGCGGCGAACTCCTCCTGGGTGATGGGGTGGACGTGGCTTCCGAGCTGTTGCAGGCCCTCGAATGCCTTGGGCAGCGTATGACCGGCAGCTTCCTGTGGCGTGGCCCAGGGCGCATGCAGCGTCGCTTCCGCGGGCAGGAGGGAGAGCGCGCCTGCCGCGGTCACTCCCGCCAAATTCGCTTCCATCCACCGCCGCCGAGAAATGCTCATCACATGGCCTCCAAGAGTGCGCCCCGGTTGTACTGGCGCGGGGCAGGGAAGTCAAGCGCGCGCCGCCGAATCCGGGATGGAGCTTCCGCGTGACGGCGCAAACGGAGCCAGCCGAGATGCCACGCACCGTCCCGCGCAACTTTTTCGGAAGGGAAGGGTTTGACATTGCGGGGTCGGTCAAACGGCCCGCAGTCTTCACCGGAATCACTAAGCCCAGCGTGACACTTGGCCTGCCCGCCCCAGCGGGCCCAAAGGGGAAGGACGAAATGAAACGAACGCGGCATTTACGATCCGTCTGCCTGCTCACAATCCTCACCGGGGTGCTGGCGGCCTGTGCGGGCGGGAGTTCCAGTTCCAGCATGAACAGCCCGCCGCCGCCCAGCGCGAACGGGAGCGTCGCCATTTATGGGCAGGACGCGCCCGTGGCCAGCGTGGTTTCGTTCCAGCTCACGCTGATGGGGCTTACCGCCTCGGACGGGGTGAATACCACCACGCTGCTCTCGACGCCGCAGACCGTGGACTTTGCCCGTCTCACCGGCCTGCGCACGTTGCTGGACCTGAACTCGGCGCCGGCGGGAACTTACACCAGCGTGACGCTAACGCTGGCCAATCCGGTAATCGGCTACTTGAACGTAACCGGCGGCACTCCGCCCACCATCTCCATGCTGAACGGCACGCTCACCAACTCGACGGTCACCGTGCTGCTTAATCCTCCCCTGGTGATCGCCGATAACGATTTGAACGGCCTGCGGCTGGATTTCGATCTTCACCAGTCGCTGCAAGTGGACGTGAACGCGCAGATCACCGGCACGGTGGTGCCCACGTTCGACATCCGCCAGGTTCCTCCCGACAACGTGGACGCGGAAATCGACGACTTGCGCGGCAGCGTGGTCTCCGCCGACCCCACGAGCAACACCTTTGTGATGCAGATTCCCAATGGGAAACAGATTACCGTGCAGATTGGCTCGAGCACGGTGACGGATGCAAACGACAGCCTGAGCACCTTTACCAACAACACCATCGTGCAGGTATCCGGGGAGCTGAACCGCGTCACCCTCATGCTGCAGGCCGACGAAGTGTGCGTGATTTCCCAGGACCATTTCTTTGCCGGCGGCCTGATCACCAATGTGCAGCCCGCCACCGGGCCGGCCACGCAAATCGATCTCTTTGTCCGGGACGAGCTGCCCGCCTTGCCCACTGTGCAGCCGGGCACCATCGCCAGCTTCAGCTTGAACGGCAGCGAGAAATACATGATCTACCGTCTGAACCTGCCGATCACCCAGCTCCTCTTCAACAACTCCAGCCTGCTCGCGCCGCAGGCCGTGACCGTCGGCGGGCCGTTGAACAACAACACTCCCACGGTGCACCGAGTGGTGCTGCACCGCCAGGGAATCTCCGGGCCATGGGTAACGGGCAGCACGGTCGTCCAGAGCGGCAATTCCGGCACGTTCCAGATGCAGGAGAAAGGCATCGTGGGAGTGCTGCTGAATGGGCCGCTGACCGTGCTCACCTCCAACAACACGCAATTCATCGGATTGAGCGGGCTCAGCGCCCTCAGCGGGAATCAGGCCATTCCGCTCCATGTGGTCGGTCTGCTTCTGGAGAATCCTTCAATGGCGAACTCGCCGGTGTTTGTCGCCAGCCGCGTGGAGACGCCCTGATCAACCAGTCAGTTTTGTCCGCATGCCCCCCACCCGCGGCGCCGGTCATCCCATACGGCGCCGCGGATTTTTTGTCTCGATTGCCGGCGCCGGTCGCAGGACTGCCGTCGTAACAGCTTGTTGAAAAACTCCGTGGCTCGCCATTCCGAGCCCGTCTCGAAGTCTCGGGAGCGGGCTCAGAAGGGCGCGGTCTGCAAGCGTTTTTCAACAGACTGCCAGGGTGCTGTACGGCAATTTCATCCGGTAACCACTTCTTGCCTTACGGATGGATGGCGCAAGCCTTTGCGCGAGAACGACGATTCGAGATGCGGTCTGGCCTCCGCGGGACGTCGGAGCAGCCCGGCGCTGCACGAATCCTGGGGTACTTACTCGGAGCGGGAGGCGATCACGTCGCCCTTCTCCACCTTGATTTCCACCTCGTAAGGAGGCCGGATTCCCGGGCCGGCAACTATTTTCCCCCGGATCCAGACGCCGCTGGAGGTGCCCAGCGCCAGAGGATCGTAAACGGTCTGCGTGCACGAATCCACCACCATGGGATGAATGGCCGCATACGAATATTCTTCGCGCAGTTTCCGCAGGTCCGATTCCAGCGCCAGTTCGCACCGGCCGTATGGCGCTACGGAAAGCAGGCCCCAGTATCCGGGCGACGAGGGCAGGCGGATGACCATGGCGTTGGCCACTTCGTGGCTGGGCCGTTGCATCTGGAATCTCGCCACACTCCAGGGCTGGGCGAGTTCCGCCACCGTGGCGACCGGCCCGGGCGCCAACGACGCCTGCCGCTGGGCCGGCTGGCCGGAGGCGTCGGCGGACGAATCAGGCGATGCAGCCGGAGTCTCAATCACCACCGGCGCCGGAGGGGGCGCGGGACGCATCGCTCGCCAGGCCAGCGCCGCGCCGCACAGCAAAAGGACCGCGCCGACTCCCGCAGCCACCAGCATCGGAGGCGATTTCCACGGCGGCTGCGGCGGGGGCGGCGGCGGAGGCCAGGCAGCAAGGTCCTTCTGATTTTCTTCCGGATTCGCTTCCGCCGCAGGTTTCTGCGGCACACCCGGAATCACCGGTTGGACCGGCTTGAACGGATTGACCTTTTCCGGCGGGCCGGACATCCCTCCCCCAGTTCCGACCTAGCGTTTGCGCAAATGAATCTCCGTACCCCCGCGCTCCCAGCGCACTTCGTCCATCAGCATATTCATCAGGAAGATTCCGCGCCCGTGGTCCGAGAGGATATTTTCCCCCACCAGGGGATTGGGCACTTTGAGGGGATCAAAACCCACGCCGGGGTCACGCACGATAATCAGCACCCCGTCCCCTTCTTCTGAGGCCACCGTGCACTCCACGCGCTTGGTGGGATCGGACTTGCAGCCATGCAATACCGCGTTGGCCAGCGCCTCGCGCAGTGCCAACTCGATGTTGAAATCGTTTTCGCCTGCGGCCCCATGCTCGCGGAGCAGGCTCATCACCTGGTCGGTGAACAGGGCAATCGCGTCCGTATCCGCGGCGATCACCGCGCTCAGCCGGCGCTCCAGCCGGTGCGCATCGAACTGCTTGGAAGGATGAAGCGGCGAAGTCATTTCGGGCTTCCCGGGGACCGCATTCCACAGACTGGTCCCCGGAACGCCCAGTATGATAGTTGCAGCCCTTCCTGGGAACAATGGTACGAAGGTTATCAATGCGGCAAACCGGTCATCAGGCCCCACGCCCGGTTCCAGAGTGGCTGCGGGGGAGAATCGCGCTCCAGGCAGATTCGCGTCCGTTGCAGCAGCCTCACGCCCGGCCCTGGCCGGCCGCGCGGCGCACGGACCGTTCCACCAGCGCGTGGTCCAGGGTGCGCACTTGCGTGCGGGCAGGCTCCGCAACCTGCTGCCGCAGGTATTCATGCACATTGGCAAGCGAGGTGATCATTTCCATCACCCCTTCGCGGTAGGCTTCCGCGGAATCACGGACCAGGGCTTTGAGCGCCAGCTTGGCGTCCTCGAACATCCACTCGAACGCTTCCGGGGCCAGCGGCAGCTCCTTTTGCACCGCTTCGACCGCGCGACGAGCGCGGCTGTAGGTCCCATCCACGAAGTGGTCCAGGCACATCCCATCCTGGTTCAGAGCGGCTGGGACCTCCTGGTCGCATCCTTCGATCCGGCAACGAGCTGTTTGGCGGCCTGACATGTTGTGCCTCCCTCAGAACAGCCATGCAACAGAGTTCGCATGCCCGTGGCCAAAAGTTTTCCCTCGCCTATCTTGCGCTTTTTGCGGCAGTTAGCTTTGGTGAGCCGTGGGAAAATATTTTCCACTGCTTCGGGCAGTGGGTAGAAAGGTTCCCAGATAGGAAGGTGCTGGAAGGCCTAGAGTTGTCCCGCGGAGCCGGCTTTATGCGCGAATTAGAAGCGAAGATTGATCTGGCTCCGAGTCATCTCGGCCGGGCGCTCCCCAGCGAGAAACGCCCGGCCTGCTCCCAATGTGGCTTAGCGCAGATAGATATTGCCGGAAGAAGTGTGCAGCTCGAGCAACGGTCCGCCGCCACCGGCCCGGCCATGGATGTCCCGCCGGCTGAGCGTGCCCTGCACGGCGATTTCCCGTTCCGTCTGTATGGACCCGGAGCCCGAATGCGCATCCAGTTCGAAACCCGCGCCTGAGGGCAACTCCACGGTCACGTTACCGGAGCCGGTGCGCAGGTGCCAGTCGCCGCCCTGCTCGCCGCGGGCCTCCACGTTTCCGCTGCCGGTATGCGCGCGGACCGCGCCCTTCGCCCCGCGCAGCACGATGTTACCGGAGCCGGAAGAAGCCTCCACGTCGCCCGCGCCTGTCAGTTCCAGGCGCACGGAACCGCTGCCGGACGATGCCGTCACCGGCCCGCCCACATTTTCCCCCGACACGTTCCCGCTGCCTGAGCTGAGCCGCGCGCCACCCCGCGCGTTCCGCAATTGGACGTCCCCCGATCCCGCGGCCAGCTCCACGCGGCCGCCGGTGTCTTCCACGCGGATGGAGCCCGATCCGGTGTGTCCGGTCACATCGAGCTGAATTCCCGTGGCTGTCACTTCTCCTGAGCCGCTGCTCGCCTCCAGCCGGGTCTGCGCCGGCGTGCGAATTTCGTAGGAGATGCTGATATTGCGATATAGCTCGCTATCGTGCGTGTGCCCGATGCGGATCGTGCCGCCATCCTGCTCGATGGGCGGATTCTGCTCGATGGCGTGGATGCGGCTTTCCGCGTCCGAATCTCCGCCCCATCCTCCGTGCCCACTGCGGATTTCCGCGTGAATCACCACGCTTGAGGAATCGCCCTGGCGCACGTGGATGTTGCCGGAACCGGTGCGTACGTCCACCGAAACCGGCTCGGAAACCTTCAGCGTGCGGTCAAAGGAGCCGTCCGCCGCGCGGGCCGGTGCGGCCCATGCCGCGGCCGCCAGGACCACGGCCACCATCACAGTGAATAATGCACTCGTGCGAAATCTGCTGGCCTGTCTCATTGGATTCACCCCCCTATGGCTGCCGTCCGTGATTACGCAATCAGCGGCCGGAAGGTTCCAAGCCGCCCCTTCTGGTCATCTTGGACGCCAATTCGCGTCCGAGGTAAGCACGTCCTTGGTGGCGAGCTTCCTGGCTTCCGCCCGGCTCGGTCACCGTGCTTTCTCGATGCCAGCACTCGTGTGTTCTGGGAACGGGATCGGGAAAGAAATCCAAAAAGGCGAGAGCGGCCGAACGGCCGGCCCCTCTCGCACGCAACGGGCTTTGCGTCCCCCAATGCAGCGATCGCAGCACGCTCGCCTGCCGCGGCCCCGGCGCCTGCGATTCCCGCGAATGCTCAGGCCATGGCCCCGTGACACTTCTTGTATTTCTTCCCGCTCCCGCACGGGCAGGGGTCATTGCGCCCCACCTTGGCGCCGGAGCGCACCGGCTTGGGGGCCTGGGTCTGCGCCGGCCCGGTGGAAAACTTGATTTGGGCCTGCTGGCGCCGCTGGCGCTCCTCGATTTCCCGCGCTTCCTGCTCCGGCGGCTTGGCCGGCTGCATCAGGAAGAGGAAGCGCACCGATTCCGTGTCAATGCGCTCCATCATGTCCTCAAACAGCGTGAAGGCTTCCTTCTTGAACTCCACCAGCGGGTCTTTTTGCCCGTAGCCGCGCAGGCCGATGCCTTCCTTCAGGTGATCGATGGAGAGCAGGTGGTCTTTCCACTGCGAATCCACGATGTCCAGGATCACCCGGCGTTCCAGATAGCGCATGGCCTCCGCGCCGAAGAGCTTTTCCTTCTCCTCGTACCGCGCCTTCACGCGCTCGATCATCGCGGTGGCGATCTGGTCGCTGTTCATGGCCTTGGGATCGATGCCCGCGGACTTCAGCTCGATGCCGAACTGATTCAGCGCCTCGCCGGCGAACTGCGTCGGGTTCCACAAGTCCGGGTGCTGGTCGCGGGGGCAGTATGTGTCCGTGAGCTGCACGGCGATGTCTTCTGCGATTTCAATTACGTAGTCCCTCTGCTCTTTTCCTTCCAGGATGGAGCGGCGGATCGAGTAGATGGTCTCGCGCTGCTTGTTCATCACATCGTCGTACTCGAGCAGGTGNCTTGCGCATGTCAAAGAACTGCGCCTCGCGGGCCTGCTGCGCGTGTTCGATGCGGTTCGAGATCATCTTCGACTCGATGGGCACGCCTTCCGTCATCCCCAGGCGGTACATGATGCTTTGCAGCCGCTCGCCGCCGAATAGCCGCAGCAGCTCGTCCTCCAGCGACAGGAAGAAGCGCGAGGAGCCGGGATCTCCCTGGCGTCCCGCGCGCCCGCGCAGCTGGTTATCGATGCGCCGCGCCTCGTGCCGCTCCGTGCCCAGCACGTGCAGTCCGCCGAGCGCCACCACTTCGTCGTGCTCCTTCTGGCAATCGCGCGCGTTCTGCTCGTAGATTGGCTTCCAGGCATCCGCCGGCACCTGGTAGAGGCGCCCCTCGTACTGAAAAAGCACCATGGCGCCGCCGGGCTGTTCCTCGCCGGAGACGAGCGCGCTGGCTGCGCCCGAAGGCAGCGCCAGCTTCTGCTTCAGGCAGTATTCCCGCGTCAGCGCTTCCGGATTGCCGCCCAGCAGGATGTCCGTGCCGCGCCCGGCCATGTTGGTGGAGACGGTCACCGCCCCCTTGCGCCCTGCCTGGGCGATGATCTGCGCCTCGCGCTCGTGCTGCTTGGCGTTCAGCACCTGGTGCTGGATGCCCGCGCGCTTCAGGATTTCGCTCAGCTCCTCCGATTTCTCGATGGAGGTAGTGCCCACCAGGATGGGCTGGCCCGTGGCATGGATCTGCTTGATGCCGTAATTCAGGCTGCCGTCTTCCTGCAGAATTCCGTTCGCCACGGCCTCGAATTTCTCGCGGTCCGTGCGGTACACCACGTCAGGATTTTCCAGCCGCCGTAGCGGCTTGTTGGTGGGGATGACCACCACGTCCAGGTTGTAGATTTTCTGGAATTCCGCCGATTCCGTTTCCGCCGTGCCGGTCATTCCCGAAAGCTTTTTGTACATGCGGAAATAATTCTGGAAGGTGATGGTGGCCAGCGTCTGGTTCTCGCGCTCGATCNTTCACGCCCTCTTTCGCTTCCACCGCCTGGTGCAGGCCGTCGGACCAGCGCCGCCCGGGCATCTGCCGTCCCGTGAACTCGTCCACGATAATCACTTCGCCGTCTTTCACCACGTACTCATCGTCGCGATGGTAGAGGTGATGCGCGCGCAAGCCCTGTTCGACGGCGTGCAGCGTTTCAATGTGCGCCGGGTCGTATAGGTTGCCGATATTCAGCAGGCGCTCGCATTTGCTCACGCCTTCTTCCGTGGGCGTTACCGTGTGGTGTTTCTCATCCACGGTGAAATCAATATCCTTGATCAGCTTGGGGATGATCTTGTCGATGCGGTAGTACTTGTCCGTGGACTCCTCCGCTGGTCCGGAGATGATCAGCGGCGTGCGCGCCTCGTCGATCAGGATCGAGTCCACCTCGTCCACGATGGAAAACTGGTGCCCGCGTTGCACGCAGTCGTGGATGTCGTACTTCATGTTGTCGCGCAGGTAGTCGAATCCGAACTCATTGTTGGTGCCGTAGGTCACGTCCGCGCCGTAGGAAAGCTCGCGGTCGCCATCCGCCAGGTCCGCCACGATGATGCCTACGGAAAGGCCCAGCGCGCGGTATATCGGCCCCATCCACTCCGCGTCGCGCCGCGCCAGGTAATCGTTCACGGTGACGATGTGCACCCCGCGCCCGGCCAGCGCGTTGAGCACCGCGGGCAGCGTGGCCACCAGCGTCTTGCCTTCGCCGGTTTTCATCTCCGCGATCTTGCCCTCGTGCAGCACGATGCCGCCGATGAGCTGCACGTCGAAGTGCCGCATGCCCAGCTTCCTGCGTCCCGCCTCGCGCACCAGGGCGAAGGCGCGCACCAGGACCTTCGCCAGCGCCTCGTCCAGCTTTTCCCGGTAGTTGGATTCGGCGGGATCGGCTTCCTTCAGCTCGTTTTGCACCTGCTGGCGCAGCGCGGCGGTCCGCTCCTTCAGTTGCTCGTCGCTGAGCCCCTGCATCTCCGGTTCGAGCGCATTGATCTGCGCCACCAGCGGCTGGATTTTCTTGACGTCCCGCTCGTGTTTCGTCCCGATGAACCGGGCGACCACATTGTCAATAAGTTTGTCTACCTGCATGGTTTCCAGCTGTTGGAATTCCCGTCTGTAGAGGCGGCTTCATGCCGCCATCCTGACCGTACTCGAACTGCTCTGCCTGCCAGCCTCTTTGCGGGATATCCCGAACCTTCGGGACCGCCCCTGCAACCCAGCGCTCGCCCCAACGCTTCGGGACGCCCGAGAGGTACTCCTGCGGCCGGAAAAGGCGAGGATGCACTACGGGCGCGCTCTCTCTTCGATGCCGCAGTGAATTGTAACGTTTTTCTGCTGCGACACGCAAAGCGGGGCGGTAGCACAGGTTTTCAGGCTGTTCCGCGAGGGTTTGTGGCGGCTGGCCGGCGTCGAGCGGCAGGTAATGCGCGCCTCCTCTCTGCGTTCCTCCGCGCCCTCTGTGTCCCTGCGGCGTCTTTTTCCCCTTCCCTGGTCTGCTTGCCCATTGTCTCCTCACCCTCTAAGATGGTTGGCGCCATGCGGCGCTGCCGCGCGCCGCGGAAATGAGACCCTGAACATGTCTGTTGCTCCCACGCGTGACCAGATTATCGAAGCCTTGCGCCGCGTCAACGACATCCAGACGCAGCGGGACATCGTGTCGCTCGGCTGGCTGGCCGGCGTGTACGTTTCCGAAGCCGCCGTTTCCATCAAGCTGGCGCTGCCCGCAACCGGCTTTTCCCATCGCGAAGAGATGCTGAAGCGCGCTCGCGAAGCCGTGGAAAAGCTGCCCGGCGTGCGCACGGTGGTCATGGAGGTCAACGCGCCTCCGGCACAGGCCCAGGCGCCGCGCCCGGTTTCCGACAAGCCTCCCATCGAGGGCGTGAAAAACCTGGTGGCCGTGGCCAGCGGCAAAGGCGGCGTGGGCAAGACCACCACGGCAGTGAATCTTGCCCTGGCGCTCTCCCGCCTGGGCGCCGCTGTCGGTCTGCTCGATGCCGATATTTACGGCCCCAACGTCCCGGTGATGCTCAACGCCAAGGAGGCGCCGGAAGTCGAAAGCGAACGGAAGATTCATCCGGTCGAGGCCTACGGCTTGAAGATGATTTCCATGGGCCTGCTGGTGCCGGAAGACAAGCCCATGATCTGGCGCGGGCCCATGCTGCA
>OCOJ01004182.1_pt1 | contig 31004 bp, 33 predicted proteins | sample 1539251 | NCBI WGS metagenome assembly OCOJ01 (sample SAMN01911457, study PRJEB22624) | soil metagenome | biome: Soil | place: Malaysia | collected 2012-04-30 | depth RA_metagenome m
TCGCCTACGAGACCTACAAGTTCATCGATCCTGCCCTGAACGAGAAAGAGAGGGCCCTCATCTACCCGTTCGTCACCTCTATGTCGGCTCTGTTCGTCGTAGGGCTCCTGTTCGGATACTTCGCCCTTGCAAAGTTCCTGATTCTTGCCCTGGCGCCCTTCTTCGTGTCCACCCAGACGGCGTTTCTGATTGATGCGGGGGCATTTTATTACGTGATATTCCTGATTATAGTCGCGACAGCCGCTTCCTTCACGAGCCCCGTCTTTGTCTATACGCTCATCCGTCTCAGGGTCATCTCTGCGGACTTTTTCTCCAAGAACAGACTGATAATTTGGTTCATAATCTGGGTGGTAACAGGACTCTTCCTAACGCCAGACGGCGGGCCGCTGCTAGACCTAATCGTGTTTGTCCCGATAGTAGCCATGGTGGAGATAGCCGTCGCCCTCGGAAGGAGGAGCGTCAGGGACCTCCCGCCAAAGTACGAGGGTCAAAGCGACAAGGGAGGGGGAATTGTGTGCCCGCACTGTGGCGCTCACCTTGCTACTCCGATGCTCTTCTGTGAGAAGTGCGGCAAGTCAATAGCGTAGCATGGCTACTGCTTCTTGTCTTTGGCCTTCCTTATCGTGACTTCTCCTTCGGAAACGTATAGAATGATTTCGTCTCCCTCCTTCCATTGGAATCCTTCGACGATAGGTCTGGGGAGCGTGATCCTCAGGCTGTTCCCCGTTTTCCCCAAGATGACCCGGAAGACTACTGGCACCGGGAAGGTCGGTTATTACGCAAATAAAAACCTAGGTTTGTCAACTTGGAGGACAGCGGAGGTCAACTCAATTCCCTCAAAGCCGATATATCATCTGAGTTATTACACAGGTGATAACGTGGCAACCCAAGCTCAGGTTGAATCCCAGCGCTCGCGGCCGTTCCGTTGGGAGGAGCTTGGCGTCGACCTGACAGACCTCGAAGCGCTAGGGGACCGGACCTAGTCTCACAATTTCAACCCAATTCGGAGGACTTGATTTAATTACACCCCTCTCCATCTACCCCCATGACAGTTATCGATAACAAGAGGGCCCTTTCCACAGCCGAAGGGTTTGACAGGATCTTCGAGATGGTGAAAGTTGCCACCGAACGGACGATCGGGAAGCACCGTGCGGGGCTCACCCTAGTTTTGGGAGACATCCCCAACGATGTTGGCGCCTACCACGAAATGGGCTCGAATGCAATTGTGATGAACAGGAACCTGCTCAGAATCGTCGAGAAGCTCTCAAAGACAAGATCCAGGCGGAACGCATACGTGTTCATGATACTTCTTCACGAGTACCTCCACAGCCTTGGATACACCAGCGATAGGGAGGTGAGAACCCTCGGGAGGCGAATAGCTGACGAGTACCTGGGAAGAAGGCACCTGGCGGGGGAGATGGCCGTGCGCCCGTTGGACCAGTTCTTCCCCGGGCTTTCGACGTTCTCGGCATTCAGGGACAAAGGACAATACCAGACCATAAGCCGTTTCGACTCTTCCAGCACCCCTTACATTGCATGAACCGATAAGCTGTAAATACAGCGCTCCGTCGCGCCAAACTTCGAAGGGACATAGTAGCGCTTCAATTCGGCCTCGTGGCCCTCGATATCGCAGCCTCCTGGGTCAGGATGATCTTGGCCCTTGGATTGAGCATCCTCTTCGCCCTGGCTGTGGGGATATGGGCGGCAAGGAGCAGAAGGGCAGAGGCAGTCATACTGCCGCTGCTTGACATATTTCAGTCGATTCCAATACTCGGTTTCTTCCCATTCGTCATTGGCGGGATTTATGGTGCCATCCCCAATGCCATAGGCGCCAACCTTGCGGTTATCGTCCTCATTTTCACCAGCATGTCGTGGAACATAGCTTTCGGCGTGTACGAGTCCGTGAAGGCGATTCCCCAGGACTACTACGACCTCCTTGACGTCTCACATGCGAGCACCTGGCAGCGGATTCGCACCCTGTACATCCCGGCTTCAATGAGCAGGATTGCCTACAACACCCAAATTTCGTGGGCCGTCGGACTCTTCTTCCTCGTAGCAAGCGAAATCATAAGCGTCGGTTCGACGACCATACCTGTCAGCTACGGAATAGGGATAGCCGTAACGAGCTTCAGCAACGCAACCCCTCCTGATTACCCCGACTACGCTCTCCTCATCGCCTCAATCATCGTCACAGTCGTAGTATGGAGGTTCCTGTTCCTACGAGAGTTTGCACTCTGGTCTGAGAGGTTCAAGATGATGGAGGAGCCCAGGGAGTCACATCGGGATCCCATAATGCGGTTCTACTCCTGGGTGAATCACAGGAGCATCTCGAAACTTTTCCTGCTGGCTCATGGCGGCGGTGTCACAAGGTTCACCTCGTCCATTGCCCGCTTCAGACGAGGCCTGAAGTACGCACTGCTCATCTTCCTTCTACTGGTCTTCATACTCGTAGCAGTGGCAGCTTCGCGGTCGGGCCACCTCAACATCGGCAGCCTACCGTCACTCTACACTGTGGCTTCGAACGAAGTCGGAATACTCTACTCCCTCGCTGTGTCGTTTGTGAGAGTCTGGTACGTTGTGGCAATCTGCATCGCCATTGGCCTGCCGATGGGAGTGGTAATCTCGCTCAACTTCAGGCTGTACGACACGGCCTCACCTATCCTCGAGGTGATCTCGTCCATTCCCGCCCCCATACTTCTCCCTGCGATAGTCCTAATCCCAGTGATCGGCCATGACTCCGAGATAGTTGCCGCCATTGTGATCTTCCTATCTGTCTTCTGGTACATAGTTTTCAACGTCATGGCAGGAGTCAGAACGCTCCCCGCGGACATCAAGGACCTTCCCCAGGTCTTCAAGGTCGGCAGGTGGGCTGCCTGGAGAAACGTGTACATTCCCAGCGCCCTTACGGCACTGGTCACGGGTGCCATCACCGCCGTCGGAGGGGCTTGGAACGCTCTTATCATCGCGGAGTATTTCCAAACAAGCCCCTCCAAACCTCCCCTGACGCAGGTCGCTTCAGGAATCGGGAAAACCATCACGGTCGCGACAAACAAGGGCGACTATCTCACTCTGGCCCTGGCCGTCATATCGATGACGGTTCTGATAGTCGCGTTCAACCTGACAGTCTGGAGGCGGCTTTATCACAGGGTCACTAAGCGTTACACCTACAACAGATGACCTGAAGGGGGACCAGCCTCATCACGCGAATATCGCGTTCACCGCCATGCTCGGCCAGGACTTCGAATAGGATTCGAGTGCCTCCCTATTCTTGGAGACATCTGCAAGCAAAGACGAGTAGTTCGCCATCGCGTTTTCGATGGTGTTCGCCAGGGAAATTGCATGACGGTCCTTGGGCACTATGGCCCTAATTCCGTACAGCTCTGTGAGTTCGGAATCACGGTCGCCATCCAACGCTATTATCGGGAGGCCAAAGTCGGCAGCAGCGAGGAGGGAGGACGGCGCGCCCTCCTCGGGAGAGCAGCGTACGTAGAGGGTGGAGCAGCGAAGTATGCGGTAGATCCTCTTGGGTGGCAAGTCGCCAAGAAAGGAAACCTGGCTTCGACCGTGCCGCCTACTGAGCTCCGTCAGATAGTGTCTTTGGGGCCCTTCCCCCACGATCGCGATCTTGACGGAGGGATCAAGGTACGCGCTTGCCTCTACCAGCAAACTCTGCTTCGCTGCGCCGGTCAGACTGCCCACGGTGACGACATCGAATTCTTTTTTCCCCTCGATTCCGAGCTCGAGAGAAGGAAAAGGAGTAGGGAGAACCCTCGTGACCCTCCCTCCCAGATTGCGGACCTCCTTCTCCACCCTGGCGTTCTCGCAAAGAACCACATCCGCGTTACTTACTGCCCATCTGAGGAATGATGCCTGAGCGAGCTTTTTTTCCGCTAAAACGTCAGGACCGACGGCATAAATCAAAATCTTGCAATCCGTGATTCTCCGAACGGCAAAGGCGAGGATCGCGTCGAGCCCGATGGAGTGAACAATCACGATTTGGCGCTCTGCTTGGGGAACCATCCGGCACACTGCCATAAGGCGAAAGAACTCCCGCAGAAGGCGTAACGGGAATCTGGCGGGGTCGGTCCTGAAATTGGATTTCCTTGCAATCCACCTGACAGTGCAGACTTCCTGCAGTGCAGTGTAAAGGACCTCTCCATGAATAGACAGTCTGCCTAACAGGACCACTCGGGAAGGGTTGTCCAAGCTCTCTTCCCTACAGGGTTTCGCAAGATAAGCCGAATGAGTCTCTGGGATGAATTCAGACTCTGTGTTGTGACGACGTCCACAGGCAAGAAGTACCCTTTACGATTGAGACCCCGACACCCCTGAGTCGCAGTTTGGTGCGCGCCAGAAAGCGAGGGCCTCGTCGCAGGAAGACGTTGACGCCGCGACACACCCATCCGGAGTACGCTAAAATTGGGAAGAGACCGCCCAGAATCGACCCTTGGAGGAACCTTGTCAATGTTAACTTTCTACTCCGCGAATGCTCGATACACGTATAACAGATAGAGCCCGGGGAGCGAAGAGTTGTCTGAGGGCCTGGTCCAAATTGCAGCTGGTACCACCATTGTAACAGTCGATCGCGTTAGTCTGGATTATCTCAAGGAGAGGGAGCCGCTCCCTGTGCTAGCGGACGTCTCTCTGTCAGCTGCGAAGGATGAGCTCGTGGCAGTCACAGGGCCATCCGGGTGCGGGAAATCGACCCTGCTCCGTATCATCGCGGGTCTGATCAAGCCCACGTCGGGGGAGGTCAGGGTGATGGACTCGGAAGTGACGGGGCCCAGAAATGATATCTCGATGGTCTTCCAGAACTTCGTTCTGCTGCCGTGGCGTACAGCCCTCGAGAATGTCCTTTTCGGGCTAAGCGCGCGGGTCGACCTCACGGAGGAGCAGAAGAACGCAAAGGCGGAGGACGCCCTCGAGATTGCCGGGCTGCAGGGATTCGAGAGCGTCTATCCGGGCGAGCTTTCGGGAGGAATGAAACAGAGAGTAGGCGTGGCGAGGGCGCTGGCGACGGACCCGAGGGTGATGCTCCTCGACGAACCTTTCAGCTCACTTGACGACCTCACGGCCGAGAGGCTCAGGAAGGAGACGTACACGCTTCTGATTAGCCCTCAGACTTCGGTTCAGACGGTGATTCTCGTGAGCCATAACGTCGAGGAGATAATAGAGCTCGCAGACAAAGTGGTCGTGCTCTCGGCCAGACCCGCTCATGTGATTGGTGAGCTGAAGATCAATCTCCCCCGACCGAGAAACAAGCAGTCTGAGGAGTTCTTCCAGTGGGTGGACAGGGTGTACTCTCTCCTGTCATGATCTCCATTCTCCCGCTTAAATCATGCTCGTTTCGCGGCGAGAGGACGAGATAGTTTGGCAGAGCCCCACCGGCCCCTCCCCACGGCATTGATGATGCCTGCGAATGTCCGTGGAGGCCAGGTGATCAGCCTCGTTGAGGTCACAGGCAGCATTGGAGGGAGGGTCGACATCCCGAAGCTCGCGGACGAGCTGGGGGCGGACGTTGCTGTGCTTCTTCCCATTCTTGACGCCGCCGAGATGCTTGGTCTTGTGAGGGTGGAGAAGGGGGACGTCCACCTCACGGAACTTGGTCTGAAGTTTCAGAAGACCTCCAAGCAGAAGCTCAGGATACTGAAGGACAGAATCGCCGCCATCGAGCCTTTCAGGACCGCTCTGGAGCTGGCCTCCAGGGGGAAGCCGATAACATCTGCCCAGGTGGCCGAGTCCCTTTCAGAGATGGGCCTGAAGTGGCACTACCAGCCTGACATAAACGAGTCCCTCATTCAGGCTCTGCTAATCCACTGGGGCATCTATGCAGGGCTGCTCAAGTACGACGGCAAGTCGGGCAAGTTTACGAAGGCCTAGGCTACCCCGTAGGAGTGCACCACCCTCCCGTCTACGATCGTGGCCAGCACTCCCACCTTTCGGAGAAGCGCTGGGTGCATCTCGCTGATGTCCGAGTCGAGGAGGGTGAGGTCCGCCGGGGCGCCCACCGACGCACCATTGGTGGAGTCGAGTCCGTTGGAGCGGGCATTAATGGTGTAGAGTGACAGAGCTTGCTCCAGGGTCAGTTTCTCGTGGGAGTCGACGCCACCCCTCGTCATCGCGGCCCACATGCCCAGAATGGGGCTCATGGACTCTATCGGCGAGTCGGAGCTTCCCGACGCGACGATCCCTTCTGCAAGCATCGACTTCAGGGGGTAGAGATCCCTCGCCCGTTCCTCTCCGAGCCTGTCAATGGCCCACGTGTCGGAAGTAATGAAGAGCGGCTGGACCGTTGCGCGGACCGAGTGTCTTGTCATCTTGCTCCTTAGATCCTTGGGGAGTAGGCTCGCGTGCTCTATCCTGTGCCGGCGGGGGTTGTCCGCACCGGCGACCCTCCCAAGAGCCTCGGCCGCCTGCTCCACGGCTCTGTCCCCGATGGCGTGTACGATGGCCTGCATTCCTTTGGAGTCGACCGCTTCGACGAGCTCCGAGAGCTGCTCGTCACTGTACCTAAGGATGCCGCTATTGGATGGTTCGTCCGCATACGGTTCTCGCAGGGCGGCGGTCCTCGCTCCAAGGGACCCGTCGGCATAGATTTTCACTCCGTTTATCCGAACGCAGGGTCCCACGAGCTTCTTCCCAATCCCTGAGGTATCGATGTAATCAAGTGCCTCAGGCGGGACGTACACCCTGTACCCAAGGGATAGGGAACCTGAAGAGTCAAGAACGGCCAGTGCTTTCAGCTCTTCTCGAAAACTGTCCCGAGAGACGACGCAGTGCAGGGCGGTGAGCCCGAGTTTCGCGGCCTCCGCCTCGACAGACTGAAGGTCAGCTGCCGACTTTTCTTCGCTCCTCGGGAGCTTCTCGTAGACCTCCTCGAGCGCCCTCTCTTTTACTATGCCGGTGAGCGCACCATTCTCGTCCCTCTCGTATTCAACTCCTGTACGGTGTTTGTAGCCGAGGGCATCGATGCTCCTGCTGTTGAGCAGAGCCACGTGCCCGCAGACACGCGAAAGGACCACGGGGTTATCGGGGGAGATGTCGTCTATTTCCCTCCGGGTGGGCATCGCCTTCCCGGGGAACGCTTCCTGGTCCCACCCCATACCGCTGACCCATTCTCCCGGCTTTGCCCTCTGGATTCCTGCCGTCAACCTGAGCCTGACAGCGGTCATGTTCGTCGTTCCTCTTAGGTCCACACATCGCCTCAGCCAACCGTATTCGAACGGGTGACAGTGGGAGTCTACGAATCCTGGACAGAGAGAGCCTCCGTTTGCGTCGATGACTTCGGTCCCCTCAGGAGGCGTCATGCCCTCCTCATCAATCCTGACTATTCTCCCTTCTTGGCAGTACACGTGATAGCCTCCCTTCCTCCCGATGCTACAGTCCCGTATGAGCACCCCACTCATCTTAACACCCTTCGTGCAAACGCAACGGCAGGGGTGTTCGCCCCTGCGCGTGTGAGCTTGCGCAGGTCTTTCGGGGAGTCAAGGTCAAAGGTCAGGCCGTGATCGGAGACGACGCCGACTGAAAGACCCTTTCTGCCGCACGCCCTCATGTGGTTCCAGAAGCTGTCATCGTCATAGCTCAGTGGCAGGCCCACCCTTGGAGGGAAGAGGAGTGCGTTCGTCCCGTTGAACGAAACGGAGGGGGCAATCACGGCCTGCAGCACTTCGCTCAACGACAGGATGTGCCTTAGCTGAGAAGCGCGCAGGAGTGGAAGGTCCGACGGGAGGACCAACACCTTTTGGGGGCGGCCGAGAGCACCCACCCCCGTCTCGACTGCGGCGTTAACCCCTTCGTCCCTGGCCTCCTTGACGGTGCCGGCGCCCAATCTGGCAGCGAGGTGCAGTATCTCCGGATCTGAAGAGACCACATGAGTCGCTGCTAGCAGGCCAGCCTCGCTGAGCGCCCTCAGCACCCCGGAAAGCAGCAGGGACTCGAGTTCCTGCCTCTCGGACCGTGAAAGAACCGAGGATAGCCTTGACTTGGCCCCCGATGATTTCACGGGTATCAACACGGCAAAGGGTGTCAGGCTTCGATCATCACCCGTGCGAGCCTGAGCTCGTCCTTCGGCCCCTTTATCCGAGTACCAGTTGTCACGCATTCCATCCCCAGGGCCCGAATCCTCTCGCCCAGGACTGCGTCGGTTTCGGAGATAATGATGCAGTCCGTGAAATCCGAGTACAGCATTGCGACTCCATGTGAGTCAGGCAACGACCCCGTTGCCCGGAGCAGTTTCCCAGCCGGCCCGCTGAAGGGGGTGGAGCCTTCCATGGGAGACAGCGCCACGATACGCGCACCCGTTTCCCTGAGGAGTCGTCTAAATCCTGTCATCGCAAGCATCGGACCGATGCTGGTGACGGGGTTCGCAGGGCAGACGATTACCCTGTCAGCCGCCGATACCGCCGCCGCCACCCGACGGGTGGGCTTGGCCCCACGAGCCCCCTCGTATCGCACTCCCATTGCCTTTGGCTTCCCACGCTCTCTGACCCAGAATTCTTGCAGGTGCAAATCGCCGGCGGGCGTCAAAATCCTGGTCTCCAGGTCGTCGTCTGTAACTGGCAGGATGGGGGACTCGACCCCCAGTGAGCTCGCGATTCTCCCCGTCGCTTCGGTAAGGGACTTGCCTCTCCTCAGCATCTCTGTTCTCGTGAGGCAGACGGCGAAGTCCCTGTCACCCAACCTGAACCAGGTCTCCTCTCCGAGTCGCGAGAGTTCTTGGAGCGCTGCGAATGTGTCCCCGGAGATTCCCCACCCCCGCGGGCTGGAAATCCCGGCGAGGGTGTAGGTTGCGATGTCGACGTCCGGACAGACATAGACGCCGTATGTCCAGAAGTTGTCCCCCACATTTGCCAAGACCGTCAGGTCGATTGGGAGCCGCGACAGTCCACGGAGGAGCTTGGCCGAACCGGTCCCCCCGGCCAGAGCGACCACCTTCATCCTTTCACCTGAATAGGTCCCTTTCCGGAGGCATCAGCATGGCCTTCACGCCCTCTTCGCCACGGACGTACTCGGCTCCTCTCACTATCGCCGCAGGGATGCCATTCAGCTTCCCAATTGCTAGCTCCGCTGCGCCTGCGATTTCGTCGACGACCGAAGGCTCGGTGACCCGGAGTTCATAGCCGAACTTGTCCCTCCGACCCACGTATTCCACCAGCGGGAGCACACCTGAGCATCCTATTGCCACATCTGTCTGCCCTAGCCTCCAGGGTCTCCCGAAGGTGTCAGTGACCACAACGGCGAGTTCCTTCCCAGTGCGCCTTTCGAGCTCTTTCCGGAGCCTGTGCGCGCTCCGGTCTNGGGTCGACTGGGAGGAGGGCAACGGACCCCTTCCCCACGTTGGACTGGTCGATGCCAGAGTTCGCGCAGACGAAACCCTGCCTCGTTTCCGTGATTATCACTCCATGGCCCGCCCTTACCACTCTCACGGACTCCGCGAGCACAAGCTCCACAAGGCGGGGGTCCTTCCCCTCCTTCTTCGCCAGCGCCCTGGCCCTCCTGCCAGGGACCACCGTCCCCAGCCTGACGACCCTCCCTTCCGCCTTTGATACGATCTTGTGCTTGACTACAACCACATCCCCGTCATCGAGGGTGAGGGAGCTCCTGCCGACAGCGTCAATGATTAGGGCGGCCAAATCATCTCCCTTGGAGACCTCTGGTATGCCCGGAAGCGGGATGACCTCTATCCTGTTCAATCCGCTCGGCGCAACGCGCAATCTCGGCACGATAAAGCCTCTCTCCGGCGGGGCTAGAATTTTAAGCCCCTCGGGTGGGCTCGCTGCAAGTTGCCCACGGAAGAAGAAGTCCTCAAGGCTCTCGCAGGGGTCAGGGACCCGGAGCTTGGGAAGGACGTTGTTGCTCTGAGGATGGTCGAAGGGGTGAAGGTAGAAAGGGGGAAGGTGACTTTCACCCTGAATCTCACCACCCCCGCATGCCCCCTTAGGACTCGGCTCGAGGAGGCTGCCAGGGCGGCGGTGGCCGGAATTCCAGGCGTGAAGGAAGTTGAGATGAAGACGGGATCGGTGGTGGCTGCTACGAGGGACTATGCGGGCGCGGAAATGCTGAAGGGGGTCAAGAACATCATAGCGGTCGCCAGCGGGAAGGGAGGGGTCGGCAAGTCAACCATCGCTGTCAACCTGGCGGTTGCTCTGGCCGAATCTGGGGCGAAGGTGGGCATACTCGACGCCGACGTTTATGGCCCAAACATCCCCCTGATGATGGGGATAGAATCTCCACCGCAAGTCAAGGACGAGAGGATAATCCCACCAGAGGCGTACAAAGTGAAGGTCGCGTCGCTCGGGTTCTTCTACAACGAGGAGACGCCCGTCATCTGGAGGGGGCCATTGGTTGCCGGTGCCGTTCGCCAGCTTCTCACGCAGGTGGATTGGGGGGAGCTGGATTACCTCGTCTGCGATATGCCTCCCGGTACCGGCGATGCATCCCTAACCCTTGCTCAAACGGTGCCCCTGGGAGGTGTCATTATTGTTACGACCCCGCAGGAAGCCGCCCTCAACATTGCTGCCAAAGCGCTAGCGATGTTCAAGCGGCTCAACGTACCTATTCTAGGTGTCGTTGAGAACATGAGCTACTTCGTCTGCCCGCATTGCGGCGAAAAGAGTTACGTCTTCTCGAGCGGGGGAGGGAGAAGGATCGCGAAAGAGCGAGACGTTGAGTTCCTGGGTGAAATCCCCCTTAGCCTGTCAGTGCGCGAGCAATCAGACCTTGGAGTTCCTATTGTTTTTGAGCGTCCGGACTCCCCCGAGGCCCTGGTCTACAAGGAGCTAGCGTTCCGGGTCGCGGGGATGGTCAGCATCGTGGCCTTCACCAAGATGAGAGGTTGAGCGGAGACCAGGACCGGCTCCTGGAAGGCGCGGCCAGAAAGAAGAAGGCGCGGAGGCGCAGACGCGGCCCCTACCGCAAAGCCTGGTCACCGAAAATACGCAAGTCTGAGTAGCCCCGGCCTATGTATTGATCAAGTTCAGAGGGTGGCGCCGTTCAGCGCTTCATCTTCGGCCCCTAACTGACGCGCCTCGCAACGTCCGCCCATCTGAAGTAGGCGAAGGCAACGGCAGTGGCAGCGGTGAAGTACAACGCCACGATGGCGGCCGCAGAGACCTCCGAGGGGACCCCCATGGTCGGCCCCAGTATCAGCTGGAAGAGCCTCCCGGCGGCAGAGGGGAGGAGGGACTGCTCGTACTGAGGAGGGAGGGACCCCGCGATGGTAGTGGGGAGGTAGACATGCATCGTCTCGTAGAAGCCGTTCCCAGTGAGTTCGTATGCGATCGAGAGGTATGTCCCTATGATCTGGCTGGCGACTATTAGGGATGACGACAGGATTAATGCAAGGGAGGAGCGCCTCACGAGCTCCCCGAGCATGAAGGCCACCGAGAAGAAGAGCGCAGACGAGTAGACCTCTACCAGGACGACTCCGGGTATGGTGCCCAGCCCCGACTGTGCTCCAAAGGTCAGGCTTGCGGCCACCACGCTCAGGAGAGCGTTCAGGAGTATCAGGAACCCCAGTAGCAGGTACCCCCCAAGGAACTTCCCGGCAAAGTACTCGGCCCTCCCAACAGGCTTGGCTAGGAGTAGCTCGGCGGTGCCTGATTCGTACTCCTCGGACATCGCCCCGGCGGCGATCATTATTGCCACGAACTGCATGAAAAGAGGGAAAGGGGCTATGACAACAGCTACCCAGAGGTAAGGATAGACCTGCTGAGGTATGACTGTGGTCCCAGAGGTCGAGAGGATGTAGTACGGGACTGTGTCCAGGAGGATGATGAAGGCCACCATGGCCAGGACCTTCTTCCTTGCCAGCGCCCTCCTGACCTCGTAGGCCGCGAAGGCAAGCACCCTACTGGGCCTTATTCGTACCGTCCTTCAACGCCTCGATGTACGCCTTCTCCAGCATGCGGTCCCCCTCCCGAATCGTGAGAAGCTCGGCTCCCCCCTGAATGATGACCTTCGAGATCTCAGGCCTTGCCTCTACGCCGCGCCTTACTCTTACGGTCAACCCTCCTGGAATCTCTTCGACCGCCATTACGCCATCGACCTTCCGAATTGTTTCGACTAGTGAGGCGGACATTCCCTTGGCTTCCACCCGTATCTCGCCCGCGTCAAGCATCTCCCCGACCATTTCTCTGGGCGTCCCCCTGAAGAGGAGCCTGCCGCCGTGAATCAATCCCACGGAGGAGCACATTCCCTCGACCTCTGGCATCATGTGGGAAGACATCAGTATCGTCCCTCCACCCCTGGCGTACCCCACGAACGCCTCCCTCAGGTGCGCCGTCCCGGCCGGGTCGAGGCCAATCATCGGCTCGTCCAGAACGAGGGTTTGGGGAGACCCGACGAGTGCCTGGGCCACGCTCAGCCTCTGCACCATGCCCTTGCTCAGCCTGCTCACTTTCGAGTCCCCGTACTCGATTATTCCCACTTCCTCAAGCACTCTGTCAATCTCAGCCCTGACCCCCGAGTTTAGCCCGATCTCCCTCGCCGACAGCGCCAGGACCTCCCTGGGGGTCATGAATGTCTGGATGTTCGGGAGCTCGGGGGAATAGCCCACCCCGGTGAGCGCCCCAATGTGGTCGCGGAGCGGGTCCAGTCCCCCCAGTCTTACCTTGCCCGCCGACGGCCTGACGAGGCCCAGCAGCATCCTGATGCACGTCGTCTTACCCGACCCGTTAGGGCCCAGGAAACCGAAAATCTCTCCCTTCTCCACAGAGAAGTGGACCGGGCCTATCGTCTTCTCCCCGTATAGCTTGACTACTCCATCGAATTCGATGGCGGGAGAGCTCATTTCAGAGGCTTCAGTCTACCCAGTGCAGCGGCTTCTCTTCCGGGTGCTTCGTTTTCGTCTCTCTCCGTCTTATCAGGAATACCCCTCCCAAGGCCGCGGCGCCTATTCCTACCCCGGCTCCGACGTAGGTTGCAGTGGGCGTCTGAGAATCAGGGAGAGTCAGCGGGAGGTCGGTCGCCTGTAGTACGGCGGTGAGCAGGACGAAGCCTCCCCCGACGCTGATGTCGTAGACGAGGGCCGATGGAAAGGTCTCTACCGTGCCGTTCGCCTTGAAGCTCCTGTTTTCATAGGACGCAGCAATCGATATGGCGAGCACGTTCATGCTGTACTGGCTCCCCTGGAACGTCACATCCTTTGTTCCCGATGCTGTCACGTTCACATGCAGGCTGTAACTCGTCCCGTTGCTGTAGTCTAGCGACTGGGGCGCTACGCTCGGAAGGTATGGCAGGAAGTCTTCCGACGCGTTCACGAGCCTTGAGTAGGTGAGGTTCTGCTGAGTTCCGATGAGCTGAAGGACCAGTTCCGAATAGCCGGCCCTATCGGATGGGCTGTAGCTCTCGTTCAGCAGAATGGAGCGTTGCCCCATGGGGTATGTTAGACTGATTCTGTAGTCTGCGAATCCCCGGACGGGCTGGGCTGCGGCCGCCGATGAAGCGATGAGCAACGCCGCAAGGGCTAGGCCAATAAGCGGGATGCCGCTCCTTTTGTTCACACCCCGAATTGTCGCATGCTCGATATAAAGCCAGCGCGACCCTTTCAACAAGACTCTCTTGGAGAGAATCATGGCCGGGCTACTCTTATCTAAGGACCTGCCAGAAGCGGTTTCCTGGAAATTACGACCAAGACCAACCATTTCGAGCAACGTTTCCGTGTCCTCTGGAGCGACCTGGATGGCAACGCGCACATGGGCAACGCTTCCTACCTTGCCTATGCTTCGAATACTCGCATGCTTTATTTCGCGAAGTGTGGCTTCACTCCTGCGCGTTTCGCCTTGGAGAGGTTCGGTCCTGTCGTTGTTCGCGACGAACTCACCTACCTAAAGGAACTGCGACTGATGGACAAGTTCGCAGTGGACTACGAGCTGGTAGGGATTTCTGAAAACGGGAAGGGGTTCAAAGTCAGGAACACTTTCCGGAACGCCTCAAGGGATGTTGTGGCTTCAGTGACATCTGAATTCGTGTGGTTCGACTTGGAGCATCGTCGACTTCGCATCCCTCCCCCGGACCTAGACAGTCTAATGCGCTCCTTACGGCATTCCCGCGACTTCGGAAACCTGGCTACCTGACTGCTACAGCGTCTATTTCCACCCTAGCTCCCTTCGGGAGGGCGGCTACCTGAACGGTGGATCGAGCTGGGAACGGGGGGGAGAAGTGCTTCCCGTACTCTTCGTTCATCTGGGCGAACTCCGACAGGTCCACCATGAATACTGTGGTCTTCACGACGTTGCCCAGGCCCATCCCCGCTCCCCTGAGGACTGCGTCGAGGTTGGAGAGGGCCCTGCTTGTCTGGGCGACGACCCCTTCCACCAGGCTCCCGGTCGACGGGTCGAGGCCTATCTGCCCTGAGCAGTAAACAGCTCCTGCGTCGATCCCTTGTGAATACGGTCCTATGGGGGACGGCGCTGACTTGGAATTCAACGATACTTTCATTGGCGACCCTACTCCCCTGGTCTTTCTTAAATCGGTCGTGAGGTCCCGGCCGGTCAGATCGTATTTCCTAGAAGCTCCCTGAGACCCTGGTACACTTCGGACTCGTGCTCGTATTCTAAGGTTTCCTTCCCGTCCATGTGTTGTAGCATCCTTGAGGTCACGCTCCCTTTCTTGGTGACCAGCACGATCTTTCGACCTGCCTTGTAGGCCGCCATTATCTCCATCCCCACCCCAGTGCTCGGTTCGGTCACATCCGCGACAATGAGGTCGCACTGCTCGGCTCCGTTCTTGTCGCGCTGGAAGACATTAACCGCCGAGGGGCTAGAATGCTCGATTGAACCTAGGACCCACGGGGAGGTTACTTGATGGCCTGCGTCCTGGATGGCCTTGGCCATCATCTGGGCCCTTCCCAGCGCCCTGTTTGCAATCATAGGCACAGAAAGGTAGACTTTCAAACGAGCCTGAGGCCAATTCGAGATATTTCTGCATTATTAGATTGGCAACTGCTCGGGATCTTGACTCTCCAAATTAGGAGCGAGGCCTTGGGATTCCTGTGGTATTCGTGCCAATTGTCGTCTGTCAGCAAGACACCGCGGTTACTGCGTCTGGGAGGTTCCGAATTAACGCCATCCAAAACTGGAATCAGGCTATTTTACTAGCTTCGGTTGGCTGAGCTGCTTTGCTTTCTCAATGGGTTCGTGCGTGCACTTCGCAGGCGCATGCGCATAACAAAACGTTCGACCGCATACATGGCATGTGTAGTAGAACCCTACCCCCAGCTTCCGGCCACACACCCCGCAGGAGGGCGCATTGGTCTGCTCGGCACTGGTGTACATGCCCGAAACCACTGAACGTGATAAGGGGCTCTCGCTTTTAAGATAATGGATTGGGAGTTCATAGAATATTGAGGGGGATGTGCGAAACTGATTTTCACGCCCCACCGTCGGTCAGGTGAATTGCCCCGGCGAACCGGGGCTTACCGCTTATACCCGATTTTCCTCAGGAACTCGCGCCTTTCCATCCTATCAGCATCGGATTCCAAGCCCTTCGGGGAGATTCCGTCTATGACACCGAGCACCCCCCTCCCCTTCCCTGAGTCTGCCACCACGACCGTTACTGGGTTTGAAGTGGCGCAGGATACTTGGGCGACCTCTTCGACTGATTTCAGCCTGTTCAGTACATTTATTGGGAAAGCTCCAGCCAAGACGACTACGAACGAATGACCGGCGCCGATGCGGAGTGCATACTCCTGGGCCATCCCTGTAAGGGCAGGATCAGTCCCATCTGACCTTACGAGCGCCTTTCCGGACGCTTCACAGAACGCCAGGCCGAACTTCAGTCCGGGCATCGATGTCACCAGCGTCTCGTAGATGTCTTCTACACTCTTGATGAAATGGGTCTGGCCAATGATCAGCTGATCACCCTCGGGAACCTCTATATCCACTTCTTCGATCTTCATCAGGTCCGCGGGTCGACCTCGGATTTCAAATCCTTTTGCCCGAACCACGGCCCTTCAGATGACGATCACCAGGTCGTTCATCATGTCAAGTAGAAAGAAGGCTGTCATTCCTATCACAGCTGCGCGAAATGCGAGAATATCCGATTGAGTTCTTGCCGGCCTTTGGCCTACTGCCCAAGTGAACAAATAGGCCGCTCCGATTATGCTCGAGGTCAGCGGGACGCCCGGCTTCCCCAGGCTCAGAAAGAGGGCAAGTGGGTTGCCTTCAACGGCCAAGCCTTTTGCGAGCCCCACCAGGGTCAGACAGTGTGCGACGGTGGTAGCTGCGATGCCAGTCGCGGTCAAAGGCAGGAACCAGTATGCCGTGTCCAATTCTGCAGATTCTTACGAGATTTTGAATTAACGGATTATGGACTCCGAAACTAGTATCCTCATCCACCGGATTATGATGCGTGTCCTATGGACGGGGTTGGCCGACGATGAGCTATTCCCCCGCCACGGGCCCCATTCCCACCTCTTCGATCCTCATCTACGGAGAGGAGGGCCCCCCGATTTCAAATCCTTATGCCCCGCAGGGAGCTGTCTCTCACCATCGCCCGGCTCGAGACTGTGGCGTGTTAAAAGCCGGACCTCCTTATGTGTGAGAATGTCGAAGGGCTGGCAGATCTTCAGGCGAAGCAACGAGCCGCCCTCGGAGCATGTCAAGGTCCAAGCACCGTCCAAACTCGAGCCCCCGGAAGAAATCGGGGGCGTGCTCGACACCTACAGAGTCCCGGCGGGGGCACCGCCCGACGCTTCAGCGGAGGTGTTCGTCGTGGAGGAGGACGGCGTCGGCAGATACCTCGTTCGCCTCCCGAAACTCTCTGATGAAGAAGGGAAGGCCCTCGAGCTACTGAGGGCGAACCTGGTCGATTCCATACCCGCAGAAGAAGATGGAGATCCGCGGGATGTCGTCGCAGAGTATGTGCGCAAGACTGCCGAAAGCAGGGGGCTCACCCCGCTTGTACAGGCGTCACAGGAGAAGCTTCTCTACTATCTTATGAAGGAATTCGCAGGGTTCTGGGAGATCGACCCCCTCGTGTACGATGACAACCTGGAGGAGATCTCCGTTGCCAGATATGACCGCCCAGTGCGCGTCCTACATAGGAACTTCAGCGAGTATATGTTCATGGAGACAGACGTGGTCTACCCGTCTGAGGAAAGGCTCCAGGCCTTCGTCAGGAGGCTTGCCCATTTCGGCGGGACGACGGTGTCCCTCGCCCAGCCGTCCCTCGAGGTGACACTTCATGGCGCTTCAGACATACGGGTAACCGCGACCCTAGGGGACGAGATATCCAGGCCAGGCTCGACCTACGCCATAAGGAAGCAGCGGGAACGCCCAATTACCCTCGCGCAGCTTGCTTCTCAGGAGGTGGCGCGGTGGCCGGCCCCCGAGCCGCGAGCCTTTTCGGAGATTTCCTGCGCCTATGAGGAGGACCATTCACACAAGACTCTCTCGGTCCTGATGGCCGCCTACTTCTGGCTCCTCCTCGAGCGTACGACCAACGTCCTCATAGCTGGAGAGGCTAACTCGGGCAAGACCACCCTGATGAACGCCATTCTTGCCCTTGCGAACCCGAAGTACAAGGTTGTCACGGCGGAGGATGTGCTCGAAATCAACCTCCCGGACCACCTGCACTGGCAGAGGCTCAAGACCAGGGCGCACAGGGCGGGCCTGTCGCCCGCCGGCGGGCGATACGAGTACGGGCTCCCCGACCTCCTGAAGCTCGCCCTCAGATTCTCCCCGACCATCCTCAGCCTCGGGGAGATGCGAGGAGAAGAATCAGAGACAGTGGCAGCGGCGATAACCCTGGGGTTCTCGACGATGACGACGATACATGCGGAGGACGCAGAGCGGTGCGTCCAGCGGTTGACGACNCCGCCCATGAGGTTCTCGGCGGGCCACGTCAGGGACATAACGGCCATCGCTACCATGAGGAAGATCGTGCTCCAGGACGGCCGCGTCGTCCGTCGGGTAGTGAGCGTTGATGAGCTCAAGCCTCTTGGGAATGATGGTCACGAGATTGCCAACGTCTTCAGATACGAGCCCGCTACAGATTCGTTCTCTCCAACGACCCCCGCCGAGGTCCTCGATCAATCCTACAGGCTTAACGAAATCGCCGAGAGTTACGGCTGGTCACCGGAGGCGGTGCAGGCGAGCCTGGCCCTGAGGGCAGCACGCATAACGGAGAGGATCGCAAGCGGCGAGCTGACCCCGCAGGCGCTGTCAAGGATGGTAAGGGAACTCTCCGCACAAGAAGCAGGGCGGGAGCCATTCAAGTGATGGGGGAAGACGTGAGCCGGTCACCGGTTCTGTTTCTAGTGCGGTCCCGCCACCTGGCCAGGCTGTTGAACTGGAGGCAGACCAGGCTCACCCCACTCGTCGTTCGAAGCGGATGGGTCGTCAATCCGGGGGTATTGGCGACGGAATCAGTGGCAGAGGCTTTCACATCCTTCATGGTGGCGATCCCTCTGGCGGGCCTGCTGGTTCTTCTGGTTACGCCCTGGTCAGCGCTTTTGGTGCTAGCGCCGCTTGTCTTCCTCCTGATGCCCGAACTCAGGCTCAGAGACAGAATCGCCCAGAGGCGGGAGCGGGTTGAGAGAGAGCTTCCCTTCTTCTCGGTGGTGGTTAACGTCCTCTCGGGAGCAGGCATTCCGCTCTACTCTATTCTACGGGACATGGCAGCGTCGGACACCTTCCCGTCGGTGAAGCAGGAGGCCCTTCTCATCAGGAGGGATGTGGCTATTTTGGGGATGAATCCCAACGACTCCATCGAAAGGCTGGCTTCGAGTCACCCGTCCAGCAGGTTCGCTGACTTCCTCCTGGGGTATACCAGCAAGGCGAGGAGTGGCGGAGACGTCGCGCTGTACCTAGAAGGCGAGAGCGGCTCCCTCCTCAGAGGGCTCGAAGAGGGATGGGCCAGATACGCGTCCAGCATTGGAATAGTTGGCAGCGTCATGATCACTGCCTTCGGGGTCGTTCCCCTCCTGCTGACGGTCGTAGGAGTGTTCTCCCCAAGCTTCTCAGATGCCACCCTTCTCCTCTTCACTCTGCTCGGAGTCCCGTTAGTTGCAATTGCCCTTCTATTCATGGCAGGGAGGATGCAACCTGTTCGGGAGGAGCCAATCAAAGGAAGAGCCGGGAGAAGCATCCTGGTGTCAATCCCTGGCGCGTTGGCAGCCGCCTTCCTGGGGGGAATCTGGGCATCGGTGGGAGCTGCGTCTTTCGTTTTTTTCGTCGCCTATGGCCTGTCTGTCAGAGAACAGATTGCGGAGACAAAAGCCATAGAGAAGGGGCTCGCCCGCTTTCTCAAGGACATCCTTGAGTTCAAGCGCCAGGAGTATGACCTGACAAAGGCAGTCCTCGCCACCCAGGCCAGCACAAGATACAACGCACGGTTCGACCGGCTTCTGTCCCGCATAGCGTCCCAGCTGAAGGCGGGTGTCCCCTTCGACGAGGTAAGGGTGGAATGCAGGAGCAAGCTAGGCAAGTTGGCCTTCCTCTTGCTCGGCCAGATGAGCAGGTCGGGGGGCGGCACTGTCGACACAGTATTCCAGGTCTCGAGCTTCACTGACAGGATGGCTGAAATGAAGAAGAGAGCGGCCGCAGAGATCAAACCGTATGTGATTCTCTCTTACATCTCCCCTCTCCTGCTTGCCTTCGGCATCGCCTTTGTAGGGAGTGTACTTTCGACCTTTAACAGGATGGGGAGGCCAGCACTCGCAGGCCTCGGCGCCAGCGCGTTACAGGGGGGCGCCTCGCAAGTTCCCCTCGGGCAGGTTTCCGACCTGCTTATCGTGGTAACCGCAGCGGCCCTCGGTCTAATCAGCGCCAAGATCACAGACTTCACGATGAAGAACACTCTGAAGGCCTCGCTCAACGTCGCCCTTGCAATCGCGGCCGTTGCAGCCACCTCGACGATGGGCTCACATTCACTCCTCCAGTCCCTCGGATTCTAGCCAGCTGGTTGGCCGTTAAAAGGCCGGGGCGCCTGATTGCTAGATGAAAATCCGGCGACATCGCGCGGCCATTTCACAGAGCATGGACCTGTTCATCATCATAGCGGCCGTCCTCGGAGTGGGGGGCATCGTCAGTGCTTCAATCTACAACCTCGTAAGCAGCGCGACAACGAACACCAGCATCATCGTGACGGGTGTCGCAATGAGGGCGGGGGCCTCGTCAGTCAATTCCCCCACTGCCATCTCCGTCTCCATCAAGAACAACGGCGGGAGCCCAATCTCCTGCACCCCGGCCACATGCCAGGTGGTCTTTGCAGGCACGAACACCGGCGCGATCACGCTCCCCGCGTGCACGTCGCCATGCACCATCACGTCCGGGGGCCCTGGAATCTGGACTGTCGGAGGGCCCGCCGGCCAGCCTGGGGCCGACGATCCTCTGACGTTCGAGACCAACACCTTCACGCTTCAGCCGGGCAGCCAGACGTCTTTCGTCCTCAATGCACCTCTCTCTTCCGTCGGCACATCGCCAAACTTCTGGGCCGTAGGAGCGCCCATCGCTGTCAACGTGCTTTTCGGCTCGACCTCGGCCCAGGTCGTTGTCACTTCTCAGTAGGGGGCTCGGCTTGGGCCCCTCCCAACATTTCAGGTCGAGCCCAAGGGGTGGGGTCAGCGAGCTCTACGCTTCGGTCCTGATGGTGGGAGTAACACTTACTGTCGGGGGACTGGTGGCGTCTTCAGCCCTGGGGCAGTTCGCCATGGCAAACGACTCCGCTTCCCTTGGCGCAGCGACCCAAGAAGCTTCGGCGGGGATCCAGATAGGGCTGGTCTACTTGGCGACAACCACCTCCAGATTATGTCCCGTGTACGGAGGCTACCACGAGGGAACCACAATAGAGATCGCCGTATACAACTACGGAGGGACGGCCTTCATCCCCGAAGAGATCATCCTCAACGGCACTTTGTATGCCGGGAAGTATACCCCTCTGAGCCCGGGGAGCCTGGGGACATACGCGATCACGATGTCGACGTGCTCGCACTTCTCTGGGCAGACCGTGATACTAGTCGATTCGGCAGGGGACGAGGTCCAGTTTGAGTCGTAGGGGAAGGAGCGGCGTCTCTGCCTATGTTGAGGCGTTCATACTCATCGCCATCGCGGCGGGGGGTTCTGCCGTGGTCCTCGGTGCAGTTCTTCCGTTTGGTTCGGGCATCCGCGGGCCGTCTGTGGCCATCCAGGACGAAAGCATCCACCAGGGGGCGTACCTGGCGATAGAGAGGCTAACAGTAATGAACCCGGGGCAGACTCCGATATCTTCCTTCGTCGTCTCGACGAGCCAGGTCCCCGACTCGGCGTCCTACTGCTACGTTGTCTACGACCTTGCAACTGGCGCAGAGTCAGCTGGAACCTGTCCCGCCATCGCGACGAACCCCAGTTCCGTGGCAATAGTCTACCCCCTCCGACCAGGGGGAGCAGCGGGCGTCGTCATTACAATCATCGGCTCCGTCTTCGGAATCGGTTCGAGTTGCATGGTCACAGTGACTACATCGGCCGGGGCGCAGCAAACGGTTGGCGTGCTGGTGGCACCGGCGTAGAGGGGTGAATGAAGCTGCTTCCACGTGGTCATAGAGGGGTCGCTTCCGTAGTGGGGACCATTTTCTTCGTGCTCGTCTTCATGATGGCACTGGGCTCCCTTGCTTACGCGTCGGGACTGCAACAACAGACGGCGGCAGCACAGGAGTCGGCCCTCCAATTGGCCTCTCAGCGGGGGGCCGAGTCCCTAGCTCTCGTGGTGACGATCGAAGGCCTTCAGGCGACGAATGAAGGTCCTGCGACAGCGTTGGTGAACCACGTGCTACTCAGGTATCTAAACGGGACCGTCTACCCGATTCCTGCTGCTGTCTCGATTCCATCGGGGGGATCGATACTGGTCCAACCCTTGGTACCGAGCGTCCTCTGCTCCCCTGGGACCGCTACCTGCGCTTCGAAGTACTCTCAGATACTAGCAGGAAATTCCTCCGGAGGCTCCGTGGGGCTGGTGACCGGGCTTGGGAACACCTTCTGGTACGCCCGTCAGAATGGTGAGGTCGACTGGGGGTCGCTTGTCCGATTCCCTCCTCGGTGCCCGACCGGGGAAGCCGTCATCCAGGTGAACACGACGCTGAGTTGCGCCCCAGGAGGGTCCATCACCTCCTGGGATAGAACCAGGATTTCGACCGGTAGGGCGGGCGAGTACTCCCCCTCTGGCCTTGCGGTGAGCCTTCCGGCCAATGGGACCTTTGCGTTTTACGCCTTCACGGTCATTGAGCCCTCGATTGGCGTAGAGCATTACAACTTCGAGGTCCACCCCCTCCCTGACAGCGCTTCGCTAGTGATTGTTTGCGCCCCGATGTCCGACCCCGAGGGCGGGGGAAGCCTCCCCACCAACTGCGTAGATACAGCGGGGACTCCCATAGCTGCACAGGACAGCCTCTCCTTCGGGGTCGCGCCACCCGTCTACGCGACACCGGGGCTTTTCGGCGTGGTGTTGTCCGGGCCAGGAGGAGTCACACTCCAGATTGATTTTGCGTGCACCAGTAACTGCGGCAGCATAACACTGATGGCGGGGTCGTTCATGGTCGCGCAGGCCCTAGGGTAGCGTCCCGGCTGACCCCGCAATTGGGAGCGGCGGCACCTGTCTGTTATTGGAGAGAACCTTCCTAGGAGTGTCGACCTCTCTGGGCCAGGGATGAGGGATTTCACAAGACCTTGATCTTGTGGTGAGCGGAACTTCTTAACTATGGGGTGACGTTTCGAGCGGACGATGTCAGAGTTTGCAACTTTCCTTCGACACTGTCCGTCCTGCGGCAGAAGGTTCGAGATAAGGCTCGTCGGCAAGAAGCTGGTTGATGAAGAAGAGGAGACGGAAGAGAGGCCGATCGTTTCTTCGCCCTTTTCCCCCTACTATCACGAGGTCGGGGAAGATGAGCCACTAGTCGTCGACTTCAAGGAGTTTCAGTATGCCTACAAGTGTAGGCATTGCGGTCACCAATGGTCAGAGATCCGGGGTCAGAGAGCCGAAGGAGAGGCTCCCTGAGAGGGATTCAGAAACAGGGTCAGCCTGGTCGGGCGTTAATTTCGAGTGATTCCGGGAAGAACCTCCTTGTCAAACCGGTAGCCGGAGAATCGAAAGGATCTATCGTCACGACCACGGGGAGGTTCCTCACGGCGTAGCCCAGGAGAAGACACATGCGCGGGGGGAGGGTCCTCACTATCGCCCTCACAGTGTCCGTGTCTGCCATTGATGCCTGAGAGACCAGGTTCAGATCCGCGTCGTTGCTGAAGCTGTACAGGAATATGTTGTCGACCTGGCGGTAGATCTTTTGGTCAATGGCGTCCGGCTGGTTGGTAACGAATATGGTAAACACGCCGAAGTGCCGCATCCTCGTAATTAGGTCCTCCCAGTAAGTGTCTCTGAGGTACAGGTGGGCCTCCTCTGCGAACAGGAAGACAGGGGGAATCTTCCGGCGCTCTAAGAGCTCTACGAGTTTCGAGAGGACGAGCTCGACGACCATCTTCCTGTTAAGGGGGGAGACGCCGCTGAGAGAGACAACCATCGCTCCCCCGCCCCTGTTCAGGACAAAGAAATCGTGAAGGTCGAACTGTTGGTGCTGAGAATCCGTGAAGAGACCGCATGAAGCGATTGTGTGGTACCTTGCAAAGAGCGCATCCCTGACGAACTCGTTGCACCTCCACTGCTGGATGGCAACTTCAAGGGAAGCGAGCGTGAGCTCGTCCCTGTTGTCCAGCTGCTCCCAGATCTTCGTGAACTCCCGCAGGGAAGTTCCGGGCATGTCCAGCGAGTGCGAGAGCAGGTTTGTTATCGGGCGGAGCCCCACCGAGGCTAGCGAGAACTTCAGGTCCCGCCCCGGGCGCAGTACCTTCACTTTGCGCCCTTCGGCGGCTTCCGTGCCGTCCTTCCTCTGGCCAATCGACCCGTATTCGTCGTTGAGGTCGAACACTACCGCGTAGGCCCCATTCTCAAGGAGACCCCGGAGGAGTATCTTGGCGAGGTGGGATTTGCCGGATTCCTTTCTCCCTGTTATGACTGTGATTCGCCCATCCAAAGCCTCGGCAGGGATGCTGAAGCCCGACTCCGAATCGACAGTCCCGAGCCGTATGTCCCTCACGCCGAGTGGCTCAACCACCCCCCCAAGCTCGTCGATCATTAGGCGCGATACGTTTGATGACGTCCGCGAAGGCATCCAGTTCGCCCTGGGGGTGAGCCTCCCGTCCGAAATCGTACCCCTGGCTTTGCAGAGCAAGATTCTCATGTCCCGAATCAGAGTTGATATCGTCGTTAGCTCGGTCGGGTCTGAGGTGACTCCGGGGGTGGAAGCCGACAGAATCTCCTCTCGGGCAATCTCTTCCTCAATCCCCTCCACGTCCAAGTACTTCTCGTCGTACACTTGGAGGACCAGGCTCTTCCCAGGCTCTGAGGCTACGAGGTAGTCCCCGACCCTCACCTTCTCGCGCGGGGACGCAACCACCAGGATGTCGTCTGATTCCTTCTTGAGTATCTTCAGCCCCTAGGCACTCCCCTTGAACCCCCCGAGTGCAATCTTCCTCAGTGGGAATGTGTGCAATTGGTGCACCCGGAACCGCTTTGTCACTAGGGCCTTGAGAGCTTGGTCCTCCGCCTTCGAAAAGATGGAGAGATGATGGGCTATCTTCAGGGAGTCGGGGTACCCAGAAGCAAAAGCATCGTTCCACAGAATCCTCCCAAGGGTCGTCTCGGGCGGTTCTGGTCCGGCGAGGTCTAGCCTAAAGACGAGGCCGTCTACGGTGAACTTCGCTAGCACCGTAGTCACTTCACCGCAGGCTATTGGGCAGAAGGAAGGCCCACGAGCAGTCGAAAGGGCGCTGACAGCACCTTCGGACATGATGAGGTTGCTGGACTTTGAGAAACCAACGATGGATCTCCCCGCCCCATGCCTTCTGAGCAGAGTCGCCACCAGTTGGCCCTGGGGGTGCTTCAGGGACCCGTCCGCCATGATTATGCTGTCTCCCTCGGTTCTCGAGAGGGCGTCAATCACCCGCCGCTCCACCGTGTTCCTGATGAACCTCTCAGCGACAGCGTGATCGGAGAGGAGAAGGTCCATTTCAGTCGACGGGACGCTGGGAATCAGCCCGGAAAGACCGGATGAGCAGGCGTAGACAAGTATCGGCCCCAGTCTGAAAAACCGCCGAAGTGACCCCTCCATCGAGATTCCCACGGCCGTCCTTGCAGCATAGAGCGCACCCTGGGCCGTCTCCCCAATCAGGACGCACGTCGAGTCGACGGACGCGACCGGTCGCCCTTCTTTTACGGGAATTATGCACCCAGGGACCTGGTCTGCGTCTGTCGCCTCGAAGTACGGATACAACTCCCTCCCGTAGCTATTGAAGACAAAAGTTCTCCCGGAGAGCTCTCTTTCTGCGCTTTCTGCAAGCTCCGCGAAGGCTTCTTGGAACTCCTGTGCGAGCTCATCCAAGATGGAGAATTGCTTGTCTTCAAGAATCGGGGAGGTAGCGGTGGCCATCTTGCGCAACATGGGCTATACAACAGTTGGTAATTAAGTGTTGCGCGTGCGCAACATGGGCAATCGTTAAAAAACAACCCTCCTTTGCCACTGCGAGGAGAATGGAGAGAACGGCTCTCGACGATTCGGCACCAACGGTGTTCGTCACGGGTTCATATAATGGCAACTTGGACAACAGGCGCAACAAGATACAGTTGTCCGAGAACGCGAAGGCCCCGCCGGTGACCGTGAGGCTCAAGAGGGGAGCATGGGAGATAGAAATCACTACGCAGGAGGACCGCGTCCAACAGGCAGTAGAGAGTGTCTTGGCGGGGATGGCCTCGAAAGAGCCGATGCTCGTGGAGGCCCAATCCTCAGAGCCCGATCAGAGGAGATTCGAGACCTGCAGAGGGGTCATCACGACGATGTGGAAGGAAGGTTGGTTCACTGCACCCAAAGCCCTCTCCGAGGTCCATGAAGAGATGAGCAGGAGAGGCTATCACTACGACAGGACCGCCGTATCGCACACGTTGGTGGACCTCGTCAGGGAAGGGTCGCTTTTCAGGGACGGCAGCATGAGGAACTATAGGTACGTGCAGAAGTACCCCTTCAAGGGGCAGGCCTGAACTTCTTCGCGAGCTGCTCGCCGAGCCTGCTGACCCCTACCGTTGTTATCCTGTACTTGCCGCCCTGGTCCGAGTCCACCCTCTCGACGTTGGCCGACTTTGTCAGCTCGCTGAGCCTCGAGCTTATGGTCTTGGGGTAGAGACCCGTCGCCCCCTCAATTTCGGACACCCCCATGGCGTCTGTTGCCGACGTGCCGCTCAGGTGAGAGATGCGAGAGGCAACGAGCTGCAGGAGAATTACGTCCCTGTCGCTCAGCTTCTTGTCCTGGGTCCAAACCCTCGGTCCCTCGGGGGTGACTCTGACATAATCCTTGAACATCTGTATCAGGTCATTGAGGGAGAAATTGACGCTGATGGTACGCGCGAGGTCCATGTTGGGTATGACCTTGGAGATGAACTCGTGCAGTGACCTCATCACGACCTCGGGGGATCCTGAGAGATCGACCTTGGTGTCCCCGTATGTCACCGATATCTGAAGCTCTCTTTCGCTCGACAGTTGCTACGCAGCTCCGCGGCCCACCGATTCTCAGTCCGCTTAAATTAGTATCGACCCTTGGATTANATGTCACTTTTACATGACGTGAGCAGCGAGCGGAAGGCACAGCGGGACTTGGACCGTAAGCTGGAGGAGCTGGGGCACAGCCCAGCGGTCGAGCGATTCCTTTCGAGATACGGGAAAATCAGGACAAGAACAACCCACGCTACGATGCTGGCCCAATACTTCAGGTGGCTCAAGGAACAGCCCCCGTGGCAAGGTAGTATTTCTCCCGATGGGTTGATCAAGGACAACTTAATCTGCGTCTTCGATTCCAAAGCAATCTAGGTCGAAACCAAGGCCACTCTTCCTCCCGGAAAAGCCCCGTATTCGGAGTTGTTCTGCCCACAATCAACAAAAGGAGATTTGTTGATTTCGGGCGCTAATCCACCGAGTCAATCAAAGCACATTGGCAAAGTATAGGAGCGGGTGGAAAACGAAATCTACTTCGCGGATTTTTCGGAATTGCCGCTTTCCAGTTCCGACGCCGCTTTCACTGCCGACTCAAGACTGTCGTCAAGTAGCGCAGTCCTTCGATTCTCGTCAGAGTTTGTGGAATTTGCAAACTGGGAGTAATCTTGCGCCATTATTCTGCCTCGCACTTTACTCTGACTTAAGCTCTTCTACCCAGTTGAAACGATTTCTCGTTATCAGAGCCACTTGAAGCGGTTCACCGCAGACGGCAACTCCAACTTCATACTTAGATACGTTGATGGTCGTCTTGAGAATGTGCCTGCAGTAGTCAACAGCCGACTGAGATGGCATTGAATCAAAAACCACAGGCATTTGAAGGTCATTGAGCATTGCCGAAATCTCCTCATCCTTCATTCCATGTACGAGTAGTCGTTCCCTCAGTCGAGGGTCGAATCCGAAGTGAAGGCGGGTAAAAGGTATTTCGATTCCTCGCCAATTCGCTCCATAATCGCTTTGCTTACGGACCAAAGAAACCAATGCCTTTCCAGGAAACCTGACCTCCCACAATTCGGATAGAGACTGGCCCCTCGCATATCCTCCAATGAAGAATCCGAGGACTGGTTTCTTTGAGTCTTCCAATCCGGAAAACACATTACCGTATTCAACGTCTATGAATTTGTGAAATTGCATCGCCGTATCCTGTAGCGATGGGGCCTGTTGTGGGAGAGTGTCACCGAAGTCTGCGACAAGTCCCGCAACAGATCTTTCACCAATGTTCCCCAAACCCCAAGATGCCACTCCGATTGCGTACTCTCGGAGATGAAAGAGTTTTGGAGTGTGTGTGTAGGTCTTCAGAAATCGTAGCTGTCCACCTTCAGCTGGAGCAAAAACACTTTCGACGCTGTCTGTCCCCAGGACTAGGCAATCCCGGGTTTTAACGGCAGCCACAATCGTCAACCTTGTTCTCTCCCTTCATGCTGAGGAACTGCTGCGGGGAACAGGAGGTCCCTCCAAGCAACACTAGTATTTGACAACCTGTTGATAAGTCCGTATGTCAGAAGAGCAATTACCACAACCCCCACCAAAGCTATTCCGTCACTCAGAGACCCAATGGTCAAAAATGTCAAGACTCCTGGTTTAACAACGAGGTTTATGATGATTCCTACAGCGATGCCAACCGTTGAAAGAACGATACCTGCTAGTGTGACCATTTCATAAGCAGATCTCGGACGTACTTCCACAGGTTCCAGCTCCGTAGGCCAACCTACTACTGCAAGATACCTGGTGATTGACCTATCAAGAGACCCTATTCTATCTAGGTCAGGTAATGGGTCCTTTAGAAGGGAGATGTCCGAACTCAGTGCTTCGAGCGGCTCGAACTGTGTGGGCGTCCCGTAAGACCCTGCAAACGAAACGGCAGTCCGAACCTCGCCCACTTTGCCAAGCCTTGCACCCCGATGCAGGAGAAGCTGCTCGAGCATTTCGAGGGATTGACTCAAGTACTTCACGCCCCTTCGTCGTCGTTGCTTCAACTTGATCATTGCCAGTCTCGCGACCGAAGCCACACCCGTAATCGAATCCTCAGCTACCCTCCCTCTGCCCAATCCTAGAGTACCGTAACCCTGACCCAGAAGGTTCATCAGCGAATTTCGAGAAACAAAGAGAACAAGGTTGAAGAGGACGCAAATCAAGAGGAATGACATGACATCCAAGCTTCCACTGCTCGACAGTAGAGGAAGTTGCTTCGCTGATGCCAACGCAATAGTAAAGGCGACTATTAGAAAGAGATCCAGCCAAGACATTAGAGAGAAGAGATTGTTTAGCAGGAGCCAATAGCCGTGCCTGTCATTACCAATCCCAAAATATCGATATCTTTCATCTGGGCGTGCCTTCCATAATGAATCAAGGAGGTTCGCAAAGAGAAACACCGCGTAGAATAGAATGAATGTTACCGCATTCAAGGCACCTGTTAGCAGAACCGAAAGAAACAAACTTACGACGACGAACGAAGGAGAAACGAGCATAAGAGCAGCCAAGAGAAGATGGGTGACACGGGCCATGCTAGAGCAATCACAATGTGATATCCAAGCTATAAAGCGAAGGCCTAGTGGCTACGGTACCAAGCCGGGAATCATCAAACCAGGCTATAGGCTGCCGCAACGACGAGAACGACAATTGACGCTACAGACGAATATAGAGCATCAGTACCAATCCCGCCCAGCATTCCAGAAAGAGACTAGACCGATGACGGCTCCGCAAGCATAGACCAACGCCCGCATGGGAAACCGAAGACCGTATGCTGCTCTCCCAGCGTACCCCCGGACATCATCGAGATATCCAGAAACTGCCATCATAATCCCCATGATTATAAAACACACAACGAGAAGACCGCATAATCAGGCAAACCACTTGAATTCTGCATATTCTGAAAAGCGTTCTGAAATGCAGTGAACACTTGGTCTATAGCGTAACTTATGACGCCGTCTACGAGAGCATAGATTGGCATTAGAAACCCTCTCAGTCCGATGTCCAAAGCATTCATGTGCCGCTAGGTCCATGCCAATGGTCCCCCTTAAGGGCACATGCCCTTATCATGGCAATTTCGCCCGAGGCATTATCTCAGAGAGAATGGGGCAAAGGACGTATGTCCGTACGCACTCATATTTGGCCAGAGCGTTAGATTTCTGGATAGAAGGCGGCAATAACGCTTCCCAAAGCTCCATTCGGGACAAAGGAATATAGCACACCTTCCCGAAAATTCTTGGGGTACTTCGGACCGTGAANGTACGTAAAGTCTCAGCTCTTTTTCGATGAGGAGAACCTAGCGAACCAAAGGAAGCTGAGACGACTCGAAATGGACAGCGAAAAGGGAGCTCGAATGCTGCGGGGCTATTGCGTGTACGAGAAGAAGAACAGGGAGATAAGAAACGCGAAGGAAACGAAGCTGAAGGGCGGACGAGCGGCAGTCAAAGGTAATTGCGCAACGTGCGGCAGGCCCATCTTTCTCATCGGCAGAGAAGCCGGCAGAGGAATTGGGCGAACCGAAAGGACAGGGAATCTCCAGCGGTCTGTGAAAGAGCCTACCCCGATTCAGATACCCGAGTATCTCACCGGGAGAGACCTGGTAGCGCTGGCAGGCGGGTTGNGCGAATTTGCCAACCGAAGTCCGATATGATGTTGACAAGCTAAAGATACGGCCCTATGTAATTAAGATAGGTTTCGGCATTATGCCCAAGCCAGGGCAGACCGTAGAATACGTCAGCAATCAGACTGAGTTGATACCGTCTTCTAAGGATGGCAAGCATATCCGACTTTACGATTACGTCCCCAAGACCGCGCGTGAAACCGTTGCCGAATACAATGGAGAGGTCACGGTCACGGCCGATTTGAAATTCTGCATCCCCGGGGTGCTTCCATGGGTGAGCGGTTGCGCTGGCGCAGGTGCGAGTTCGGTCTACAAAGAATCCATCAGGTTCACAAAAGCGTACATAACCGCTTCAACCAATTACTGCAACAAAGTTGGTTGGGAGTTCGAAAGGATGAAGAGCACGACCGAGGATCCCAGAGGACCTTTCGAATGCATGGCCATCCTTGGCATACCTCAATGCTTTGGAGACAGTCCTAAACAGCTCAGCAGGAATATCGCGGCAAGTTTCTGGGTCCAAGCCAAGCGGAGTGGCTTCCTCTATGGTCCAAAGGATGAGAAGGCTCGCGTAATCCCCATCGAATTTGACTGAAGACGCCTTTACCTCTGATACAAGATCCACCCGCATGAGATTGCATCTAGGCTTGGCGAGCGGTCGACGGACCCCAAACGAGGTCCCCGTTGGGTCCGACTTGTCTAGACCTTAAGCCATAATAGGATATTAGTATCGACCCTTGGATTATCTCCATTGAGCGACACGCCGCTGGGGAAAGCCAAGAGTGCCAGGGGATTTCCGCTCACCAAAATCATGCTTGGCTTCTCATGGGCCCGATCATTCGAGCGCTTCAC
>OCOJ01034064.1_pt3 | contig 30862 bp, 25 predicted proteins | sample 1539251 | NCBI WGS metagenome assembly OCOJ01 (sample SAMN01911457, study PRJEB22624) | soil metagenome | biome: Soil | place: Malaysia | collected 2012-04-30 | depth RA_metagenome m
GTCGTAGAACTGCACCCACTCCATTGCACCGTTGGAAACGTTCACCTCCATCAGAAACATCGGCAAATCGTAGGACGAGATGCCGTAGGGTTGAATGAAGGCCCTTGCTCCCCCACCAACGTAGATGTTGTTCCCGGAAGCGGCGAGAGCATCGATGAAGAATGTTTCACCATAACCTCCACCAGGCGGCGAGCCGATCGAGTAACCGATCTGCCAACTAATCTGTCCCGTCGACGTTAAACCCATCAACCCCGCTCCGCCGCCGACAACAATCGGCGCGTTCGAGCTGCTGGTTAGAGTGATCGCGTTCGTTGCTGGAAAGGAAGCTATGTAGCTACCCTGCGACCCAGTGAGTGTCGTTGACGTGGTCGTTGAGCTTGTCGTCGTAGCTACAGTGGTAGTTGTCGAGATTGATGATTGAGCGTATTCGGCGGTGACTGTGGTTGGACCAGTAACTGCCCCAGCACAGTAGCCAGTACACACATACCCTGCCTGGCTGCTTGGGTACTGGAAATATTCGGTTCCACTCAGCCCGGAAACCACAATCGAACTCTGAGAGGTCGTAACCTCGTTCTCTCCGATCGGAGGATTACTCGGACCATACAGCAGCTCCCAAGAAGTCCCAGCTGGAAGACCTGTCTCCGCGAATGTGACAGAGTACGTGCCGCTACTCACCGAAATCGACCCCAGAGGTGGCAGGCTTGCCTTCGCGGCTGTTGGCGTCACCGCGACGGACGGTATCCTTGGAGGGTCGCCAGATAGGCTGTAGCTTTCCGCAAATGCCACGTAGCCATTCGATAGATTGACCGCAATCAATGCTCCATGCAAACTGTTACTCGAATCCGTGTACGAACCGGCAATGTATGCGGTCGTGGACGAGAACGCAGCATCGTTGACAGTAAAGCCGCCGCTGAAACTAAGGGATGAATAAGAGTACTGCCAAACTGGGCTCCCGTCAGAGTGAACCCTTACGGCCTGCGGGCCAGCTCCGACGGCCACGATATCTCCGCCCGAAACCTGACTTACCCATTGGAAGCTCGATGTGGAGTTGTAGAAGTTCTCCCAGAGAGATGGATTCTGAAATGACGCCGTCTCAATGATTGCGCCGTTCATAGTAACTACGGCTGGATTGTTTGGACCGCTGTAGTAGAAACTGCCCCCATTGCATGCTCCAATCCATGAGAGGAAGCTGTCGCCTGATGCGGGGGTGGCCGTGATAGTGACGTTTGTTCCCGCGTTGTACCATCCAGAGCTGGGAGTGACCGAACCCCCGCCCGTCGGAGACACAGTCGTGGTCAGAGAGTATTGGAGCGTGTACGTCGCATTATAGGTGGTTGGCGTGCTTGGGGCTGTGACCGTGTGGGTTGAAGCACCCCCGTCACTCCATGATGTGAAGATGTACTGGCAGTCGGTTGCGCAACTCAGGAGCGTCTCCGCCGATATTGTATGCGTCGATCCGACCTGCCAAACGAAGACCGCTGGCGTGGTCACTAGGATCGTGTCCACGTATATCGCCTGTAGGTTTGACGGAGAACTCGCGACTGCTATGTTCACGGGATTGTTCGGGCACGTCGCCGTGACCACCGCTGAGGACACATATGCCCCAGAGCCTGTCCCTGAGGCTGCGGATGTAGTCGTTGAGGAGGCGACCGTAGGCGTTCTTGTTGTGGGAGAGATTGATGTTTGCGTTGACGGTACAGGGTATGAGAAGCTGCATGTCGGAATCGATCCGTCAGCGTAATCGCTGCGGAGAATCAACCCACCAGTTAGCCCGTTAGAAACATAGTAGCCCACGGTCACTAGGTTAGATGTTGACGAGTCAACAGTTACCCCGTACAGGGCCCCACCCGCATTGGCTGTAGGCGCGTAAGCGTTGAACCACTGAACGTTCCCGGAGTTGTCGGTGCTGAGCAATGCGGGACTACTGATTGGTTGAGAAGGTTGGTACAGCGCGTAAGTCGCCGCGAATATCCTTCCGGAAGAGGCGGCAACCGACCATATGGGACCACTTCCGTAGCTGTACGTCCATTGTAGGCTTCCGTCCGTCGGGCTCAAGCTTAGTAGTGCTCCTGAGCCGCTTGAGATCATGTATCCTCCAATCACAATATTCCCGTTCGAGGCGACGATCGCAGAGTCGAAATATATCGAGTATGAGCCTCCCGTATCATACTCCCTATGCCAAAGAAGATTCCCATTCCCGTCAAACATCACCGCCTCCCCAAACCAGTCCTCGATTTGGTTGGTGAAGGTGAACCCGTTACCCACTGCCGCAACATCGCCTGAGGAACTGTACGTAACTCCCCTGAACACTGCGTAATCGTTTGATGTGGTTGAAGGACGAAAGCCACGTTGCCACACAGCTCCCCCATTTGAGGAGTGAGCGCGAACTAGAAAGCCGCAGGTGCCGCTGCATAGCGAATTAGCCTCACCTGCAGCGAAGATGTCTCCGCTGACTGGATCTTCCGTTATGGCGTTGAAGTCGTAACTTCCGCTGAATTTTTCCTGCCAGACGATGCTTCCAGTTGAGCCGCTGATTCTCAGCAGCCATGCCTGAAAACTGGAACCCGACGGAACAGCTCCAGCGACCACAATGTCGCCAGATACGTCGACTACACCGTAGAAGTAGTTGTTTCCGCTACCGCCACTATAGTACGTCTGCCAGACTATGCTGCCGTCGTAGCCATGCACTCTCTGCGCCCAGGCATAGCTGCCGTATGTTCCAACGGCGAAGATGTCGCCCGACGACGGATCAACCACGCTGCTGTAGATGTTGACGAGGTTGTTCTGGTTGAAGTATGTTTGCTGAAACTCCGACCCTGAAGCCACCGCCCAGTTCCATGTAATACTGGACGCAGCCTGAATCGTGAACGTGACCGAATTTGTGGTTCCACTTGAGGGTACGCTGCCCGACCCTGAGAAGCCTGTGTTCTTGGCGTAGGAGGAGGGGGATATGTAGGCTTGAGCGTCAACCGCAGCCGTAACAACCGCTTCGGCTGGGAAGTATCCGCTCCCGACTACTGTCGTGACCGAACCCAATGCGCCGCCACTCAAAGACAAATCGTCAATGTACATGTTGACTCCGAAGTTGGTGACAGGATTAACCGAGCCGTACTGCCACAATTCTATGGCGAGCGTGTATGATTCTCCAACCCGCAGACCATTCATCCTGCACGTGGCCTGAGCCCACGACGTCCCGTCAGCCCCCACATCCTCACTGTAACAGAGCCGAGTTCCCAACCAGACCTGCTTGAACCAGTAACCGGTCGTCCCTACGCCGTAATCGTCTTTGAGCCAGACGGCTATCGTCATGCTGGACGCGGTCGCCGTAATTGGAGTCGATATGCCGGCGTACGTATTGCTATAGGCTCCGGGGGTGTTCCATGGGAAGCTTATGTCCCATGAATATTCGGAATCATGATAAACGGATGAGGACATGCTTTGACTATAGTAAGCGTAGGGAGTGTTGACTGTCCACCACGACGACAGCGTGGAATTATCGAAATTATCAAACGTTGACGCTCCCGGGTTGAGGTAGGTTTCAGCTGGCGCCCCATACGCCGAGGATACCGCCAAGTAATATTGCGGCGTTGACTGGATCGATGACCCCGCAGCAGCGACCGGGGAACTGTTTACCGCTTGACCAGTAGACCTCTCGGTCGAAGTAATGCTTGGAGATGTGGTGGATATGGGCTTGGTGGTGACTGAAAGGGGGCCGTCGTGAAATGAGGTTGAGGATGTTTCAACATGCCCGGCTTGAACGGCGTGAAGAGGCTGATTCACACCCGACGCTGCTAATGATTGCGCGTATGCGTTGAGGGGGGCGGCTACGATGAAGAGGACGGCGAACGCGATAGCAAGACAAAGCCTGCCATGTCCCCTAAACGTCAAGCAATATCGAGGCGACTCTCCATCCGTTTTAAAAGCGGAGGGGGGAGGCAGTGAAATTTTCGCGCATTCAGAGCGTTAGGGCGCCGTCACCTTGATACCAGAACGGCGGCGAATAACTCGAGTCCGATGGGTCCTCGGGGTTCGAGTTCTGAACGTAAGGCGACACAACGTTGTAAACGGCTGTCGACACGTTCTCCCCCATAAGCAGGTAGGCCACTAGCTCCGTCGTCAAATCGTCGATGAGACCGAAACTGAGAGAGATCTGCCCGAGAGAGAATATCACCGCATCGACACCTGCGTTCAACATGAAGCCGCTGAGGAACAGTGAATCACTTGCCATGAGCATCATCAGTCGTACGTTGCTTAGCATTTGAGCTGTGAAGTGGTACTTGAAGAACCCTAAGCTCACGCCCAGTATCCCAGCGTTCGCGTTAATCCAACCATTAGCGAAATCCGACGCATACTTCAACTCGGTTGCGGAGTTCGCTACTTCGCCAACATACCAGTACTCGATATGCTTCCAATAGTAGGTGTTCGTCCGCCAAATGATGACGCTGTAATTGTTGAGTTGGGTCAGAAGAAAATCGATCGAGATTTGGCGGTTGGTGAGGGTCGTCACCTGAAACCCCGCCTCATTTAGGTAGTAAGTGATGTCCGCATCGTACTGTCCCATTGGATACAGGGCGTCCAACGACGAGAGGACCACGGCTTTCCCCTGACTTCCGGGAGGCAGCGACGACAACGGCGGGGTAAAGCTGACTGCGAATACGTTCTGAACCATCCCAGCCGCGAGGAAGATAAAAAGCAGAGCGACTCCAATGCTCTGTAAACGCATGTGAGGCGAACACCTAAAACGCCTTCAAGTTCGCCTTTAAAATTGAACGGGAAATCCTACATGCTTCAGCGGTGGGAGAACATCACAATTGAGCCGAGGTCTCAGACAACGGCAAGAGACATTCAATCATTCCTGCGGTCTCCTTCCTTTTTCTTGAGTTTCTCCTCCAGTTCCTTGTCAGCCCGCTCCATTTCTTCCCATTGTTGAAGCAACTGGACGTACGGGTCTTCTTCAGGCGGGGTTTGCTGAGGTTGCGGTTCTTCAGCGACTTTCCCTTTCCGACGTTTCTTCTTAGCCTCACGGCGTTTGGCTTCCTCCGCCTCTTTCGCAGCCCTCTCCTGCTCAGCCTTCTGAAGTGGCGACGGCAGCAGCTCCGGGAACCTCAGGGGCTCCTCCGCGGTTTCTGCCTGTTCCGCTTTGGATATTTCTTCAGCGGCCTGCTGTGAGCCCGTGTCAATTAGGTCCCAATATTCCTCGCCGATCACATGGTCCTGCAAGGCGTCGGGAATGTAGAGATGTGAGAACTGGCGGGCTTGCCTAATCCGTTCCTTCGCCATTCTCGCCGTGTAACCTAACCGCTGCGCTGCCTCCCCGAACTCGTGAACGGAGCTGATGTCCAACCTCCACTCCCTTTTCTCTACTTCAGCTCGATCGTAATCCTTCCTGTGCTTGTCGTAAAGCTGCTCAAGCTGGTTATGGAGGGAACTAATCTTCTCGCTCTCAGTCTTCGCTTCGGATAGTAGGTCTTGCACGACCGGATTGTTGGTGTCGGCTTCCTGAAGCGTCTGGCGACGTAACGTCTCAACATCCCCCTCAAGGCTGTCGGCCTTAGCGATCACAGCCCGTTCTCCTTCAAGCCACACCTCCGCCTCCTTCGCCTCCTCTAAGGATGGTTCAGGGTAGTCGTAGGACACGTCGAGGTCGAGCTGCTGAAGCTCACTGATCCCCTCAGGGTTCATGCCGATCACACCCACCATGAAGACGTCAAGCTCTCTCTCCAAGGCGCCCGCGTTCTTCAGCATCTTCTCAAGCCAATCGAGATCCTCGTAGGCGGAGCGATGAGCTCCAACTGCGCTGTGCGGCTTTCTACGAAATATCCTCCCTAGGCTGAGATGCTTCTCCTTGGCTTCACGCAGCAACTTCAGTAACTCATCATTCTTCTCCTGCGCCTGATGCAGCTGCGCGAGTCGAGCAGTTGCCATGTATGAGGCATTCTGGGCTACGGGCGACTCCGAGAGAGCGCCGACCTGGGCCGCAGCGAACGCGGACTGAGCTTCACTCAATGCTTGCTCGATGAGGCCACTCCGCTTCGCGATCCGTTCCTCCAAGTGTTCAATCGCCGTCTTGGCCAGCTTCACCTTCCCCTCGAACGCAGCCCTCGAGATCACCTCACCTACGGCTGCGGTTGCGAGCGACGCGGACTGACGGAACCCTGATAGAGGATTGGCAGGAACCAACCGCGTCATCCGCTGGAAGAGCTGGGCACCGCCGAGAACGCTCGCAGCCCATCCCATGAAACCGAAGTAGAGGGCTGGGACGGTTAGGTACATGAAAGCCGAATAGACCGGGGCGAAGTTGTAGACATTGGTCGGTATCTGCCATCCACCAGTGATGGAGCAGATAGTGTAAACATCGTAGCCGCTCGTATGCAGCCAGCTTTGGAACAGGTTCGCAACCTCCAAGAAGAACGGAATGAACGCGTAGCCGAGGAGGCCGAAGATTGCCACGAACTTCCCGGCCCGCCGCGCCACCCCGAGAGGTAGAACATAAAGCACCGCTCCCAAACCAACGAACAGCTCCCAGGCGCTGGCCATAACCTGCATGAAATCCACTAGGAGAAACTGGATGAGCACGACAAGCCCGTAGATCGTAGAGGTCGGCGCTAGGACGGACGCAATGTTGCTAGCCTGAGTTGCCCCCGCCTGCATGGCGTCCAAGACGGAGACAGCGGCCAGGGAGCCGCCTGAGAGGATAATTTTGATGATGTCCAGCAGAAGCACGATGATGAAGACGGCCCCTCCAATCCTTACGGTTAACAGAACGTTGCAGTCCTGAAAAGATGTCATCTGCTGAACAACATTATCCCCCAACGATATGATCGTCGCAAGGTCCAACTGAATGGCGGCGTCGAATGATGCGAGGAAAGCGGCTATGACTCCGAGGCCCGTGACGAAAGCCATTGGTCCGAAGCTGCCACGCATAAGCGCAAACCCCCGCCCCTTAAACCGCGACCCCAACGGCGCAGAAACAAGCATCAACCCAGCAAGCCACTCAATCGCCCCAGCCACCAGAGCAAGCGGCAGAAAAGCTCCCGCATCAAACATCTTAGAGTCACAACCCGGGCAGAGACGGGGTCTTCCCGCCCATGAAGAAACCGACATCCGCCGCGACGAGCACCAGTATGGCGACGTAGATTAGAGGGAGGATGAGGCGGCGTAGGAGCATGTGTGCAACGACGCTGTTGACAATGTAACTATCGTTCGAGATCGTCGTGAGAGTTTGCTGAATACTATTGAAGACGGAAACGATTACAGGGTTAATGTCCGTGCCATGACTGAAGTCAGGATACGGCCCGGAGGTCACCGTGAGCGTCAACTTGTAGACTGCCGAGCTGCTGTAGGCGGAGTCGTCGTTCGAACACGCCGCGCCTGATGGTTCATAGCAGGTCACCGCGCGGGTGTAGTTGAACTTGAAGTCATAGAGGTCGCCTACCCCTACCTGAGTTGAGTTTTTGCCGTAGGTTATTGTCGCCCCGTCGGTGCTGGGAGGTTGAAAATTGATGTTTGTAATCTCGGTGGCGTTCACGAAGAAAATTTTCGCGTGGCCGACGCCCGAGAACGTTGTGGTGCTGATGTTTGTGGCCTGATTCCAAACGTTATGGCTGCTGAGGCTCATGCCTGTGGCGGAGAACTCAACCGTGCTTGAGTTATCACCTTGGTAGTTGGCTTCGAGAGATTTGTAGGTCATCGTGCTTGAGGTCTGAAGTAGGAAGCCTGGCACATTCCAATCCATGACTGGAGTTTCAAGTTTCGTCGTGAACTCCCAGATATGCTTCAACTGGATTTGGACGTTGGTTTGTGGATGCTCCTGTTGGGGAGTGTAGGCGGTGAACGGGACGGGTTGATAGAGGCCTCCGCTGTACTTTACCGACGAGACGTTGAGGAAGAGAACATCGTTCACCTCGTAGCTGCCCGAGAAGAAGCCGTACGTTCGCGTTCCGTTCGGCTGCGTGTAGAGTACCCAGGTCAACGTGCCATTTCTAATCTTCAGGATGTCGGGTCCAATGTTTTGGCCCTTCATGTCGGTGACTTGGAAGTTCACGTTCGGATTCTCTAAAATCTCCAGCTGATTCTCCACGGGGTTGAAGAGCGTCTGATTTCCGCTGCTCACCGCCAAGTTCAAGGCGTCTGCGTCGCTGGCTGGAACTTGGCATATGGTCCCCGCGTCCGCACAGACTCCGCCAACAAAGACAGGCATGAACGGTAAGGCGATGTAGAAGATTAAGGTCAAAGCGATTAGGCCTGCTCCAACCCGGCGACCAAGCTTGGCAGGTAGACCGTAGAAGACAGCTCCCAACCCAACCACAAACCACCAAGCATTACTCACCATTTCACCAAGGAAGTAGAAGACGTACCGTAGGGAGTTCAGGTAGCTCAGCGCCGTCAACGAAGGCCCCATGTACGCGGACCAGAGCTGAATCGTAGCTTGGCCTACGATCGGAAGAAACGAGAACAACTGCAACGCGCCGTACACGAACCCGTAGAGCGCGTAAATAACCGCCACATCCGTCGGCTCAACACATTTAGGACCAGTGCCAAGCCAACAGTAGAATGACTGGTACTGCGCCGACAGATTCGATGACCCACCTGAAAGCAGCGCAACGGCGACGGAGACGATGACAGGGATGATTGGAAGCGAAGCCAGGAAGAGAATCACGGTGCCAGCATCATAGATAAGCTCCCAACCAAACCCTCGAAACTTCCTAGACGGAATCGTCAGGAGCAACACGCCGAGCGTGTAACTCACAGCCGCGGAGACAATGATGACGGTGACCGCGACCGGGTTAAGCCCCGGCACGCTAAGCCCACCTCCGCATGATCAGGGACGCTAAGCCTCCAGCCACGCCGGGAAGTACTAGGCCTATGTAGAGTAAGGGGAGGACGAGATAGCTGATGTAGATGTTGGTCAACTGGTCGAATTCACTTGTCAAAGCCGCCGAAGTTACGCTCCCCGAGGAAGCCCCCGTAGGATCTTGATTCTGCCGAGCGTAGGAGCCGAACTGGACAAGGTTCGCACTCAAACTCAACGTCTGACAACCAGGAACACCCTCAGAACCCGTCGCCGCACGAACAAGAAACTGGTACTCTGTACCCTCAGCTGAGGGGCCTAAGTATGCGCTGATTTTCGTTGGGGTAAGCGTGACTGGCGTGTTCGCGTAGATGATGGAGACCTTAGTCTGCTGCGGATTCGGGATGTATATGCGGCCTGTGATGTTCTGGGCGGTAGGGCAGACGGTCACGTTAGCAGTGTTAAGCGCGGGGGAGGCTGGTGGGAACGATACAGACCCGCCAGACCAATACTGCAAGTCCAGAAGGAACGGCTCCTGAACGAATGAGACATTCATCCTCTCGGCCTGGATGGTCCGCAACGTGAACGAGTAGATTTGAAGCTGAATCGACACCGTCGCTATTTCAGGCGGCGCCATCCAGGAGGCAGCTTGTCCGTTCTCCTCCACGCTGAAGGCTCCTGAAGGTGAAGCGGTGAACTCCACAGGAATGCCGAGGTACCTGACGCTGGTTACGTTATAGGTTCCCGACGGAAGAGCATAGCTCGCCATTCCATTTTGATCCGTCCAGATGATCCATTCGTCTCCGACGTAAGCGCCAGAAAGCTGTTTCAGGCTGAGCTGAAAGTAATCGGTCGGCTGAGGTCCCAGAGTCGAGACAGTAAAGTACGCATTGGCTGGACGCGTTTGGGCAAGGTATTGCGATGCAGCCGGGTTGTTTTGTTCGGCGGTATTGATCGCGTTCACAGCCGCCTGAGGCGAACTCAGCGTGTTCACGAACACTGGCATAAGCGGCAAGCCAAGATAGAGGACGAGTGAGACAGCCATCAAAGCCGCACCCCACTTCCGTCCAACCCCGACGGGTAGAGCGAAGATTACCGCCCCAGCCGCCAACACCACAGCCCAGTAACTCTGAACGAACTGCCCAAGGTAGTAGGTTCCGACGATCATAAAGAGAACCGCCGGAGCCAATGTGAGAATGGGGGCGTAGCCCAGCAGATAATATGAAGCCCAAATCCCAAACGCACCTGAAAGCGTAAGCGCCAGGGCTTGCACAGCTCCGCTTGCACTCGCACTGACCAAACCAGCAGCCAAGACAACATAGCTCAACAGGTTCTGTATCGCGAACTGAGCCGCGTAGAGAAGAATCAGTACAGTCACAAACCCAATGAGGGCGGAGAAGACGTTCTGCAGCACACTAGGCCCAGCAGAGATCTGCCCGCAACTAATTCCAACCCAACTGAAGAAGGCATCGTAGGCGGCTTGAACAGAACCAAATCCGACCTGCGAAAGCAAATTCATAATTGCGCCCGGCGCCGCCAGAAGCACGAGCACGAAAACAGACTGGGCTCCATCCAACATCATCCTGCTGCCTAACTTACGCACCCGTTTACTAACGCCCGGAACCGCCGAGAGAATGACTCCCGCCACATAGGAGATAGCGGATAGAACAATCGCTAAAGCGAACAGAATCGACGGTGTGGAGTGCAACGACGCTGGACACGAACTCAACGGGGTTCGCCATGGGCTGAGGGAACGGTGCTGCCTGAGACCGCTCGAGCTATTCCAGCGACTAGGCCGGCGATCAACGCCAAATACAATCCGATGAAAACAAAATTCAGGACGAGTGAGGTTACGGGATCAGCGAAACCTCTCACCGTCATGAAGACATCGCCCTGGTTGGCCCTCGGCCCCAGATGGGCGAAGACTGCGGGAACATACTTGCTGTGCAGATACTGCTCCGTCGCGGTGAATATGCTCCCCACGAATGAACCCACAAAGGTCGGAAGAAGCGGATACCCGATCATCCACCCCAACGAGACGCCGACTAACCAGCCTGAGACAATTCTTCCTATTCGGCCAGGAATGGCGTAGAAGAACACCCCCATGAAGAGAAGCACAGCCCAGAAATTCCCTGACGGGCCAATCCACTCGGCCCAGAAGAGTAGCGAATGCATCGCCACAATGAAGACATTCACAAGCGTAACCCAAGGAGCAAGCAGGTTGCCTATGAAAGCCCCCAACCCCGCACCCATCCCCGGCACTGGAAGCCAACCCTTCACCTCATCCGCCGCCCTCAGGGATACGGGCAGCATCTGCATCAAAGACCCAACCCCCTCGGCGAAGTTGATTTGCCCATTCACCCAAGCATTCGCGTTCTGATAGACGATCGAGAAGGCGAACGGACTCCACGGCAACAGGCAGCCGGGCTGAGGCTCTTCAGAGAAGGTGAACTGACAGAACATGTTAACGATCACATTCCAGAAGAACAGCGTCCCTAAACTCAACGTGAGCAACACAACGGAAGTCGACCCATCAAACATGAGCGATTGACCAAACTTGTGCAGCCCCTTCGTAGGCATCGCGTAGAGCAAAACGCCGGACGTGTAGCCAATCGCCGCCAACACAATAGCCGCAGCAAAGAACCAAGACGCCGGAATCCACGCTGACACCCCCGTTAACCTCCAACCAGCGGAAGCATCTTCTCCACCGCTCCGCCGAGCAATTGCGTTCCACCAGCTGCGACCAACAGAAGTAGCCCGACGTAGAAGAGTGGGAGGAAGAACATGATCCAAGAATAGTACGTGAATATGGGCTCAAGAGACTGCATGAGCAACTGCCACCCTGATAGGCTTAGGAGGATAATGCCGAAGACGCATGAACTCCCTGAGGCGCTTCCACCGAGTACGCCGCATACGGTGCCGTTGGGAGGAGCTGAGTTGGCGGCGAAGAAGTTAACGAACGCAGGCATCAGGGGCAGACCAAGGTAGAGCGTCATCGGAACCACAATCAACGTACTCCCCACACTACGCCCAACCTTCAACGGCAACGCGTAGATCAAAGCCCCAAACCCAACGAACACAGCCCAACCGGAATTCATGATATCAGCCATCTTCCCAACCACACTCAACGTCACGTAACCTAGCTGCAGAAAGTTGATCCAAGGCCCAACGTAGCTTGACAACACCACCGACACAGGCTCCAAAGGAGCAATCCCAGGCGCGGGAATAGCGGACTGCATAGCCCTCAAAGCCCAAACGAACCCATCCAACGCATCCAAGATACCCTGAACCACCGCAGATTGAGACGACAACCAGCCCTGTAACCCACTGTACGCCGCCTGGTACCCTCCCGGGTAAAGGACGCCTGAAGTCGTCTGCATGAGAAAACCGAAACCGAACACCATCCCAATCATAATCACCGAGACCAGAGCATTCTCCGACATCTCCGCCCCCGCCGAGTGAAGCCAACCCCCCTTAACGCCGAACGCCGTCATCTTCGAGCCGAAACTGAACGACATCAACATGACACCGAAAGTGTACTCTATCGAGGCTAGAACGATCGCTACGGCGACGAGCTGTGGAGCTATCGATACCATCGAGGTCCACGCGCACTCGTACGGAAGCTTAAGAACAGAAAACGCCGAGACGCGGACTTTCTCAGCTGGCGCCGACGATCTGCTGGGCGATATACATCAGAAAAGCGAAGAGGGCAGGCCCAATCAACGCTAGGAAAAGAGCCATCATAGAGATCTCAGACTGCGTCCGCCCACCACGCTTCAACATCAATGAGTGCGTCGGCGCAGACCATACCAGGAGCCCTGCCATCCACCCGATGCCGATCACAAGGTAAACAGCCACCTGCAAAGTCGCCAGAATCGTCTCGAGCAGACTTAACAGGGAAGTCAAGTCTTGCGTCATGGTGGGGGGCTGGGATTGCGCGAAGACGGCTGGAAGAGAAATTAGGAAAACAGCCGTAGCGATCAGAAAAGTAATGGTTCGACGGCTGAGGGCCATTACGATTTGACCTTAGCTTGGAGTGCAGTACTGGGTTGCGCCAAACGATGACGCAATGGTGATGATGAAACTCATTATCGCCGGGCCGATTAGAACTAGGAACAACGCTATGCCTGATAGTTCGGCCTGCTGTTGACCACTGCGTTTCACCATGATGCTCTTCGTTGGCGCGGACCACATGAAGAGGCCCATCATCCAGCCAACGGCGATTACGATGTAGATGGCTACCTGAAGCGTCGCGAAAATGTTACGCAACGTGTCAAGAACCGATAAGCTCTGCGCCGAACCGCCAATAGGCGTACAGCCTGTCGACTGAGCGAACACAGCCGCTGAAAGCAGCCCCAGCCACCCAGCACAAGTAACTAAGATTCCGCTGATTCGAGCGAACTTCCAGAGGAGAAAATTCTTCTCCACTTCACATTGCACCAAGAGGGCTTAGAAAGATGTTTTAAAACGGTCAGTTGGCCGCAACCTCCAAACCTCGCGGAAAATCAAGTTCTCCTTTGGCGAAAGAAAGCCACAGCGCATAGCATTACCATCGCGACGTATGACGCTGCCACGAGCAACCCTACTAGGAATTCTTGATAATTGGAACGCGGAGATTGAACGTACACGTACATTGCACCCGTCGTTGTTGCGTTGGCCACGACTCGTTGGTGGAGGACAGAGCATGTGTTCAGCCTCAACGTTGATGTCGCTGTTAAGCGAGTGTATTCAACAGTCCTTGTTTCCGTCGCCTGAACAACGTACACGGTCACGATCTCGTTAGGCAGAAGTAGGGTGGTCGTGATGTTCACGGTTTCAGTGACGAAGGTTCCACAGACGACTTGCACAACTGTGGCCGCCGCAGTTCCGTTGTGGAAGGTAATGTACGACGTGGCCGTTAACGTGCGGCTCGCCGACGCCCACGCGCTCGACGAAGCGGAACTTGCAGCCAGGACAGAAAGAACGGAAACGAAAAGAAAGAGAACCGTGAACGGTTTCGAACTGGGAAAAAGAAAGAGGGGAGCCTCCAAAGGAGGCGAAGGCTTGAAGGCTTCCGATCAGGCTAGTCCCTGCGCCGTGATTGAGAATTGAATGTCGCTTCCGCTGACGGGTATGATGTAGCCGCTGTAGGTTGCGCCCGCATCGAAGTCATTCGCTATATTGCTGCCGCTCGTACCGTTGAACGTGAGAATCAACGTCGCCGTGCCGCCTGCTGGCATCACTAGGTAGTATGTGTTTCCTGTTTTCGTTATTCCGACGCCCGCCGAACCCGACCAGCTTGTCGAACTCGACTTGGCGGTCGATGTGGAATTGGAGTCCGTGACACCGCTAGCTGAGAAAGTCACAGAATAGCGGTTCCCCGCCTTATCGGTCACGTTGATCGCAAGGATCCGTGTGCCTCCGGGGCCATGGTTAACCAAGTTAATGTATACGGTTCCTTGCCCTGTCGCAGCGTTGACCTGAATGTTCGACTGCGCGTAGGACATGTTGACGGTGCTGCTGCTACTGCTCATAAGCCCTGAGGTTATCCCGTAGACGGCTACGGCGAGAGTCACGCCGACTATGATGAGGATCAACGTCACAACGACTGTGCTGAGACCACGCCTGCACCTACGCCGATTGGAAATCATTTCCTTAGTCTAACCTCCAAGCCGCCTCTGTCGATTTTTATAAAGTGAAGATGATGACCTCCACGAGTCGACGACCGATTCTAACGGCCACCGACTCCACTCACATTGAGAAAATCGAGAAAGAGCGAGACGGTATGGATTCTGGGAACGTTGCACTTGAATCATCAGCCCTTCCACCAATTGAGAGTAAGATGAGTCAGATTCTGCTACTCCTGTGCTCTGGGGAATCGAAGACATACAGCGAACTGAAACGTTTGACCGAGATCTCCGACACAAGCCTCAGCAACAATCTCCAGGCACTCCAAGAACGGGGACTCCTCATGAAGGTGAACGGAGTCGGCTACATGACCACAAGCGAAGGAGGCCAAGTCGCACGACAGCTACGTCTCGTCTCCGAAGCAACCCGCCATAAACTCGCCCGAAGGCTTGTCATCCTCCAGAAGTTGGTTGAACCAAAGGAATTACTTACGTTCGAAACACTCCGAGCCCTAAGCCACCCACCGAAGACGTTAAGAACATACCTAGCTCTCGCCGTCGCCTCCGCTATCGACATCTCATATCTCAACGAGGCTCCATTGCGTGTCAGTGATGAACTGAGACTCTATGAGAGCGCCCTGAAAGCCGTTAAGGAGCTACTAGTCGCCGCACCGAATCACAGGCAGACTGGTGTTATCGTTCGATTCGACATCAATGAAGGATTCGACATTGTGCAGACCAAGTTGAAAGAAGAGATCGAAGCGGAAAAAGATGAGAGCACAAAGACGAAGCTGACCCATATTCTTCGCCAAATGCAGGAAAAAAGAGAAGCACTCCAACAGGGAGCAACAGAACGATTCGTAATCAAGTGAGTTCTACGCGAGTGGAACTCTGAGTTTCTTGTATCGACGCTCCATGAGGCGCCAGGCGATTATTGGCAACAGAGCCGTGGGCAGCATGAACAGAACAAGCGGCGAGGATTCGGCTGCTGTTGATTGATGCAAGGTCACCCCGTACGCCTTCACTGTCACGTTCGCGATTGGTTCCGGGTCTAAGATGATTGGTATACGGAGCACAGCGTAACCTTGACTCGTGGGAACATAGTTCACTCCGTTCGCGCTTACAAGCGCACTTGTAACCGCGTAGTCACCAGCGTTCACCGTCACCTTCACCGTCAGATAGCCCAGCATGTAGGCGGATGTCGGCTCAACTTGAACCGTCAACGGATGAGTGAATACGGTCAGCGTGGTGTTTGCGGGCGGAATTGGGAATGGGACAGTGGTCGGAATCGTGTCACTAGCCCATTGCAAAGTGATCGTCCCGTACGGGAGCTGAGGCACGTAGACGTAGCCGCGACTGTCCGTTGCGGGTTTTAGGCTAGCATTGCCAGATCTGAGGGTTATTGGTTTGTTCGTGATCGGTTGACCCATCTCATCTATGAGGAGAATATTCAGCGAGGCAATGGAGACGTTCAGGGTCAACAGTGTCGGATGCTCAACGAGTACAGTGCCGCTGAAGACCTGAACTCCCAAGTATGTGACGGCCATGTTGTTGTCTCCTTCCTGCACATAGAAGATGTTTGAACCGTCCGCAAGGGTCTTGTTCGTCTCCCAATTCTCCACCTGTACCGTTGCGCCTCCAACCGGGTTCCCGTTCATGTCGCTTACGCGAATCGCCATCGAGAAGATCGTTACTGGCGAAATGTTGATGACGTCATTCTTAGTCAGGTTCATGACGCCGAACCCGACAGGCTCGTCAGTTTCATTGAACACAGTTGCCTTCACCGTCGTGGCAGGGACTTGACTGAACACCGCTAGTCCCGTGCTTGTGATGTTCTGCTGAAAGACTTCGGAGCCCGCAGCAACCGTCGCGAACCACCCTGTATTATCCGCCAGCTGGGTTCCTAGGTTAACGGTCAGCGTGTAGATTTGGCAGGCGATGGGGATGTCCATCGTGCCGACCACGTTGAAGTTTGCGTCGCCAACCTGCACCCCGTATGTGTACACGAGGACATGATAGTTCTGCCCTTCCACCAGGTTCACCGTCACACTTCCGCTTTGACCAGTCACGTTTCCATACGTACTGATGGAGAAGACTGTGGGGAAGAGGGCGGGTTTGTTGTTCGTGTCGACCGCTGACAATGTGACCTGAGCGAGATTCGCAGCCGATAATGTCGGCACGACTGTGAGGACTACGAGAGCTAATGTGGCGATGATAAGAAAATCATTCTCTGATCGCATAACTCAAGCGGTCTCCTCGATGAATTTTTTTCGAGCGACGTTAAAACGGGAAAAACGGTGCCTAGAAAGATGCGGACAAAGTAGTGTTTGACGACACGACGGCCATGCTTGCGTCCCAACTGAGGAGGGTCACGTCGTAGAGTCCTAGGCTGGAATAGGGGATGGAGAATTGGAGAAGGAAATCTCCGTTGCCGTAGTTCTGCTCGAGTACGGCCGGGTAGGAGGCGTTGTCGTACAGAACGGTCCCATTAACCCATGTGGCTGAGATGCCGTTCAGGGTCAGCTGAACTGGCACTTGAAACGTGACGAGGGAGGGCAGTGGACGGGTGCTGGTAGTATTCTCCGCTTCTACATACTGAGTAAGCGTCTGTGAACTCACAAAGGTCCACGAAGAACCGAGCGTGGTCGAGGTGATGTTTATCGTACCTGAACCATACGTCGTGCTTGGCGCTTCGTCCCATGTGATGGTGGCTGAGGCGCTGAGGATTTGGAGGTAGAGGCCGTAGTTGGCGGCCGTGATGTTACCCAACGCTTCACCTAACGCATCTGTGAATCTGCTCTGAACATCTGTCACGGTTCCCGTGTTGGAAGCGTACGCTAATGACGCGAGGACTGCCTGGTTTACTTGGGCTTGGATGGAGGCTACGTCGGAGTCCACATCACGCAGATTCACCGTGTAATTGGAAACCGTCTCCGTCCTCGCCAGAATCATAAGCGTAACCAGAATCACTGCAGCTAAAATCTGAAACTGCCCTCGCCTCACACCCATACCATACACACTCCTATGTAGAGACAGTCAACGTCAAAACGTATGGTGTCACGGTCTGCTTTGTCAGGGTGTAGATCTGAACGAGATAGGAGACAACCGTTGCGGTGGTTCCCTTCAGCGCTCCGCTGCTGAGAGGCATTCCGGGAAGCATCCGCCCAGTGGAGGCGTCGAGGATCGTCAGTTTGAACGCTACAGTGCTGGGAAGGGAGGCTTTCAACGCCGTCACAAGCGGACCCCAATCACCTGACGATACGCCATACTGGATTAGTTGGCTGAGCTTCGATGAGGCGTCCAACCCAACCAAGGCTTGAACTGCGACGCTGTGCAGCTCCGGGTTAACGACTAGGAAGCTGGGCACGTAGATCTGCAGCACCACATGCACAAGGAAGACAACTGCTAACGCTATCGCGCCCTCAATCACACGAGCCTGCCCACGCTTCGAGGTGTTCACGGCCCGGTCACCCACGCTTGCAAGCGCATTATGAGGATGGAGGAGGCGACTTGGATATCCACTAGGAAGATTGTGCTGTCAGTTCCAGCAGCGGGATGAGAGCCGAAATCGTAAGGCAGGCGGGGGTACGTGGTTGCAGAGTAGGAGCCGTCAGGCAATTGGTAAACCAACAGAACGGGAAGATGATAACCTGAGACATTGACGGCGTCTCCCGCAGTGAGAGGCCCGAGCCAACCTTCGAAAGCGAATAGGTAGGTTAACGCTGAGATCCCTTTCATGACGCCCGTTTGGACATACATCGGCCCGTCGGAAAGCTCACCGCCCGTCCCGTTCACGGCGTCGTAGCCCACCGAGTTTCCTGCGTTCGCGAACGTCACAGCAACTGTGCCTGACGGTAACGTGTAAGTGGCGAAGAATTTCCCGTCAAGACTCGCCTGTCCCTGTATCGTAGCCAGGACAGCTGTCCCATTGAAGACGTACATCTTCACAGCCGCCGCGACTGGAGTTCCGCCGAATGCTTGAGTCACCGAGACCGTTATTCCACCTTGAGTCACGTTGGAGGTCACTGTGAGGGGAGCGGCAATATCCAAACTCAACCCTACGCCCTTCAGCCCTGTCTCGGTTAGGTATTGGCTGTAGGTTACTTGAGGCGGAGCCGGGTTAGGATCCCCCGGCACGCTGGCGAGCTGCAGCAACACGTCAGGCGCAATCCCCTGCCCAGGAGTGGAGTTCTCGAGGAAGTTCACCGTCACTCGTTCAGCCGTCCCCGCCATGGCAACGAGCTTCCCCGCGTTCTCTTTGGCGGAGATGTTCTCAAACTGCATAACATCAGCGAAGGCGACGGAGATCGCGAGGAACATTAGGAGGGCGCCGAGCAACGTGTCGACTGTGGCCTCAACTGGCACAGGCTAACCTCCTGATGGGGCTGACGGGGTGAGGCCTGGAAAGAGGCCTGTGAGGCCGGGCATTAGAGCGTTCAGGGCCAGGATGGTTACGAGGGCTATGGTTGCGCCGATGATTACGTGGATTGCTCCGCCTGCGATTGTGCCTCTGCCAACCTTCCCCGCAATCAAACCAAGCATCACAGCGTTCAAGACGGCCCCAGTTATGGCGACGGTCTCCATCAGGCTGAGATTCTGCGAGGTGGCTAGGATGCTGGCGGGACCCCCAGCTGCGCTGAGAGTGCCAAGCAAACCTGTTTGCGGGGAGACGATGAAGTTCGCGACGAAGAGCATGGAGGCGATTATTGCCACCGAGATCGCGTAGAATAACCCCTGATATCCCCTCAACGTGCGCATGACCTTCTGGTTAATGTCCACGTACCGATCCGCGAAGCGTGCTAGGCGGTCGAAGACGAAGATCCCTCCGCCACCCGTCTCCGTGGCCTCACGGAGGAGGAAGAAGATCGCCTGACTATGCCAGCTACGCAGCTTCACCTTATTCAGAACTTGGCTGATGCTCATCGTGTAGTATGTGATGTTGAACGCTAACATGTCGACGATCTGATCGAGCGCACGTCCGTAGCGGCGTTTGCCCGCCACATGTTGAAATGCGATGTCTACATCCTGCCCAACCCGCCTGTTCTCGGCGATGTCGTCGATAAGCCTAGGGAGACTCGTCTCCACCGACCGCTCAATGCTCCAATCCCTTTCATACTTCACAGCGCCAGGTGCGAACAACACAATCGCACCGAGACCGACCACGTAGGGCAGCTGCAAGTTGAAGAGAAAGTAAGCGACGAGCCCGAAGATCGCAGCGGGTCCAGCCGAGACAGCTGTCAACTTGTAGTAACCCGCGTAGGAGACAGGCGGCTTGGGACGCCCAGACTCCGTAAGCCCGATCAACATGACCGCCCCAAGCGGGCTGAGGAAGAAAGTGTAGAAGATCGCGAAAGTCAACGTTCCAGGCGTGATCATGACGAGTAGGAAGACGTAGACGCTGATCGGTATGAGGGCGTAAAGCATCGCAGTCAACGTTCCAATGGTGCTCGCATGCTCCGCGTACTGCCCCCACAACTCCTCCAGCCGAGTAAGCGCTCTGTCGACTTCATCATCCAGATGGGCAACTAAATCACCCCCCATCCTCACAACGTGAAGAATCCCCGCCGCCCAACTACGAAGGGCCTTACTCGGATGCGCAGCCGCAAGCTGCTCCATACTCAACTCCTCGTCTTTCAGGAAGTATTCTGACATCGTGCGAATCGTCATCGCCTCCTTAGCGGCGCCCTTCAACGGATTCGGCTCAGCCCCAATCCGCTTTATCGCCTCATAGAACGGTACTCCCGCGCTAACCGCCATAGAGAGGTACGTCGTAAGAAACGCCAACTCCAAATCAACCGTCTCAGCACGAGCCGAAGCCTTCACTGCGGGGTAGTACATCGACGCTAGGAAGATGGCTTCAGGCGCCAACACGAACACTAACGGAGTAATCGAGACGAAGATGACGCTGAGAACGATGGATACTGGAATAGCGACCGCGGCGGCAATGAATGTGTAGTAGACCGCCTTCGCCGCGTAACCCTCAGGCGGTATACTCATGTTCGCCTTGGCGATCCGACTGCCGAGACGAAACTGTCTCGCAGCCCACTCCGCGAGGCCGCTGAACCGTATGTATGCTTTCCCACCGTAGACCCCGAGCTTAGGGGGCTTCCGCCTCTGTGGCTCCAATGCTTCCTGAATTCTTATGACATGCGACTCAACCTGGTTATGCACATGCTCGGCGGTGACGATGCCTCCGCAGACCGGGCAAATGCGAAGAATTTGCTCTCTTGGACGCTCAGACATGAGCCGCTAATCAACTCCCCTCGGCCCGGTTCTAACGGCTAAGCCGATCTAGCAGTACATCCTCAATGTTCCCTGATTGCGGCTCAACCGATTTCACGGCCTTCGCGTCCACCTCAGCCTTGTAGGTGATTGGTCGAACTTTGCCTGCGTAGAATTTCTTCACGGCTTGGCTGAAGTCGGCGAAGCGTTCAATATGCTTCCCTAACGCGTCGTCGAGGAAGTGGGCTTTGTCGAGGAGGTCATCGGCGAGTTGGTCATCTGACCATCCTCTCCTTGTGCGTATTCTCTGCATCGCCCTGCTGCTGTTCACAACATCCTTCGAGTCGGATCGGGAGAAGGTGTCCATGGCTGGCGACCAAGAGAAGACGTTGTTGTACTTCCCTACTTCGATGATCTCGTCGATGGAGATGATTCTACGCACGGTTTCCCCTGTGAGCGGATGCCTTATGCGGTTAACCAGCACTACGGCGTCTATCATCTGAAGCATCGCAGGGTCCACGCCGATTGTCTTCTCAATGAGCCTCGTCACGGCGGCGTGAACGTTAGCAGCGTGGAAAGATGTTTGACCCCCCAGACCAGTATTGATCGCCTGAAACATCACAGGCGCCTCCTCCGTAAGTATCTCACCCACGATGAGAAAATCTGGGCGAATGCGGAGGGAATGACGCAGCAGCTCAACTTGGCTGACGTCTCCAGCTTGTTCACCGTGCTTGTCACCTTCACTCCGAATAGTCCTGGACCGCCTCGCCGTGAGGCTCTGCTTCTGTTCCTGTGGCAGGTTCAGTTCAGGGAAGTCTTCAATCGTCACGGGATGAAATTGGGGCTTCAACAGGATGCTGAGCGCGTTGCATAGAACCGTCTTCCCCGACCCCGGAAGCCCAATCACGAAGACGACACCCCTCTCCTCAACAATCTCCCAAAGGTACGCGGCCATGACCGGAGTCAACATTGATTGAGCCATGAGCTGCGGAATCGTCAACGGCTCCTTCCGAAACTTCCGAATCGACAAAGACGTGCCCAGCGGACTCACCTCGTACCTGTAAGTGGCCGCCAACCTATCATGGCTGGGGAGCATTGTCTGAACTTTCGGGAAGGCGATGCTCAAAGTGGATTTGCCCATCAACGCGAGGCGCCGGGCCAACTGATCCTGCTGATCATGCGTGAGAACAAGATTCGTTTCCAACCAATCCAAGTCAGCCCACTTACGATCGATCACTATGAACGGCTTGTCGTACCCCGCAACCAGAACGTCCTCAAGCTCATCATCCGTCATGAGCGGATTGATGGGTCCGTAACCGAGCAGATCTCGCTTGATATAATACACAAGCTTATCTTTAGTCAGCTCATGCATCCCCGCGACTCCGTACTCCTCCGAAACTTCCCGCGCTTTCTCAACAATTATGCCCTCAAGAATCTCGGGAGTGTAAGCGTCAGGCCCTAGGCCAGGTTCCAACTTCGTAACGTACTGGAGACGGTTAACCAGCACCTGGTACGCTCGTCCTTCCTCCTCGGTGAGCTCGGGCTCTTCAATGTAGTAGAGCCCCTTTCCTTCGTTTGGAAGAATCGCGAGACGCGCCACCACGTTGTTCGGCAGGTTCCTCGGCGGCTCTAGCAGCACACCCTCCTTCGGAAGAGGCTTGGTGGTGGATATGAACGGGAACGGTTCAAGCACCATCTCCTCATGGAAACCTGCAACTCTACTGACAACGACCGACAAAGCCTTGAACGGCATGAAGACGGTTTCGAGCACGTTCAAACTTCAACCTCCACCCATTTCTTCCTGAGGAATTCCTCAACCTTGACGACGTGTACACATCGAGCATTGTCCCTGCAGACGCTGCTTCCGCAGTAGAGACGCTTCCCCTGCTTCACACCCTCCATTACGAGGACCTGCACATCGCCTAATGCCTCGTCATTGACCACGACCCACGGCTCATTCTGCAAAGTTCGGAGAAGACTTTGCCTCTCAGCTGCAGCCGCGGGGTCCTCTGGCCTGGCGGGCGCGTTCTCGTCGTGAGGATCCGCTAGAAGCGTGGGGGATTGAATTTGGGCCGCCTTGTCAGTTATCTGACGGAGGGTTTTGGCAGCTTCATCCGCGGACCTCAACTCGTTCGGCAGGTTCTTGACGGCGGCTTGAGTCTCCTGCCTCAGCATGAGAATGCGTCCTTCTTCCTCTGAAGCACAATCCTCCACAGCCTTTTCAATCGCCGAAAGCCGCTGCTCGAACCTCACCTTCGCAGCCCCAACACTGCTCCCACAGAAGGAACTCAACTCGTTGAGGGCTTTCATCAACCCGTCTAGTTGAGTCCCATAACTTTCCTGGAACTTGTTCAGATTCCCTCGAGCTTCGCTTACGATTCGATTCCCTTCATCCTCTAATCTCTTCGCGTCGGCAAGAAATTGGACACGCCCTGCTCGCAGCTCCTCTATGCCATGCGCAACACTTTCGAGTTCACTCGTCGCTTCTCCACGCACTCGGTCTGCTTCAATTCCAATCTCACTGCGGACCGCCTGCAACATCTGGCGAACAGCGCTAATCTGGTCCGCTGCCTCAACACGCAGCTTCGACACATCAACGGCAACTTCATCATGGAATGCTGCAAGGACATTAGCTGCCTCGGCACATTTGTCGCGTGCGAGCTGTTCGAAGTCGGTCACAATCTTCTTTCCTGAGGCATCTACCGCGTTCTCAAGTTCTTGAATCGATCCTTGCACTGTTTCCTTAAGCGACTTCGAGATCTCAGCATTCGCTCGGGTCTCCTCAGCCTGCACGGTCTTCCGCATCTTCTCTTGGAACGCATCGAGCTCCGTGCTTGTCTCGGCGTTGACTGCGTCGATTCTACTACGAATGCTCGCGTGCGCGTCCTCCAATTCGTTCACGAAACTTCGAAACCAAAGGGTCAGCTCCTCATTCGACCGCTTGCTGTCATTGAGCCCAAGAATTTCCTGAAGTCGAGCTGCGAGACCATGCGGTCGATCGTTCTCTTCGCTAAGCACAGGTTCCAAGCAAGGTCGATGCGATTTCCGAGTTCACTTTTAAACGGCAAGAGGCTGAAGCCGCGAATTCGCCGCTTTTAAGCAGACATGAGATTCGCCGGTGAAGGCGCGGAGTGGGAATGCGCGGGTGCCATAAACGTGGCTTGAGTCAGGTTGTCACTACGCTGCTTCTAGTGATTGTTTCAATAACCGCCTTCGTAGGCCTCTACGCGGTGTACAGCGGCGTCTTCAACAGCGCCGTGGGGGGCTACAACCTCTCCGACGAGAACAGCCTCATCACCGTGAATCAGGCTGAAGGAACGGGGATGATCCTCTTCGTTCTGAACAACCACGGCCCCTCCACCCTGAACCTCTACAATGTCACAATCGTGGACGATAACGGCAACGACATCGCCCTAACTCCCACCAGCCGAACACAAGCCCAACTCACATGCGTACAAGTAGGCTCAACGCCATGCGCCTTCGGCCAAACACCAATAACAGGGCTGCTCGTCGCTGGTGGCGCAGTCGGATACTCCACCCAAGGCAAGTTCCTCGTGGTCCCAAGCGGCCAACAAATCAGCTTCCAAATCAATATCACGACTGGAATGGGTAACTCGTTCACCTCAGGCAACACCTACAAGACATTAGTGCGTCCGTCGAACGGACCGCTGACCCTGTTACAAATTACCGCCACATCAGGCTGAAACCGCAAGTCGCGAGTTTCTTCCTAAGCTTCGCCCAGCGGACAATGTCAAGATGAGATCGAGATGAGAAGGCTACCTGACTGGTACTCAGCGTCGACGTGAAGTAGGAGTCCGCCGCTTTGGAAGGAGCTGTACTCCCAGACCGCGCTTGCCAAGTTGGGAAGTGTGAACGTTCTGTTCAGGTTGCCCGTCACCGCGATCAGTGAATTACTGCGCACGGTAAGCGTGTACGCGGACCCTGCAATGTTCTCAGGAACATTAACCGTTGCTGAGACGGTTGCGTGCGACATGGATGAGGCTCGGTAGACGGAGACCATCTCTTCAATCGCAAGGTACGAGACCGAACCGAGCTCAATGTAGGCGGAGGGTATGCTCTGCGCTGAAAGAAGCAGACTGCCCGCAGCCGACGTGAACACAAGTAGGCCCACCAAAGCAATAGTCAGGACAGCGTACGCGACCGCAGTCGAAACCAATGCCCAACAGCTTCAGATTTTCGCTCGACGTTTCTTAAAGGGGCCAGAGAGCGCCTGAGAAGGTTGAGTGAACGGATAAGATCATCGTGGCCGCTTTGTTGATCGCCCTCGCGATAGGGTCGTCGATAGCGGTAGCGATGGCTGTGGAGAAGCAATGGTACAATCGCACCACAGTCTACACCCTAGACACAACAGGGAGCCAGATCGTCCTTGACAGCGCAACGGGGACGGCAACGATCACGATAGTGCTTCATAACACGGGCAGTGCAGTAGCCTACATCGGCGGTATCACAATCATCCAGAATAAGGTGCAGGTCAATTTCGTGGACGAGCAGGCGTGGATTACAGGTTGGGGAATTGGTCCGCCAACCGAAGGCAACACCACCTTCAGCAGCGCAAACGCCTTCATCGGCGACGACTGGGTTACGCTGCCACCGCAGCAGTCCGTTTACATGACTTTCTCATACCAGAACATGAACCAACTCATGCAACCCGGAAACCGCTACGTGGCTACGATATATCCATTCAACGGTGGAAACGTCATGACATTCAGTCTGACCGTGCAGTCGCAGTAGAGCCCATGCTTCAGCTTTTTTCTGGTTGTTTTGGCCTAGGGTTGAAGCGTTCGGCGAGTCTCTGCTTCACTAACTGGTCCCTGGCCAGCTTCGTTTCACGGTCAGCGTCGTTAACGGCGTCCTTAATCTCGTTTGCGAGATCCTTGGGAAGTCCGAGTGCGTTGCCGTCACCTTTCGATTCGGGCGAGTCAACTGTGGCCTGTGGAGGCTCTATGCCCATGTTCTTCTGAACGCTACGAAGCCCAGCATTAATCTCGGATAGGTTCTGAGTGACGAGAACGTTTTGAGCCACAAACTCTTTCATTGAGTGGTCGACTGAAGCGGCGCTGTTCTTGATTGTGTGCGCAGCGTCGGTTAACTCGTCTGCGATTTTCATCAGAACTGAAAGCGCCGTGCTGGGAGCCGATTTGGTTGCTACACGTTGCGGACCGCTGTTGCCCGCTCCCGGAGTTGACTCCACTGCGACCCCAGCATCCGACCCCTCCACTATCGGCTGCTCCGTCGCGAATTTCTTCGTGAGACTAGCGATCGATTCCTCCATGGCTTGTTGGCGGGCTCTACCTTCTTTGATGAATTGGAGGATGGATTCCTTGGTTCCACCGTAGTCTTTCGTGAAATCCTGCTGTTGCTGTACGACCGTTCGTAGCTGTTGATCTAGGGCTGTGACCTTCTTGGCGAGGAGGGTAAGCGAATCATCCTCCTCCTGCTCACGTTCCGCGCCCTTCTCTCCCTGCCCGGCTCCTTTACGGCCTCGAAGTTTACCGATAATTCCGCCTTCAGCAGACAAACATCATCTAAAGCGCTCAGAAGTTGGATTAAAAAGCAAAAGCCGCAAATTTTCAACGATTAAACAGCCCATCTTTAAAATTGCTCACGGAAACTTCACCGACCCTCATTGGCGACTGAAACTAAAACGAAAGTACGGAAAAACTCAGAGGACGATGAAGAAAACCCTCTAACGGAATACAAGAGTGCCGTCAAGGATCTGTTAGGCGATGAGGGAGTCAAGGCCGTCGAGGACCGAGTCGAAGAAAGACGTGTAGAGCGTCGACACCAACCTCAGAAAGCGAAACCTTAGATCGACCCTTCAGACCTGTCACGAGACTTTTTTTCATCGATTTGCCTGCATCGAAAAGCCACTCTTTAAACGGCTTGATTAGAACCGATGAAGTCTTGAAGCATGGAAGAAATTGTAGCGATAACGCTTGTCTTCATAATTCTGATGAGCCTCACAGTGGCTGCTTTCGCGTACGCTCTTCCAACCATCGTGATTAGGGCTAGGCTGGCTGAGATTACAACTGCGATCGCTCTGATGGAGCGGACATCGCAGAACGTAGTCAGCTTGCTTGAGGGGGACTCGTCAAGTTCGATTCTGCAGTTCAGCTTCGCGTATGGGGTCGTGTCGGTCGCTGAGGACGGCTTCGAGACCATAATGGCGGATAGCACGACACTTTACAGTGAACCCCACGAAGTCTTCAGTTATGAAGGGCCTGTGAGCGGATTTCCGTCCGCACATGTACTCGACATGGGGACGACCGAGCGAGCTTACTACGGCTCTCTCGAAGCCGCAGCCTTAGTCTACCACTACTCGAAAGGCGGCGACACATACGTCGTGTCCGATGAGAAAGCTTCTGTGAGTGGGTTCGAAGGAACGTCAGGGACCGTAGTCCACATCTTGCTGCTCGAGCTGCAGGCAAGCAGCCGCCTCGCCACGAAGACAGGCGCCTTTGAACTAACAATCAATGGAGTCATGACGACCGCGTACCAGTATTCTGGACAGGTGACTTTGACGATCACGTCAGGGCGGGATTACCAAGGCGACTCATTAACTAACACGTTCACAGTCAGCGGTCAGACCATCACCGTCTACCTAACAATCTTCACTCTAGGAGTTGCCGCAGCATAATGGACTCGATCATTGCGATTGTGTTGATCGCGATCGCTGTTCTCGGTCTCGGCGGGGGAATGGCGTACTACGCCATAAACCAGAGCCGTCAGAGCGCGATATTGGCTGAATCTGAAGCTGCAAACGGGCAGATACGTGAGGTCGCGGACATCATACGGAACCTAGCCCTCTCAGGGCAGGAGTCCGCTAAGATCGCCTACCAGTACTCTTACGGGTATGTGGCCTTGCTGAGTGACGGAGTAACGATAGTGAAGGCGACGTTGAACGGGCAGACATCCACCCTCACAGCTGCACCGCACCATGTCTTCGCTTATGTGGGTGAATATTCGATGTTTGACAGCAGCCCATTCTATCCTCTGGGCGAGAACGAAAGCGCGACCGCCAGCTCCCCAACTCAATTCGTTCCAATTTACGAATACTCCGACGACGGATACAGCTACATCGTGGCCGGCAACAGGGTTTACGTGGAAACACTTCAAACGCAGCCAAGCGAGACCGACATCCAAATCTACCTAGTCGAACTGAACAGCACATTCACGAAGACACCTCCCGCAGCGACGATCACGTTCACCGCCACAACGAACATCAATACGTTCAGCTACGATGTCTCGCCGGACTCCACATTCATACTCAGCATTACGTCAGGAACATTGCAACAAACACTCCCACTCCAGTTCCCTACTGAAGAAACAGTCCGGGTCCAGGTGAACACGGTGAATGTACAGCTGACCTACCAGAGCGCCTAGCATGTTCTTAACAGCGCTGAGGACGTTTCTCGACGAAGAATGCTATTTTCTGATATCGGAGATACATGTTCAGTTCTCTACTTGATTGGAGCGGCAGCTTATGATTGGCGAAGCCACGGACTCGCAATCCCCACTTGGTATCTGAATTCAGCGGCGGCGGTTAGTGGCGTCTATTTCGCGTATGCTACCGCCGTCACTAGGTTCGATGTGCCATTCACCGTACCGCGGCTCCTTACGCTCGGAGCCTCCNTCTCCTCGCAGTCTTCCTGTACCGAACCGCCCTGCTCGGCCACGCAGACCTCTACGCGCTGGTGACAGTGACTCTTCTGTCCCCTCAACTGGCGTTAGGAGCCTTCATCCTCGCCTCCCTCACCGCCCTGATCACGTGGAGCATGTTCGCTTTGACGGTTAACAGACGACGACATGACGGCCGTCCCTTCCTACATCGTTTGCTGTCAGTGAGACTCACGCCCCGCCTGCTTCAACTCCCCCTGCTCTCATGGACTAAAGCGTACGACCGCTTCGGGCGCCTCCACGTGCTCTTCGACGCGGAACATGCGGATATGACGGTGCAAATCGGAGAATACGGAACCCTCGCGTATCCATTCATCCCGTTCTTCGCAGTTGCTGAAGTGGCTCTCGTGTTTGTTTCGTTAGTGGGCTTGCAGGTACCTTTGCTTGTTTAAACGTCCGCCCGGGAACCCGCACGGGTTTCAGTGGTTTGGATCAATCCGGTCTGATTATCCTTGTTGGCGGAACGGTGTTCGCTGGCATAGTCTTCCTGGTCGCCAGCCGCGTGAAGGGGTGAGCGGTCGTGGAGTGGCAGAGACCATCGCTCATCGTCCGCTTCATGGTTAATCTTCTGGGCACGTGGGACGGATGGTTCCGCTGCCCGGAACATGGCTTAGTACGTGATAGGCTAGAGCACAGGATAGGGTTTAGGCGGCATCTGCACTGCCCCTTCAATCCATCACACGCCCACTTCGTCTTCTACTTGGAGTAGACGTGCAGCATGAGCATCTACGGGCAGGGTGAAGAGGACACACAGAATGGGGGTTCACCTGCCGGAGTGAAAAGCCAAGAATGCGCAACCGGGCGCCATGAACAATGCAAGTCCCAGTATTGGTGTTCATGCTACTGTCACGGTCGAAAGCAAAGAAGCGATCTCGCTGACCGTTAGAAGGTCGAGCTTCCATGGTCGATCTAACGCAAATGGTTAGGGTATCATTGATTATTGTCGCAGCGAGTGCTTTCCTGTACTGGCTCTCAGTTGGGTTCAGCCGCAAACCAACCTGCGCTGGATCAGGAGCGATCTTCCCAGGGTGAGATCCCTCTGTGTGTAAGATAGGCGGAATCCGACGTTCGGCAAGCTTCAACGACGAATCCGCCCCTTCTTAATCGCTGTGAGAAGTCACGGCATGACAAGCGTTGAGGAGATTTCATCGTTACTACTGTTGCTGCTTGGTTTGGCCGTCGGCCGAATCCTATTCCTGGTTTTCACGGGGTTACGATTATCTCGGGTACGCCCATAGCGCTCCAGCTAAGTTTCACAGACCTCTCCACGAATCAGGGACCTCATGGCGCATAATAGTTAGGCGATGCCTCGGAGCCACGTGATTCACTTGCGGTGTCCACGGTGCGGCTCCCTTCTCTACTTTGAGACGATTATGAAGATGAAGCAGTCCGACAACACCGTGAAGTCGAGAGTTTACCGCCAGTGTGACGCGTGCCATTTCACGTACGATGAGGTCACGGCGGCGGATGTGCTCGTGATCAGCTAAATACCCTCACACATTTTGACGATCAATTACTTTTCTTCCGTTAGAGGTTTAGTGGCGATGTGAACCGTTGCCATTTCGTCGATTTCTATGTTCAGGTAAACGCATTGCTTCTTGTTATCTGATCGACATGATAACGCGCATCGAAGAGATGCACGACTTTTGAACCAGCCGATGAGGCGGTCAACCTCCTGAAACTCATCCTCAGAAAAGTAGCGGTACGGGTCTGCGACAGCTCCGCCTCGGAATACGTGTGGGTAGATGCGTAGAGGCCGCGAGTCGGGCGGGCGGATGAAGTAGAGGCGGCTACCTGAGCTAGGCATGATCACCGCTTGAACATGATCCGCGATCTTCAAGGCCTCGAAAACTTGCTCAGGAGTTTGACCTGCAATTTTATTCGAGACGGCTGCCGACATTCTCCTATCTCCTCAACTCCAACCCTTCTCGATCATCTCTTAAACGGGTCAGCCTCCTTCAGGCTTCAGTGGCTTTCAGCCGGTCATGTGTCTCGATTAGGCGGTGGATGATGTTGAGTTCGTAGGGGTCGGTTGTGACGCGGCCGCAGCATGATTCGGCGAGGAGTTCGTCCAGCCGCTCGAAGTCTGCAACGGTGCTGGCGTGGTCGTCGTCGGTTAAGGTTAGGAGGAAGACTGTTTCCCCCTTAGCGGGAATGCTTCCTCCGACCAACAATTGGCATCATGTTACAAACACAATCGTCCCCTAATCTCAAGCAAGGACCAATTGTGGGGCGCCAAAATCAGACCTCCGAATTCGGGGTTGCCGACTGATTTGAGCCTCGCCACCTCAAATTAGATATACATTTTCTTCGAGCCAATAACGTCTAACTTTGATCGATATCGACACGGGGAAGATTCATCGTCTTCTTACGAACTTTCATTCGGACTCCTACGCGTTATGGATTTCTGTAGCGAGCGCCGTAGGATTTGGAATGGGAGTTGTCGATGTCACATTCTTCGATTCTCATTTTGCTAATCCGGTTTACGGCATACGTGTCTATCCGTTGGGATACTACGCTCTAATCTTCTGTTTCCTCGATTTTT
>OCOJ01036095.1_pt2 | contig 30788 bp, 28 predicted proteins | sample 1539251 | NCBI WGS metagenome assembly OCOJ01 (sample SAMN01911457, study PRJEB22624) | soil metagenome | biome: Soil | place: Malaysia | collected 2012-04-30 | depth RA_metagenome m
CGGCGGCGCTCCTGTTCGATGGGGCCGCGCGCCGCGCGCAGCACGCGCATCAGGCCGGTGCGGTCAAACGGCTTGTACAGGAAGAAATTCGCGCCGCTTTCAAACGCGCGGATCATCATCTCCGGGACGCGCTGCTCGCTCATCAGGATGATGGGGGTGCGGCTGTTCAGGCCGCCGCGGCGGATCAGCCTGGCCAGCTGCAATCCGTCCGGAGAGGACATTTGTGCGTCCAGCAGGAGGAGGTCGTATTTTTCCCGGCGGGTGTACTCCAGCGCCTGGCTCCCGCTGGTCTCGACGATGCAATCCGCTTCCGCAGATTGCAGGGCGCCGTGGATCGCGCTTCCTTCCGCTTTGTCGCGAGCCACGATCAGGATGCGCAGCCGCGGTTTTTCCCTGGCATGAATCGGGTCCCATCCGGCCATCCTCAGAAACGGACCACGGGAAAGGCTGCCTCCGGCCACCGTCGCGATGGGGAGCCCTTACGCTCGAGTAGCCGTGGCAAACACCCGCTCGAAGATGGCGTGCACGTAGCGGAGCTGGCGCTCTACGTCGAACGCTCGTTCCAGCGCCTGGGGCGAAAGGTGGCGGGTGATGCGCGGGTCTGCGCCCACGCGCTCCCGGAAACTAGTCTCGTGTTCCCAGGCGGCCATGGCGTTTTCCTGGACCCATTGGTAGGCCTCCTCCCGCGGCGCTCCGGCTTCCACCAGGTCCTGCAGGAGCTGCCCGGAAAATACCAGGCCGTGGGTCAGGTCCAGGTTGCGGCGCATGCGGTGCGGGAATACCCGCATCTCCGCCACAATGCCGGTCATGCGGTCCAGCAGGTAATCCACCAGTGTGGTCGAGTCCGGCAGGATGATGCGCTCCACCGAACTGTGTGAGATGTCCCGCTCGTGCCATAGGGCCACGTTTTCGAAGCCGGCCTGTGCGTTGGCGCGCACCACTCGCGCCAGGCCGCACACCTGCTCACAGTTTACCGGGTTGCGTTTGTGCGGCATGGCGGAGCTTCCGCGCTGCCCGGCGCGGAAGGGCTCCTCCGCCTCGCGCACCTCCGTGCGCTGCAGGTGGCGGATTTCCGTCGCCACCGACTCAACGGATGCGGCGATTCCCGCCAGCACGCTCAGATAGTGCGCGTGCCGGTCGCGCTGCAAGACCTGGGAGGAAATGGGCGCGGCCTGGAGGCCCAGGCGCGCGCAGATTTTCTGTTCCATCTCCGGCCCCAAGTGTGCGCAGGTGCCCACCGCACCAGAGATTTTTCCCACCGCCATTTCGCGTGCCGCGGCCCGGAAGCGCTCCAGGTCCCGGGCATTTTCGGCGAACCAGGTGGCCAGCTTCAATCCAAAGGTGATGGGCTCCGCGTGGATGCCGTGAGTGCGCCCGATTTGCGGCGTGTCCTTGAATTCGAAGGCGCGCTGGCGCAGCGCCTGTCCGAAGGCCACCAGTCCGGCTTCGATCTGCGCGGAGGCCTCGCGCAGCACGAGGGCCTGGGCCGTGTCCACCACGTCGTTGGAAGTGAGGCCGTAATGCAGCCACCGGGCGGATTCCGCGTCGCCCACGGATTCGCCCGCCACCACGGTGAAGGCGATCACGTCGTGGCGCACGCGCGCCTCGACTTCGTGGATTCGTTTCACGTCCACGCGCGCCCGCGCCCGCAGCGTCTCTGCCGCCGCGCGCGGCACGATCCCCGCCTCCGCCAGCGCCTCCGTGGCCGCCAGCTCCACCTCCAGCCATTTCGCGAAGCGGTTTTCATCGCTCCATAGCCGGGCCATCTCGGGTCGCGTGTATCGGGGGATCAAAGGCGATGCCTCAAAAGACAAACGGCCCCAGAGGGGTGCGTTGCGAGGCGATATACAGCTCGCCCGCGAAAGCCGCGGGCCCGGAAGGCCGCCGTCCCAGCGCCTCTTCGGCGGAAAGGCGCGCGATGTCCGGATTGTTGTTGTTCTCGGAAAGGTGCGCCAGAACCAGCCAGCGCGCCCGCGCGTCGAATCCGGAGCCTTCCGCGTCCACATCCCCCAGGAATTCGCTGACGGTGTGATTGGAAAGGTGTCCGGTGCGGCTCATCACCCGCTGCTTGATGTGCCACGGGTAGGGTCCCACCTTGAGCATGTCCAGGTCGTGGTTCGACTCCAGAATCAGCAGGTCGGAACCGCGCAGGTGCCGGCGCACGTGGAGTGGAAGGTAGCCCAGGTCGGTCACGATGGATATTTTCGAGCCCTCCGCGCGCAGTGTGAAGGCCACCGGATCGGCCGCATCGTGGGGAATCGAGAATGCGGTTATATCGATATCGCCCACCTGGAAGCGCTGCGACGGCTGGATGCATTCCACTCCCGGCAGTTTTTCCCGCGCCACTGGCTCTGCCTCTGCGGTGGCGCGCCTTGCCATGGCGTTAGTGTCCGCGGACTCCGTTGCTGGGTAGCCACGGTCAGTGCTTTTCTGACCGTGGGTACGTTCCGACGTATCTCCCAGGGCAGCCCGGAGACTCAGGGACTTCCCACCGTGCATCCTTCCCGTTCCTCCACCATGCCTTCCCCGGCCCGGCCGCGGGCGCCCCGCCTGGCGCGCCAGTGCCGCCTGCCGGCCAATTTCATCCAGCGTACCGGCGGTGAGATACACCGGCGCGCGCCAGAACTCCGCCAGCGACACCAGCCCGGCGATGTGATCGGAATGTTCGTGGGAAATGAGGATGCCGTCCACGCGGTCAGCAGAAGCGCCGAGCGCCGCCAAACGCCGCAGCGTCTCTTTGCGGTTGAAGCCGGCATCCACGAGCAGGCGCGTGGTGGAAGTTTCCACCAGCGTTGAGTTGCCCGAGCTGCCGGAACCGAGGATCAATACACGGACCGCGATGGTTCGCCCCCGTTGCCTGCCCGCCGCAGGCGAGCCTTCCTGCCGCAGGCAGGAAGGCGGCCAGATCCCGGAGCATCGGGATGGCGCGCGCAGTAGCGATGATGGCAAAGCGCGGCGGTGGCGTCAACGGGCGTGAGGCTGGGGTGAACGCCGCACGGCGCCGGCCCAGGGCTGTTGCTCAGGGGTTTTCGGGAAGCGTGTAGGCCAGGTCGTAGTAGTGCTTTCCCTCGGTGATTTCAATCGTCATGGAGCCGTAAATTCCGGTCAACTGGCCGGAGCCTGAGTCGGGCACGATGGTTACACTGAGCTGCAGCGTGCCGCGATTCATCGTGCCGCTGTGCTGCAGGACAAAGCCGCCCGCGCGCCCGGCCAGCGTTCCCGTAAAGCGCTCCATGGCCACGTACCCGGCGGAACCTTTTACGGAGGTCATCGTGCCGAGCATCTGCACCTTGCTGGCACCTTCGAGCTCTCCGTGGAACTGTTTGTCGAGATTTGTCCGGCTGATGGTAACGCCGGCGGCCGAATCGTCCCCCGGCTGCGGCGTCATTTGCACTTCGAAGGTTCCTTTGGCGTGCAGGGTCACGTTGGCCCCTTTCTGAGGTCTGGAATGCGCCGGGGCGGTTGCGGCGAAAGTAACTGCCAGCGCCCCGCACAGGCCGGCGAGGATGGCTGCTTTGCACAGAATATAGGTGTTCATGGTGGCTCCCTGGCGGGCGCAGAAATTCTAACCCATCACTCCCGGTAGGGCACGGCATCCCGTCCCGAAGCTTCGGGATCGGGACGTGCCCCTGCAGGTTTGCGCGCTCGACGGCACGCCGGGTCTACCATCGAGTCTCACATCGTGAGAAATGCGGACTAACAGGCCAGCAGGTCCCGCGTGAGGCGGAAGCCGTCCAGTTTACCCAGCACGGTCCCGGCGATGCGTTCTGTGTGGAAAAGCTCTTGCGCGAGGCTTTCCACCTGCTCGCGCGTCACCGCCTCAAGAGCCGTGCTGGTCTCATCCATGGAAAAGAAGCGGCCGAAATACAGCTCCTGCCGCGCCAGGTTGGACATGCGCGCTCCGGAAGATTCCAGGGAGAGCAGCAGGGAGCCCTTCAGATGGTCTTTCGCCCGGCGAAGCTCCTCATCGGTGATGGAATTCTCTTTCAGCCGGCGGAATTCGCTCACGATGTTGCGGATCACCTGCTCCGCGGTTTTCGAGGAGGTGCCGGCGTAAACGCAGAGCATTCCCGCGTCGCGGTAAGGGCTCAGGTCGCTGAAGATGGAATAGGCCAGGCCCAGTTGCTCGCGGATGTTCTGGAACAGGCGGGAAGACATTCCGCCTCCCAGCACGTAGTTCAGGACGGACAGGGCGAAGCGGCGCCCACTGCCTGCCTCACAGGAGGGTACCCCCAGGCAGATCTGCACCTGCTCCAGTTCTTTCTTGTCGAGCGAAGTAATGCGCGCGTGCGCCTGCGGCGGCTCTTCGGCAGGGCCATCCGGCGCGCGCGGCGCAGACGCCGCCGGGGCGCCGAATTCCGCGGCCACTAGCCCGCGAATCACCTCATGCCGCAGGTTGCCGGCCGCGGTGATCAACAGGTTGTGCGGAGCAAACCAGGCGCCGTGCCATTTGCGCACCGCGCCGGGCTTGAATTGCCGCACCGTCTCGCGCGTGCCCAGGATGGGCCGGCCCAGGGGATGCCCCCGCCAGAAGTTGCGCGTAAAAATTTCGTGCACCAGATCCTCGGGATTGTCTCGCACCATCTTGATCTCTTCGAGAATCACCGACTTTTCTTTGCGCACGTCCTCTTCGGAGAAGCGCGAACGCTGCAGCATGTCGGCAATCACTCCGAAGGCCAGCGGAAGATGCTCGTCCAGAACCTTGGTGTTCAGGCAGACCAGCTCTTTGGTGGTGAAGGCATCGAGGATCGCGCCCACGCGGTCAATCTCGCGGGCAATGTCCTCCGCGGAGCGTTTCTCCGTGCCCTTGAAAAGCATGTGCTCGATGAAGTGCGTCAATCCGCAGAGTTCCGTGGGCTCGCGGCGCGAGCCGGAACGCGTCCAGATGCCCAGCGCCACCGAGCGCACGTGGGGCATCGCCTCGGTGATCAGCGTGAGGCCGTTGGGCAGCGCTTGCCGCTCGATTTGGCGTTCTTCGTTCATATGGCGAAGCTGTTGCTGGGGGCGGCCCGGAGCCGCGGGGCCACGCCCTGGCTGCGCCCCTGGGCCTCGGGCGCGGATGGCTTATTGGATGCTTCCAACTGCCCGGGCGTTCACGCCCGGTGCGCCATTGCGGGGCGGCCGGGAGCAGAGCAAAGGTTTCTGTTTCCGGCGCTCTCGCGAAGAATTCAGGCGTGCTTTTCTGCCGCCACCAGTTTGCCATACTCGCTGGTGTAGTAGAGCGGGACGTCCATGTACGTCCCCTTTTCCTGCGAGTAGATTTCGCAACTGTCGTAGGGATACGAGTAAATGTGCAGGCTCACGGCGCGCGCGCCGAATTCCGGCGGGTTCAGCACCTGGTGCACCGGCTCCTCAGGGTTGACGGCCGCGGGATGCGCGGCGTCCATGATGTACGAGTCCGTGGGGATCATCCGGCAGGTATGCGAATTCGCGTCCTGCGCTTCGATCCGGAAATTCCGGACTTGCAGCTTGCCGATGGGCGCCGACATCCAGCAGTTCTGCCCGCGGTGATTGTGGATGCGGCTGACCTGCCCCCGCTCCCAGCAGATGGCCATTACTTCAAAGAGTTCGCATTTATAAATCAGGTTGCGGGTGTAGCAGCACGGATCCCAATGCAGAAACGGCTCGAGGGTGGCCGGCTGGACGCCGTGCTGCCGCGAAAAATCCAGAACTCCCGGCACCGTGAACCGGGGCTGTTCGATGGCCGCAAGCCGATTGACCCATTCCTGGATCGGGAGTTGTTCCATGCTCATCTCTCCTGCAGCAATGCGCCTCCCCGAGCGGACCAACGAGCCTTCAGTATAGCGCGAAGCACCCCGCCCGGCGCCCAAAACTCCGCGTGTTACCATGGAGACAGGCGGCGCTCGAAACCTTTCGTGGAAATTCTGGGAAAATCGCTCGAAGAACTGCGCGCGTGGATGGCCTCACTGGGCCAGCCGGCATACCGCGCGAGCCAGGTGTATCACGCCGTCTATGCGGAGCATCGCTTCGCTTTCCGGGAGATGAGCAATCTGCCGGCGGCGCTGCGCGAACGACTCGAGCGTGAAGCCACCATCACGCTCCCGCGCGTGGCGCGCAAGTATGAGTCTGCCGATGGCTCCGTGCGCTACCTGCTGCCGCTGGCCCCGGCCGCCCCAGACGCACAAGCCTCGCGCGCTCCCACCGCTACAGTGGAAGCCGTGTTTATGCCTTCGGAGGGCCGCCAGACGATCTGCCTATCCACGCAGGCAGGCTGCGCCGTGGACTGCAAGTTTTGCCTCACGGCCACCCTGGGGCTGGTGCGCAATCTGACCTCGGGAGAAATCCTGGGGCAGGTGCTCGTGGCCCTTGAGGAAAACCGCGCGCGTCTGGCCCCGCGCACCAACGTGGTGCTCATGGGGCAGGGCGAGCCGCTGCTGAATTACGCGCCGGTGATGGCGGCTGTGCACATCCTGCTGGACCCCAACGCTCTGGCCCTTTCGCCCAAACACGTCACGCTCTCCACCAGCGGAATCGTGCCGGGCATCGAACGCCTGGCGCGGGAAAAGGCGCGGCCGAAGCTGGCCATTTCCCTGAACGCCTCGAATGACGAACAGCGCAATGCAATCATGCCCATCAACCGCAAATACCCGCTGGAGGCGCTGCTCGCCGCCTGCCGGCGCTATCCCCTGCGGCCCTGGGAGCGCCTCACTTTCGAGTACGTCCTGCTAGGCGGCGTCAATGATGCGCCCGAGGACGCCCGGCGCGTGGTGCGACTGCTGAACGGTATCCGCGCCAAGGTGAACCTGATCCCCTGGAATCCGGGCGCATTGCCCTTCCACCCGCCCAGCGCGGCGCGCGTCGAGGAGTTCCTCCGCATCCTGGAGGAGAAGGGCGTGCCTGTGTTTGTGCGCTACTCCCGCGGGCAGGATATTTATGCCGCCTGTGGCCAGCTTGCAGTGATCGAATCCACGCCTTCGCTAGCTGGAGGGCCAATGCCGGACGCCGCCGAGATGCGCTGAACGGCGTCCCCGGTGTGGAGGCTGCCAGGGGTGGCTCTGCCTAAGAATCGGCCGGCCGATTGCACCATCGTTCGATAAACCTGCCCGCGGGCCGGCGTCTGCCCCGGGCGGCAATGGAAAACCAGCAAACGGCCGGCCGGCTTCGCTCGTGAGCCGAATCTAGCCCAGGTGTTCCGCTCCCCATCCTGCATTAATTGAATTGGGTTAATCAGCAGTTTGAATGGGCCGGCGGTGAACGCCGCCCGAAATCCGGGTGAAATCGCGCCTAAGAGACAAATTGCCTCCCGGGAGTACCGACCGACACTTGCGCGCCAGGGCTTAGGATCCTCGGGTGTGCAGAATGGGCTCCAGCACCAGCACTTCGACGCCAACTACGCGCTCAAAGACAGCATCATTCGTAATTAAACCGCTCGCGGAGGCGTGAACGGCAGTAGCAGCCTGCAGGGCGTCCGGGGTCCTCAGACGATGGAGAGCACGATAGTGGGCCGCAAGATCCGCAATCGGCAGGCTGGGGGGAATCCATTCGAGGTTGGGATAGGAGGAAAGGAGGGCATAAATTTCGTCCACCTGCTCTTCACGGCCCAGGCGATACAACGGAACCAGAAGTTCCGCCAGGGTGATCGTGGAGGTGACTCCGCTTGAGCCCGGCTTCTCCAGCCACGCGAACACGGGATCGGTGAACGCGAGATAACGGTTGTTCGCTTCTAACTGGTAGATGAAGACGCTCGTGTCCAGGGCGATCCGACGATGACGCCACAAGAACGCTTGCAGCTCCTCTAATCCCAATTGCGGCGTTCCCTGTGCACGCGGCCGTGGCCGTAGACCTCACGCCCCGCCCCTCGAATCGCGGCGTGGTACGCCTTGGGCTTCTGAAGCAGCAGAACTTTGTCCCCGCGTACCACCACCACGATTTGGTCTCCGGCCTTGAGGCGCAGCGCCTGCCGGGCCTCACGGGGGATGACAATCTGGTGCTTTGCTGAAAGGGTTGCGGTGGCCATCGCTTTACATTTTAGCACAAAGTAAAGTACCCGTCCGCCCGCTGCGCTCCTGGGCGCTGTCCTAATTTCCAGGGACCTGTATCGGCGCGTCTAAAGACGTGCCCTGACGAAACCCGAAATAAGGACAAGCACCCGCCCCTGCGGCCTCATCCCGCACTCCCATACACCGGCCGGCGTGGGCAGGACGGGGCGTGGCTGCGTCATCGGAGTGGCTCCGCACGATAGAGGTGTGCGGCATGGCGGAATGCCGCGGCCACAGCCATCAGCAGCATGCCCGCGGCGCCGATGGTTCCTCCCACGTCAAACAGGCGGAAGTCCGCCTGCCAGATGTGCACACGGGGCACACCGGAGTGAAAGAAGAGCGCCACGTTGCCGATCGACAGCAGGATGCGCAGCTCCGTGGGACCGAATCCCCCAAACGACATGTGGAAGGTGCCGATCGTGTACGTGGCCAGGAACACCTCGATGGACAGAACGTAGTAGGCGATCAGCAGCGGCGCGGCCACCGCCGGGCTCATGTACCCGGAAAGGGCCAGCCCTGCCAACAGAAAGAGCGCGCCGAACGTGTCCACCACGTGGTCCACATAGAAGCCATAGCGCGGCCGTGGCTGGTTGCGGAACCGCGCCAGCGTTCCGTCCAGGCTGTCGCCAAACCAATTCACTGCCAGGCAGAAGATCGCCAGAAGCAATCCCACACGCTGGTAGCGCGCCAGCCAGTAGCACAGGCCCGCGCCGAGCATGGAGGCAAGACCCAGGAGCGTGAGCGCATCGGAGGTCACCCAGCGCGGAAGCCGCTCCGCCAGCCACAGCAGAGTGCGTTTTTCCATGCGCGCGAGCATGCTCTGCTGTGCGCGTTCCGCGGAGCGGAATGCGGCCGTCTCCATGGCGGTGACTCCTGCGCTTTCAGCCATGACGAACCTCCGGGCGCTGGGCTCAAACTCCGCGGCAGACCCGGCCCCGCTTATCGTCGCACCTTTCGGCCCCACCCTAGGCACGCCAGAGGATGCCAACCGCCGCCAACATGCGGCCGGTGCGGCCTCTTTCCCGCCGATAACTGAAGAGCAGGTCCGTGTGGCAGGCGGTACACAGCTCGCTGGAAACAATTTGCGAGGCGGGCACTCCCGCCGCTGTGAGTTGCCACAGATTGGCTGCGCGCAGATCGAGCCGCGCGCGCGGTGGAGGCACGGCGTGCCCTGGTGGCGTCATGGAAAGCCAGGGGAACGGGGCCGGATCGTCATTGGCCGCCAGGTGCTCGAACGGTCCCTCGAACCACTCGCGAGCGGCGGGGAACTTTGCCGCGTAGGCCTGCACCACCTCCGGACCCACCTCGTAGCAGCAGCCTCCAATGGCCGGCCCCAGCGCGGCCACAACGTCTTCCGGCCGCGTCTGGAACTCCATTTTCATCCGTCCCAGCGCTTTCTCGGCGATGCGCGCCAGAGTCCCCCGCCACCCGGCGTGCACTGCGGCCACTGCGCGGTGCCGGGTGTCCGCCAGCAGGATCGGCAGGCAGTCCGCGGTGCGCACGGCGACCAGCAGCCCAGGGGTCCGCGTGAGCAGTGCATCGCCCGACGTGGGCTCTTCCGGAGGAGCGTGGACGATGTGAACGATGTCGCTGTGGCACTGGCGCAGTGTGACCAGTCTTGCCGCGCCCTGGGCTCCACGTGTGCGCGTGTTCGCGCCTAAGACCCCCAGAAATCGCGTGTGGTTCAGCGCGACTGCGGCCCCGGTGTCCCACTCCACGGTCCCCAGGTTGAGGACGCGTTCCGAGCCCAGCCGGCTTGCGCCGCCCGGACGCGTGCTGAATCCGTGCACCAGCCAGGGGAGATTCTCCAGCGCCGAGGCGCGCAGCACCGTCACGCCTCCGGAGCGCTGCGTGCTCCAACCGGCCTCGCGGCGAGGCGGCCTGCCGCGCTTTTTCGCTCGCTTCGCACGGGGCATGTGGACAGTATAAACCGGCCGGCGCAGCAGCCCGCGTCGAAGAGCCGAAGGCGCAAAAAGCGGCACCTCCGCATGGCGGACGCACAGACACGAGTGTCTGTGCTACCTTTCCTCCATGATCGTCGGGATGGGGCTGGACATCGCGGAGGTGGATCGCATCGCGGCTGCCATCCAGCGTTACGGCCGCCAATTTCTGGAGCGGATCTTCACGCCGGCCGAGATCGCCTACTGCCAGAGTTACCGCCACAGCGCGGAGCGGTTTGCCGGCCGGTTCGCGGCCAAGGAAGCCGCCATGAAGGCCCTGGGCACCGGCTGGAGAAGGGGCGTGCGCTGGGTGGATTTTGAGGTGCTCCGCGAAACCAGCGGCAAGCCCGTCCTCAAACTCTCCGGCAAGGCCGCGGAATATGCCGCTGCCCTGGGTGTGCGCAACATCGTTCTGACCATCTCCCACAGCGGGAGAACAGCTCTGGCAGAAGTAATTTTTGAAAACTGAGTCCGCCCCAAGGGCGCGGTCAGGATGCGGGGAGATCCTTGACTGACGCGCAGAGGCACCGGGCTTGCAGGTCCGTGGCAGGCTCCCCGGCCAGAGGAGCTTCCAGGCGCACATCCAGCCAGGAATTCTTCGGCCAGGCGCCTTGCACCCGCACACGCAGATAATTCCCGGTGAGCGCCGCGGTCCACGGGCGCCCGTCCGGGGCCGTTCCTTTCCGGCCCAGAGCCAGCACCCGATGCCGTGTTCCTTGCTGCGCGGCGCGAAACGAAGCGGCCTTCTGGCCGGAGAGCGCACGCAATTCCCGGCTGCGCGCACGCACCACCGCGGGCGGCACGGCGGAGGCCAGCGCGGCCGCCGCGGTCCCCGGACGGCTGGAATACGAAAACACGTGCAGATATGTGAAGGGCAGGCGCTGTATCAACTCCAGTGTCGCGCGATGATCGTCGTCTGCTTCTCCGGGGAACCCGCAAATCACATCCGCCCCGATGGCGGCATGCGGCAGCCGTTCCGCCAGCCGCAGGATGCGCTCCGCATATTGCGCGGCGCGATACCAGCGGTGCATCGCTCCCAGGACGCGGTCCGAACCGGATTGCAACGGGATGTGGAAATGCGGCGCGAGGCGTGGAGAACGAACCGCCAGTTCCACCAGATCCAGCGTCACGTCCATCGGTTCCATCGAGCTGAGCCGCAAGCGCTCCACGGGCGTTTCGTCCAGCACCCGAGCCAGCAGGTCGCGGAACTCGCTGCGGGGAGCGAGGTCGCGGCCCCAGGCCCCCAGGTTGATGCCGCTCAGGACCACTTCGCGCGCTCCCGCGGCCACCAGTTGCCGCACCGCAGCCACGACCCCGGAAGGCGGCAGGCTGCGGCTGCTGCCGCGCACAAACGGGATCACGCAATAGGAGCAGCGGTGGTTACAGCCATCCTGAATTTTCAGCACCGGCCGCGTGCGGTCTCCGGCTGGGCCCGTCCCGGAGGCAAACGGCAGGTCCGCGGCCTCGAAGATATTTCCGGTAAGGATTTTGGGCGTGCGGGCGATGGGAAGAAGGCCGCCGCCGGCAGCGGCAAGCGTGCCCAAGGGAACAAATTCCGCGGGAGCGGGCGCCGCCCTCAACAGGACGCCGATGGCTTGCTGGTGCGAATTGCCCACCACCCAGTGCACGCCGGGCAGTGCCGCCAGTTCCTCCGGAGCGCGCTGGGCGTAACAGCCGGTGGCCAGGATGCGCGCCGCGGGGTTCCGCGCGTGGAAGGCGCGGATGGCCTCGCGGGCCTGGGCATCCGCTGCCGCGGTCACCGTGCAGGTGTTCACCACGACGAGCTGCGCTTCGCCCGCCGAGGTCCGTGACGCGCCCGCCTCGAGTAGTTGGCGCTCAATCCCCGCGGCGTCGGCTTGCGTGGCGCGGCAGCCAAAATTTTCCAGCCAAAACGTAGCCATGGGTGGTCGCTCGCTGAGGAATCACGCTGTCCCGCGCCCCGCATAGTATAACAACCCGGCCGCCCGGCTGGTGATTTCAGGGGCGGCGCGAAACGCCGAGGCTGCAAGAGGGAGTGGACAGCGCGCGGTACGGTGTAGGGGCACGGCATCCCGTCCCGGAGCTTCGGGACCGAAACTTCGGGATCGGGACGTGCCCCTGCGGACGTGCGCGCTCGGCAGCACGCCGAATCTGTAATCGAGTCAGGCCTCGCGAAAAATCTGGGCTAGTGCTGCGGGAACATCATGGCTTCCAGCAGGTCGGCGCGCTCTTTTTCATTGGTGGCCAGGATGCGCAGCAGGTCCTGTACGGAAATCATGCCGCGGAAACCTTCCTTCTCGTCGATCACCAGCAGGTGGAAGAAACCGTGCTTCTCCATCAGCACCACGCATTCATCCAGGGTGGCATCCAGGCCCACGCTGATGGGATTGCGGGTCATGATCTCGGAGACTTTCATCCAGGCGGGGCACTTGTTCTCCGCCGCCACTTTGTCCGAGATATCGCTTTGGGAGATCACCCCCACCACCTGTCCGCTTGCGTCCACCACGCCCATGGCGCGGATCTGATGTTCACGCAGGTAGCGCGCGGCCTGGTGCACGGAAAGGTCTTCGCGAACTGAGAAAACGCCCTTTCGCGCTCCAACGAGATTGCGTACCTTCATGGCAGCGACCTCCTGATGGAATCTGGTTTGCGGCACGAAAAGCCAGACAAGGACATGCGCCCATTTGGAGAAAGGCGCGGCAAACACCCGTACTCGCCCGGATGCGAGGCGGCGGCTGCCGATCGATATGCCCTTCTGCTCAAAGTCAGCGGCGCACGCGCCTTCGCGGCGTCAAGCAGTTGCCGCAGGTTCCGTGCGGATGATGTCGTACTTCTCGATGATCGCGGCCACGCCCACCCGGCCTTCCGTCTCGCCGGGTTTTTCTTCCACGCGCACCACTTTGCCCTGCGCGTGAATGAACACCTCGGTGCCCTGGGTGATTTCCGCGGGCAAGGTCAGCATGAAATCGAGCGTGGAGCCGGCTTCCAGCTGCCGGTCAATGAGAAAGTACACTCCACGCGTGGAGATATCCCGTGTTTGGCCGTTGCGTGAAGCCGCCTGTTTGCGTTCAGCGGCCGAGCGCACCACCACCGGCAAAGAAAGCTCATAGCGACGTGCAATGCGGCGCTCCGTCATCCCATCCCCCAGTATGAACCCTGACTGGATAGGGCTCTGTGTAGTTCTGCCAGCAACCCTTCTTCCAGACCTTCCCGAGCCCGTCCACTGGGCTCGCCGAACGGGCCGTGCCCCCCACGGCCTTGCGCCCGGACGTTCTACCCTAACGAATTCCCAGAAACAATAGGACTTATCTGGAAATCTCCGTTTGCCGGGCAGACCAGCCTGGTACGGAGCCGCTGTTCCGGAGGCAGACGGAGGGTCCATTTTCGGGAATAGTCGTATTACCCCGTTTAGCTGGCCATTTTTCCGAATTCCCGGAATGTGCAAGTATTTGCATCCCGCTGCTCAGTCGTTTGGAGGCGCTGTAGAAAGCGTCCTTGCGCGCGGCGCACGGCCGGTATCCAGCTTGAATTGCCGCATCTTGTAGAGCAGGGCCTTGTAGCTGATGCCCAGCAGGCGCGCCGCTTCCTTGCGGCTCCAGTTGGTTTTCTCCAGGGCATCGGCGATGGCTTCCATTTCCGCTTCGTCCTTGAGGCTGCGCACCAGCGCTTTCAGTCCCTTTTCTTTGGGCGCGGCCTCCTGACTCGGCCCGCTGCGTTGCCGGCTCGCGGCCATTTCCAGGAGTTCGCGGAAACTGGATTCGTCGTCCTCCAGAATGACGTAGCGTTTGACGAAATTCTCCAGCTCGCGGAGATTGCCCGGCCAGCTATAGCGCATGGCCGCCTCCATCAGGTGCGAAGAGGGATTGGCCGGCTGCTTCTGGAATTTTTCGGTGTACTTGTCCAGAAAATGCCTGAACAGAAGAGGAATTTCCGGCGTCCTCTCGCGCAGCGGGGGCACGTGAATGGAAAACACGTTCAGCCGGTAGTAGAGGTCCTCGCGGAAGCGGCCGGATTGGATGGCCTCACGGACGTTCACGTTGGTGGCGGCGAGCACGCGCACGTCCGCCTGGATCAGGGTCCGTCCGCCCAGCCGCGAATATTGCTGGTCCTGCAGCACGTGCAGCATTTTGGCCTGCAGCAGCGGGCTCATCTCCGCGATCTCGTCCAGGAAGATGGTCCCTTTGTTGGCCAGCTCGAATTTGCCGGGCTTGGAGCGGATGGCGCCGGTAAAGGCGCCCTGCTCGTATCCGAACAGCTCCGATTCCAGCAGTTCGCCGGGCAGGGCGGCACAATTCACCTTGACGAAGGGCTGGTTGGAGCGCATGGACCGCAGGTGCACCATGCGCGCCACCACCTCCTTGCCGACGCCGCTCTCACCGTGAATGAATATCGGAACGTCCACCGGCGCAATCTGCAGCACCTGCTGGCGGATCTTGACCATCTGCGGGCTGGCGGCCAGGAAGGTCAAATCCTCCGTGAGGTTTTCCACATATTCCCGCAAGGCCTGATTTTCCACGCGTAATTGCCGTTTCTGCCGGCACTTGAGGATGGCCGCATCCAGGTCTGACTTCTCGAACGGCTTGGTCAGATAGTCCTGGGCGCCAAGGCGAATGGCTTCCACGACCGTGGACACTTCGTTCGAACAGGAAAGCATGACCACCTGCAGACTGGCGTCCAGGCGCAAGAGCTGCCGCAGGGTTTCCAGCCCGTCCATTTCGGGCATCAAGACGTCCAGGATCACCAGGTCGGGCCGCTCGCCGCTGCCGATTTCCTGGAGCGCCTCCTGCCCGGAACTCACGGTCCGGACTTCGTGGCCCTCCACCTCCAGCAGGGTTTGCAGATACTTGCGGATGCTGGGCTCGTCGTCCACCACCAGAATCCGTTCCTTTACTTCCGTCGCTGTGCTCATTCGTTCGTCCTCGCTGCGCGAGCCCTCACTCCAGGTTGGTGGGCAGGAGTACGCGCATGGTGCAGCCCCGGCCGACTTCGCTATCCACCCAGATCTTTCCGCGATGCGCCTGCACCAGCCGTTTGCTGATGGCCAGCCCCAGTCCCATTCCGGAAGAGGAGCCGTCCACACGCATGAAGTCCTCGAACACTTCCTGATGATATTCGGGCGCGATGCCCGGGCCGGAATCCGCCACGGAAATGAGAATACTGTTGGGTGCCGCTCCGGGGCCGTGGCGCCGCTCGACGCTGGGGGAGACGCTTGCCGCGCGCCGCTCCCAGAAATACGGACTGGCGGAGAGCTGCACCTGCCCGCCCGCTGGGGTGTGTTTCATGGCGTTGTCGAGCAGATTAGCCACCGTCTGCTGCACTTTCTGATAGTCGAATTTGAAGCGCTCCAGTTCGCCCGAAAATTGCGTCACCAGCCGCACCTGGTTGCGCGCAAAGGCCGCCTGCCAGATCCCCGCGAGTTCCGCCAGGCACTCGCGTGCATCGTTCTCCCGCAAGTGCAGCACCAGTTTGCCGCTTTCCAGCGCGGAATAATTCAGGAACATCGAGATCAGCCGCACCAGGCGCTCGCAGCTCTCTTTCGATTCCTGCAGGATTTCCTTCTGCTTCTCGCTCAGCTTGCCCAGGGAGCCGGAAAGCAACAGGTCGTAATATCCCTTCATCACCGCCAGCGGAGTCTTCAATTCGTGGGCGGCGGAGGCCAGGAAGACCGTCTTCTGCCGGTTCACTTCCTGCAGGCGCAGGTACGCGGCCAGCAGATTGCGATAGGTAATTTCCCGCTCCTGCAGCAATTCTTCGAGCGTCTGCTGGATGGCCGGATCCTCGGCGGTCACCGGCCGGACGGCCGCGGATTCCAGGGTGAGCACTACCCAGCCGAATTCCGCCAGCCAGCACAGCCGCGCCCGTTTCCCCCCGGCTCCTTCCACCGGCAGGTCGACCGCTGCCTCACCATTCCTGAGCGGATCGAGAGCCGCTTCCGGAGCCACGTGCAGGATTTCGTTGAACAGGTTGCGATTCTTTCCCGCGCGCATCCCAAGTGATTCCAGGAACCGCTTGGCACTGGAGTTGGCAAAATAGATTTGGCCGCTGGCGTCCGCCACCAATACCGGCTGCTCGACGTGTTCCAGGACCGTGCTCACGACTCGAAGCGGCAGGGGAGCCGCAGCGGGTTGTTCCGTCGCTAAGAGTCTTGCCATCGGCAGCGGGTTTCTAGTACCGGCGACCAGGGTGCGCCGCACCTAGAAATGCTGACAAACACGCAAAATGGCGTCAATGGTAAAAGAGTCCTACCTTGCACATTATGGGAAAAATCAGGTCACAGTAACGAACCACGAGAAGCGGTAGGCCGGTTCCTGCCGAGTCCGCCGATGTAGCCTATTTCGTATGAGTAACTTACGGAGAGAGCTGTGCATAGGCTCTTGCCTGACAATTGCCTTGAAATTGCGGGAGGGAGTACCAGAGGTACTATTCGGGGGTATTATGGCCGAAGGAATGGCTCCCGCGAGCAATTCCGGTGTGCCAGACCGGCGCCGCTGGCCCAGAATGCGTCTGCAGATTCCTGTGTTTGTACGCGGAATGGATGCGTACGGGGAAGAGTTTCTGGACCTGACAAAAACCATCAATATCAGCGCCGTTGGCGCCTGTTTGGCCAGCCCGCGACCACTGCGGTTGAATCAACTTGTTTCCTTGCGCATTCCGGCGCCGTCCCCGCTTTCCACCGGAATGGTTCCCGAGGCCACACCGCCGATTGCCGCCCGCGTGATCCGTGGACAACCACTGGCCCACATGCACATCGTGGGCGTGGAGTTTGTGAAGGCTCTGGACTGAATGCAAAACTTTTTCGATGCCGATGCGCGCTCGGCGAAGTGAAAGACAATTCCTTCCGAATGCGAAAGACTTTTCCACTACCATCGCCGATGGATGCCCCGAGATGCGTTGACAGCCGGGAAATGATTCTCTAGGATGCGCCTACGTTCTTCCGCGGGGCTGCTGCGGGCGTGGCAGGTCACGTGCTTGGCTATCAGCAGCGGCCTTTCCGGTTCCGCGTTGAGACGAATCGGTGTGAGTGGAACAGCTCCTATTCCCAACGCTTTTGAAAATCCGCGCCTCCAGCTCTCGGCGGAGGATGCCTTTCTCGATCTCTTGATCGAGACCTTGCAGAACCTTGACCGCACGGTGCGCGGGCAATTCGTGCAGCGCTTTCTGAAAGCCATGGCGCAGGTGGATCTCAGCGAAACCACCAGCCTGGAGTTCTGGGAGCAGATTCTCACCAGGCGCCGCGAGCTTTCCGAGAGCCTTTCCAAGCCGGTCTCGCTGCAAACCGCTTTGGTGGACGTGCTGGCATCCTCGAACTTCCTGCGTCTGCCCATCCTCATGGAATACGAGGATCTGAAGAAGCTGCAGATCAACGCCGCCACGGACGCGCTCACCGGGCTTTATAATCGCCGGCTTTTTGAAGAGTACTTCGCCAAAGAATTGAACCGGGCCAAGCGCCATGGGCAGCACCTGGCCCTGGTCATCATGGACCTGCACTGCTTCAAGATCGTCAACGACCGCCACGGCCATTTGCAAGGCGACCACGTGCTGCAACTCGCCGCCAGCACCCTGCGGAAGACGTTGCGCACTTCCGATTATGCATTCCGCATCGGGGGCGACGAATTTGCGCTCCTCCTGCCCCATGCGGACCCCGCGCAGGCCGCTATCCTGGGGCGCCGCGTGCGCACCAATTATGCCGCCGCCATCGAGCCGCTGAAGCTGGAGGTGCCGCTGGCTCTTGATTTCGGCGTTGCGGTTTTTCCGAATGACGGCGAAACCAAGGAAGCGTTGATCCGCGTGGCTGATGAACGGCTGTATGAGCTGAAGAACGCGACGCGCGGTCAAACTCCACAACCGGCCTCCACCGGAGCGCGCATTATCCCCATGGAACCTCCGGCAGCACGGGAGCAACACCCGGGCAGCCAGGCGCCCCAAGCCGCGGGTTTCCCGCCCGCGCCGGGCATGGCTACAGGGTTCACGCCCGCGGCACGGGGAGCCGAACGGCGGAAATGGGAGCGCGTTTCTCTGGTCGGCACGCGCGCCCATGCCGTGATTGGGGATGCGGAAGAACTTTCCGCGCGGGTCCTGGACATGAGCTACGGCGGAGTTTCACTTCTCATGGACCGCGTGGATAAGCTGCCCGCGGTGTTTCCCGCGGTATTGCACGTCCCAATCCTGCCCCCCGTTAAAGTGAGTTTGCGCAAGGCCTATGTGGAATCCGTGGAAGGGCAGAAGTTCCGAGTCGGCTGCGCTTTCTTGCCATGAAGCCGGCAGCCGCTCATCTTTCCGGCCGCGGCTCTGCAGAGGAACTTCTCCTGCAATAATTGTGCAATAGTTTACATAGGGCATTGGTCCGAAGTCCCGGGGATATTCTGCCGGTTTGCCATCTGCTTCTACCGTTGAAATAGAAATGCTTGTAAATAAAGCAGTTAGGATGCCAGTCGCGGCGTTCCCTCTTTCCACAATCGTGGCGCTTGAACTGCTCTTGAATACACCGATTCGGTGACATAGAGGACCACATCGCCTGTGGCTAAAGTTCAACAAATCACCGCCCCCTTCGAAGTATCCCGAAACGGCTTCGTTTCTCCCGAGGTCTTGTTTGGGGGAACAGAGGAGATGCAGCGCGTGCGGCGCACCGTGGAGCGCGTAGCCAGTGTGCGCGTTCCCTTGCTGATTCGCGGCGAAAGCGGTAGCGGCAAAGAGTTGCTGGCCAGCTATGTGCATCGCATTGGCCCCTGGCGCGACATGCCCCTGGTGAAGGTGAATTGCGCCGCGATTCCCGGTTCGCTCCTGGAGTCCGAGTTGTTTGGTTATGAGAAGGGAGCTTTCACCGGGGCCTACGCCAGCCGGCCGGGAAAATTCGAACTGGCCAACGGCGGAACGGTAATCCTGGACGACATCGGGGAAATTGACTCCGGACTCCAGGCCCGGCTGCTGCAAGTCCTGCAGGACGGTTGCTTCAGCCGCATCGGGGATCTCACCGAGCGGCGCGTGGACGTGCGCATCATCGCCATTTCGAACCGCGATGTAGAGCGTGAAATCCACAAGGGGGCCTTCCGCGAGGACCTTTTTTACCGCATCAACGTAGTGAACGTGCAACTGCCTCCCCTGCGCAAGAGGCTGGAGGACCTGCCGGTCCTGGTGGATCACTTCCTCAGTTCCTACTCCGATCGTTTCGGGCGCCAGGTTCCGCGGCTGCCCGCGGCCGTCCTGGAACGCTTCCGGCGGCATCATTGGCCCGGGAACGTCCGGGAGCTCGAAAATTATGTGAAGCGCTACGTAATTCTCGATTCTCCGGAATCCATCCTGGAGGAATTGGACGAGCGCGGCAGGTCGGCCCCGGCGGCCGCGTTCGAGCTGCCCCCCATTGAGGAATTCTCTCTCAAGAAATTCGCGAAACAGGCCAGCCAGCAGGCCGAACACCACATGATTGTTGAGGCGCTCCGGCAGACGCGCTGGAATCGCAAGCGGGCGGCGGAAATGCTGGGGATCAGTTACCGCGCCTTGCTGTACAAAATCAAGGACGCGGGCATTCCTCCCAAGAAGCGCGCCTGAGGGCAGTTTCCTCTCCTGGCTCCCTCCACTTTTCCATTCCTCAGGACGTAATGCTCATCGCACCCTCCTTGTGTGGGTTCTCAACGCGCCGGCGAATTCCACTTCTGCGGTGAATTTAGCTGTGTTAGGGTTTCCGGCAGCCGGACGTCAGGCTTCCCCGGGAGAGAATGAGTATTCCGGACGATTCTCAACAGACATCTGCCGCCCAAGCCTTTGGACTCGCCCCGCTGAAGCTCTCGGTTGTAATTCCCGTTTATAACGAGCGCGAGTTTCTCCCCGAAGTGCTGCGCCGGGTGCAGGACGCGCCCTACGACAAAGAGATCGTGGTGGTGGACGACTGTTCCACCGACGGCACGCGGGAATGGCTGGAACAGGTGCGAGGGGTGCAGGAGCTGGGCAGCGCGCAAATGCCCATTCTGGATGGGAAAGCCGCGCTTCGCGTGGACAACCTGCGCGTGTTTTTCCAGCCGAAGAATCAGGGCAAGGGGGCCGCGCTGCGCAGAGGCTTCTCCGAGGCGCGGGGCGACGTCGCGGTGATCCAGGACGCGGACCTTGAATACGACCCGAAAGACTATCCCAGGCTGCTCGAGCCGATTTACGACGGCCGGGCGGACGTGGTCTACGGCTCGCGGTTTCTCGGCGGGCCGCAGCGCGTCCATTTCTTCTGGCACTATGTGGCCAACACTTTTCTCACGCTGCTTTCCGACGCGCTCTCGAATCTCAAGCTCACGGACATGGAGACGGGTTACAAGGCTTTCCGCATGCAGGTGCTGCGGAACATTCAGCTCAAGTCCGACCGGTTCGGCTTCGAGCCGGAGATAACGGCAAAGGTAGCCAAAGGGAACTGGCGGGTCTTTGAAGTGCCCATCAGCTACTGGGGACGCAGCTACGCCGAAGGCAAGAAAATCACCTGGCGGGACGGCTTCACCGCGGTGTGGTGCATTCTCCGCTACAACCTGTTCGACTAACCGGCATTCGCCGGTGATGTTACCGCCGGCGCGTCCGGGCGCCGCGCATAGACGTTGATGATGTCCCCCAGGTCCACAGTCACAAATACACTTCCGAACGGGCTCCCCGCCCATCTGCCCAGCGGGGCCAGCGGACCGAGCAGCGCCGCCACTTTCTCCAGCAAATATCGCAGCGAAACCACGCGCTTGTGCGTTTCCACCGCGAGAACCTCGAAACCCGCCTGTTGCAGCAGGCGGGTGAGCGTGCCGCGCGTGAAATAGTAAAGGTGCATGCGCATGAACCAGGGCCAGCGCCGCCCGGCCAGCTTCGCGAACAGGCATCCGGCGTCCATGGTGCTCAAGCCGAATATCCCACCCGGTTTGAGCAGCCGGTGAATCTCGCGCACCTGCCCCAGCGGGTCGTGCAGATGCTCGATCACGTCCCAGAGCGTCACCAGATCGAAGGACTCCGCCGGGAGATTGGCCTTGCGCAACGGCGCGTTGACCACCTGGTGCTTCTTTTCCTGCGCACGGCGCGCCGCCCAGGCGCTCGGCTCCACGCCGTGCGTTTCCCAGCCCCGAGCCCGGGCCACGTCCAGAAACAATCCCAGATAACAGCCTACATCCAGCATTTTTCCCGGCCGTACGTGCCGCTCCAGGCTATCCATCGTCCTGGAGAAGGTGCGGCGCCTTCCTTCCTGCTCGCGCTCATACACCGGATCTTCCACATCTTCGTACTGCGCTTCAAGCTTCTGCTCCGGCTCGCGGGGGTTTTCGTAGCGCAGGCCACAGGACTGGCACTCCACGATGTTGGTGAAGTCTCCGTGCTGCTCGCTGGTGCAGCGGAACGTCTGTGCCGAGATGCGAGCGCGATGCGCCTCGTCTCCTGGATAGAGGATGCGGAACTCTTTCGACCCGCAGAGATCGCAGGGCACGTACACCAGGTCTTCGAGTCCGCCGGAGGATTGCGGAGGATTGGCCGTGTGCGAGAGCAGCCGGCGGTTCCACCAGGCGCTCCAGGTCACGTTGGAGTTCAGCAGAAAATTCCACACCGCAGCCACACAGACCCCGGTGACGATGCTCCACACTAGCGGCACGCCCAGCCCGTAGTAGCACAGGGCAATGATGCAGATGTCCAGGGAGACTCCCGCGGCGCAGAACACTACAAAGGCCAGGAAGCGCCCCAAGCGGTGCGTCCAGCCGGGCTCGGCGCGGCGCGTCTCCGGAAAAGTGATCCACTCGTGCCACGCGAAGTTGTGGACGATCGCCAGCCCCGCGCCCCCCAGGGCCCCGGCGGGTGGCGACCAGTGCATACTGCCCACGAACAGGAAAATCGCGGTGAGAATGTTCACCGCCGCCCCGCCCAGCCCCACCGCGCCGTACTTCAGTACGCGCCAGGCCTCGCCGGAATCCACAGAGATGCGCAAGAGATGCGCGAGGTATTGAAATGCTGTCTTCGTGCTCATCTTGCTTCCGCCCTTGCTGCGCTCTTCGAATACGTAAGGCACTTCGAGCACGCGGACGTAGTTGCCCTTGGCGAGCACCTCCAGGAGGATTTTGTAACCGATGGGATTCAGGGCCACCTGCTCCAGCACGGCGCGCCGCACCACAAAGAAGCCGGACATGGGATCGTGCACCCGTCCCAGCGTGCCCGGAAGAATCAGGCCCGCCATCAGCGTGGCGCTCCAGGAAATGAAGCGCCGCAGCAGGCTCCATTCGGATACACCCCCGCCCGGGACATAGCGGCTGCCCACCACGATGTCCGCGCCGGAGCGGCGCAATTCTCCAAGCAGCTTGGGAAGAACTTCGGGAGGGTGTTGCAGGTCCGCATCCATGCAGCCCAGGATGTCACCGCGCGCGATGCGCCAGCCGGCAATGACGGCCGTAGAAAGGTCGCGCTCGTTTTCGCGCACCAGCAGCCGCAGCCAGGGGCGGCCTGCTTCCGACAGTCTCCGAACTTCCTCGCCCGTGCCGTCCGGGCTGTTGTCGTCCACGATGATCAGCTCAAAGGATTCTCCGCACGCGTCGAGCGCCGCGCCTGTGCGTTCCGCCAGCCGGGCGATATTGGCACGCTCCTTGAAAGTGGGAATTACAACCGAGATCATGGGGCGGCCTCCGCAGCCGCTCTGCTTCGCATCCCCCGGACCCGCACGGGCGCCCTCCGGCCATCGCCGGCGCCGGTCCCGTGGCGTTTGGCCCGCGAGCCCTGACGCGAAAGTATCGCGGCATCTGACCGCCCACGCCAGCACAGATTCTCGGCGCCATGCTCCAGAAGTGAATCGGCGAGGGAAGAGGCGGCCTCGTGGCGGGAGGGCAGTGCGGCCCCCCAATAAAAAGCCCTCCGTGCGGAGGGCTCCATCGCGGCAAATCGTGATTCGGATCCGTTAACGAGCCGGAGCGGGCAAGGCCAAGCGCCGTGCGCCTGCCAGAGCCAGCATAGCCACACCGCCCAGAAGCAGGATCAAAGTGCCCGGGTCATACGTCGGGACATTGGCAGTCGTGGCAGCGGCAAAGCTCTGGTTGGCGACGTCTGGAGTAATCGGTGGACCAGTCGCGTCGCCCGCGAGTCCAACGATGAAAACCGTGGGAATCGGAAACGTATAGGGAACCGGACTGCCACCGAAAAAGTCCACGGTTATCTCATTACCCGCCGTAATGGTCTCTGGGCAGTTGTTGCTGGTGAGCAAGCCATCCGCGCTAGTGCACCCGAAAGATCCTGTGAAGCCCGTGTCGTTAAATGCGAAACTAAGGTCAGTGATGGGCGCACCGGTGAGGTTCACAAAGTAAAGGCAGGCCGTGCTGTTTTTGAAAGCGCTGTAATTGATCAGTTGCGCGATCCCGCAGCCGGTCCAAGAGACATCGTAGGTAGTCCCGGTCTGGAAAACCAAATTGAAGCCCAGAATGTTCGTGGTTTGTGTCGGGTCGAACACAACTTGTGGATCGTCTGCCAGCGCTGTTCCCGCCGCCAGCAGCACCACAACCGACACAACCATGAGTCTGAGCAGTCTCATATTCGACTCATCTCTCCGCAGTAGCAGCGAGGAAATGTCGCGGCCATCTTACCTGTAAGCAACATTGAGTCAACAAAAATCGACGGTACTAGTACTCTCAATTTTTCGAGGCGCGAGGCGCTACTTATAAAATTTCTTGTATATCTACTCAGCGCTCCATGGCGCTCGGGACCCCGCACGGACTCAGCGGTTCGCTCAGCGCAGCTTGGCATATCCTTCTTTGGCCTGTTTAAGCACCGGCAAGTTGGCGTCTGCATCTTTCCAGAGCGTCAGTAATTCCTCATACGATTTGCGTGCGCCTTCTTTGTCTCCGCTTGCGGCCCGAGCTTTGGCCAATTGGAGACGGGCCAGCGCCCCAAGGGGATAGGTCAGCAAGATGCCTCGGTGGTCGAGGAACTTCTGGAACTCGACCGCCGCCTCCTGGTAAAGCCCCCGATGAAGGTAGGCAAGCCCCCGAATATACGCGGGATACAGGGTGCCGCATTGGAATTGAGGGGGTTGGCCCAGTTCGTAATTGGCGGCGGGCTGCAACAGGTCAATGGCCTTTCGCTCGTCGCCACGATTCAGCTCGATGGCCGCACGGATGGAAGGAAGCCAGTAATCCTGAATCACCGTGTCCAGCGGCCAATCGCGGTCCAGCTTGTCGGCGATCTTTTGGGCCTGCGCGGAATCTCCCGCCCGGGCATAGGTGAGGCCAACCATCAGGTCCACATCGCGGCCCGAAGACATCGAACTCGCCTGGGCGGCAGCCTTGCGCGCCTCGCCGGCATCTCCGAATTCCGCCTCGCGCAGCGCCTGATTGGCGCGCCAAACGGCGGCGGTCTCCTTGGCCTCCGCGCGCAGAGCGGAATCCACCGAGCGCTGAGAAAGTTCGCGCGCCCTGGCCAGCCGGCCGAGGTAGGCCTCAGTATCCGATTGCGCAGACCACAGCAGGTCTTCGGCGCCCGGCTTGCCCACGGCCCAATTGACCTGTTCGGACATCGCCGCCTGATCGCCTTGCAGAAACGCCAAATCGTACCGGGTCAGGCGCAGGCTGGGGGCATCCAGCTTGCGTGCATCGGCCTCGTTCAGCGCGTTCCGCGCATCCTCAAAGCGGTTCAGAGCCAGGTAGCTGGCAATGAGATTGGTGTAACCGGCGACGCTGTTCGGGGTGAGGCGCAAGGAGGCACGAGTTTCTTCGATCGCCTTCTCGTACTGTCCAAGAATCAGGTAGTTCAGCCCGAGGTTGCCATGGGCGGCGTAGTCCCCCGGGTAGTCCAGCAGCCACTGGCTGTAGCTGTGGTTGGCTTTCTCCAGTTCCCCGGTGACTTTGCTGAAGTACATGGTTTCAATGTAATAGCGCTCGCGCTCGCTCACCCGGTCGCGCAGTTCGTAGGCCTTCTTGTAGTTGGAGATGGCCAGGCTGGCCTGGTCCAGATTGATGTACACCGCCCCCAGCGACGCGTAGGCGCGCACAAAATTAGGATCCAGTTCCAGGGAGCGCTTGTAGAAGGGCAGGGCCGCGTTCACTCCTTTCTCGCGGGATGTACGGCGCGCCTCGGTGAACGCCTTCAGGGCTTCCAGCGAGGAGGTAGTCGCCTGGTCCAGCGGCTTGCTGAACTTGGCCACCGAAGCGAGCGACTCGCCGAGCTTTTCCCGGAGATCATTTCCTGCATCTCCCAGCGCCTTCAGCACGCGGTCGCGGTTTTCCGCCTGGGCCTGCGCACTGCTGATGGTATCGCCGGTGTGGCAGTCCACCGCTTTCAGCCCGATGACGTACTGGCTGCCCACGGCGACGATGGAACCGGTCAACAGCGCCCGGCTGTTGGTCCGCTGGCAAATCTCCCGGCCCACTTCGCGCGTGATGCGTTCACTGGGCGGACGGTTCATCAGCTTCAGTGTCTGGTTGACCTTCTGCTCGGAGAGCACGTTCAGGAAGGGCGATTGCTCGAGCTGAATGGACAGCGCCTGCTTAAGCGTGTCGTCGAAGACCGTGTCGTCAGTCGAGTTGCTGAAATCGGCCAAGACGATGCTGTCGCGCTCCGAAAGCTTGACCGCCGGGCGCAGTTTCCAATACACACCGGCGGCGATGGCGGCAAGCAACACCACCGCAATGGGCACGGCCAACTTCCAGGGTATCTTTCGTCCGGCCGCGGCCGTTGGAACCGCAGTGGTCCCCGCACCGAGAGCCTGTGCCGTCGCGGATGTGGCCATGCCCGGCTGCACGGCGCTGGCCACCGCCATCCCGGGCCGGGCACCTGAGCCGGGAGCGGGCGTGCCCGCAAATCCCGATTGCACACCGGATGCCGTGCCGGAAGGTACGGCCGCTCCGGGAACGCTGGCAGCACTGGGCGCCCCTGGGGTCATGACGCCGGAGGAAGACGCGGCGGCGATGGCGTGGCGCGAGTCGGTGTCCCGTTTCAGCCGCTTGAGTTCCGAGCGCAGTTCGGAGGCGTGCTGGTAGCGCAGGTCCGGGTCCTTCTCCAGAGCGCGATTGATGATGCGCTCCAGGTCCTGCGGCAAGTCCGGATTCAGCCGCACCAGCGGAATGGGCGCGCGCGTCAGAATGTCCGAGAAGACCACGGCGCTGGAATCGCCGCGAAATGGCAGGACTCCGCTGGCCATCTCGTAGAGCACCACTCCAAACGAGAAGAGATCACTGCGTCCGTCCAGTTCCCGCCCGCGCACCTGCTCCGGAGACATGTACGAGACGGTCCCCACCGCCATCCCGGGAGTCGTCAGGTGCTCCCGGTCCACGGTCATGGTGAGATCGGAGATTTCATCGGCCTTGCGGCCGGAAGAAACTTTGGCCAGCCCGAAGTCCAGGATCTTCGCGTGCCCGCGCTTGGTTATGAAGATGTTGGCGGGCTTGATGTCGCGGTGCACGATCCCTTCCGCGTGGGCCGCGTCCAGCGCATCCGCCACATCGATGGCGATTTCCACCAGCCGCTCCAGGTCCAGCGGGCCGTTCGCCAGCAGGTGTTTCAGCGTTACGCCATCGAGGTACTCCATGGCGATAAAGCGCTGGCCCTTGTCTTCCCCCACTTCGTAGATGGTGCAGATGTTGGGATGATTCAGTGCGGAGGCGGCGCGAGCCTCCCGGCGGAAACGCTCAAGGGACACCGGGTCTTTGGCCATGTCCTCGGGCATGAACTTCAAGGCGACAAATCGGCCCAGCTCCGAGTCCTCCGCCTTGTACACCACACCCATTCCGCCACCGCCCAGTTTTTCCACCACGCGATAGCGGGAAAATGTTTGGCCAATCATGGCAAGGTCCGGCACAACCTGGTGGGGCGATGATAGGTGCGTTCCGACCGGGAGTCAAAGCCGTAGCTGTTCCCTCACATTGCTCATCCGCTTTTTGCGCGTCCCCGGAGCCCAGCCGCAACGCTCGCCTGTAGCACGCCCGCGCGTGGCCCCCCCCTTCCACAACTGGAAACAGTCACGAAACATGCCATTGCCGGGTTTTGGCCCGATGCTAGACTCGAAGCGGCTCGGGAAAGGGCGCGAAAACCTCTCGAAGCGGCGGAAGGCGCTCTCTTGGGACACGCCGCGATTCTCCTGTTGAGGTGGAACGTGAGCACGATATTCTTCGCTTTTCGGCGCTATTTTCCATTTGTCTTTGCCACCGTGTTCCTGGCTACTCTCGTTGCCGGCTGGGGCCAGGCGAGCAGCCGCAATCCTTCGCCGCATACCATGGGACAAGTAACGGACTGGTCTTCCCGCCATGTCATGTATACGCAAGGCGCCTCCCTGCGCGCGCTGGCCGCAAGCCAGCGCGACCCGCGGGCCTATTGGAACTACCTGAATCTGATGCGCAGGATTGAAGCGGCCTCCGCAGCAACGATGGCCAAGCCGGGCGCGGGGCGCAACCGCGCGGCCCCGCCCAGTCCCCAGGTGGATTGGAGCATTTCGCTGGGCCCTGTGGGCATGGCCGCGAACATGTATCCGGCGAAATTTTCCTTTGACGTGAATGCTGCGCCGGACTGCACCAACGACTACGTCGTCTACACCATCAACAGCGCGCCTTCGGCGACGCAGGCCAACATCGCCGCCTTCAACAACCTGTACAGCGGGACGACTGGCGGAATGACGGGGATTTGCGGCCCGGGCAGCGCTACCCCCTACTGGGCTTACCGCGTAGCCGCGGTCACCCTGCCTACCTCGCCGATCATTTCTCTCGATGGCACAAGAGTCGCTTTTGTCGACCACGCCAACCCTCCCGTGTTCCACGTGCTCACCTGGACAGCGGGGCAGGGCACCGTTTCGGCGCCGGCCACGCCCACCGCTTCGCAGATTGTGAACCTGACGCTGACGGGCGCGACCCTGCGCGACACGAATTCCTCCCCGTTCATGGACTACCTTGCCGACGCGGTTTACGTGGGCACGGATAGCGGCCAGATCTTCAAGATCACCGGGGTATTCGGCGGCACGCCCGCGCTGGCGGGTGCGCCCTGGCCCGTGGCCGCGGCCGGAACGCTCTCCGGCCTGGTGCTGGATTTCCAGACGGGCAACGTTCTGGTGGGCAGCTCCAATGGGAAGTTGTACGGTTTCAGCGCTGCCGGCACGCCGCTCCCGGGGTCGCCCCTGACCATCGGCAATGGCACAGCACGCGGAGGCCTGATCGATGCCCCGCTGGAAGACGTCCTGGACGGGCTGGTTTACGAATTCACGGGAAACGATACCGCCGCCGGCTCCGCGGTAGCCGTGCAAACTTCCACCTCCGGATTCGCCAGCACTCGCGTGGCCAACATCGGAATGAACAACCAAAGCGTGATTCATACCGGAGCCTTTAACCAAGCCTATTTCTCGAGTCCGACCAACATGACGGGGACAACCAGCGAGTGGTTCCTCTATGTCTGCGGCGTGGGCAAGACGGTGCGCAGCCCGGCGCTGTATCGCCTGGGCTTCAGCGGCAGCCGGGTGATGAACACCAGCGTGGACCCCACAGCTCAGATCAGCCTGAGCGCGGTGAACTTCGAACAGTGTTCCCCGCTCACGGACTTTGCCAACGGAGTGGACCATTTGTTCCTGAGCCTGCGCACGTCCGGGGTGGTGGAGTTCTTCGACATCAGCACTTCCACCTCGCCCCTGCTCGGCGGCACGGGCGGCGTGGCGCCGGTGGCGGAGGCGGGAGGCAGCACCGCCATCATTATTGACAACGTGAGCACCGCAAACCAGGCTTCCAGCATTTATTTCGGCACACTCGGCACAGGCAGTTGCGGGGCGCATTGCGCGGTAAAACTGACCCAGGGAGGACTCCAGTGAACGATCCACATCCGCTTCCAGGAAATCCCGCGGAGAGTCCCGCGGAAGCCGGGGGCGAGGCCCGCAAGCCTTACCAGAAGCCCTCATTTCGCTTCGAGCCGGTGTTCGAAACCATGGCCTTGCAGTGCGGCAAGATCAGTCCCACATCGTTCAACTGCAGGGTCAGCTCGTCATCCTGAGGCTCGCCGCGGACACCTCATGCTCGGACCACTCGATCAGCTCACGCGTCTGGAACTCGCCGCGGAACTCCTGCGGCGCGGCGAACGCGTGAGCCTGCGGGTGCAGGGCGCCAGCATGCTGCCGTCGCTTTTTCCCGGAGATGTGCTCACCATCCGGCGCTGCGACCCGCGGGAAATCGTCGCCGGAGATATCGTGTTGTTCCAGTACGACGGGCGCTGCTTTGCCCACCGCGTTTCTGAGCGTATGACCAGCAGCACGGCGTGCCGCCTGCGCACCCGCGGCGACGCCCTGCAAAGCTGCGATCCGCCGGTGAGCGAGTCCGAGGTGCTGGGCCGCGTGACCCACGTGGAGCGCAACGGGCGGCGGCTCCCTCCGCCGCGCCTCGGCCCGGTGCGCAGCCTGGTGGCCCAGTTGGTGCGGCGCTCAAACTGGGCGGCGCGCGCGCTGATGGCCGCGCGCAACCGCTTTTGATGGCATCCCGGATTTTCCCGCGCGGGCGCGGGTGAAGTCCGGCGGCCGGAACTCATGACCACGGGGACGAACATGCGGGCTTTGGGGATGCGGAAGGCTGCCAGGGTTTCCTCGCGGACTCTCACCATTACCATCGGCCGCCTGCCCGTGCGCTTTTCCCTGGCGGACTCCAGCTTCCGCGCGCTGCTGGCGGAGCGCTACTCTTCTTTTCTCCAGGCGGACGCATCTTGCAGAGAGCGAATCGAATTTGAGGTGCGCACCGTGGCTCCCGGCCACGTGCCGGGGCCCGAGGGGCTCGAGGTGCGGTGCGAGGGCGGGAAGTGGAGACTGGGCCGCGGCGACTTCCGCGCGGAATTTGACCTGCGCGCGCGCCACGGGACTTTGACGCTGTTTCCGAATCCGTACTCCGTGGACGCGCTCCTGCGCATCGTGCATTCCCTGCTGCTGGCCTCTTCCGGCGGAGTCCTGTTACACGCCTCGAGCGGAATCCGGAACGGCCGCGGCGTAGTGTTTTCCGGGATCTCCGGCGCGGGAAAAACCACCATCGCGCGGCTGGCCCCGGCGGGCGTGCAGTTGCTCACCGACGAAGTTTCCTATCTGCGCCGCGAAGGCTCCGCCTACCGCGTCTATGGCACGCCCTTTTCGGGCGAGCTGGGTTTGAAGGGCGAAGACGTCTCCGCTCCGCTCGCCGCCATTCACCTGATCGAGCACGGCGCGGAAAACCGCCGCGAAGCCCTGGCGCCATCCGAAGCCGTGCGCCGTCTCCTGCGCAACGTCCTGTTCTTTGCCCAGGAGCCGGATTTGGTCGCCGGCGTATTTGCCACGCTGTGCGATCTGGTGGAACGCGTTCCCGTCTACCGGCTGGCGTTCGCGCCCGATGCGCGCGTCTGGGAGCTGGCGGCATGAGCGCGCTCTACATCGCTCGTAGCACAGCCGTGGCCGCGCGCCGGTTGGGAGAAGAGTTCGTCGTGATGTCCGCGGTGGATTCCACGCTCTACACGCTCAGCGAAGTGGGCGCGGTGCTGTGGGAGGCCGCCGACGGGCGCACCCCACTGGCCGAAATCGTGAGCCGGGACGTGTGCCGCAAATTTGACGTCGACCAGGAAACCGCCCTGCGCGATGCGGAGGAATTTGTCCGCGCGCTCGCCGAGCGTGGCATCCTGCAGATTTCCAGCGAACCGATACCCTCGGCGGCGGAGCCGGCCGCCCGGGCCGCTTCCGCCGGGCGCGGCGAGAACCTTCCATGACCTTGATGGCCGAAATCCACGGCAAGGCTGTGGCGCTGGGCGTCCCACTCCAGGTGCATGTGGACCTCACCTATCGCTGCAACGAGCGCTGCGAGCACTGCTACCTGGAGCACGACGACAAAGGCGAGATGACCTTCGAGGAGATTTCCGCGCTGCTCGATCAACTGGCCGATGCCGGCGTCTTCTTTCTCACCCTGAGCGGCGGGGAGCCGCTGCTGCG
>OCOJ01030238.1_pt1 | contig 30579 bp, 26 predicted proteins | sample 1539251 | NCBI WGS metagenome assembly OCOJ01 (sample SAMN01911457, study PRJEB22624) | soil metagenome | biome: Soil | place: Malaysia | collected 2012-04-30 | depth RA_metagenome m
GTTGCACTGCGTCATCACCTGGCCCTCCTTGGGCATGAAGTCTGCCCCAAAGCGGCCGATTGCTTCGTCAGTGGCGAGTTTTTCGAGGTGGACCTCGCGGGCCTCTGCCACCAAGCCGCGGCGAATGGCGTTCAGGTCGGCATTCGATTGCGCCAGTTCCTGGAAGCGGTGTTTCATGCGCTCCAAAGCCCAGAAAAGATCAACCGCGGTCGGCCGTGTTTTGGCGAGCGTATCGCAGATCACCTGGAATTCAGCTTTCAATTCGTCGATGGTTTTGGCAGAGGACTTCTGCACTCCCAGAGCGACCCCCATGGCCGCAGCAACGCCAATCGCCGGCGCTCCACGAATCACCATTTCGCGGATGGCTTTCGCCACTTCGCGATAGTCGGTGTAGGTGTGAGAAATCTCCTCGGCCGGGAGGCGGCGCTGGTCCAGCATGACCACACCTCGCTCGGTCCATTGGATGGGTTGCGCAACGTACATTCTGCGGTTTCCTCTATTGTCCATTTTAGCGAAGGTTTATTCCGGACACGAATTGTCAGTGGTTCGTTGGAAGTTTCGTAAACCCGTGCGTCCCCAGTATGGCAAAAAACGAAATCAGCGAATTATAGCCAAGATGCATGAGGTAGCTGGCGAAAACGGTTCCCGTGCGCGCGCGAACAATAGTAAATACGATGCCCACGAACACGAGCATAGTGACCAGGCTCAGAGTCCAACCGAGCTGCGCGCCGTGCATCAACCCAAAAAGCACGCCGGTGAGGACAATTCCCGGGCCAATCCCGAAAGAGCGCGCGAACAAGGGATACAAATAGCCCCGAAAGAGCGTCTCTTCAACTAAAGGCGCCACCAAGACAGCCATCGCCATGAAAAGTAACGCCGTCTGGCGGTATTTGAAGAGCTCTTCCATCGGGATGTTCTCCGGCGTTTTCATCTGCGCCGAAACGATGGCGACGAACAGGGACAGCCCGCAACCGGATATGAAATAGACCAGCGGATTCTTCGGAAGTTCGCCCGCGCCCGGCTTGAGTTTCCGCCACCCCAGGCATTCCCAGAAGGAATGTCCGCGCAGTACGGATAAGGTGACATAAAGAAAGAAAAACAGCACTGCATACCAGATGAGCATGCTGCCGATGCTGAACTTCGGGTTGGACAACAGGTATTTCTCAAGTTCCTTCGAGCCCAAATGCTGGTGCGGAGCCAAGTAAGAGGCCATGATGCCCTGGACCATCACCAAGCTGATGAGTCCGAATACGATAAACAAAATGAAATGAGGCCAGGACCAGGTTATCTGCAGATCTTCCGGATAGACCCGCGGCGCGGGCATCGTTGGAGGGAGCGGCGCCGTGCCTGACGAGGCGTCAGGGGGCGGCAGCGGCGCGGTGTTGGGCTCCTGCGACGGCAATTCGTTCTGTGACGCAGGGGACGGCTCTTGTGGCGCTGGTGGAGTCTCGTCAAATGGATTCATCGCCTTGAACGCTTTCTCTGGGCAGGCCAACCCGCCACCAGGGCAGCAGCGACCAGCGGCAACATCAATTCGTGGTGACCGGTGATCGCGAAGCCCCGGGATCCTTTTTCCTGCCGGTTATTGGATGCAGCCGTGGGGCGCTTGACCACGTTCATGGTCGGACGGTAATGCTGAATAAAATCGAAGTTCGCTGTAGTGATCGAACGCAGCGGCACGCCGAAATTACGCACCACAGACACCGCCTTGAGAAAAACTTCCGGCAACAGCACAGCAGAGCCCCAGTTCAAATAAACGCCACCCTCGTCCATTTGCTGGACCAGGGCGCAGAAGAGGCGGAAATCAAAGTGCGACGCCGCGCCCAAGGCCGCGCCATCCGCGGCCGGATGCATGTGCGGGATGTCCGTGCCAATGGCAACGTGAACGGTTNACCGGAATGCGCCTTCTATATGCGGCGACCAAAAGGCTGCACTCTGGGTACCTGGGCTGAACAACTCCGCTGCTGAGGTATTGCCCGGCAGCTTCGCCATAGCCAATGCGGATTCGGTGGGCAAGCTTGGCGATTTCGTTAATGCCCCAACCCGTTTCCTCGGCCATTCCAAACTGGCCTTCACCCAAACCAGCCTCCACGTCCTCAGAAGTGCTGCCAGCCATGGCGATTTCAAAGTCGTGGATGAGCGCCGCGCCGTTCATAGCGAGTCCGGAAACAAAACCTCTGTCCATTAGATCGATAAGTACTGCAGCAAGTCCGACCTTGATGACGTGGCCACCAATGCCCCACAGCACGGCTTTCTTCCGTCGACGGGCAGAGTGGATGGAAGAGATCAGATAGCGCAAATCCTGCGCAGCGAGGATCTTCGGAAGCCCATCGAGAAAATCCGAAACGGAAGCGGCGCGACGCACGGATCTGGCAAAGTCGCGAACAGTTACCTTGCTCTTGCGGGCGGAAAGAGGGTACGTCCGAACTCCTCCAAGCGCTACAGGATGGATGGGATAAACACTCATGCAGGTTTCATTACTTTACGGGGAACGCTGAGAGCACGCAAGGGCAGGCAGAGTTCACCTTGAGTTTAGGCGCCCTTTCGATCGCCGTTGTTATGCCCATTCGAGGCGCCATTGATATGAAGGACACGAGCCAGTGCCTGGCCGGTGTAAGACCTCTTACTGCGAGCCACCTGTTCCGGTGTGCCCTGGGCGACGATGCGGCCACCGCCTTGGCCGCCTTCCGGGCCGAGGTCAATGACCCAGTCCGCCTGTTTGATGACATCGAGGTTGTGCTCAATGATGAGGACGGTATTGCCGAGATCGACGAGGCGCTGCAGGACGTCGAGGAGCTTGCGCACATCGTCAAAATGCAGGCCGGTGGTGGGCTCATCGAGGATGTAGATCGTACGGCCAGTCTGGCGCTTCGAGAGTTCCCGAGCAAGCTTGATGCGTTGCGCTTCGCCGCCGGAAAGCGTGGTGGCGGATTGCCCCAATTGCGCATAGCCAAGACCGACTTCGACGATAGTCGCAAGTTTCTGCTGAATGTGGGGAATGTTTTCGAGTAACTTCAGTGCGTCCCCAGCCGGAAGATTCAGCACGTCGTTGATGTTGTATCCCTTGTAGCGAACAGCCAGAGTTTCCGCGTTGTAACGGCGCCCGCGGCAGACTTCACAGGTGACGTAGACGTCCGGAAGGAAATTCATTTCGATGCGGCGCAAGCCTTCTCCCTGGCAGGCTTCGCATCGACCGCCCTTGACGTTGAAGCTGAAGCGACCAGGACGATAGCCACGTTCGCGTGACTCGGGAAGCATGGCGAACAGTTCGCGAATGGGTGCGAAGACACCAGTGTATGTAGCGGGATTGGAACGGGGCGTCCGCCCGATAGGGGCCTGATCGATTTCGATAACTTTGTCGATGTGCTCGATGCCCAACAACATCTTGTGCGCGCCGGGCGGTTCCATGGAGCGATAAAGTTTTTGCGCCAGCGCGCGATAGAGAATGTCATTCACGAGCGTGGATTTTCCGGAGCCCGAAACACCAGTGATGACCGTGAACAATCNCTAGAGGCAGAGAGACGTCCAGCTCTTTCAGGTTATTTGCCTGCGCGCCCAGAATCTGGATGGCTTTTCCATTGGGGCTGCGGCGCTTCGCCGGAACGGGAATCTCCAACGTGTGGGAGAGATAGCGACCGGTGAGTGAATCCGGGGCTGCGGCGATTTCCGCTGGCTTGCCTGTGGCCACGAGGTACCCACCTGCGTTTCCTGCACCTGGGCCAAGGTCTAAGACATAGTCTGCACGGCGAATGGTCTCCTCATCATGCTCCACGACCAGGACGGTATTGCCCAGATTGCGCAGTTGCTCGANCGTGTGGGAGAGATAGCGACCGGTGAGTGAATCCGGGGCTGCGGCGATTTCCGCCGGCTTGCCTGTGGCCACGAGGTACCCACCCGCGTTTCCGGCGCCGGGTCCGAGGTCTAAAACATAATCTGCGCGTCGAATGGTCTCCTCATCGTGTTCCACAACGAGGACGGTATTGCCCAGATTGCGCAGTTGCTCGAGCGAATGGAGCAGGCGGTCATTGTCGCGCGCGTGGAGTCCAATCGATGGCTCGTCCAAGACGTAAAGTACACCCCGCAAACGCGAGCCAATCTGAGTCGCGAGGCGGATGCGCTGGGCTTCGCCACCGGAAAGGGTTGCGGCGGAACGATCAAGGCTCAGATAACCGAGGCCAACGGCCAGCAGAAAGTCCAAGCGTTCGCCGATTTCCGCCAGGGGCCTCGCGGCCACCTCTTTCTGCCGTGGCGTTAGCAGAGAAAGGATCTTGTCCACAGCGGGCCGTGCATCGCTCAGAGGCAGTGCCGTGAAATCGGCAATCGACCACCCGCCAAGCTTCACGGCAAGCGATTCGGGACGTAAACGCCGGCCCAGACAATCGCTGCAGAGCGTGGCGGACATGTACTGTGTCATCCACTCGCGGTAGGAATCGGAGTTTGACTCCTCAAAGTTGCGCTCGAGGAATTTCAGAATGCCCTGGAAGCGGAAGCCTTTGTCGCCGCTGGCTGCCTTGCTTGTTCCATCTCCAGTGCTCTTTCTCCCGCCGGAGGGCGGGTGACCATACAACAACAAATTCTGCACACGGGCGGGATATTTTTCGAACGGGGTGTCCAAGTGGAATCCGTGGGCATAAGCGGCTAATTCCAATGTTCTCTTTAGAATGGCGGAGCCGGAGCCTGGACCGAGGCCTCCGTCGAAGAGCGGCCGAGTCCAGTCTGTGACGACCTTGGCAGGGTCGAAATCGTACTTTGAGCCTAGGCCGTGGCATGCCGGGCAGGCCCCATAGGGCGAATTGAAACTGAAGGAGCGGGGCTCCAATTGTGGCACGGACAAGCCACAATCGGGGCACGCCAGCTTTTCCGAAAAAACGTGCTCTTTGCCACCAACAATGGCGACCGTCACCAGACCCTGCGCGAGTTTCAACGCTGTGGCAATAGATTGCTCCAGACGCGAAGCGATGCCCTGCTTGACCAGGAGGCGGTCCACGACGACTTCAATCGTGTGGTTTTTGCGTTTGTCCAACACAGGCGTTTCGTCGAGCGGGAGAAGGTCTCCATCAATACGCACGCGCACAAAGCCGTCCTGGGCGAGTTTTTCGAGTTCTTTGCGATACGCCCCTTTCCGTCCGCGGACGATTGGCGCGAGGATCATGATGCGGTCCTCTGGCTTGCAGAGCTCGCCCTGAAGAATGGCCTGGACGATCTGCTCGCTGGATTGGCGAGTTATAGGCTTGCCGCAACTCGGGCAATGAGGCACACCGACCGAGCTGTAAACCACGCGGAGATAGTCGTAGATTTCGGTGATTGTACCGACGGTAGAACGCGGGGACCTGGTTGTAGTTTTCTGTTCAATGGCGATGGAAGGCGAGAGGCCCTCGATCACATCGACTTCGGGCCGTTCCATCTGATCCAGAAATTGGCGGGCGTAGGCGGAAAGAGATTCGACGTATCTTCGCTGGCCTTCGGCGTAAATCGTATCAAACGCGAGGGAAGATTTGCCCGAGCCAGAAAGTCCGGTGATAACGGTAAGCGTGTTGCGGGGGATTTCCAGGTTGATATTTTTCAGGTTATGCTGCCGCGCCCCCCGCACGACGAGTTTGCTCAGTGCCATAAGCCGCGACCGCTCCCTCCACAGGAGCCCTGGCGCTCAGTGAGAACACTGAGCCCAGCATAGTCCTCCAACATAGCAACAGAGGAGAGGAGCGGTCAAGACAACATGCCGAACAGAGAAGAAAACTGCGAGAGCGAGTGAGGGAAAACCTTTAGCACAAGGCCCCAGAGTAATTTTTTCCGCGGGGGTAGTGCATTTTTACCAAGCGTAGTACTTTAAGGCATTGAAAATAACTCAGTTACAATGGTCAGTGGCTTGCACGCCTGAAGACAGTGGGGGAGACGAGCCGAGGATCCCTTTAGGGGATTGAGGGCTGGGCCGGTTCGTTCTTCCCCTCGCTTTTTTTGGCCCACCTGAAAGACGCTTTCCCTGCCGACACACAGCAAAGAAAGGGTACCCAGCGTAGGGAATGCATTTTGTTTTTCGATTTGCTTGCGTCAGGCGCGCAGCCCAGGCGCGACACGGACGATCTGCGTCATAGGATAGCGAACGCCACGGTAATCGATGCGCGAAATGTAATCGCTGAGCGTCATGAAGAGCAGCAGCGCCAGCCAGAAAATGCCCGCCATGATGACTAGTTGTGTTCGCCGATGGCTGTACTTCGCATGCATGAAGAAGAGCACCACGAAGCTGGCTTTGGTCGTGGCGATGACCAGCGCAACGACAATATTGAACTGTTTGAGATCAATCAGCGAGGCCCATACTGTCGCTCCCGTCAACACCAGGAGCGTGGAGATGATCGCCAGGTATATCTTTGGCGGTACGATATGTTCCGTGTATTCGTATTCGTGCTCAGCCACGTGCGTTCGCTCCTACTTGTGACGATCGATCAGATACAGCAAGGGGAAAAGATAAATCCACACAATGTCGACGAAGTGCCAATACAAACCCACAATGTCCACCGGCGTATTCCATTGGGGCGTGAACCGGCCTTTCAGCGATCCGCGCAAGAGCCAGAACAACAAGCCGGCCCCGATGACCATGTGAAGCGCATGCAGCCCGGTCATGCCGAAATATGCAGAGAAGTAGAGCTGCGCATGAGAGTTTATGTTGGGATCCGCTTCTTGCGCCCGGGCAATTAAGCCGCGCTCGACTTGCATCTCTTCCGGGTCGATGTCGCCGCACTTGCTGGGATTATTCACGCAGTAGGTGATGTCAAAGCTGGCCCCGGGAACCAGGTGGTGGTGGAATTTCTGGGCGTATTCGACGTATTTCACACCGAAGAAGATGAATCCCAGGAGGATGGTCAGGCTGAGGAATACAGGCAGCAGCTTCTGCTTGCCGGTCTGGGCCGACCAGACTCCCATGGCCATGGTGAAGCTGCTGGCGAGAAGAACGACCGTGTTAATAGTGCCCAGCTTAAGGCTGAGGGTGTTGCTGCCCATGGCGTAGGCATGGTAGTACGTGTGACGGTTGATGGCGTACGCCAGCATGATTCCGCCGAAGAACATGACTTCGGTGACCAGGAAGATCCACATTCCCAGGGTAGCCGTGTCCTTCTGCTGCTCCAGGGTTTTAAATTGCCCGTATAACGCTCCGGTGCGATGCACTCCGCACTCCTCTATCTATCAAGTTTGGGCGGCAACGAAGCGCCCGTAGCCAAGCCGAAGCCCGGCGATACTTCAGTCGTCTCCATGAGCCGGGGCCATCCCGGGATGTCCAGGTACTTCGAGTCCCAGGTCGGGCCGGTTATGGAAATCGTAGGGTTCCCAAGTCACCACCGGTGTCACTTCGAAATTCTCTGTCGGCGGCGGCGAAGGCGTCTTCCATTCCAGGCCAGTTGCCGGCCAGGGATTGTCGCCTGCGACCTTGCCATGGAAAGCTGCCCAGGTGAGATAAATCATAGGCAGCAGGTAACCGACCGCCAGAATAGATGCACCCGCTGTGGACATCACGTTGTAGACCTGGAATTCCGGGGGATACACATGATAACGGCGCGGCATACCAAGATAACCCAATATAAATTGCGGGAAGAACGTCAGATTGAAGCCGACAAAGAGCACCACCGCTGCGAGACGAGCAATCCATTCCGGATACATGCGGCCGGTAATCTTCGGCCACCAAAAGTGCAATCCCCCGAGATAACCCGTGACCGCGCCACCCACCATGATGTAGTGAAAGTGCGCGATCACAAAGTAGGTGTCGTGGACATGGATGTCCACGCCCAAGCACCCAAGGAACAGGCCGGTCAAACCACCGACGACGAACAAGCCTAAGAACCCAAAGGCATACAGCATCGGCGTATCAAACGAAATCGAGCCACCAAACAGCGTGGCCGTCCAGTTAAACGTCTTCACCGCGGAAGGAATGGCCACCAGAAAGGTGAGCAGCGAAAACGCCAAAGCCGCGTAAGTGGACTGCCCAGTCACGAACATGTGGTGCGTCCACACCAGGAAGCCAATCACCGCAATGGCCAGGCTCGCCGCGGCCACAAAGTGATAGCCGAAGAGTTTCTTGCGCGCAAACGTGGGGATCAATTCGCTGATCACGCCCATGGCCGGCAGAATCATGATGTAAACAGCGGGGTGCGAATAAAACCAGAAGAGATGCTGGAAGAGAATGGGATCGCCGCCCATCGCGGGATTGAAGAAGCCCAGTCCGAAAACGCGCTCCATGGCTGCCAGTCCAAGCGTGATGGCGATGACCGGGGTGCCCAGAATCATGACCACAGACGTGGCATAGTGCGCCCACACGAAAAGCGGCAGCCGGAACCACGTCATGCCGGGCGCACGCATGGTGTGAACCGTCACCAGGAAATTCAACCCGGTCAGAATGGAAGAAAAACCGGTGATGAAGATTCCGATCACTGCGGGAGCGACCGCCGAGTTGGAATACACGGTGCTCAGGGGCGTGTAAAATGTCCAGCCGGTATCCAAGCCCCCGGTCACCATCGAGTACAGCGTGAACGAACCGCCAACGACGTAGATATACCAACTCAATAGATTGATTTTGGGGAAGGCTAGATCCTTGGCGCCGATCATTAAGGGAATCATGAAATTTCCCAAGACCGCGGGAATCGACGGGATCAGGAAGAAGAAGATCATCGCAACGCCGTGCATGGTGAACATGCGGTTGTAGGTATCGGCGGAAAGCAGGTAGCCGTTCGGCGTCAGCAGGTGCAGGCGGATCATCATGGCGAAGAAGCCGCCAATGAAGAAGAAGAACGTGACCGAGGCCAGATAGAGCAGCGCGATGCGCTTATGATCGGTGGTGAGCAGCCACGACTTGATGCCGTAGGTGGCGTTCAGATAATGCGTTTTCGGCAGTGTCTGCGGCGGTGCGGTGGGTGCAGTACTCATAACTATTTCTTTCCCGTTGTTGCTGGCGCAATGCCTGCACCCTTAGCGGGCACGGGCTGCGACTGCAGAGACTTGATGTAGGCAGTCAGATTTAGAATCTGTTCTTCCGACACCAAGCCCTGGAACGTGGGCATCACTGGCTGATACCCGGCTACGATCTTTGCCTTAGGTTGCAGAATCGACTCACGAATGTAGGCATCATCCGCGGTCACAGTGGTTCCATCGGAAAGTAACACCTTGGCTCCGTAGACGCCGTTGAGCGAAGGGGCCCGGCCCGTGCCATTGGCCAGATGGCAGGTAACACAGGCCAATTGGGTAAACAGTTTTTCACCAGCGGCCGCGGGATTGATCTCGCCGGTCTCGTCGGAGAGCCAGGCGGCGTAATCTGCAGGCTCCATCACGGTCACGTAACCACCCATGATCGCGTGGTTGGTTCCGCAATACTGCGAACAGAAGAAGTGGTACCTGCCAACCTTGGTGGGACGGAACCAAAGGGTGTTGTAGCGGCCAGGCACCACGTCCATCTTCACACGGAACGCGGGAACGTAAAAATTGTGGATCACGTCCTCGCTGCCCATGATCAGCTTGATGTTCCGGTTCAGGGGAACATGCAATTCATTGATCTCCCGCTTGCCATTGGGCTGCTGTAGCCTCCACATCCATTGCTTGCCAACCACGTAGATGTCCAGCGTGTCATTCGGCGCAGTGCGGAAATTCACGTAGACCACCGCGCCCCAGGCAAACATGCCCATGGCCAGAATCAGCGGAATGGCCGTCCATCCGATTTCCAAGGCGATGTTGCCATGAACTTCGGAACCGACTTCGTTGGGCTTATTGCGCCGGTATTTAAAAGCCGCATAAATCGTCAGGAGCGTGACGAGCACGGCAAAAAACAAACAGGTCATCAGCACAAAGGAAAAGAGAATATCCACATCTCCGGCGAAATTGGAGGCCTCTTCAGGAAAAAATGGAAGCGGTGACTGCACGGCTCTAATGTGCTCCTTGCGTCGGTGAAACGGTCCCGGTACTTCCGCCATTGCCGCCGCGGTGTTCCCGCCGGCGGAAAATCACAAAGCCAATGGCCATGCAAAGCAGCGTCACAACACCTCCCATGCGGATAACGGTGAGGATCGTCGCGCTATAGCGGGCTTTTGTCGGATCATATTGGTAGCAGAACAGAAGCAAATGGTCGACGGGCGTCCCGATCTTTCCGGCAGACGCGTCGACCAGTCCCAAGCGCACGTGGCTCGGTGGGTACTCCACGCCAAAAAAGTAGCGGGAGATGCGCCCATCCGAAGTCAGGATCAGGATGCCGCTGGCGTGGCCAAAAAGCCTGGTCTTGGAGTCGTAGGTAAAACGAAAATCAGCGGCCCTGGTGACCGCATTAATCGAGTCCTGGGTTCCGGTCAGAAAATGCCAGCCCTTTTCCGTCGTGGGTCTCGCAAAGCGGGAGAGCGCTTCGTGTTTTTTCCTTAGTGCTTCTTCGGGCGTGTCGCTGGGATCGAAACTGAGGAAGACTACCTCGTAATCCTTTCCGGGATTAAACGAGATCATCTTCAGAGTGCCGACAACGGCTTGCTCGACCTGATTGCAAAGCATCGGACAGGTAAAATAAACAAAGGCCAGGACAACAGGTTTTTTCCCGGAGTATTCGCGCAGAGTAACCGCCTGCCCGAATTCATCCACAAAGGACTCATCGAGAGGGATCTGGGCATTAAGCTGCGGATCGAAGCCGACGTTAACAAGTGCCGGGGGCAGGCCGTTCGAAGACTGCCCAACATTGTCTGGGATCATTTGAGCGCGGACACCACTGCCGCAAAGCAGCAGCGCCGCAACAGCCAAGAAACTGCGTAGTGCTCTCATCGTTCCTACTTCTTTTCCGCCGGCGGTACAGCTATGGCCGGCAAACCCTTCTCTACAATCAACTGCATCGCATCCTTGACCGGAATCTCGGCGATGCCTGCTTTTTCGTCGACCCAGCCCAGCTTGTTGTTTGCCTCGGTGTCGGCCTTCAACTTGTCCCGCAAATCCTGCTGCGGATCGGTCAGGTGGCCGGGCATGCCCTGCAAGCGCGGTTCGGGAGGCATGCTGGGGCCGGCTTCCATGCGCGAAGGCATAGGCTGCTGGTAGCTGCTGGCCCAATAGCTCTTCAAGCCGCGGTAGATGCCAAGGGACACGACGTACGAAAGCACGATCACAACACCGAGATACACCAAGAATTTCAGGATCGGAGACGTGGCTACGTCCCGCGCCTCGTAAGAAACATCCCCGTGCACCGGATTTCCATTGGAAGCCGGTGTGTGTGTGTGATGCTCAGTGTTCATGATGCGCAATGGCCTCCGCAAGTTCGGGATCACCTAGCGGCAAAAGCGGCCTCTGCTTCAGATTCATGGCGAAGAAGCCGATCCATAAGCCGACGAGGGCAATGGGCACGACAATATCGAGCCAAGTGGGCCAGGCGCGCGAAGTGAAATCCGGACGGGTCATCCAAAACAGGTCGAGCAAACGCATGACGATCATCCAGATGGCTACTCGGGCGATCAGGCGGGGAATGCGCTTGACCTCACGCGACAAAAGAATCAAGAAGGGCAAACCAAAGCTACAAAGCAGCACCAACACTGCGACCACGCCCCACTCGCCATACAAGCGCGTTCGATAGAAGGAAATTTCTTCGGGGAGATTGCCGGACCAGATGATCAGCAGCTGGGAAAAGGCAAAATAAGCCCAGAGCATATTGAAGGCGAAGAGCAGCTTGCCGAGATCGTGTAAATGGCGCTTCTGTATCACGCTGGCTAGGGGCTCGGACCCCGCAAGCAGCACCACAACGACGATCATCAAAGCCATAGCAACGATAGCCTGGCCGCCGACAAAAATGAATCCATAGATGGTTGAAGCAAAGTGCGGCTGGATGGATTCGACCCAATCAATAGCCGCAAAGGTCATTGCCAGGATGTAAAGGATCACCCCGGGACCAGCGAGCATCTTCATGCGCCGCCGAATAGCCCCGTTTCCGGGATTAGCGTCTTGCTGGCCTGACCACGCATTGAACAGCCACATGAGAATGATCCAAATCGCAAAATAGAGCACCGCGCGGGATAGAAAACCCGTTGGAGTCAAGTATTTCTGCTGGAAAGCGGAGAGTGCACGCATGCCGGTTTTTGGGGCGTTCAGCCAACCCGGCTCGATTCCGTTGCCGGAGTAGAGATACTTCATGCCTAAGACAACAGGCAGAAACAGCACCAGGACCAACCAAATGTTTCGCGAAGCCGCCTCGAGGGGCCTGCGGATGACGATGCCCCAGTGACCACCCGTAAGATGCTGCAACATGAGCAAGCCCAGAGAGCCAACCGTCAGCCCCAGGACCAGCAGATAGCTGAAAAGATAGGATTGATAGAACTTGCCAGGCGAGGTCACTGCGCCGACTAAAGCAAGCACCAATGCGATGCCGCCAATGCCCCATCCACCTCGTTGCAGGCGGTCCACGCTGCCAGGCGCGCTGTAATCCTTCGCGATCATTTCGTTGCCCTTCCCGTCATCAGTTTCTCCCGTAAGCCTGCCGGCAAATCGGCGACACGCGCGTTGCGGCTAAGCTGCAGTGCGCGGACATAAGCAACAATGGCCCAGCGGTCGTGAGGCACAAGCTGCGCGGAATACCCGTTCATGGCGCCAAAGCCATTGGTAATGACGTCGTAGATATAACCATTCGGCACGTTTCGTAAGCGGTCCTGGTGGTAGGTCGGCGGGTGCTTCATACCGCGCAACGTAATCATGCCCATTCCGTCGCCCTGCAGTCCGTGGCAGGGAGAACAGAAAATGACGAAGCGATCCTGACCGCGTTCCAGCAAGTCCTTCGTGAGCGGCAACGGAAAAGCGTTGGACTCCTTGGGAACGAAAAGGTCGTCATCAGCAGTAGAGCCACGCGCCACCGTATTGTCGATGGTTGGGCGCTCGGAGCGTCCGTCCTGGAAAAACTCCGAAGGAGAAAGCGGATTCTGCCGTGGCTGATTGGCCATGTCTTGACGCAGCGTGCCGCCGCAGCCAACCAAGAGGATAAAGCTCAAGGCGCATCCGCAAAACGAGAGCAACGAGGCGTTAGCCTTCATCAGTCACCTCGTCGACATGCAGCGCATTCACACTCTGCAGAAATCTGGAGGTTTCCGCGAGATTGAATTTGGGATCGCGCGCTTCTATGCACAAGAAAAAGCGGTCCGTGGAGGCACGGGCAAAGCGTGGGACGTTAAATACGGGATGGTGCGGCTGCGGCAATTTGTTCAGTGCCATCATGCCAATGACCGCGGACAGAGCCGCGAACAGCACCGTCAGTTCGAAAGTCACCGGAATGAAAGCGGGCCAACTATTCAGCGAACGGCCGCCAATGTTCTCCGGGTACGTGATGGCCGAGACCCAGTATTGGAAGCCAAAGCCCCCAAGGCCACCGACCAGACCGCCCAGCAAAGTGATGAGCGGTACAGCGGTCCAGCGAAATCCTACGGCATGGGCCAAGCCTTCGACAGGAAACGGTGTGTACGCTTCAATGTGTTTGTATCCGTCCTCACGCGCTTTTCTTGCGGCGGCCAGAACTTGCTCGGGCGTGTCGAATTCGGCTATTAGGCCGTACAGTAGCGGACGATGTTCTGTCATTTGTGTTCCCCGCTTGCGACAGCGGAACCCTCTTCGTGCAAGACAAGTTCGCGCATTTCGGAGATGGCGATGGCCGGGAGAACCCGTACAAAGAGGAAGACCAACATGACGAAGAGGCCAATGGTGCCGAACAACGTGGCGTAGTCCCAAATCGTGGCGCTGTAACGGCCCCAAGCTGATGGCACGAAATCGCGGGTGAGGGAAATGACCACAATGACGAAACGTTCCAGCCACATACCCAGGTTGATGACAAGCGAAAGGACGAACAACAAGGGAACATTTCGGCGAACCTTACGAATCCAGAGCAACTGCGGGGTCAGGATGTTGCACAAAATGAGCATGAAATAAAAGTGGGAGTAGGGACCGTGCAAACGCTGTTGCACAAGGAAGCGATCAAATTTGTCGCCGCTATAGAAGGCGGTGAAGAATTCCATGAAGTAGCCGTATGCGACGATGAGGCCGGTGGCGAGCATCACCTTGGCCATGGTGTCCAGGTGGCGCATAGTAATGAAATCCTCGAGGCCATAGGCTTTGCGAAACGGAATGGCCAGGGTCAGAACCATGGCAAAACCAGAATAGATGGCGCCAGCAACGAAATAGGGAGGGAAGATCGTGGTGTGCCAGCCAGGAACGATGCCCACCGCGAAGTCGAAGCTCACCACGGTGTGCACGGAGAGAACCAGTGGCGTGGCAAGCCCCGCGAGCAACAAATAAGCCGACTGATAGCGATGCCAGTGGCGCGCGGAGTTGCGCCAGCCAAAGGATAAAATACCGTAGATCACCTGCTGGAAACGGCGCTTGGCGCGATCGCGCAAGGTGGCGAGATCAGGCAGAAGGCCGATGTACCAGAATATGAGGGAAACTGTACCGTAAGTCGAGACGGCGAAGACGTCCCAGATCAGCGGGCTGCGGAACTGTGGCCAGATGCCCATCGTGCTTGGGTACGGAAACATGTAGTAAGCCATCCAGGGACGGCCGGTGTGGATTAGCGGGAAAAGGCCGGCGCAAGCCACAGCGAAAAGCGTCATGGCTTCTGCGAAACGGTTGATGGAGGTGCGCCACTTCTGGTTTAGCAAGAACAGAATAGCGGAGATCAGCGTGCCAGCATGTCCTATACCGATCCACCACACGAAATTGACAATGGCAAAGCCCCAGCCAATCGGAATGTTGATACCCCAAATTCCAACTCCCTTGGTGATCAGCCAAGCGACGGCTACGTGAAGAATCATCACAAGGGTGAAGGTCAATGCAAATCCAGCGAGCCAGCCAATGCCGAGCGGGCGAGTCAGCACCACTGCGGCAATCTTGTCGGTAACCGAAGCGTACGTGTGGCCGGGTCCTATCACCGGTTCAGGACGGTGAAGTTCGGCGGTATTCACAGGAGGCTGCGTGACGCTCATGCCTTCTCCAACTCCGGATTCGGATTGCGCACCGCCGCAAGATAGGTGGTGCGGGGACGAGAATTCAGTTCACCGAGCAAAGTGTAATTGCGCTGTTGCGCCTTCAATTTGGCCACTCGGCTGTTTGGATCGTTCGCGTTGCCAAATCGGATTGCCTCTGAGGGACAGGCCGCTTCGCACGCGGTGACAATCTCCCCGTCACGGATGGGGCGATTCTGCTTCTCCGCATCGATGCGCACATTGTTGATACGCTGCACACAGTACGTGCACTTCTCCATAACGCCTCGGCTGCGCACTGTGACTTCCGGATTGCGCATCAGCTTCAACTGCGGCGTATCCCAATCCTGGAAGCGAAGGAAGTTGAAGCGGCGCACCTTGTAAGGACAGTTGTTGGAACAGTAGCGCGTGCCAATGCAGCGGTTGTACACCATGTCGTTCAGGCCCTCCGCGCTGTGCGTCGTCGCGCCTACGGGACACACTTGTTCGCAGGGTGCGTTTTCGCATTGCTGGCAAGGCACAGGCTGGAAGAAGGTCTCCGGATTATCGAGTGCCGGCTGATATTCCGAGGGATCGCCCGTCGATTTGCCGCTCATGGAAGATTCGGTGTTCGTGTAGTAGCGGTCTATCCTGATCCAGTGCATTTCGCGGGCGCGCATCACCTGATCCTTGCCGACGACAGGGATGTTATTTTCCGCNGACGCAAGCAATCACGCAAGCATTGCAGCCGTTGCATTTGTTCAGATCGATGGCCATACCCCAGGCATAGCCGGGGTAAGCGAATTCCTGGTACAGCGAGTTTTTCTTGGCAGGAAGCTCGGCCTGCTCGTGAGCGAAATCGGGATTCTTCCGGTATTCCTCGAGGGTGGCAGTGCTGAGAATTTGCCGGCCTTCCATGTTGAAGTGGTATTGCGTGCAGGCGAGCGGATAGCTTTCGCCAGTCGGGGTCATTTTGCCCCNCGCTGGCAGACCACATCGCGTTGGAAGTTCGAACCACGTACGCGTTAAAGCCCTTGTTGGAGCCCGTGTAGCCGGCACGCGTCCGTCCGTAACCGAGCGGAAGAACCACGGTGTTTTCAGCCTGGCCCGGCAACGTCCAGGCCGCGGCCGTGACTTTGCTGCCGTTCAATTCAATATCGACCAGCGGAGAGCGAACCTGGCCGTGCTCGCCGCCGCGCGACTGCACTTTGTGCACGAGGTCCATCTTTTGCGCCATTTTCGGGCTGACCAGAGCCGCGTTGTCCCAAGTCAATTTCGTGAGCGGCTTCGGCAGTTCCTGGAGCCATCCGTTGTTCGCAAAACGGCCATCGTGTACCGCAGGGTCGGGCCGAAAGAGGAATTCGATTTGGTCGGCAGGAGCAGGGCGGAAGGGCGGAAGGTCCGCAGCATTAAACTTCAGTTCAGGATTGATGGGAGCGGATTTGGTTCCCGGAATCAGGCCGTCGTTCAGCCATTTCCGCCATGCGGTGTCAACGGATGATTCCAGGTGGACGGAAGCCTCGGTCCAATAAGCGCGCACGGCCTCATAAGCGGGCAAACCTGGCTTGTCGCTGAAGGCCGCCACAACTTCATGAGCCGAATGCGTGTGATAGAGCGGCGCAACCAGCGGCTGGATGATGCTGGCGGTGCCATCGTGCGCACGAACATCGCTCCAGGTTTCCAGGTAATGTGATTCCGCCACATGCCACTGGCACCAAGCCGAGGTTTCATCGAAGTACTGGCTCAACTGGATGGCCATCGGAACACGCTTGAGCTTGCTAACGAAATCAAGATCATGCGGCGCGTCATAAACCGGATTGCTACCAAGCATGAGCAGGAGATCGACCTTGCCGGAGTCCATTTCCGCGCAGAGATCACGGATCGACTCGAGATTGCCGGAAGTGTCGCTACCTACTGGCTCCGTGTAGTAGAGCGTCGCGCCGACGTTGCCCAGAGCGGCATTCATGGCATGGGCAAGCGCATGTACCGCCGCAGGTTGGTATTCGCCAACGATTACGAGAGAAGTGCCATGTTCCTTCAGCAATTCCTTGGCGACAACGTCTACCCATTTCCCTGCTTCGCCTGAAAGGGTCGTCCCCGGGCCAATGCCCAACTTGCCGGCGAGGGCGCGGGCAAATAACTCGACGTCGCTCGAACGGAGCGGCAAACGATGATCCGCGGATGATCCTGTCACCGAAGGAGTCGGCTCAACAACGTACAAGCGATTCATGGAGTCGTTCGGCCCTTGCAGTTTTCGGCGACGCGCGAATTGGCGCGCATTTGCAAGGTGGCCGGGCCCGCAGGCAAGGAAGTCAGCGTCCAGGGAAACGATCACGTTGGCTTTGCCGACCTGATAGACCGTGTTGACATTGCGTCCGAAGGCCAATTTTGCACCTTCGCGCGCCCCATCCGCGCCTGCAGGTTCCCACTGATACCACTTCGCCTCAGGATTCTGCGCCAAGAGATCGCGAATTTGCGCAGTCAGGGCGGGAGAAGTGACCATACCGGAAAGTATCCGGAACCCCGCGCCTTTGGTGGCTCTTACATTTGTGGCGAGCGCCTGCGCCGCATCCAGAAAGGCTGACCAGGAACGGATTTCCCCGGCGTTCTGCACCGTCTGCGACCTGTCAGGGTCATAGAGATTTAAAATGGAGGCTTGCACTTGTGCACTGGTGGCCCCCAGGCTAGAGGGATGATCAGGATTGCCTTCGATCTTGGTAGGACGCCCCTCGTGGCTTTCCACCAGCACACCAATGGCGTCAGGGCCAAACGGCATGGCTGTCGCGAAAAACGAAGGCTTGCCAAGAATCATGCCGTCCGGCTGCTTTACATAAGGCACGATGCGGTCTATATCGGCACGCCCGCACCCTGCAAGTCCGGCGAAAGCCAGCGAAGCACCCATTAACTTCAGGAAATCGCGGCGGTCGACGGCGTCATCCCATTCCGAAGCATGGCGCGGAAATTCGCGGTGCAACAACTCTTCGAAATGAGGATCGTCGGCGAGCTCCTCCAGCGTGCGCCAATATTGTTTCCCGGTTTTGCCGCGGAGCTTCTCGCGCACAGAAGCCAGATCCAGACGATGCTCGCGCTCGGCGTCGTCTTCCTGATGATCCTCGGTATGATGCCGGCCTCGATCATGCACGGGATCCGGCGTTAACGAGTCCTGGAAAATGCGCAGTTTTATTTCGTTTCCCTTATCGTTCATATCGTTTGCTAGCGATGACAGGTCGAGCAACTGGTGAGCTCGTTTACCGTCCGGATCTTGTACTCCGCCACAAGTTTTCTACCCATCTCTTCCTGATTTGCAGGCGCCTTCCAATCCATGTTGAAAACCTGATCTTTCGGCCGCACGTTTTGCTCCGGATGGCGGTGGCAATCCAGGCACCATTGCATGTTGAGAGGCGAAGCCTGGAACATGAGCGGCATTTGATTGACAGAACCGTGGCACGACGAGCAGCCAATACCTTTATTGATGTGAATGCTGTGGTTGAAATAAACGTAATCGGCAAGCCGGTGGACCTTTACCCATTCAATCGAGCGATCCGTCCGGTAACTCTCCCGTACGGGCTCGAGATAGCCCACATTGTTGAAAAGTACCGAGTGGCAGTTCATGCAGGTTTTTGTGGGAGGAATGCCGGCGTAAGCGGAAGTTTCCACACTCGTATGACAGTAGCGGCAGTCGATGCCATCATCTCCCACATGATGCTTGTGGCTGAATTGTACTGGTTGGCTCCGGACAACAAGCTGATTCGTAATAAGAGGAGACCTGGCGAGCAGCAGCACTCCGGCCAGGGCCAGATTCGCCAGGACTACGAGAGCAAGCACAGAGAATCGTGCGACTAAATTTGCACTGCGGTGAAAAATTTGGGCCATGTCAACTTTGCGCCTGAGGGTCCTTGCTTTCCACGGGGCCGTCAATCTCAGGAGAAGCGACCACTCTTAAGCCAGACAGCGCGTGTCCGGGTCAAACTGCGACCGCATAGTTTCCACCAAAATCTTACCGAATGCAACCTCAAAGGAAATCTCTTCCAGCTAATTCACAGGTTGGATGTTCGGAAGCGTGTTACAGATTTGAAAATTGCGAACGATAGAGGAACGTCATTCACGCTGAAATTCGCTTTCATTTCGATTCTGTTCGACACTTTTGCGTCACATCCGCAAATATGATTCGATAATCATCACTTATATACATCTCCAATGCATCCGACTTTTACGGATGACGAGGGCATGTTATTCTTGCATATGCCTTCAGCCGTGTGCATCACGGCGAAGCCTACCTGCTGCGGTTCTGTCGTGGGCAGTTTCACAACTCCGCTGGGGCGTGGTCCAACCGGTAGGACACCTCACTGTTAATGAGGATGGTGAAGGTTCGAATCCTTCCGCCCCAGCCAATTTTTGCNAAGTAAATCGCCGCCAAATTGGTGTCGGCCGGATTTAATACCGATTCCAATACAAATAAATCTCAGATGATTCCATTCGACCCAGTATTTCTAAGAGAAGAGAAAGGTGAAATGCACGGTTCATTCTCGAATTCCTTTCAAAGACAGCGGAGACAGCTGGAGAAGGGTACGTAAAAAGAGTAGGGCAGCACCTTGCGGAATACGAATGGCGGAAGACACGGGCTAAGACAACAAAAAGCAGATGCCTCGCTTCGCTCGGCATGACAATTTTGGGCGCCATAACAATTCGGGTGTTTTCTTTCCGTCTGATACATGCAGAGCCGAAAATCGATACGATCGAACACATCTTCTACCTTTTTGTGACACGCGTCACAAGATAGGGTGCCTTGTGTCAAAGCCTGCCAGCTAATCCCTCACTATCATGAAGGGAAGATGGTGCAGCCAGAAGGAGTCCCTTATGGCTTCTGTTTCACTCGCCCTCGTCCCTCCCGAGGAGCAGCTTTTCATCGACAAAGTGATTCGTAAGCGGCTGGGGCGCCCGGGCGCGTTGCTGGGCATCCTCGAGGAGGTGCAGGCGCACCAGCCGAACAAGTATCTGCCGTTGGACGTGTTGCGCTATGTGGCGCTGAAGACGGAAATCACCTTCTCGAAAATTTATAGCGTGGCGACGTTCTACGCGCTGTTCAACTTGCAGCCGCAGGGGGAGCACTCAATTTGCATTTGCCGTGGGACGGCGTGCCACACGCGCGGCTCGCGAAATCTACTGCAGAGCGTGTTGCTGGATCTGGGCCTGGAGATGCCGACCGACAATGGCGCCGGCATTGCCGACAAGATCCTGCTGACCACGGCGGATCAGAAGTTCACGGTGAGGACCGTGGCCTGTTTCGGGCAATGCGCACTCGCCCCGGTGGTAGAGGTGGATCATCACATTTGCGGACACGTATCCGAGCGCACGCTGCAGCGGGAAATTCAGGCCGTGCGGGCGGGGGAGTAAACGATGCCGCACATCCAGGACATAGGAGCGTTCAGTTCTATCCGCGAGGCGGGCATGGCCAAGCTGCTCCCTTCGGTCCCGCGGATTGCAATTGGCATGGGGACGTGCGGGCGCGGGAATGGCGCCGAGGGGTTGTTTCATGCGCTGGCGGAGCAGATTCATGGCGGGGGGCTCAGCGCGCTGCTTGTGCCGGTTGGATGCTTCGGGGCGTGTTTTCAGGAACCAATGCTGAGTGTGCGCTTGCCGGGCGGGCCGCTGCTGATGTTGCGAAGCGTGCAGGCGAGCGACAGTTTGCGGATTCTGCACGATATTTCGAGCGGGCAAATCACTCCGGATCGGCTGGTTTGCAAGATTGAAGAATGGGATCACATCACCGGCAAGGTGAGGTACGGGCAGGGTTATCCGGAAGTGCCGGCGTGGAACGAAACTCCTTTTTTCAAGAAGCAGAAAAAAATCGTCCTGCGGAATTGCGGGCTCATTAATCCCGACGACATTGAGGAATACATCGCGGTCGGAGGATATCAGGCGCTGTACAAGGTGCTGATTGATGGGCGCCCCGAAAACATCATTGAGATGGTGAAGGCTTCGCGGCTGCGCGGACGCGGCGGAGCGGGATTCCCTACCGGCAATAAGTGGGAATTTTTGGCTAAGGCAAAAGCGGAGCACAAATACCTGATCTGCAATGCCGATGAAGGCGATCCCGGCGCGTATATGAATCGCAATGAGATTGAAAGCGATCCGCACGCGCTGCTGGAAGGCATGGTCATCGGCGCTTATGCGACGGGCGCGACGGAAGGGATCATCTATGTACGCGCGGAATATCCACTGGCGGTGCATCGTCTGACTCGCGCGATTGAGCAGGCGCGTGAGTACGGCGTCATTGGCGACAACATTCTTGGCCGTGGATTCAACTTTGACATCGAGCTGGTCGAAGGCGCGGGCGCTTTCGTTTGTGGAGAAGAGACCGCACTGATCGCTTCGCTCGAAGGCGAAGCCGGAAGGCCGCGTCCCAGGCCACCTTTTCCGGCACAGAAGGGATTGTTTGGCTACCCGACGAACATCAACAACGTTGAGACCTGGTACAACATCGCGCCTATCGTGATGCGCGGACCGGCGTGGTTCACCGAGACCGGCAGCCCGAAGAGTTCGGGCACGAAAGTCTTTTCGCTGGTCGGCAAAGTGAAAAATACCGGGCTCGCGGAGATGCCGCTAGGGACGCCGCTGAAAACGTTTGTGTATGACATCGGCGAGGGGGGCGTGAACGACCGGCAGGTCAAGGCGGTTCAGACGGGTGGACCTTCGGGCGGCTGCATCCCCCACGAAATGTTCGACACGCCGGTGGATTACGAAAATCTCGCGCAGCTTGGCTCCATCATGGGGTCCGGCGGCATGGTGGTGATGGACGAAGACAACTGCATGGTGGATGTGGCGCGTTACTTCATCGAGTTCACACATTCGGAATCGTGCGGGAAATGCGTTCCCTGCCGCGTGGGGTTGAACAAATGTCTGCGCATTTTGAATCGCATCACGGAAGGCGCGGGGACCGCACATCATCTGGAACTTTTGGACGAGCTGAGCCGGTATATTCGCGAATGCTCATTGTGCGGGCTGGGGCAAACGGCGCCGAACCCGGTGCTGACCACGTTGCGGCATTTTCGAAACGAATTCGAAGACCACATCCTGGCACGGCGATGCCCCGCGGGCGTTTGCGAGGAACTGGCGCTCTCCCCGTGCGAGAACAGTTGCCCGCTGCACATGAATATCCCGCGATTCCTGGAACTCTTCAAAGAGGGGCGCATGGAAGATGCGTTCTTGTCTGTAATTATGGACAATCCGCTGCCCTCTTCGACTGGCCGCGTGTGCCAGCATCCGTGCGACAGCCGCTGCCGCAGGCAGACGCTGGATCAAGCCGTGAACATGCGTGAAGTACACCGTTTCATTGCGGACTACATCTTCGAATCGGATCGCTACGAGGCAATGGTGCAGGCGATTCAGGCGCGCAAGCGGGAACCGACGGGACGGAAGATTGCGATTGTCGGAGCCGGTCCTGCAGGACACACCGCGGCGTTTTATCTGGCGATGTTTGGCCACGATGTCACTGTATTCGACAATAATTCCGAGGCAGGCGGAATGTTGCGGTTCGCGCTTCCAGAGTATCGGCTGCCGAAGAAGATCTTGCGGCGCGAGGTCGAGCTTGTGGAACGGCTCGGCGTGAAATTCCGGCTCAACACGCGGGTGGGGACTGACATTTCTTTGAACGAACTGGACGACAACTTCGACATCATCTTCCTGACGATCGGCACGTGGAAGGTATCCGGGGTCTCTCAGCCGGGGACGGAGCTGAAAGGTGTGTTGTCGGCGTTGAATTTCCTAGAGGCGATTGCGTCCAGGCGCGAAGTGCCTCTGGGGAAACGCGTAGTGGTGGTTGGTGGCGGCAACGCGGCGATTGATTCGGCGCGGACGGCATTGCGCATGGGCACAGATGTGACCGTAGTGTACCGGCGCGAGCGGAAGGATATGCCGGCGATTGAAGAAGAAACTCGAGCGGCAAAGGAAGAAGGCGCGAAGTTCCTGTTCCTGGCCGCACCGCATCGCGTGATCGGCGACGCGAAGGGCAGCGTAAAAGCGATTGAGATCGTAAAGACGCGCCTTGGGGAATTCGACCAATCCGGGCGCCGCAAGCCGATTCTGACGGATGAAATTCTGCGACTCGAGTGTGACACGGTGATTTTTGCCATCGGAGAAATTGTGGACCTCGAGTTCCTGGGTGCCTCGGGCCTGACGCTGAAGGAGAGCGGCACGATCGAAGTCGATCGCTACACATTGCTGACCAGCCGCCCGCATTTCTACGCCGGAGGCGACGTGGTCACGGGCGCTTCCAACCTTTCGAATGCTATGGCTTTCGGCAAACAAGCAGCGCGGAATATCGATCGCGCGCTGATGGAAACGGATCGCTGGAACGAGATTTTCCCCGAATTCGAATACAGCCAGACGGCGCCGGAAGAGCCAAGCCCCAGCGGCCGGTACACCGGTTCGGCGCTGCCCGTCAACATCCGCACGCATTCGTTCGACGAGGTGGTGTTGGGAATCAACCAAGCGGAAGCTCACGACGAAGCCTGCCGCTGCCTGCGTTGCGACGTGAAAACGTCTGAAGTGGGCTGAGAGGAGCTGCTTTTGGCAAAGAGAAAAATATCGATTCGCATCGACGGCGAACTCATCAGCGCTGAGGAAGGCCAAACCGTCCTGCAAGCGGCGAAGGCCAATGGCAAATATATCCCTACTCTTTGCGCGCTGGACGGGCTGAGCGCCGTGGGCGCGTGCCGCATCTGCCTGGTTGAAGTCGCCGGAACGGACCGGCTGTTTCCGGCGTGCACCACGCCGATTCAGGACGGCATGGCGATCATCACCAACTCACAGAGGCTCATGCGCTACCGGCGCATGACGCTCGAGCTGCTGTTCATCGAGCGCAACCACATCTGTTCAGTTTGCGTTTCGAATGGTCATTGCGAGCTGCAAACAATGGCTTCGGCGATGCGGCTCGACACGGTTGGATTTGCCTACAATTATCCGAAGCTGCCGATCGATGTTTCCCATCCACGGTTCGTCCTGGACCACAACCGCTGCATTCTTTGCACGCGTTGCGTGCGTGTCTGCGCCGAACTGGAAGGCGCGCATGTCTGGGAACTGACTTCACGCGGGATTCACGCGCGCATCGTGAGCGACATGAATGACAAATGGGCGCAGGCTGCAAGCTGCACGAGTTGTGGAAAATGCGTGCAGGCCTGTCCGACCGGCGCGCTCACGGAGAAAGGCTGGGCCGTCGAGGAGATGGTGAAGAAGGTCGATACCGTCACTTCACTCTTGCACAAGAGAGGAGTTCCGGCATGAACAAGGTAAAAGTGGCGACGGTATGGCTGGATGGTTGCTCCGGGTGTCACATGTCGTTCCTGGATATGGACGCGGCGATCATTTCGTTGGCACGAAAAATTGATCTGGTATACGGGCCGCTGGTGGATGCGCAGGAGTTTCCGGAAGGCGTAGATGTCGCGTTGGTAGAGGGAGCGGTAAGCTCGCAGGACGACCTCAACAAGCTGCAGAAAATCCGCTCGCGAAGCCACGTGTTGGTTTCCTTGGGAGATTGCGCGGTGACCGGAAACGTTCCAGCAATGCGGAATTCTGTGCCGGTGAACAAGCTGCTGCAAAGAATCTATGTGGACGGAGCGCAGGAAGGAAAGGTTGTGCCGTTCGAGCGCGTGCCGGCGCTGTTGAAGCAGGCACGCCCGCTGCGCGAGTTTGTCAAAGTGGATTTCTACTTACCCGGTTGTCCTCCTCCTTCGAAAGCGATTGCTTCCCTGCTGACCAACTTGCTGGAAGGCCACAAGGCAGACGCCGGCATCAACGTGAAGTTCGGCTAAGGAGCGCGTGATGAAGCGCATCACCATCGATTCCGTGAGCCGCATCGAGGGCCACGCGAAGATCACGATTGAATTGGACGAGCAAGGCCAAGTGACGGGGACGGAGTTTCAGGTTACGCAAGTTCGCGGGTTCGAGAAGTTCACCGAAGGGCGGCCTTTTTACGAGATGCCGGGAATCACCGCGCGGATCTGCGGAATTTGCCCCATCAGTCATTCGCTGGCTTCCGCTAAAGCTTGCGACGCGATCATGGCCCTGCGCGTTCCGCCGGCGGCGAAGAAACTGCGCGAGCTCATCCACTATGCACAGATCGTGCAGTCGCACGCGCTCAGCGCTTTTTATCTTTCCTCGCCGGACCTGCTGTTGGGCATGAATTCGGACCCTGCCAAGCGCAATATTCTGGGTGTAATTGCGGAACATCCTGAGCTGGCGCGCGACGGCATCGAATTGCGCAAGTTCGGTTTGCAATTGATCGAAGGACTGGCGCAAGAACGCGTGCATGCTTCGTGGATCGTGCCGGGAGGCGTGAGCGCGCCATTTCCGGCGGCGGCGCGCGATCATGTGCTAGGAGCGCTGCCTGCGGCGATGGTTATTGCGGAGCGAACGATTCGTTATTTCAAATCCATCATCGACAACTACAAAGAGGAAATCGAGTTTTTTGGATCCTTCCCGAGCATGTACGCCGGACTGGTGGACGCAAAGGGCCGCCTGCAGCTTTATGACGGCCGGTTGCGTTTTCGTGGCGCGAACGCCGAGATCGTGGAGGATGGGATCGTGGCTGAGAATTATGCGGACTGGATCGGCGAAGCCAGTCTGCGCGATTCCTATCTCAAGGCCCCGTATTTCAAGCCGCAAGGCTACCCTGCTGGAATTTATCGCGTGGGGCCGCTGGGCCGTCTGAATGTCGCGGATTGCTGTGGCACTCCGAAAGCGGATATGGAATTCCAGGAATTCCACCAGCGTTTCGGCGCCATAGCGCAAAGCGCGTTCCTCTATCACTACGCGCGCCTGATTGAAATTATTTTTGCGCTTGAGCACATCGAGACGCTGCTGCAAGACCCGCAAATCGTCGACACACAGGTGCGGGCCACCGCGGGAGTCAACGCGCTCGAAGGCGTGGGCATGATCGAAGCGCCGCGGGGCACACTGATCCATCATTACAAAGTGAATCCAGAGGGCGCAATCACCTGGGCGAACCTGATCGTGGCGACCGGACACAACAACCTGGCTATGGGACAAAGTGTGAACCAAGTCAGCAAACACTACGTTGATGGAACCAAGCTGAACGAAGGCATGCTCAATCGCGTTTCGGCGGTAGTTCGCGCCTACGATCCTTGCCTAAGCTGCTCGACCCATGCGTTCGGTGTGCCGGCACTGCAGATTCGCCTGGTAAATCATGAAGGCAAACTGCTCGATCAATTGTCCACGGAATGAGCGGCGCGCCCTTCCGGCTGCACCAACTTCTTGACAGCCGCAAACCAGGTCATTCGCCAACCGGGCGCCCCGGCCAATTTTTTTCAGTCTTTTTGCGTGGGGTATGCGGCGTCGAGCCAGCCTTTCCAGCCACCGTCCATGGATTCGACGTTGGTGTAGCCCATTTTTTGGAGATTGTCGGCAACCAATGCGGAACGGAATCCGCCGCCGCAGTAAAGTATGAGTTTCGCGGCCGTGTCGGGGACACGCTGCTCAATATCCCTCTCGATGATTCCCTTTCCCAGATGAATGGCGCCCGGCAAATGGCCACGGGCCCACTCGCTTTCCTCGCGGACATCGATCAGAACAAATCTTTCCTTTGCATCCATGCGTCGCTTGACGTCAGGGACGCTCGTTTCCTTCACGCGCTTCTTCGCATCATTGACCAGGGCGAGAAATTTCGGAGCATGTGCCATGGCGTCCTCCAGAAATGACGAGGTACCCTGCAAGGCCTAGCATAGCGCATTGCTTCCTGAAAACCGCATCTCCGAAGCAGGCTGGGTGCGGCATTCAAGAGGGAAATAGGTGTTTAGAAATCCGCGATCAGGTTACGGCTTTGCAGGTTCCGCAGTCTTTTTCCCAAATGAACGAACCAGGCTCACCAGATTCCAACGAACTTCTTCTTTCGTCCGGTCTCCTTCGCCGCCCACCATTTTCCCGCGGCCATTCGTAATGATGTAGAACAAGGCACCATCCGTATATTTGGAAAGCGTGTTGGGGTCGCGCCAGTCGCTCAATTGCAGCTTCATCTGTTCGGCCAAATCACCCTTCCCGTCGCCGTCCTTGCCGTGGCACATGGCACAGTGATAGCCGTACAACTTGCGCGCTTCGGCTAGGCCGTCGGCGGTTGGCTTCACCGGATTTTTCTTGGCGCTTTCATCCGGCGGAATCGGAGCGGGAGCCGGCTCGGCCGCTTGCCCTTCTTTGGGTTTATCCTTTGTATCCTTTTCTTGGCCGAGAGCGGCGCCGAGAGCGATCAGGAGGACTGCACTGAAGAACAAAGCGGTACCTCTCATACGCACCCCCTGTAGGTCGAAAGTGTCCGAGGAGCGAAAAGGGATATATCTGAGCAGGATTGTACGCTCAGGGCCTGCGCAAAGAAAGCGACACAGATCAAAGTTCGCTGATTACGGGACAAAAATTGGGCTGTAGAGCAGATCGTCGTGAGGCGGTTTATGGGTTACCGAAACCACAGATTCCGCGGTCGGCACCTGGCAACCGCTGATGGTCTCAGTTCCCCGCTGACCGGCCGTGAAGCGGCTGGACTCCCGAATCCGAGTGCGCAGGCCATCGATCAAAACCGGGATGGGATTCCGTGGAACGCCGCGCACGACGAAAATCATTAGCGCTGCCTCTCCAGGAGCGTCAGCACTGGAGGTGATGCCTACGCCCTGAACGCCGGGCTGCCTCATTAAATCGCTGACATGGGCAGCGTGCACAGCCTTGGCACGAGCTAGCTCTTCTTTGGAAATTGCGCCGACTGCAAATGTATCGACCACTGGGGCAATACGCGCGGCAGCGTCCGTTTCGAAAATGCCGTGAGGCCCTGCAGCACTACCGTTCACGGCACGTGTTGCCACACCCTCCAGTTCGTCAGGGAGTGGAGTCGGAATTTGGCCGGGATTAACGACCAACACCACCGCAGGCTCCCCGGGATGATCGATGCTGGGGCCTACGCCGATTGCCTGAATGTAAGGATTGGCGAGCAGCTCCGGTGCGTGAATGTCCCGCGCGCGCTGCGCTTGTGCCAACTGCGCCGGAGCGATGGTTGTCGTGGCTTGCGCGGAGTCCGTTTTCACTGCGTTCGCGGCAAGCGTGCAGCCAATCACTTTGTGCGTAGAGGCAGTACCCACAAACGTGGGACGGTTGCCCTGGGTGTCCTGTAATGCGCTCAATACATCGGCCACGGGATTGCCGACCGTGTCCGTATCGGAACCGCCATAAAGAAGTGCCACCGGATCGGCGGTGTTCTCGTCCACAATAAGGGAACCAGAATCCCCGGAGGAGCTGAAGGCTCCGCCGCTGACAGAAATTTGATTGGTATAGGTCATGGAGAAAGTCGCGCCAGTGTTACAACCTTTTTGATAGTTAACCGACGTGGTCATTTGGAGAACGGCGACCGTGGAGCAAGTCAAGCCGGAACTGCGGCCACTTTTGGCCACTGCTTCGCCGATGGTGGCGATGATGCCATTGCCCATGTGTGGTGGGCCGGGATCCGGGGTATTGCCAGTAGCGGTGGACCCCAGAGACAGGATGTTGCCGGATGTGTCCACAGTTCCGGAAACGACCTGGGCAATCGCAGCATCCACATTGGTACCCGCCGTTTCAAGATTCACGAACTGACTCAAATTGCCCACCGTGGTGGTGCCTGCCGTGGAACAATTGGCATCAATCAGCCCCGGTTGAATGATGGCATCTCCCAACGCGGCGGCATCGCTCCGGGCGAGTACGTGATTATTGCTCAGGATGTAGAAGGTGCCATTGCGCTCCAACAAGGAGCCCAGCGTTCCGCCGCAACAGTAAATCAGTTTGCCTTGAGTGCTGGAATCATTAACATTCCCGCCGGAAGTGCCGAGCTTGATGGGAATATTTTGCGCTTGTTGGTTCTCGTTGGAGGCAACGACGAGAACGGCGGCAGATTGAGATTTGGTTGTATTGGCTTGGGCAACCGCACTGACCGATACGGTTGCGGGGTTCGGCACTTGCGCAGGCGCGGTATAGACGCCGATCGCCGAGATTGTGCCATTAGTCGAATTTCCCCCGGCAACTCCATTCACTTGCCAGGTCACCGCAGTATTCATAGACCCCGTTACTGTTGCTTGGAAAGCTTCATTTTGCCCGACAATCACGGTTGCCGAGGTTGGGGTTATGCTCACGCTGACGCCCCCGGAACTACCCTGGCTCGAGCTGCCGACTCCGCTGCAGCCCATCAGAAGAGTTGCCGTTACCCATGTCATGAAAAGACCGTTCCCACGGCCCATCACACACCTCGTCTGCTTCAATCCGTTCCTAGGCTAGCATGCACTTCCGAGCTGGGCGGCAAGCCAGTTGCTTGCGTGACTTATGTATTGCCTGTCCCCCAGGACAGGCATTCGAGGGCATGCCATATAGATGAGCCGAACACTCACTGGGATGCCTGTTCTCGGTTGTCAATCGAGATCGCGCCAGTTGGGCCCCGTGCCTATTTCCACCACGAGTGGGACAGTGAGCTTGTAGACGCCCTCCATTTCTTGTTTGACGAGCGTCTCCAGTGCTTCTTTTTCCTTCGTCGGCGCCTCAAAAAGTAGTTCGTCGTGGACTTGCAGGATCATTCGCGCCGCCAGTTTTTCCTCTTGCAGCCGCTCATGGATGGCAATCATGGCCAGCTTGATGAGGTCGGCTGCCGTCCCTTGCAGCGGGGAATTCAGCGCTGTGCGCTCGGCGAAATTTCGCAATTGCACTTGCGGCGAATTGATTTCGGGGATGGGGCGAATCCGGCCGAAGAGCGTTTTGGCCACGCCGGTCTTGCGGGTTTCCACCAGGACACTGTCCAGATACTCTTTCACTCCGCGATAGCGCGTAAAGTACGCATTGATGAATTGCCCGGCTTCCTTTTGCTCAATGCCCAGTTGTTGGGCCAAACCGAAGGCGGACAGGCCGTAGATGATCCCAAAGTTGATCGCTTTTGCTGCCCGGCGATGTTCCGCAGTCTGCGCAAGTGGGCCAACGCCGAAAACCTCCTGCGCAGTGCGCGCGTGGATGTCTTCCCCGCTGCGGAAGGCTTCCACCAGCACAGGATCCTTGGAAAAATGCGCCATGATGCGCAATTCGATCTGCGAATAATCCGCGGAAAGCAGGAATTTCCCCTTTTCGGCCACGAACGCCGCCCGGATTTCCCGGCCCAATTCGCTGCGCACCGGGATGTTCTGCAGATTGGGATCGCTGGAGCTGAGCCGCCCTGTGGCCGTCCCGGTCTGCGAGAAACTGGTGTGCAGCCGGCCAGTCTCTGGATGAATCAACTGGGGCAGCGCATCCACATAGGTAGACTTCAGCTTGGCGATTTCGCGGTATTCGATCACCTTTGCCGGTAAAGGATGCTGATCCGCCATCTCCTCCAAAACGTCTGCTGCCGTCGAACGCACTTTCCCTTTACCGCGCCGCGCCGGTGGTTGGAGGTTCAATTTGTCAAACAGGATTTCGGCGAGCTGGGAAGGGGAATTCACGTTGAATTCCAAGCCAGCCAAGTTCCAGATATCCTTCTCCAGGCGCCGGACTTCCTTCTCCATCGACTCGGACATTCTTTCGAGTGCCTTGGGATCCACGCGAATGCCGGTCCGCTCCATGTCTGCCAACACCGCAGCAAGCGGCAGATCAATTTTTTCAAAGACCTCCG
>OCOJ01052257.1_pt1 | contig 30546 bp, 34 predicted proteins | sample 1539251 | NCBI WGS metagenome assembly OCOJ01 (sample SAMN01911457, study PRJEB22624) | soil metagenome | biome: Soil | place: Malaysia | collected 2012-04-30 | depth RA_metagenome m
TGGACGTGCTGGGCAGGCCGGTTTTCGTCATCAAATGACATTCCTGTCCTTCTGATAGCAAGGAGGGTGAAGGAAGTGGGAATCGTTGCTCCCACGCTGCTGCCGCCGATCTTCGCCGCGCTGATAGCCCACCAGCTTTCGCCTGGAACGGCAGGTTCGTGATTTCGCATACGTAATAGTTGTCCTGGCGGAAGCGCAATGAACCCTAATTGCCGCGAAACTACTTATGTCCCTCGCGCAGAACCCTTATCATAGCTCACCATCCTACGCGAAGTCGCATGAGCACCGCCCAAGGCGAGGTCATCCTAGCCCAAGAGGAGGGCGCCGTAATGCGGTCCGGAGGGGTATCAAAGGAGGTCGAGGCGGAATTCGGGGTGGGCGTCACTGAGGGCACGCTGGTTCTCACGAACAAACGATTGATCTTCGTCTGCACCAACGAGAAAGGGGAAGACCTGCCCGTCGGCTACTACGGCGATCACCTACTCCTTTATTCAGTAGTGGAAGATCTCGACAGGATTCCTGTCCAGCCCCCAAACGTCTTCATTCTACTGACAACCGCTTCCCCAAAGGGGCACAAGGGGGAGCTCGGAAGGCCGAGCCTCGAGGTCGCTTGGAAGGACGATAGCGGAAGCCACAGGGCGGTGTTCACCGAAACCCTGACCGGCAGGAGACAAAGGAACCTGAACGACTGGGCCTCGGTCATAGATGGAATCAAGGATGGGAGCAGGAAGCTGCTAGCACTGCCGAACCCGCCGTCGACCGAGACTCTGGAGGGGAAGGTGATGCACGTCTTGGCCGACATGCAGGAAAAGGGGCCGCTGGAGATCGAGGAAGACATAGAGAGCGAATACAAGGTCGAGCTGGACCCGGACGAAGTCCAGGCAGCCTGCGACCACCTCTCTTCACAGCGCCTTTTGATTCGTTCTCCTGATTCGACCGGTGACGTCTACTACAGACGGGTGTCCCCTCTCGGCGAGGACGACCTCTCAAGCTGAATCAGGCGAGACGCTTGACTCTGGGGGTGGTGTCCCCAATCTTTGATTTGGTCTCATTCCCGGTGGGCGCAAAGAATCCTGTGCACGGCCAGAGCCCAAGATTGAACTATCGAATCCACACGAAAGACGCCGCAGTGAACGCAGAGAGAATAGTCGAAGAAGGATACGACAAAATTGCTCAGCTTTATCACAAACGACGAATCGAAAGATTCTGGGCAGTGGCCCCCGACATTGAAGATTTGGCGAAGCGCCTGGTCCCGGGAAGCACAATCCTTGACGTCGGGTGCGGGAGCGGATACATCGCTTCGATTTTGGAACGCAAAGGGTTCAGTGTGACCGGAATCGACATATCGTCCAAGATGCTCGAGTTGGCCAAGGAGAATTCGCCCCAATCGACCTTCATGAAGATGGACATGAAGAGGCTGGATTTTCCAAAGGAGTCATTCGACAGCATTATCTGCCTGTATTCCATTTTTCATGTCCCACGGCGATATCACCTTGGAATCCTTAGGAGGTTCCACGGGGTCTTGAAATCGAAGGGGTTCCTGGTAATCCACATGGGGTGGGGAGAATGGGCCGGAATAGAGGAGAACTGGCTCGGAGGGGGCGCTCCCATGTACTGGAGTCATTATGGGAGGGGCAAGAACCTCGTGCTGATTCGAAAAGCGAAGTTCAGCATCATCCTTTCCAAGGCATCTAAGCAGAAAGATGGTACCCACCTATTCGTGTTAGCTAGGAGGCCGTAGGTGGAGAGCGAGAGGCGGGGGGCGCAATGAACCCTGTGCACGGCGGAGTCCCACCCTAACGTTTAATCCGTTCCTGGCCCAATTGGTAGTCGATGCCTTGCATTTTCTGCGACATCGTTGCTGGCAGGTCGCCAGCGAGTGTGATTTACGACGACAGCGACGTCATGGCATTTCTCGACATCAATCCAGTCCAGCGTGGGCACTCCCTGGTCATACCCAGGGAGCACTATGTGGACATCTGGGACATCGATCCTGAGGTCATGCACAAGGTTGTCATGGTGACTAGGCGTGTGGCCCAACGGATGAAGGAAGTCTGGGGCACAGAAGGTGTGAACACATTCAGCGCGAACGGAAAGCCCGCGGGCCAGGACGTCTACCACTTCCACATGCACGTCATACCCCTGGGCAAGGGCGAGAGGACGAAGTTCAGCGAGTGGTGGCTGTCAGCGACGGGGAAGGCGGGAAGGCCCGAATTGGACAGCCTAGCCGCCGAACTGAGGTTCAAGTAACTACAGGCGAGGCACCACGAACCCTAGCTTGACATCTTCACCGCTTGAACCAGGAAACTGGGGAAGGTAACCCGGAATGACCCATCTCTTCGAATCACTTGATCAAGCTCACGCAAACTGCCGTAGTATTTCTTAGTAGAAAAGCCCGGAATCTGCCACGGGACTGCTTTGAGGTAGTAGACCACCGCCCCCACATCAAGGAACCGGGCCTCAAGCCTGGCTTGATGGGAGTCGGTCACGCTGAACCCAGCGCCTTCGATTTGTTCGACCGCCTCCTGAAGGTCCCATTTAGTCCACGTTGCAGACTCCCCCACGCCTAGAGCCGTGTTCAATTCCGGGTAGTTCGCGCCCCCGACCTGCTGGGTAACGAACCGGCCAGATGGATTCAAGATCCGAAAGATTTCAGTCGCAATGAACGACTCATGGCGGTCAATCACAAGGTCAATGGAGCTGTCCCTGAAGGGGAGTGCCCCCCTCTGGGGCATCCTGCTGTTATCGTCGCAGAAGGTCTCGACGATTTCAATACCGAGAGGCTGCAATCTATGCTTGGCTAGGCGGAGGTTCCGCGGATATCCTTCTGTCGCGAATGTCCTCATGGGCAGTGGACGGAGAGATGCGAGCAGTTCGCCTCCGCCTGTTCCGATGTCCAACAACGAGTCAACCGCGGGAAGCAGTTCGGTAACTATCTTGGAATAATCCCACGGCATCGGACTTTCAACGAGTCGCCCTCGCAAGTAGGCGAAGTCCCATCCTTCGAATATCTGAGATTCCGCATCCGCGACCAGTTCCTCGAATGGCCTCAAAGTCGGCCAGCAGCCCTCGCGGGTTGCGTCGGATACAACGTGAAGGCGATGGCTCCTAGCGCTTTGGGCGCTTCTTCTCGACCCTCTGCCTGAGCCAGGCCTCGTAGACGTCCGCCTCCACTCTGTCCTTCTGCCCCCTGGTCGCGGGGGTCGCGGGCTGGTCCTTCAGCCACTCCTCATAGGCGTCCGCGAGCGGTGGTCGCTGCCTGGGCATGGTTGTCTTCCCGACAGTCAACGCGGTGGATAAGGCTTACTCGAATTGGAACGTTGAGTGCCTGTAGGAAGAGTATGGTGGACCTGCAGACCTAGATGCTATCCTGAGAGCAAAGTCAGTCCGTGGGGTTCGGCGACTGGGACATTCCTGACCGTTGTCGCGGTCGACATCTTGGTACTCGCCGCCTACCTCGCAAACAAGGCGTCATGCCCCCAGGCCAGAAGCCTTCTCTCAAGGAACACTAGAACTTCGGCCGGTGCTTAAAGCAAGGACTGACGGAATCAAGCTCCCCAGGGGCTGGTGAAGCAGACGCCACCTGAGTAGCACACGGTGTTGGCCCTGGTATCGTAGTAGGTCGAAACGACCGTCCAATTATCGGGATTCACGAAGACGTTCAGGATCTTGGCGCCATTCGCCTGGAGGATCGAGATGAAGTAGTCCCCGCCGAAAGTCGCGTTCCCTGAAGGGAATATCGAGGCCCCCTCGACGAAGGTCGGGTATTGAGCCGTGAAGGATTTCACGACAGAGTTGGCGGCCGCTACGGAAATCGCTTTCTGTTGGGTGGGGTCGAATTGGATCTGCTCCAACATGCCTGTGCTGTTGTGGGCCGAGAAGCCGATGACTGGATAGTAGCCGCTCGGTGAAGAATACTGGACAGTCACGTTAAGCTCGCTGATTCTGGTGTAGTTGAGTTCGTATCCGGTACTCCAGTTGCCGCTGACTTGCAATGGGCCGATCACGCCTATGATATTCGAAATGAGAACGGGGTTTGAGCCCGTCTTCTGGACGTTGAACGTGTAGTTCCATGCGTCGTGGATGTAGTCCTGGGTCTTGTAGTAGCCGAGCGTGGCGTTGACCACCGCCCATTCCTGCCATCCCGTCTCCGTAGTCGTGGAATTTGATGGGACTTCAGTTTGTCCTGAAAACGTCGTAACGAACGCAGAAGAGACGTTGGTGGGGGTGTACTCGGTCGTGGTGGCGGACGAGCTGCCTGACGCTGCACCCCGCCCGTTCGCCCCAGAAAGGGTGGGGTATAGGAGGACGAAGGTGGCCCCAGCAGTGACAACCATGACCGCGGCCAAGACTGCGGCCACGGTAACAGCTCTTCTTCGAGTGCTCGAACCCGGGAAACTCACGATTTGTCAGAAGCCTTAGCGGGCTTATGAACCTAGAGTGTAGAACAGGTGCGGGAAGCCGCGAAATGGCGTTCCACTCTCTCATTCCTCTCTAACCTTCGCCAGCGTCACCAAGAAGGGCGGGTTCGTGATGTCGCACACGTATTAACCAACCCAGCGTCCACGCCAGCAGCTTCCGGTCGATCTAGTTGGAGCCTCAACACATCAGGGCCAAGCGGGGCGACATCGCCAAGAGAGCCGTCATTTCAGGCGACCCTGCACGAGTGGTCCAGCTCTCGGGCTTGCTGAAAGGCCGGAGGCTTGTGAATGAGAACAGGGGGTTCCTGACCTACACCGGCGAATACGGCGGCGAAAGCCTTACCGTTGCCTGCCACGGGATTGGCGGACCATCAACGGCCATAGTCGTGGAGGAGCTGATCATGCTTGGGGCCTGTGCAATCGTAAGGCTGGGCAGCTGCGGCGGGCTGTTGAAACCCATGAGGGTGGGTGACTTGGTGATTGCAACCGGCGCCGGGTACAAAGGAGGGACCCTCGACCAATACTTCAACAGGAAAATCACGCCGAAGCCCGATCGCGAGCTCACGGGACTGCTGAAGGACTCGGCCAAGAAGAAGGGAGAACGGTACTACACAGGTCCAGTCTTCTCCTCTGACGCGTTCTACGCCGAGGATTTGGACTTCGCCACGGCGTCTGCGAAGAGGGGCTATATCGCCATCGAAATGGAGTGCGCCACTTTATTCGGCCTCGGAAGAATCAGAAGGGTGAAGACAGCTTCCCTGCTTCTGGTGAGTGACAACATAACGGAATCGACGCGGATTGTTGACGCCGAGACACTTCGCGTGCACACGGCGAAAGCAGGAAAGATTGTCTTTGAGGGCCTGAACAGGTTACAGGTTTAACACAACTTGCATCCGTCGGTGTTCCCGGCGGGGTCTACGGGCCAGAAGGGCGCCTTGGTAGAACCTCATCAAATAGACTCTGGTTTTAGACCATCGCGCCTGAAGTTCGCCATATAACGGAGGCGAACGCCTCCCGAACTTGAGAATCAACTAGGGATGATATTACAGGCCTACAGCTCTCCAGTGAAGTGATGAACTCTCAACCTGAAGGCCAAGGAAGCCAGCCTAGATCCAGAAGATTGATGGGGAAACCCACTCCTGGGGGTTTTCTGCTATCCGATGCCTTCTTCGTCGCAATAGCTATCGTACTGAACTACTTCGTAGTCCACGCTAACCTGATCGACCTATACACGAAACCATGGGGATTAGGACAACAATTACTGTTTGGAATTGTCGTGGGCGCGGCGATATCCTGCGCCGTTGTGCTTTACCTACCCAGAACGCACGTGCTGGACAGCGAAGTGCTCGTATCAAGCTTCTCTCAACTTGCGGCGAGTCCATACTGGCTACTTCTTACCGCCGGATTCACCGCAGGCTTCGCCGAAGAGTTTCTCATGCGCGGGACGATCCAGGTCATTGCAGGCATCTGGATCACTTCGATCCTGTTCATGCTAATGCATGCGCCCTACTGGGGATCGAGACCCCACACCGTTGGCAAAGGGATTTTCGCCGTGTTTGTCCTCATACTAGGAATTGCAGCGGGGTACACCTTCATCGCAATAGGATTGATAGCGGTGTCCGTAGTTCATTCGGCAGTCGACATGTCTTTCTTCGTGACGATCAAAAGACATCTTTCTATGCAACACCAGCCGCCAATGGCAGCTAGTGGGTAGCCCGACACCTTGAGGTAAGGAATGCGTTGTCGTCCTCCCCGACCGTCACACTCCATAGGTTGCATCGCTTTGCCCAGCCGGCTCACGATGAGGCGACTGTGCGCCGCTTTTCCCGCTTGGTAAACGGAATCAGCATCGGCGTCTGGTCCGAGTACCTCTTCCACTCCTCCCCAAAGAGGGCCTGCAACTCCCTTTCCTCGAAGGGGATCAGGACCAGCCCGAACCAGAGCAATATGACCACCGTGGCGACGAAGACGAAGGTGTAGGCCGTCAGCATCGCCCACCCAAGCACCATCACGACAACTCCAAAATACAGCGGGCTCCTCACGTACTTCTGCGGGCCGCCGACCACCAGGGGCTCGGTCCGCCCCGCCTTCTCCGCCATTGGAACCCTCCGGAACAACTTGGCAAACGTGACGTAGGTTGACACTATGACGTTTGCAGGGCTCCTGTAGCTGAACACCCACCCCATCACCGACAGGCCCGCCAGCATGACGAAGCCCCCGACGACTCTAACGGCCACTGGCAGGCCGAGGGAGAACGGGAATCCGAAGAGGGTCGAGATAAGGTAAGAGACGCCGAAGAGGATTAAGACGACGATCACGATTATGGGAAAGGCGACCGCGGCTGCTCTCCCGACGGACGGCTCGGACATTTCCAATGCTCGTCGGCATCATTGCGTTATTTGAACGAGGTGAAGGGCTTCCGGTTTCGAGCATTGGCGTGACGGTCGTCCTTACAGCGGTTCGAAACGCGAGCTCTCCATCGGTCGAGTAAGGTTCAAGGCCAGGGCGGGGGTCTCCGCCGACTGTGCGGAGAATCCACATGTTCATGATGCTGAGTCTGGACGGCTTCTTCGAAGGCCCTAACCATGACATCTCCTGGCACAATGTCGACGACGAACTCAACAAGTTCGCTATCGGGCAGCTGAAGGAGACCGGTCTCATGCTCTGGGGGCGCCGGACCTACCAGGTCATGGAGGAGGCGTGGCCGAGAATGGCGAAGGACCCGGCGACGTCCAAGAACAACCTCGTGATTGCCGACCTGATTAACAGCATCCCCAAGGTGTGCTACTCCAGGACGCTAGACATGGTCAGGGAAACCGACATCTGGAGGAACGTCAAGCTCGCACGCGGGTTCGACCAGGCTGAGATAAGACGGCTAAAGAAGCAGTTAGGCAAGGACATCTGGGTCGGAGGCTCCGAACTGGCGACATCTTTCATTGAGGCGGGCATGATCGACGAGTTCAGGTTCATGGTCAACCCGGTCGTCATCGGCCAAGGGACCAAGATATTCCACGGGTTGCGGGCAAGGCTCGACCTTAAGCTGGTCAAGACGAGGAGGTTCGATTCTGGTAACGTACTACACTACTATGAACCTGTGAGCGAGAGGCCCTACACGTGATGGCCGTCTAGCGTCCTGCCGCGGCTCTAAGGTACGAAAGTGCGCATATCGTCTTGGCATCTCGTATCTGCCCCGACTTGATCATGCGGAACGCCCTCTCGCTAGTCACCGGCTTCACCGAGATTATCTCGTCTTCCTCCGGGTTTTGTTCCGCCGGTGTCAGTCCCCGTGCCAGGAACACGTGCATCAACTCCATGCTGTAGCCGGGGGCGGGGTAGCAGTCAAAGAGGGGCAATAGTCTCTTCGCTCTGTAGCCCGTCTCCTCCTCCAGCTCCCTCCTGGCGCACTCCTTCGGCGTCTCCCCCGGCTCCATGGTTCCCGCGGGTATCTCCCAGATCGTCTTCCCGACTGCGTGCCTGTACTGTCTGATCAGGAGGACCCGATTCCCAGCGAGGAGCGGGAGGATGCCAACGGAGCCTGGGTGCTCGATTATCTCTCTGGATGTCTCTCTGCCGGTTGGAAGCTTGACCCTGTCGAGCCTCAGCCTGACCGCTCTTCCATCGTACACGACGCTCGAGGATAGGACTTGCTCACGGAAGTCATCTTGTTGCAGATTACGCTTCATATCCGCCGAGAGCGACTCTGGCTACTTCAAGGTTGGGAAGACGGTCGACTTTCTAAAGGAGGGGAAAGGGGTCGGAAAAGATGGCGATTCAGTCGACTCGAACGAAGTTGGGCGACTTCTATATGTAGGGCCATGACCTATCATGTGACTGGTCGTAACCTTGGACAAGAGGAAGGCAGCCCTCGTCTTACTTGTGTCGGCGGTGATCTTATTGATAGTCGTCGCTGCAGTCAGCATGGTTGCGAGGCCCGGAGGACAACAGGTCAAGGTCAGTTCGACATTCACCTTCGACAAACAGACGGCAATTGCCTTCTACAACACGCTGATGACGAAGACCGGCCTTCTGAGGCCTGTTCCGCACGGCAGCACCATCTACATTGCCGACGACCAGCAGCTGGACTACGCCGCTCTGTCGAAGCAGGGAGATTCGTCCCTTGCCGACAGGATAGAGCAGACCATGGTCAAGAATTATGGGGGCTTGTATGGCTACCACGACCCGTCTACATGCACTTTTGGGTACTGGAACGGCATCGACGTGGTGTTGGGAGCATACTTTCCCATCCCATGCGGAGGGTCGAGCTGGAACCTGCTCAGCGGAAAGAATACTTCCGTGCCCAATTCGACGCTGGCCAACAGCACCGGATACACTCTCCTAGCGACTCTGTGGACCGGTCTGATGGGTAGCGACTACGTCTCTTATGCTGACCTAGATTTGTGCTACTCTCTGAACGAACTGCACTACGGCGACTACACGAACGCCGTGACCGCATTCGAGAAGGCGAACAGCTACTGGAACGGCCAGGGGTTCGCCGATGAAGCTTACCACAACTCAAGCGGTTATGATTCCTACAAGCTGGCTCTTGACCTCATTGTATTCAAGGCTCTGATGAACGACTCGCATACCGAAGCTTCAATTGCATCCTACGACTCGATTCTAGGTCAGGTGCAGAGCGTGATGTCGAAGCTCCAAGGCAGAGACGGTGGTGTTATCACGAACTACCTAATTTCGAACAGCAAAGTCACAATCCCCCCAAGCACGTTTGAGAATGGGGAGACCACGTCCTTGTTCGTGCTCGCGGAGTAGGTGCAGCGGATGACCAAATTGCAGCAGTTAGCAGGCTTCAAGAAGGTCAGAAACAGGTCCAGACCAGGGTTCCTGCGAGGCAGAGCGGGCGAGAGCGTTTCTGAGAGGGACAGAGGGTAACACCGTAGACATCACAGTCTCAATGGCCGTCGGGACTGGGAATGTCCCCAACGGGGTCGTTCTCGGCGTCCAAGTCTTGTGACGTCAACTTAGCCACATTTCATCAGAGCTACGTATTTCGTGTGCTCCCCACCACAAATGTCGCGCCCAACTCTCCACCGTTGAAATTCTCCTGGAAATAGTAGGTTCCATTGGTTATTGGCGCGATCCCTGCGGTATAGTTGAACAATGTCACATTGGCGCAGGGGCATGAGAAGCTGCCGGACGCAACAGTCGTGTTCGACGCCTGGTTCGTGATGCTCCAGAAACCTGCCCCCTTCGTGCAGGTTGTCACGCTCGAAGAGACCTGCGACCCCGGCGTCACAGGGGACGAGTTCGGATAGGTCCAGACGACCCCGTAGCTCCCGCAGGGAGGGCTCGCCCCTGAGACCTTCAGGCAATCTGACGTCGTACACTTCGAGATCACAGTCACATTTCCAGCGCCGGGAACTGCGACGTACACGTCCCCGCTATAGGTGTCAACCCCCAGGCCCCCCGCGGGTCCTACTCCGCATGACAGACAGTAGTTCGCCCCGGCTCTCACATTGCCTATCCGTGAGTTAGTCTGGGCCCCTATCACAGAAACCGTGTCGTTCCCTTGGTTCACGACGAAGACATCACCGAGGACGGGATCGAAAGCTATGTCGCCTGGTTGATTACCAACCTTCAGCGTCGAGGACACCGCCATTCTTGAGGCGTTTACGACAGAGACTGTGTTGTTCAGAAGGTTGGAGACATAAACCGTGTCGGACGAGGGGTTAATGGCGACCCCGTCGGGATAGGTGCCGACGGGAACACTCCCCACCACCAGATTCGTGGACCCGTTTATGACGTAGAGTGAGTTGATGCCGTCGCTTGCCACGTAGACCATGTTGGTCGACGGATTGACGTCTACGCTGTTGGGAACGCCTGTTGATGCGTTGCCACAGGGCCCGTTGCACCCAATGTTTACTTCGGCTACGACCGCGTTCTTCGAACCATCGATTACTGACAGTTCATGGGACAGCTCAGCGGGGACGTAAAGAAGGCCTGTCTTCGGGTTGACCGCGATTTCGACAGGGTTCCTCCCCACTTGAATGGTCGCGACCACCCTGTTCGTCGAACCGTCAATCACGGAAACGCTGTCGGAGCCCTGGTTGACCACGTACACCATACCGTTGGTCGGATCGACTACCAAGTCCCTGGGGTAGCTTCCGACGCTGATGTTCGCAATAATCGCACCGCTGGTCGGGTTAACGGCGTAAACAGCGTCCGCTGGCTGAATAGTGGCGTAGACCATGCCATTCTCCGGGTCGAAGGCCACGTATCCGGGGCAGCAGCCAATATGGAAAGTTCGGGCGCTGAACGTCTTCCACTCTCCAACCTGTGTCGAAGGAGTCGATTGGACAGTAGTTTGAGTGCCCGACGTACTTGAAGTTGCGTACAAGTACCCTGCTGACGCTGCTACTAAGATTACCAATACGAGGGCGAATACTGCGGAAGTCGTTATGCCCGTGCGGGGATTCTTCAACGTGATTCTTGATCCCTCCACGGCCTAAAAGCTGCTCCTGGCCACGGCCAAGCCGTTTCGTTGCCTGCCTGGTGGCTCATCTTACCTCGAAGTACCCGATGATACTGTTCCCCCAGTAATCATAGACAACCACCGTATAGGTCCCTGGAGAGAAGCGATAGAAATCATAGGATGAGCCGGACCCGGCCCAGTAACCGGCTACTTGGGAGGTCTCCTCGACCACCTTCTCCTGCTCCTTCATGGCCTGGTTTCCACCGAGGTACGCTCGGACCGTCGCCGTGGAGCTGTTCGGTTGGAAGATGTAGTTGAAGTTGAAAACTGCCGGACAGAGATAGTTCAGGGAGGGATTGTAGAGAAGCAAAGGCGTTGGCTGTGACCGATTGTTGAAGAGCTCGAGGTAAGAGTAACTCCCGGAGTAGACGTCGATCGCTGTCACTTGGCCCTGGGCGCAGGGGCCGTTGGCGTGATTGACCATCGAGGTCGATGTGAGATTGAGCTCGCGCGTGTTGGTGTTGTCCACTTCTGCTGTCACCGATAGGTTCTGTCCCTCGGCGAGGCTTGTCGGCAAGGTGGCAGTGAGCTCAAGACCCAGGCCGTTCACTCCAGAATGAACTTTCTGCGGCCCCTCGTATCCCGACGGAGGGACGACTTGGAAGTACGCGAATGCTGTTTGGTTCCACAGGTCCTCCGCCACTAGTGTGTACTTACCCGGAGGAAAGAGGTGGAAATAGGGTGAGCTTGTGTTCGCATTCCTAGTGTCCAGATACGGCGCCAGAGAGTCCCAATAGCCGAAGAGAGCACCTTGAAGGTTTCCGCATACGGTGCCGCCCTGGGTATTCAAAGCGCACGATCCGGTAGATGCGTTGACCACGGTCTGCCTCAATTCGGGTCTGAGACTCGACAGGTTGAATTGAGCAACCGCCATGCTGGACGAGGGGAGCATGACAACAGTACTGGGACCCGGCCAGGAGACGCAAGGAATGGCAATCGGCGGCGTCAGGACGAGCGGGCTTCCCACCGAGGACAGGTTGGCAGCGGAGACGTGGCCATAGAAGAGAGCGTATCCCTCAAGCGCCCACTCCCCCCAGTAAGGGGAGTTGCCGCACAGGAAATCGTCCGCCTCCCAGCCTGAGATGGTCGAATTCGAGGAGTAACGAGGAGTCAATGTGAGGTTCATTGGAAGGGTGTTCACGAGGGCTACCTGTGCTTTCAGCCCTTCATTGTAGTGGATCTCGGTTGAATTCAGTGTCACCTGCAGCCGGAGCCCTGACGATGAAACAGGTGAAGAATAGGTCGAAGTCTGCTCGTAGACGGTTGTGGTGGTTGTGATAATTCGCTGATTGTTGACGCCTACAAAATAGCCGACCCCAGCGCCTGCAATAATTGCAATTACGAGAATCGCGGCGATTGCCCCGTCTCTCATGACACGTCACGAGACGAGGCGTGGGTATTTACTACTAGTCATGAGAACGGAGCTGTGCGGCTTGGTGCCGCGCTCTTCCGCTGGACCAGTTCTTGAAGAGGAAGCAGGGAGTTCTTCGACACCGGGAAGGAAGGATTTACGCAGGCGAGAATCTACGCGATTGCAGCTATGAATTTCGAATAAGATGCTTTGAGAAGAATTCCGCGGCTGCTTTGTAAGCCGTAAATTCGTTTCTTCGCTTGGTAAATCCATGTCCTTCATCTGGGAACACGATATACTCTACATGCTGACCTTGAGAGCGAAGCCTTTCAACCAACTGGTCAGACTCTGCCTTCACGACCCTCGGATCGAGGGCGCCCTGAATGACAAGCATGGGGCACCTGATGTTCTTGGCAAACGTGATGGGCGAGCGGCTGAGAAGGAAATCTGTTTCCTTGTCCGGGTTCCCGACCCAGTCATCCATGAAACGCTTCCAGAACTCAGGGACTGACTTGACGAAAGTCACCAGGTTGCTAGGCCCAAAGGCCTCAACTGCGGCGCTCCAGTATTCAGGCAACCTCGCAACTGCGGAAAGCGCGGCGAATCCTCCAAAGCTCCCGCCGAAGACACCAATCGCGGCAGGGTCGACCCAGTCCAGACTTCGAAGATACCTCGCTGCGTGCTCAATGTCCTTCAGCTCGCCCCCGCCCCAATCATGGTGGATAAGACGCTGGTAGCTCTTCCCGTACCCTGTGCTCCCACGAATGTTTGTAGCCAGAACCCCCATGCCAATGCTGACGAGATACTGATAGAGCCCACCGCTACGGTACATCGGACGTTCTTGGGCTTCCGGACCACCGTGGATAGAAACCACAACCGGGGCACGTCGACCCTTCTTGACCGAGGGTCTGTAGAGAAGAGCGGGGATTTCCCTGTCAAACGAACGATACTTCACCAATTTGGGTTGGCACATCCTGCTCTCCGGAACGTTCCCGATGAATCCATGGGTGTACCACTCGAACTTGGATCCAGGAACCCGAAGAACGAGGACTTCCATTGGCTTGGTAGGGGTGGTCAGAAGACAGATCAGCCGATTGCTGTCAGGTGAAAATTTGATTAGTTTCCTGTTTTCAATCCAGCCTTGCCAAAGAACTCCACGCGTATGGACGGGATGGCCGAGGCTCGCGCCCGATTTCACGCTGCGAAACTGAATGTCTGAGTATCCCTCTCGGTTGACCACACATGCCAGGGTCCCACCATCAGGAGCCAGAGCAACATCTTCGACATCCCAGTCCGGAGTTTCCAACCACTTTATCCTGCCGCCATTCTGGATGGTTAGATATCCTAAACCGGAGAACTCCCGCCCCAGGTTGCTCAAGATGTAGAATCCCAGTCCGTCCGGGCTCCAAGGTCCAGGAAAGTAGATCGTCTTGCCTTTGTGAGGTGTTAGATTCCTCTTCTTACCATTCTGCATATCAAGCAAATGGACGTTGTAATCGTCAGTACTCAGGTCCTCTAGGATAGAAGCAAACCTTCCATCTGGTGACCAGCGACAGAACTCGTAGACCGCGCCGTCGGCTAGAACCGGCTTGGTCTTTCCATTGGTTGTGTTTGTAACTACGATGTCCATGTCACCTTTCGAACGTTCGTTCGAAGCATAGGCCGCGTACTTGCCGTTGGGAGACAGGCATTCAGTTCCGAACGTGTTGCGTACGCCGGGTTTCATGACGAGTTGACTTTGCCATCCTTCGCGCGAATTTACCCTGAAAATCTGGTAATTCTCGTCTCCATCCTTATCGGCGAACGCCAGAATTGAACGCCCGTCGGGTGATGGTTCTATGAACCTGACGGACCACTCGTCGAATCCAGTCAATTGTGTTGAAGCTCCTGGGGAGGAACGAGACGGTGGAGTCTGACGCCACACATTGAACTGGCCGCTGGTGTTGGCCGAATAGATTACATCCTTGTTGCCTGGCAGGAAGTCAAAACAGTAGTAGTTTCTCTGAGACGAGAATCTCTCGAAAGGATAGTCTCTCGGCGTGGTCCATCTTGTCTGGTATCCTCCTTTAGGCTTTCTCATTGATACGCCGTTTGGTCTAAGGTTGTTTTCCGTTGACTTGCAGTCGAAGAGCGCTCAGACCGCGGTAAGGCAGGCGGAACCAGTGGGCCCTAGCGCTGGCGAGGGTTCGCTGGAGTAGAACACGGAGTCAACACTATCTCACTTCTCAAGTGCAACCTATGTTCTGGTCATAGATTGCATTTCCATTCTATCAGCTCACAAGGTCAATATTNACTCGGGTTAGAACTTCTCGGTCGTGACGACAGTCCTAGGCTCGACCAGGTCATTGACCGAGACAGAATTGGAATATGCGGTTGGGGCACGGCCGTTTGACGTCAGGCTCTACGAACTCCTGTTGGAGGACTCCCCAGAACGGGTGTTCCGTAAGATGATACAGCAACACCGCCCTCCACTTTTCCCTGCTGTCGCCTGGAAGTCTATCTGCTACGTTTTTGCATTCCTATTGTTGGCGGACATCTATGTCGTCTTCATTCCAAACCCAATCTCAGACTGGCTGATTGGTTCTCTTGGCGCCCCACAAGCAGCTTTGGCCGCGTTCACTCTTCTTTTTGTGTTCATGGGCGTCAGCATTGCTTCTTGGAGGCTGGCGACTCGGAGGAGCCGGACGCAATATCCATTGGTTCCCCCGTCGACTGGTTTTGAACTCTTGGAAGTCCCTGCAAACGATACGAAGTTCGCGTGCCCGGAGTGCAAAGGAGTCGGGAAATGGACCAAGACACGATACCAGGAGGCGCGGTGGGAGGCAGGAAGGGAAAAGGACGAAGGAGAGATGGTATTCGTCCCGGAACAGAACATTGCAACCGAAGAAACGGTCTGCAAGACGTGCTCAGGCAGAGGATACCTTCACCATATGAAGAAACGTTTCGAAAGAGCTAACAAAAGCCTGCAAAACCTCAATTCCAACCTCGACGTTGTCAACTTGAGGGTCGAAGCTCTTAACTCGATCATCAGGAGAACGAATTGGGAGATAGTCCAACACAGGTAAACAAGAAAGAGGCGCAGTCATCGAAATCTATGTCGTACGGACCCTCGACAGCGGTCATGGGTTAATGGGGGAGGTCAAAAGCGTCGGTCTCGGCCATCTCCATCAAAACTCTCTGGTTCGCAGGTTAACACGCTTATAGAAGGCAACGGGATGTGGCGACCTCACGCCCAAGATTGTCTTGATTGCGGCTGGACTGGGGACACTGGACAAGACCTTTCACGTTGCACAGATTGATTGGAGCACAGCATCAGAGGGTTACATCAAGACCCAAGCCAACGGCAAGGAATTGACCATTCCTCTTTCTTCCATTCTTTACATAGAGTCTGACTGAAACCGCTCTAACGGGTAGGCGTATGACTGAGCGAGCCATCCAACTCTGCGATTTAGACCCGGCCCACGAATTCAACTAATAAGCGGGCACACAATTTCCAACTCTGGCAATTGTGTTCCACAATAAGAGCCCTTCGTCAGCGCTCCTCGCGTCATGGGCATAGAACCGCGGAGGCTCGCGGGAGCGCTCATGTTTGTAGGAGCAACTCAGTTCCTGGTCGGGATGCTCCTCGCGGAGTCTCTATACCCGGGGTACAGTATTTCTGGAAACTATATCAGTGATCTCGGCGCCTACTGCAACGGGGTCTTCCCCAACGCCGGTGTCTGCGTGATATATCAGCCGACCTCGAACATCTTCAACACTTCCGTATTCCTATTGGGTGTCTTGTTGGTCGTTGCAGCTTATCTCTTCTGGCGCCCGCCGGGGATGAGGGTCTTTTCCATCCTGATCTTCCTCACCGGAATCGGAGCCATGGGCGTTGGGGTCTTTCCAGAGACCAATCCAGTTGCTCATGAAATCACCTCTGACGTCGCCTTCATCTTCGCCGGGCTCGCAGCAATCTGGGGCTATCGGCTCACAAGGGCACCCATGTCCTTTTTCTCAGTGATTCTCGGCGTAATCAACCTCGTAGCCATCGTCCTGTTCACGTCGAACATCCTGCTCGGACTGGGAGTTGGCGGGATGGAGAGAATGATCGTGTACCCTGTGGTCGTGTGGGCCATAGGAATCGGCGGTTACTTCCTGAACTCAGAGATGGGGACAATTCCCCCAAAACCTGCGACACAGTAAAGGATCTATCCCCGGCAACTTACCGCATAGTATTTCTCAAGCCTCTTTTCACATAAGACCTGATGCCGGAGTCACCGATTCCTTCGCACAGGGAGGCCCTCGGCCTTCCAGACAACCACGTCGTGAAGCTTGCCCTCTCGTTCGCAAAGATCGGAAGAGCCGACCTCAGGGCTTCCAAGTTGCTCTTTGGCAAGAAGCTCTATCCGCAGTCGGTGTTCTATCTTCAACAGTCAGTAGAGAAGTCGGTGAAGGCAACTGGCCTGCTGCTAAGCCTTGTGAACCCCGGCAGTGAAGATCTGACACGAGAGGCAGGGCACGCGACCGTCTTCGGCATACTAATTCGTCGCGGCGAACGTCTTGCCCAGCTCAGAAGGAACCTAGGGGTTCTGGCCGCATCAGAGAATCTGAAGGAAGGGAAAGAGATCTTCCTGAAACTCGGCATACCATTGACGATTCCTGACCCGAAGGAGATGGAGGCGAGACTAATGAGCGAACAGGCCGCGAATGCCCAGGTCGAAAAGCTGCGGAACCTGAAGCCCCGCGACCTTTGGAGAATTACCTTGGAGCTCGATCCTGAAACACCTCTCAATGCGGCGATGTTGAAATTGCTCGATGATGCCGAATCACAGTGGGCGTCTCTTGACAGGTTCCAACGCTTGTTCGAAAGGAAACTCACCCCGCTAATGAGTGATCCTCAAACAGTCAGATACATCATTAATGTTCATGGAAAGGCCCTCCCTGAAATCGCACCCCTAGCGTTCATCACAATGTGGCACGAAAAGGAAACAAGATATCCCCCGGTTGACGGCTCGGACTACTGGTCCCCAGAGAAATACACCACGAATTCAGGTTTGGTTAGGCTCTTTCCCAGGCTTCACATGCACGCGAGGAGATTGAGCGGCGGAGCTTACGCGGGCGCTCGAGCAGCGTTAGACATCTAGAGCACCATCCTCGCATACGCCAAACAAGTCCCCATCTCTGGCCTTCGCCAGCGTCACTAGGAACTGCAGTTTCGTGGCCTCGCGCAGGTGGATGTTCACTTATGAGCGAGTGGATGTCTCGGCTCGTAAAGACCGAGTTCACCGCCACTGGGCAACGTGATCATCGCAACTCTTCCCCACCTCTCGTCGCCGACAACCTTGCACTTCACTTTCCTTCTGCGTAGGAGATTCATTGTCGCACCCAGGTCCTCGCACATGAGAAAGAGACTGTGCTGGGCGTCTTCTTCGGCGGACTTCGCAGGATGTACTGCTACTTCAGAGGGCGGGAGGGCGAAGATAAGCCATCCGCCTCCCGCATCCACATGATGGAATTTGAGAACATCTCGGAAGAACCTACGATCGGCTTCGGCATCAGTGCTGTAAAGGACGACGTGCGCTCCAGAAATAGACATTTAACTTGTAGACGAATTGAATTCTCCCGCTATTTACTGCTTCCTCGGTGCCTCATTGGCGCGGAACGCTCGGATACGAGCCTGAAGTTCAGCCCCGGTTTCTCGTCTCGGTGCCTAGGCTTTCAGTTTCTTGCCAAGTACCTGGGCCGGGCGTGAGCCCAGGCTTGGCTGTTGCAACAGGGGCTGTCGATGCGGACTTTCCGGTCCCAACCCTATCCATTCGCCAAAATCGCTTAAAGCTGACCGCCCGGGGAAGGTCCTCGCGTCCAGGACGGTATTGGCACCCCCCATGAGCGCTCGCTCCACACCCCCCGGGCGCTTTCACTCTTATTGCGACCCGGTTAAAACGGTGAACCCTAAAAGTGAAGGTCTGCCCATCATCCTGCTCGCCCAGCTCCTGCCGATAACCCAGGCCTTCTCACGTGCTCCGCCTTCGTAATCTTTCGAACTCGTGAGAAACGCTAGGCCGTTCTCACGAGTAGACGTATATTCAGCCTGGGGACATTTCGCCAGCATGGATGCTAGCGAACACAGACCACGGACCAACAAGACAATCTTGATTGTCGGAGTCTTAGTAGTCGCAAGCCTCATTGCGGTATCAGTCTTCCTCTTCTCTTCCAGTCCCTCGAACCTCCCTTGCGATGCCCTCTACTGCGACTCACTGGTTGTCCGATTCAACATGACAGCAACCAGAGCATCCAACGGGTCGCTCCTTTTTGATGGTGTGATTACCAACGATGGAAGAGACCCTGCCACTGGGATGAGAATCTTGGTCAACGGGACAGGTTTCGGAGGCAACTGGACAACCACTTTCACCCCCGGATTTCCCTCCCCAGCTGCGCCCCTGGCATCAGGGGGCACGGTTGCATTCCATGCCCGTCTGGGGGCTGGAGCTCCTCCTGCCTGGCCCGTGGCGTGTCAGTCCTTCAGGTGTCTAGCCGGGGAGAAACTGCTCGTCGAAATAGATCTCTTCGGCAGCAATACCAATCTTGCAGATTCCGAGACCTACATAACGATAGGAAGCGAATGACGCGCAGCTCCCCACCGGCCTATTGCCGGTGAAACCATTTGGTCCGCCCTCCATCCCTGAATAGAGTCAGAGTCCATATTGGTTAAAGCCAAACTTGCATGTCGAGGGAACAAATGAGACACGCGCCATTCTTGAAGCTCATCTCCCGTGAGCTTGGCGACGACGGAAGGATGGTTGACATCGGCTCCCTGAGCATCTGCCGTTGTGGCCGAAGGTTCCCCACGGACGAGCAGCTTGAAGCCCACACAGTACGGCCCATAACTCTCTTGCTCTCAGCGAGCGAGCAGACGGCAACCAACACGGCAATAACTCTGGAGCCAGCCAGGGTCAGCACGGCGCAGGTCGAACCCTAGCCATGGGGACGCCAGAGCCTGAGCCTTTCAGACGTGAGCCCAGGCAGCAGGAACCTGCCGACGGGGGTTCCGTCCCTGGCAAGGAGCATATTCACAGCAGGGTGAGTATCCGGAGCACCGAAGGTCTGGGGCTCTCCACACACTATCACCTGACACGACTGAAGAATGATGCCCTGGGGCTAATAGAGGAGAACGGCAGGATCAGGGTCAGCCTCCCCCGGCTCCTTGACTCCTTCGAGGAGAACATGGTCGAGATGGTACTCTTCTATTGCAGCGTCGTCCAACTTCACGAGCTAACCCACTGGGCTGAAGGCCGCAAGTACGCTGATGACGACACAGGCCATAACGAGATCTGGAACGCCCTGCTCGGCGGGCTATGAATGCCAGACCAATGGCCTCGATGGGTTGAGTGACCTTGGCGTTCGCCCCTTCATGCGCCAGTTGTGGCTGTGTCGAAACATCATGCGCCTGTTGCACCAATCCCACACTCTGCTCTAACTGTGCATCCNTGCTGCTGCGCTGCCTCCCACACGACATGGAGACAGGGCAGAATCAGGAATGGGTTGCGCCTGGAATACTTCACTCTGGGTTGGATGAGCATCGAGGCTCTGGGCTCCCTAGGGGTTGGACTNTGCCTCCCACACGACATGGAGGCAGGGCAGAATCAGGAATGGGTTGCGCCTGGAATACTTCACTCTGGGTTGGATGAGCATCGAGGCTCTGGGCTCCCTAGGGGTTGGGCTCCTGGCTGGCAGCTTCGCCCTGTTGGCCTTCGGAGGTGACAGCCTGGTCGAGTTGCTTTCGGCGCTCGTAGTCACCCGTCACCTGAAGGAGGATGCGGGTGGTTCTCAGACACCGGGTCTGAAAACGGCTTGGTTGGGCAGCGTCCTGCTGCTTTCACTTCTGCCCATCGTTGGCTTCGGAGCAGGCTACTCCTTTCTTAGCGGGCTGAGACCAGAGAGCTCTCCTCTGGGGATAGCGATAGCGGTGGTTGCGGTCGTTGTGATGCCCTATCTCTGGGTCGAGAAGAGGAGGATAGGAGGGGAGACCCGCTGTCTTCCGTTGCAGATTGATGCTCTAGAGTCCGCGACATGCTTCCTTATGTCTCTGGCACTGCTTGGAGGCCTCACCGCCGAGTTCTTCCTGGGCGTATGGTGGGCTGACTACGTCGCCACCGGCTTAATACTCACGGTTGTAGCAAGGGAAGGGTTCGAATCCCTCTACCAGGCAAAGTTAGAGCGGCACCATGACGGTCGTCCTCTGGGGCAGTCCAGCATGTCCCCTGAGCGGTTTCCCCTCGGTTGAACGAGAGAACGATGTCGCTACTTCCCTGTTATCCTGAACAGGGTAGTCCCACACGAGGCGCACTTGCCCTTTATGGCGTGGCGCCCGTTCTTGAAGGTGACCGTCTTCGGAAAGGCAATCTCCCNAAAGGCGATCTCCCTGGACATCTTCTCCTTCACACAGTAAGCCCGTGTCACAGCCTGACGGAGCCTTTCGTAAGATATCTGCGGGAAGGTCGTGCTCATTGGGCCATAATGATAACCAGATTTGACAAACGAACCTAGTCTCAGAGGTGGTGCCGAGGCAGGCACGAACGGAGGTCGAGTCTCAATGTACGTGCAAGCGTGNCCTAGTCTCAGAGGTGGTGCCGAGGCAGGCACGAACGGAGGTCGAGTCTCAGTGTACGTGCAAGCGTGCTCGCCGGCGGAGACGCAACGACCCCAGACGCACGCCGCCGACGTGATCGGGCAAACGAAATGCCGTGGACTTCCTCAACGCGCAGTTTCTTTAGCCACACTCCTTCAGACTCGAAGTCCTCGCCTATGTCTGCGCCCCACCCACTTCGATAATGACCTTTCCCCGGGCGTGCATCGTCTCCAGGTACCTGACGGCTTCGGCAGCCTTCTCCAGTGGATAGGATCTATCTATCAGAGGTTTGACTTTCCCCGCCTCTATCATCTCCCTCAAGACGTCCAAATCTCCCTTCGTTACCTTGGCCAAGCTCATAATGCCCATCTTGCTGTTGCCCCCCTTCGACCTTAGAGGTCCAAGGACGGCATGTTCGACTAGCCGAGACATCCCTCCGAAACCGGCTACGGCGCAGATTCCTCCCGGGCTCAATGCCCGCTTGTAGTCGGAAACCGAGCGGTTGCCGACCGCATCGAAGATTAGGTCATAACGCTTGCCGGTCCTGGTAAAATCCTCCCTGGTGTAATCGATGATACTGTCGGCGCCGATGGAGCGGACGATCTCGACGTTCCGGGTGCTGGTCACCGCTGTCACTTCGGTCCCGAACCACTTCGCAATCTGTACGGCAAATGATCCCACCCCGCCCGAGGCGCCATTGATCAATACCTTTTGCCCACTCTTGATGTGCCCCGCGTCCCTCAGCCCCTGAAGAGCCGTGGTCGCAGCTACTGGAACCGTCGCCGCTTCCTCAAAGGAGAGGTTGGAGGGCTTAGGACCCACCCTGTCGGCGCGGGCCAAGGCGTAGTCAGCAAAACTTCCTTTGCACATTCCGTACACTTGGTTGCCGGGCCGCAGGCCGGTCACCCCGCTCCCGACCGACTCCACAATGCCGGAGAAGTCGGCGCCAACCCTGGGGTCTTTCGGCTTCGTCAGGCCGAACGAGAATCGGGCGAAAAACGGCGATCCTCTGATACCGTGCCAGTCTAGCGGGTTCACCGAGGCCGCTATTACTTTCACGAGCACCTGGCCTTGGTTTGGAGCTTGCTTCTCTATGTCTTTGAGCTCCAGGACATCTGGAGAGCCATATCCATTCTGGATGATTGCCCTCACAGCCGATAGCTGCCGTTGCCCGTTAATACGTGCATAGAGCTAGGGCTGAAGGCCTGGAATAGAAGTTGAGATAAAGCGCTATCCGTCCTGAAGGAACTCGATTAGCCATTCCAGAGCAGCGGCTGAACAAGATATGAGGAACAAGACAATTTCGGCGGCCCCGCAAGAGAAACACTCCGATTGTCTGGACAGCCTCCATTGTGGAGCCTTCTTGGACCAAATCCTTAGAGATTACGGAACAATCTCGGAAATCCAGTAAATACCAGGCAGGGGCCCGACAATCGACGGAAAATGAAAACAAGGACAGCACTATTGACAGCCGCAGCAGCAATCGCCATTGCAGCAGCTATTCTCGCATCTCCCCTGGTCCTAGCAGCAGCGACGACCACTTCTACCTCCACAACGTCTACAAACTCAACAGGGGCATCTAGCTCGACGAGCGGTCAATCGCATCTCCCTTGCCCGCAAGGAAGAGGTTTTGGATGGGGACCGGGGACCTCAACCTGGCCCGGACTTCCTGGTCGTGAGTTCGGCCTTCAGAGAACAGTCAACCTAACGGTCGGACAGACAATCACAGTGACAAGTTCCCAGGGCTCATATCATGTCGTTGGAACCACCAGCGACAACGGAACGGCATCAGGAGGTGTCACTTTCACAGTGACCTCAAAGCTATCGGAAGGATACACCCTGTCCATCACCGGCGGCGACATCGTAGTAGGGGGGACGACATACACCATCTCATCAGGCTCAGCGCAGACAGGGCCTCTAGCTAACACAATAGCGGGGCAGGGCACAACTACACCAACAGGCCAGTTCCTGCTGCAGGGCTTCGCAATGGGAAGCTTCGCAGGAACCACCGGACTTCTACACCTAGACTTCAACGCAGGGTCAACCGAGTATGCGGTAGTTCTGACCGGCATAATCCAGAGCTGAAACTGCATGACTCGGCCCCTGTCTTTTTCGCTAATCTATCTGACAATGACGAAGTGAAGAACTTGACACGCGAAACATCGTTCAGATTCTTCTTGCAGAACCTGATTACTTCGCCCCTTGCAGCCTCAAGCTGGGTAGTCGCTCTGTCCGCCGCGGTTCTCGTATTCGATTGGCTTCGAAGACCTATGGTGTAACTCTCGTTGGCATCAAGAACGATTCGGGCGATGGCCAGGTGTGATTATTGCGGCAAATCACTCCAGGTTCAGAGTAAAGACGGAGAGAATCTTGACGGGAATAGAGTGGTCTTGGAGGTTGATGGCTCCCGAAGGAGGGCGTGCAGGCCTTGCGCCGACAGCCTCTCGATGAACCCGAAGGGAGTTGGAATTCAGAAGATTGGAAGGGATTAGCCAAGTGCAACGGGCAAAGGCTGTCCAAGTCCTCGATCGGGACCTGAAGGAAGCGATCTCAGACGTGAAGAGAGATGGATACCGGAAGGCTCTAGGGGAAGCGCACGATCTAGTCGCCCTGAGCCTCGTCGAGCATGAAATAAGATCGGATTTCCAGCTGACTAGAGACGACAGACTTCAGCTCCTAGGCGAGGTCGAACATGCCTCTGCTTCCTGTGGTCTGGCGGAAGCAGTCCATTAGGAAGACCCGCGTGCAAGTGTTTGTTTCACAGCCAGTCGAACGCTGTCTGGATGCTAACCACGGCGAAATTCGATGCTCGTGGTGTGCAGGATCCACTCGGCCAGTAGCATTCAGAATGGTATTCCAAAGAAAACTGGAGGGGGTTCTAGCTCCCTTCTTGAACTTCGAAGGTTTCGGATGGCAGAAGGCCGTGGGCTTCCTTGTGAGCCTTTGAGATGGCTTCCCTGTTAGGCGCGTCGGAAAGGCAGAATATGGTCCCTTCTTTCTCGTCTAGCCAGTATTTCCGGAAGTTGACGCCATACTTCCCCTGCACCTTGAGGTCCTTCGCATGAGCCTCGGCAACGTCCTTCAATTTGACCCCCTTCATGCCTTTGTGTACGTCGATGTACCGTGGCACGTGCGCCGTTCCTTTGCCGTCGTATTTCAAGTTGCCCTGTTTCCCTGCCAAACTAGCAAACTGACTCGGGCGCTTGCAAGACACCGATCATGCTCGGCCAGAAACCCGAAATCCATGAGGGAGATGGGTAGGGAGCCATCACAGCAAAGTGAGTTACTCTTGGTTAATATTGGACGTTGATTCTCCAAACCTCAGATGAGAGGCATAGAAGTGATTCACATTGTTAGCGCGAAGAAAGGAGAGTTCACGCAGGGAATAATCAGAGACAAGGTATTCGAGAAGAGGAACATCGTGATTGGTCGGTCAAGAGTGGCGGGCGGTGTCAAATCGGCATGGCACCATCATGGAATGCGCGAGGTCTACGGTTTCATGGTGTCTGGGACGCTCAGGTTCGACTTCGGAAAAAGCGGGAGGGGCTCAGTATCGGCCTCAGCGGGCGATTTCTTCCACATTCCTGTGGGCTTGATTCACAGGGATGTGAATCCTGATGAACGAGTGGAGGCGGTGGTAGTAAACATCATGTCTGGAAGAGGTCCATCCGTAATCAACGTCGAGGGGCCTTTGGAATAAGCGCCGTGCGTGCGGCTACAATTCGCCTTGTCCGAAGAGCCTATTCAGGCCGGTAATGCCCATCCGGGCCTTCCCTCAGTTAGTGGCAAACGCCAACCTCAACGCATCCATTTCGGGACGAACCTGAGTAGGTAGGCGACCGTCCATCACGCCTTCGACAAGATGCTCTCCATCATGGCCGCGTTCTGGGTCGCGAACCCCCTGAAGTGGTTGTTGAAGACCACATAGGTGCTCGTCGCCCTGCTTTCGATGCTCCTGATGTGCGGGACCCATTCCTTCAGCTCATCTTCATTGTACAGGTAGGCGTACCTCTGCTTCGCCTCCTCCGGCTCCCACCAGGTCCTGGCGTCGACCCTCCCGTGGAACCTGACATAGGCCACTTCCGATGTCACCACGCCGCTCGGGAGCGGGAGGCCATAGATCCTGGGAAGGTCGACGTTGACGTATCCGACCCCATGGTCCTGCAGGAACTCGTAGACATCCTCCTTCTGCCAGCTCACGTGCCTGAACTCAACCACCAGCGGGAGCTCCATCCCTTCTTTGATCTTCACGATGTGCTCCAGCCCCTCTCGGGAGCTCTTGAAGGAGTACGGGAACTGGGCGACCAGGCAGCCGAGCATCCCCCTTTCCACCATGGGCTGGATGCTTTTCGCGAAGGGGGCGAGGTCCTCGGTGAACTTCTCCCTTTCATGGGTGAATGAACTGGGGGCCTTCACCGTGAACATGAAACCTTCCGGGACCTTCTTCGAGATTGCTTCGAACATCGAGGGGCCCGGGATTCTGTAGTAGGTCGTGTCAATTTCGACGCAAGAAAACCGCTCAGAATAGAAGCGGAGGAAGTCGCTCTCCTTCATGTCGGCCGGGTAGAAGACCCCCTTCCAGTCTTGGTAGCTGTAGCCCGCTGTGCCTATCCGCACAGGGACGAAGTAGTTCAAGTGATATTTGGCTTTGAGCTGAAGGGGCGGCTGACCGTGAAATCCTTCCTGAAGTGCTCGTCTGAGGGGTGGTTGTCGACGGAGTTATTGGAATGGCCCTTCAATGGAAGGCCGAAGGCTGTGGGGAATCACTATTCGTTCCGGTGGTATCAATATTCTATATCGGTAAGAGCTAAAACCTGCTCCTGTCAAATACCACCAACACCCAACAGTGGAGTAATCAGAACATCTCGCCTCCCTAGCACTCCAGGGAGGAGAACGCCGTAAAATCGGCGCGTTGGGCGTTACGATCTCTCGTCAGAAGACTACGCTCTCTACCCGAAGTAGTTCCTTTCGAGCTCTTCCAGAATCTCCTTGACCGAGAACTCCCTGAGGTTCAGGGCCTCGGAGATGCGCCGCACTTCTCTGTCGTGCTCGTTCAGGATGTGAAACAGCACCCTGCGCATGTCCCGACCGGCGAGGTTCCCGGCCATCCCGGATGCTTCCTTCATCGCCTGGTTCCTCACGTCCAGCAGGTCGGCACGCTCGCTCTCGAGCCCCTCCATCCTTAGGTCCACTTCGCTGAGCACCTCTGAGAGCGAAGTGAGCCGCTTGCGCTCGTCCTTGACCTCCATCGCCCTGTCCAGCATCTTCCTCACCTGAATAGCCTCCTCAGAGTGCTTGCCCTCGGGCCTTGGTCTGAGGGACATGCCTCTTTCGAGGAATACGTTCGGCCCTACGTCCATGGTTATGGTAACTCCCTTCGCGAGGGAGTACCTCTTCCGTGGCGGGCCCGCAGGGCTCGCTTCCGTCGCCGAGCTCACCAGTCCCGCGTGTTCCATCACGGCCAGGTGTTTGGCCACAAGGGGTTGCCCTAGGCCAAGTTCCTTGGAGAGTTGCAGAGCGTATGCTGGCTCCTGGCTGAGCCTCTTGATGATTTTCCGCCTTACGGGGTTCTCCACCACCTGGAGGATTGTGTCGAGCTCTTCCTGTTCCATTGAGATCACCTTAATCAAAAAAGTAGGGAGGACCCTACTTGAGGTCCACCCTCCTAGACTTGTCCGAGAGCTTGGGCGTCCTCTTGGGGAGCTTCAGCTCTAGGACTCCGTTCCTCATTGTCCCGTTGACCTTCTCCGACACGATCGCCTCCGGGAGTTTCAGGTATCTGTGGAAGTAGGAGCGGCTGCGCTGTGTCGTTATTCCTTCCTTGCTCTTTGTCTCCTTGTTGACGCTCTTCTCTGCCTTCAGCTCGAGGGTGTTGGAGTCGATTTTTACTTCGACATCCTTCCTCTCGAAGCCCGGCAGCTCCGCCGTCAGCATGTAATGGTCTCCACGGTCTTGGAAGTCGACGATTGGCTCCTTTCCTCCCATCTCGGTCCAGAAGGACCGCATTGAGTTGGGGAAGAAGGGTTCCATGAACTGGTTGAATGGGCGCACGAACTCCTCGAAGACGCTCGGGAAGCCGAAGCTGGGCAGTGCCAGCGCGGTCGAGTCGTCTTCAGGTCTGCGAGACTCGTCCTTGCTCTTTTTGTCTGTCATTCTATTCACCTTTGGTATATTACCGCGGGTAGTATTCATATATAAAACTAGCGCCGCGGAAAGCGCGCCACTGCCGTGCATTGGGCTCTTCGCCGTTCGACATCATACGCAAGGTGTGAGGTCACCGGGAGCGAATGTGGTCCGAAGCCAGCATTAGCCTCATATCGAACTTCCTTTGAAGAGCGTGTCGGGGTGGCAGGAGCCGAACCTGGCGTGCGAATGGTGCGGGCAACCTGCTGTGAGGCTGAACCCGACTCTTCTGACAATTATGCAGTCGCCCCATCCGTCTAACCAGTAGCACTTTTACTGGCTGTTTACGAATCACCACGGAATGGCCGAATTCAGAACGAGGAGTTTTGAGCCTTCTGACTACCCTTTCCTGGTACAGATCCACGATTCGCTCTTCCCGAACCACCCATATTTCCGTAGAAGGGAGGAGTACGAGGACTCTTGCTACCGCAGCACCCGCTACCAGATGAAGCGGTTCATAGCTGAGACGAAATCCCACCAAGTTGTCGGGTTCGGCGAATACAAGCACCTTTTCTTTCAATTCCGCCCGCGGAAGTTCGCGCTCGACATCGAGGTTCTGCCACAGTGGCAAGGGAAGGGCGTCGGCGGAATGCTTTACGACAAGCTCGTGGAGGAACTTACTAAGGACGCGGCGGAGACCGCATGGCCTCTTGTCCTGTCGACACATGAATCCGCGAACAGATTCCTCCGAAAGCGTGGATTTGTTGAGAAGAGAAGGACGCTCGAGTCACGGCTTGATCTGAAGAGCTTCGAAAGCGCTGAACTTGCCCGAGCGGCCGAGGAAATTGAAGCTGGAGGAATCGTCATATCTAGCCTGTCCCTGGAGTTCCGAAGAGATTCCGAGGCCGGAAGGAAGCTGAAAGACCTCGAGGACAGCGGGGCGGGAGATGTCCCCGGAGTGGTCGTGGACCTTCCGATGAGCTTTCACGACTACGAAATAGTCATCCTGAGGAGCCCCATAATGGTCTGGGACGGATCGTTCGTCGCCAAGGAAGGCGAAGCCTTCGTCGGGGAGAGCAGCCTCCTCGAATCAGGGATAGAGGGCGTGATTGACCAGGGGTTCACGGTGGTGAGGCCCGGCCACAGGGGGAGAAACGTAGCCCAGGCGGTGAAGCTGAAGACGGCGCTGTACGCACGGACCAAGGGGGCGAGATTCATCAGGACCCACAACGATTCGGAGAACCACGCGATGCTTGCGGTGAACAGGAAAATGGGCTTCGTGAAAACGGCCGAATGGATAACTTTCGAGAAGCAACTCTGACCCTCCGAAATCGTTCAAGAAAGAAGAGGTGCGGAAAGGCAGGATGGACTAGCAGTCTGGGTCTGCAGATAGTGCAGAAGGGGCTGCTAGCCAACGCTTGTATTGCGTTCTCGTCTCTGTTTCATGATGTTCTCCTATCTAGAAATAACTATCTCCCGTTGTGACGGGATAGCAATGAAAGGTAAGAAAAGCGGAATTACAACAACAGTCGTTGCACTCCTCATCATCGTCGTAGTACTCGCGTCCTCCACCTTCCTCCTGGCCTTCAATGCGTTCCAGACGAAACCCAATGGCTCCTCCGCGGGGACACCCCCGACGCGTGGGAATCTGGTTCTGCCCGCCTTCAGTGTTGCCACCGTGGCCTCCCAGAGTGCCTCCGCCTCCGGTTCGAACTCCATTACCGTGAGTGGCACCGGGCAGGTGAGTTATACCCCGGACGAGGCGCTGATACAGGTCTCCGTCCAGACAACAAACACGACCGCCGTTGCGGCAACCACGACTAACGCCCGGGACATGACAAACGTCCTCAGGGCGCTCAATGGGATCGGCGTTTCCAACAGCAGCCTGGTGACCCAAGGATACAGTCTCAACGCGAACTACGCGAACTGCTACTCCAGCTGCGTCCCCCAGATAACGGGATACTCGGTCTCCAACTCGCTCCAGGTGAACATCACTTCAAGCAACCCGACTGAACTGGGACTTCGGGCAGGTCAGGTCATCGACACCTCCGTGAAAGCGGGGGCTAATGGGATAAGTCTCTCCTTCGGAGCCTCTAGCTCAATACTGAACGAGCTCACGAACGAAGCCCTGCAGAACGCGGTCGCCTCAGCAGACAGCCAAGCAAAGGCCATCGCGAGTTCACTCGGGGTGTCACTCTCGGGCGTGATAAGCGCCTCTGAAAGTGGTTCCTCCTACCCAGGAATCTACGGCACCTTTACTGAAGCAGCTGCTGCAGTCAATTCCGTTGCCACGCCCATCAACGTAGGCACTCAGACAATCTCCGCGACCGTGCAAGTGGTCTACTCCATCAGCTGATGGAGTAGACGTCCCTTTTTCTTGTTCTAGACTCGCTAGGAACAAATCGGCTTCTTTTTTTGCGAGTAGGGGCGCTTCACAGCAGCCAAAGCGAGCCTTCGGGACAACTCCGACGGCCGCGCCATTTTCAAGAGTCGCAAATACCATCACCAGGGCCGCAATTATGCAAGTGTCAAACTCGCAGTCGGGCTATGAATATCATGCACGGTCAAGTGGTAAAGTTCTGAATAAGTAGCGAGACCTTCTGCCATGTGGATATGGCTAAGATTGAGAAAGCGAAGTTTCCCGATGCAGTTCGGGTGGCGCCGAGAACCACAAAGGTCCTCTTCGAGAACGACAAGATTCGCGTGCTGGAGGAGAGGTTCAGGAAGGGGCAGAAGGTGGCTATGCACTCTCATCCTCCCTACTTCGCGTATGCTGTGACTAGAATGAAGTACAAGTTGACCGGCCCCGATGGCAAGTCGGCACTGGTGAAACTAAAGAGGGGTGATTGGGGCTCCTCAGATGAAATTGCTACCCATGCAGTCGAGAACTATCTGCCGGGCATCATACTGGTAGTGGAAACGAAGTAGGCGGGCAGGCGCCAAAAAGAAAGGGAGGGGCTTCCCTCGAAGGAGGAGAACGCTCGGCGAACAAGCGGAAAGGCGTACTAGTTGGCGGATTTCAGCCATGTCGGGCGCGCGCGCTGTCCCGGCGGAGGCGCAATGAACCCTATACACGGCGGGAAGGTTAGCCTCCTCACCATCCATCGTAGTGAACTACTTCCTCCCGCCGTCGTCTTCCTCTTTTGAGCGACGGCGACCTGACATCCTCAGCGCCGTGCCCTATTGAGATGACACCCACGGGATGAAAGTGAGGCGGGATGCCGAGCAGCTCCTTCATCCCCTTTACGTCAAACACACCAGAGAACGCTGCTGCGAGGCCCACGTCCACGGCGCCGAGGAGGATGATCATGCAACCAGCGCCGATATCGAAGAACCAGTAGGGCGTCGGCCACTCTATCTCCTTGCCCTGTTCGTCGAGCTTGTCTGGTTCGTTGTACCTGTCGTGGTAAAGCTTCTCGCTGATGCAGGCGACAACAGCGACGGGGGCCTCGGAAATCCATTTGTGGAATCCGCCGGAACTATACTCCTCCTCCCCCTGCAGTTTCGCCACTCTCTTTTTCGTTTCAGCATCGGTAATCACTATGTAGGCGCT
>OCOJ01033304.1_pt8 | contig 30423 bp, 33 predicted proteins | sample 1539251 | NCBI WGS metagenome assembly OCOJ01 (sample SAMN01911457, study PRJEB22624) | soil metagenome | biome: Soil | place: Malaysia | collected 2012-04-30 | depth RA_metagenome m
CCGCCGAACTGGGCCCCGAGCCCTCCGAAGAACTGCTGGAAGAACGGGGACGCGCCGAGGAGGTCCTCGAGGTCCCCCATGTGGGTGAAGTTCTGCCAGTCGAACCCGCCCGGACCGAAATCCGTCTCGACGCCGGCAAAGCCCTGCTGGTCGTACCGGCGGCGCTTCTCGGTGTCCGCGAGCACCTCGTACGCTTCGGAGAACTCCTTGAACTTCTCCTCGGCCGCCTTCGGGTTCTCCTTGGCGACGTCCGGGTGGTACTGGCGAGCGAGCCGGCGGTAGGCGGACCGGATCTCGTCCTCGGTCGCCGTCCTCGGAACGCCGAGAACCTCGTAGTAGTCGCGCTTCGCCATGGTCGGCCTCCCGGAGTAAAGCGTTACTGCGCTTTCCTAGGCCGCGCGCTATTAGACCTTTGACCCCGGGGTTCGCGTCGGGGACCCCACCGGACGGTCACCGGCGATCCGACCCTCGCTCGCAGCCGGTCGACGGCACGTCCTTGGCCGACCGCGGCCTCGACGAGGCCGAAGCTCGAGCCGAGGGCGCCGAGAGCGCCCGTCCGAAGCGACTCGTAGCTGGTGGTCCACGGAACTCTCCGGGGCCGGCGGCCCGCGCACTGGAGCCGGACGGTCCCCGCCGTGCGCGGGACCCACTCCGTGGGGATGCTCGTGATCAGATTGCCGAACCGATCCACGTGCAACACTTCTCCGCGCGCTCCGTCCCGAAGCCGTGCGCCCCGGGGAACGCGGTACATCACGAGCGACGCAGTAGGACCGAGCGAGGAGGGACGGGCTCCGTTCGCGAGAAGCGCGGCGGCCGGGGCGAACAGGTCCCGGCCGTCGAAGGTCGTACCGACCCTCGCCCCAAGCTTCAGCCGCGCGCGATCGATCCGATAGGCGCGCCCCAGGCCGAACTCCTCCGCGAGAGGGATGAGCACGCCGTTGTCCGGTCCCACGAGGAGTGGTCCGTCCCTCGTCGTGATGACCACGGGAGCCCGACCTCCGCCGACTCCCGGGTCGACCACCACGACGTGGACTGTCCGGGAGGGGAAACCGCGAGCCATCGCACGGAGCACGAACGCGGCTTCCGCGACGCCATGGGCCGGAAGCTCGTGCGTCAGGTCCACGATCCGCGAGGGTTCGACGTCCCCCGAGACGAGCGCGGCTTTCATCTGGGCGGCGTACGCCGCCCCGAGGTCGCTCGTGAGGGTCACGAGGCGCGCGCGGCGATCCCGCGTCGGCCCCGCCACGGCTCCCCGGGAGGTCGGGGGCGCCGCCTACGACTTCATGATCGCGATCAGGAAGATCCCGATCGCGACCAGGGCGCCGATCACGGCGGCGACGATTACGAGCAGCGACTGGATGAGGAGGTCGGCGAGGGTCCCGTCCTTCGGCCCGAAATCTCCGACCGCGTAGAGGTAGCCAACGAGAAGGCCCACGACCAGGCCGACCACGAGGAGCGCGACTCCGATCGTCCGGCTCTTTCCGCTCCCGAAGTACGCGGTGAAGATCCCGGCGAGGATCAGGAAGAGGCCGAAGACCAGGAGCAGGACGACCAGGAAGATATTCCACTTCGTGTAGTCTACCGCCGTCGCCAACAGATCGAACATTGCCCACCTTTCAGAACTTGATTCCCGTCAGGGTCTTCGTGTCGATGACGCCCGGAACAGAGCGGATCTTGTCGACCACGAGCTGACCGAGGGCGTTGAAGTCCTCTGCCTCGACCTTCGCGATCAGGTCGTACTCCCCGAACAGGGGATGCAGTTCGACGATTCCCTTCACGCGCAGGAGTTCCGTGTAGACCTCGTGTTCCTTGGCGGGGGCCGTACTGATGAGGACGAATCCTATCGCCACGCCAGAACTCTCCTACGAACGGCGGCGAGATGGTCCCCAGCTAATAAGCGTGTCGAGGAACGAGAGGGCGCGTCCCTTCGAGGGGAAAACGACGGCGGCGACCACCTCCGCCACTCGAATGGGGGCGGCTTAAGTAGGGACCGTCTAGCGTTCGCCCAAGAATGGCACTCTCTCTCCGAACTTGGCCGGGCCGTCTCCTCGCCCGGTCCTGGCTTCTCGCGTTCGTCCCGATCAACGCGGCGGCTTCGGGGTTCGGGGTGGTCCTCCCGCTCCTGATCCTGATCACTCTCCACGGCACCTGGGCCGACGTGGCGCTCGCCGCGACGCTCTACAACAGCGCCGTCATCCTGATGAGCGTCGCGTGGGGGCACCTGTCGGACCGATACCCGGTCCGCCGGACATTCCTCGTCATCAACTTCGCCGGCTTCGGGGTTCTCTACGCGCTTCTCGCCTTCGTCCACACCCTGCCCGAGCTCTACGCGATCTACGCCGTGATCGGTGCGATCGCTCCGGCGGGGGCGAGCGCCTCCAACCTACTCATTCTCGAGAAGTTCACCGACGGGGAGCGGCCGAACGCGTTCGCCTCCTACCAGGAGATGTGCATGATCGGCTCGATCGTCGGCATCCTGGTGGGGTACTTCTGGACGCTCGCCTCGAACGCGCTCCTCAATCTTCTCTTCCTCCTCGCGGCCCTCGCCGTCGTGAGCGCGGTCGCGGTCTGGTTCGGCATCCGGGAGGGGCCCCGAACGTTTCCGAGCGCCCACGTCGCGAAGCAGCCGGAGAGCTTGCTCTCGCGGATCCGGGATCTCGCGGTCAATCGGATCTCGATCCCCTTCTTCCCGACGCGCCCCTCCCTCGGGCCCGGCGCGTGGAGCCGGTTTCGGTCGTGGGCCCGGGCGGAGCTTCGCCACGAGCTGCCGCTGATCATGATCGCGTCGTTCCTGTTCAACCTCTCGGGGAACCTCTACAACATCTCGTACACTCCGTTCCTCTATTCGGCCGGACTCGCGGCGTCGGCCATCTTCCTCGTCAACCTGTCCAACAACTTCGCGCAGACGCTGATCTTCCCGTTCACCGGGGGCCTGTCGACCCGCCTCGGCCCGGACCGGCTCGTCCAGCGAGCGACGTACCTCCGGGCTCTCGGCTACCTCGCGACGGCGGGGTTCACGTTCGTCGCGTTCACCGAGCCGGCGGCGTTCGAAGCGAACGTCGGGATCTACGCGGTCCTCGGTGCGGCGATCGCCGTCTACACGACCGCGAGCACGCTGATGCTGTACCGAGGGCTCGTGGGCCGGGACGCGGGGAGCCTGATCGGCATCAATACGGCTCTCGGGGGAGTCGCCGCGGTCGGAGGCGCGGCGCTCTCGGGAATCCTCGCGATCTTCGGAAGCTTCCGGCTCGTCTTCCTCGTCTCGGGAGGGCTCCTCCTCATCTCCCTCCCGCTCTGGACCGCCGCCTCGATCGCCTACACGCGTCGTCGTTTCGGTCCGGCCCCGCCCGGGAGTCGCACCGAGGAGACCGCTCCCGCAGCGAAGGTCGACGTCAGCGCTGCCGCAAACGCCCCGTGACGGTCGCGCCCCGGCGGCGGCGCCGAGGCGGGGGTACCGGTCCGCGGACGCGCTCGACTTTCATCAACGGATAGTGAAGGTCCCGGCGATGCCGGAGCGTCGCCTCGACCTCGGTCGTTTCGTCGGCGAGTTCGACCCGGACCTCCAGCATCTCGGGAACGAGGTATCGGTAGCCGTAGCGGCCACGGCCGACGGGTCCGCCGCGCTCGGGGCGGATCCGCACGCTCACACGGCGGACGAACGGTTGGAGCCCGACCGCTCCCTCGATGACGCGCGCGAGCGCGCTCGCCGTCCGTCGGGAGACCGGGATGCCGAGGTACTGGTGGAAGACCCCCCCGAGCTTGATGCCGGCCTCGAAGAGGAGCGTCTCGCGGGAGGAGAGGCGCGGCCCCGGTCCCGAGCGGCGCCGGCTCATGGGCTCGGCCGCTCCCGGACGAGCCCGCGACGGACGACGAACGGTCCCGCGAGATAGTAGAGCGCGACCCCGACGAGCAGGGCGACCGAGGCGGCGTAGGAGAGGTTGTAGAGGATCGAGCCGGTCGCCAGATGGAACTGGAGGGGGATGAGGGCAATCGCGGCCGTGACCCCCGTCGCCGCCATCGGAAGGCGAAGGGGACTTCCACGACGGACCTTGGGATACGGGACGGGGGCGACCATCGTCGCCGACAGGATCAGGACCGCAATGAACACGCCGACCGGCTGTACGGACTGGAAGGCGGGGGTGTCGTGGAAGAGGAGCGCGACGACGAGGGCGAGCGCGCTCTCGGGCGTCGGGACGCCGAGGAAGTAGCTCCGCTCGTACGCCCGTGCGGTGAAGTAGGTGAGCCGCGCCATCGCGGCTGCCAGGTAGAGGACGGCGAGCGCGACCGCGACCGGCTCCCACGGTTGCCACGTTGCCGTGTCGCTCGTATGGACCGCGATCAAGAACGCGGGCGCGACCCCGAACGAAACCGCATCCGCGAGCGAGTCGGCGACGCGGCCGAACCGAGTCGCGGGGGAGCGGCTCCGCCGCGAGAGAACGCCGTCCCAGCCGTCGAACCCGATCGCGCAGGCGATGAGGAGCATCGCCCAGAGCTTGTTGCCGGCGAGCACGTAGAGGACGGCGCCGACCCCGAGGATGGCGTTCGCGAGCGTGGCGAGGTTCGCGTAGACCCGCCAGCGGTCCGTCATGGCGTCGTCTCCCGCGCGATCGAGCTCGCGCCCGCGCGGACCCGGTCGCCGACCTTCACCGACGGGACCACCCGGTCCGACGGAAGGAGGACGTCCACGCGCGAACCGAACACGACCATCCCGAACCGGTCACCTTTCTTCCCGGCCGAGCCGACCCGGACGAAGGAGACGAGGCGTCGTGCAAAGACGCCCGTCACTTGCACGACCTCGACGGCTCCGAGGTCGGTCGCGAAGAAGTAGTGTCGCTGGACGTTGCGGTCGGCTTCGGGCCGGTACGCCGGCCGAAAGCCGCTCCCGCCCCCCTCCATCGCCGTTACCTTGCCGGCGAGGGGGAACCGGTTCACGTGCACGTCCGTCACGTTCATGAAGACGGAGATCCGCCAGAGGTTCCCCTCGCGCTCGATGGCCCGGACCCGGCCGTCCGCGGCCGAGACGACCCCCTCCCCCGGCAACCGTTCGGGGTCCCGGAAGAAGACCGCGAGGAACACCCAGACCGCGAGGCCCGCGAGCAGCCCGACGCCCCACGGGACCGTGAGGGGAACGGCTCGGAGGGCCGGGAGCAGGGCGAAGAAGAGGAGGAGCGCACCGGCCGCTCCGAGGTAGCGGCCCGCGCCCGGCGCGAACACGCGGACTAACCGGTGAGGACGATTTCAATGTTGACGCCGTCGGGCACCTGGATCCGCATCACCTGGCGGAGCGCCCGCTCGTCGGCGTCGATGTCGATCAGTCGCTTGTGGATCCGCATCTCCCAGTGGTCGATCGTGCTCGTGCCGCCGCCGTCCGGTCCCTTNCCGGACCGGCACCTTGAGCTTCTTCGTCGGGAGCGGGATCGGTCCGGCGATCGCGACGCCCGTCTTCTGTGAGATCTCCCGGATCTGCTTGCAGATCGAGTCGACCTTGCGGGAGTCGGTGCCGCTCAGCGAGATCCGGGCCTTCTGCGGCATCGATAGTCCCTCCCCCTCGGTCGCCCGTCCGCCCGCGGTGGGCTTACTCGCGCTTCTTGAGGTCGACGACGACCCCGGCCGCGACGGTCTGTCCCATGTCCCGGACAGCGAACCGCCCGAGCTGGGGGAACTCCTTGTACTTCTCAATGACGAGCGGGCGCTTCGGGGTGATCTTCACGACCGCCGCGTCGCCCGTCTTGAGCGTCTGGGGGTTCTCCTCCGCTACCTGACCGGTCTTCGGGTCGAGGCGCTTCAGGAGCTCGGTGAACTCGCACGCCACCTGGGCGGTGTGGCAGTGGAAGACCGGCGTGTAGCCGACCGTGATGACGCTCGGGTGGTTCAGCACCTGGATGTTCGCGGTGAAGTTCTCGACGACGGTCGGCGGGTTCGAGACGGGCCCGGCGACCTCGCCGCGGTGGATGTCGTTCTTGTCGATCCCGCGGACGTTGAACCCGATGTTGTCGCCCGGAACGGCCTCGGTGACCGCCTCGTGGTGCATCTCGATCGACTTCACTTCCCCGGACTTCCCGCCGGGCTTGAAGACGATCTTGTCACCGACCTTGAGCGTCCCGGTTTCCACGCGCCCCACGGGGACCGTGCCGATCCCCGTGATCGTGTAGACGTCCTGCACGGGGAGCCGGAGGGGCTTCGTCGTCGGCTTCTCGGGGACCTTCAGCGCGTCGAGCGCCTGGAGGAGCGTCGGCCCCTTGAACCAGGGCATGTTCGGGCTCGCCTTGTTGATGTTGTCGTCCTTGAAGGCGGAGATGGGAAGGAACGTCACCTGCTCGGGGATCTTGAACCCGACGTTCTTGAGGAGCTTCGTCAGCTCCTCCTTGACCTCGTTGTACTTGGCTTCGGAGTAGTTGACCTCCTGCCGGTCCATCTTGTTGATCGCGCAGATGAGCTGGGTGACTCCCAGCGTCCGCGCGAGGAAGATGTGCTCCCGGGTCTGCTCCTGGACTCCTTCCGCGGCCGAACAGACGAGCACGGCCGCATCGGCCTGGCTCGTCCCGGTGATCATGTTCTTGACGAAGTCGCGGTGCCCGGGCGCGTCGATGATGGTGAAGTAGTACTTCTGGGTGTCAAACCGGCGGTGGGCGATGTCGATCGTGACGCCGCGCTCCCGCTCCTCCTTGAGGTCGTCCATCACCCAGGCGAACTCGAACGTCGCCTTCCCCTTCGCCTCGGCCTCCGCGCGGTACTTGTCGATCTCCTCCTGTCGGATGTAGCCGGTATCGAGCAGGAGGCGGCCGACCGTCGTGGACTTCCCGTGGTCAACGTGTCCGATGAAGACGATGTTGAGGTGGGGCTTCTGCGCCATTTTCTGAAGGCTCCGGGCGCGCCCAGTTGGTCCCCCTATATAGGCGTTGTCTCACCAAACCACCGAGGGAAACCGGCCGATCGATTTCCCTCCCGGGCGCGGGCCGGACCGGGGCCACCGGTCGCGGTCCGCGGACGTTCTGGGGCGCGCCCTCAAAGATCCGGCATCAGGAACAGCTCGTTTCCGTCCGGGTCGCGGATCGTCGCGTACCAGCCCCAGGACTCCTTCTTTGGTCCCTCGACGAACTCGACGCCGTTCGACTTGAGCGCGGTGCACGAGGCGACGAAGTCCGTGCCGGGAAGCCGAAGGGTGATCCCCGAGTTCCCCGGCTCGAGCGTCGCGTTCGGCTCGAACTCCGAGATCTGACAAAGGTGGAGCAGCCCGCCCTTTCCTTTTCGTCCGACCGCGACCCAGTGGTCCATGCTCTCCACCAAGTCGAGCCCCAGCCGCTGAGTGTACCACTCGGTCGCCTTCTTCCGGTCGGACACGATCACGGCGACGGTCGCGACGTACGACTTCGGAAGAGTTGGTTTCGCTCGGCTCGCGCTCGGCTTCTTCGTCTTCGACGACGGCGACATGAATACTCCTCGCTCCTTCCCAGAGCCTCCCGGCGCTTTGAAGCCCCGGGGAGGTGGCGAAACGGGTCGCCTCACCATCGTGCGCAACGAAACCGTTATATCGAATTATCGATATCGGATTTTCGACTATGTGGGCGTACGGTTGGGGCTCGAAGCACCGGCGAGGTCTCCGTGTCTGGGTCCTGCAACTCTTGGAGCGGGGTCCGATGAACGGCGCCGAGGTCATGGAGCAAATGGACCGGATGACGATGGGCTGGTGGCGCCCGTCTCCCGGGTCGATCTATCCGTTGCTCGACCAATTGGTCGAGGAGAAGCTCGTGGTGAAGCGCGACGACGGACGGTACGAGCTGACCGACTCCGGCCGTCGCGGACCCGATTGGGTCCGGGACTGGGTCGGCCGGGGCCCACGCTCTCCGCAGGAAGCGCTCTCCGAGATGGAGGCGTACATCGCCTATCTCGAGGACGTCGGCCGGGGAGGTCGGTCGGACCTCAAGGGGATGGGGGACCGGCTGCGCTCGGCATCGAAGCGGCTCGGCGAGCTCGCTGACCGAAGTGCGGGAGGCGGACGATGAGGCCGGATCGATACCCGCTCGGACCCGCGGAGACGGTGCCATTCTTCCGCGGTCTCAAGATCCGGATCATCGCCACCGTCGCTCTCCTGGTCGGCGGTCTCGTCTGGGTGATCCTCTACCTGGCCTTCCTCGCCGGACGATTCGCCTGGTACCAGAACTTCGCGATCGTCCTCGTCTCCTTCCTCCTCGTACCGGCGCTCGTCATCGTGATGTGGGTACTGTGGGGGATCTCCCTCGGGCGCCGGTTCCGGCGCGCGTTCTGGGGCGACGAATACCCGTAGGACGGTCTAGGGTGGCCGCGGCCCGTTCCGCCCGGTGAGGCCCTCGGGGGATTCGCGCGGGCCCTCGGGCCCCGGGACCACCGACCGGATTGCGAGCGGAAGAGCCGCAATCATGGTCGACACGCGAGAAGCCCGCGGGCCCCGGCGCAATCGCTTTAGCGAGTCGCCTCGTCGACCTTTCGCCCCGACGCGAGGCGGAGCACGTGCCGGATCTTGTCGCTTCCACCGTGAGATCGTCCCGCGCGACGACGACGCGCCTCATGGTGCCGACGGACGTGAACTTCGCGGGCAACGTCTTCGGAGGGACGATCCTCGCCGAGATCGACCGGGTCGCCTACATCACGGCGGCCCGACACTCCCAGGCGAGCTGCGTCACCGCGTCGTTCGACCGGGTCGACTTCCTCTCTCCGGTCCACGTGGGGGACGTCGTCGACTTCGACGCCGAACTCACGTACGTCGGGACCTCCTCGATGGAGGTCTGGGTCCGCGTGCGCGCGGAGTCGACCCACGGAGGGGACGCGCGCCCGGTCGGGGAGGCGTTCGTCACGATGGTCGCGGTGGATGCGAACGGACGCCCGGTTCCGGTTCCCCCGCTCCTCTTCGAAACGGTCGAGGAGAGGTCTCGGTTCGAGGACGGCCGCCGAAGGATGGAAGAACGTCGGAGGACTCGGCACCGGCCGTCGTCGTAGGTGAGTGCGATGCTCTGTGAGATGTGCGGAAAGGACGTACCGTCCACGAGCCGGGTTCGACTCGAGCACTCAGTCCTCTCCTTGTGCCCGGACTGCGCCCGGTTCGGCACTCCGGTCGACCCGCCTCCGCCGGCGGCTTCGCCGGAGGCCGAAGGTCGAACCCCCTTCCGTCCCGGAGTGACCGTCAGCCGGCCGACCGGTGGGCGCCGCCGGCTCGAGGAACGAGACCTCTACCAAGAGATCGGGGAGCTCGAGCTCGCCCCGGACTGGAACCGGAAGATCCGTCTCGCCCGCGAGTCCCTCCAGTGGACGCCCGAGGTTCTCGGCAAGATGCTGAACGAAAAGAAGTCGGTCGTCCTCAAGATCGAGTCGGGGAGCTTCCGTCCTCCGGACGCGCTCGTCCGGAAGCTGGAGCACGTCCTCAAGGTTCGGCTGAGAGCCGAGCCCGAGGGGTCGACGAAGCGCTGAACCGCCCCGAATTCGACTAGCGGGGAGGTCGGTCCGACCCCGCTCCGCCGCTCGTCGGCGCCCTTTTCCGGGAGTGAGGGGACCGCGACGGAGGGGCGTCCGGACGGCGTTCGGCGCCGGCGGGGGAGGCGGTCTCGGCCCGCGCGAAGCCGTCCGAGAGCCGTCCCTCCCGAGCCGCACTGAGGTCGTTCGAGTAGCTGTCGAGCGTCCGGTCGGACCAGCTCATGCAGACGAACCCGACGACCGCGAGGGCGACCACGCACGCGACGCCGATCCAGGGCGGTGGGAATGCGAGCGCGACGATGGTGAGTCCGGCCGTGACGCCCACGACGGCGAAGGTCACACGGTCGGCCTCCCGCTGCGCCCGGCGGTCGCGGTGCGAGTAATCGTTCACGACCGGAACCTCGCTTGCGCCGGAGCGGTCACTGCCGCACGCGCGGTCGAGTCCTCGGTCCGAGGAACCTCTCGAGGATCGCTTTCTGGGCGTGAAGGCGGTTCTCCGCCTGGTCCCACGCGGCCGAACGGGGTCCGTCCAGGACGGAGTCCGTGATCTCCTGCCCTCGGTGGGCCGGGAGGTCATGGAGCACGAAGGCCGAGGCTTTTGCAAGCGCGACGAGCGCGTCGTTCACCTGGAATCCCCGGAACGCTTCTTCGCGCGCCTTCGTCTCGGACTCCTCCCCCATCGATACCCACACGTCCGTGTAGATCGCGTCGGCGCCCCGGACCGCTTCCTCCGGGTCGGTCGTGAGGGAGACCGTCGCCTTGGTCCCCCGGGTCAGCACCTCGGCGGCTCGCACGTACTCGGGTTGGGGGCGGTAACCGCTCGGGGTCGCGACGGAGAGGCTGAGCCCGACGGCCGCTGCACCGAGCAGCAGAGAGTGGAGGACGTTGTTCCCGTCCCCGACCCAGGCGAGCCGGCGACCGGCGAACCGTCCCCGCCAGCGCTCGCGCATCGTCAGAAGGTCCGCGGTGACCTGGCACGGATGCTCGAGGTCGTCGAGCGCGTTGATCACCGGGACCGAGGCCCAGCGGGCGAGCTCGACCATGTCCGCGTGGTGAAACGCCCGGTACGATACGGCGTCCACAAACCGGGAGAGAACCCGGGCGGTGTCCGCGATCGTCTCTCCGCGGCCGAGCTGGAGGTCCCTCGAGGAAAGGTAGATCGCGTGACCCCCCAGATCGTTCATCGCGACCTCGAACGACACGCGCGTCCGGGTGGACGGCTTTTCGAAGATCATGCCCAGGTTCCGTCCGGCCAACAGCGGCCGCTTCACTCCGCGAGCCCGCTCCGTCTTCAGCGCCTCCGCCCGGACCAGGAGACGGTCGAGGTCGCTCGCGATGTCCGAGACCGACAGAAGGTCCTTCGGGGGGACCGGCCGACGCGCCATCGCTCCGTCGAGCGGTTCGTCGCGTTAAACGGTTCCGACGCCGCCCGCCCGCGCGTTCTCGTGAGAAGGTTATGAAGGCGACCCGGTTGGCCCGCGCGAGGGAATCACCGTGCCCGCTCGTCCAAAGAGAAGCTCGAAAAGCGTCTCCCGAACCTCGACCCCTCGCCCGAGCGCGCCTCCGCGAGGACGGCGCGTCTACATGGTCACGGGAGGCGTGACGAAGTTCGCGAAGGCGCATCCCGCGATGGACTTCCGCCTGATGGTCAAGAGGGCGTACGACTACGCGCTCAAAGGGATCCCGAACCTCACGGCCGACCGGATCGACGGTACTCGGATCTCCTACTTCTCCGACCACTTCGCACGGCAGCTGAAGGCGGCGAGCATGGTCCAGGACTACCTGGGAATGAACCCCAAGGGGTCGGTCCGGATCGAGTGGGGCGGCGCCACGGGCGGCGAGTGCTTCCAGGCGGCGTACGAGGCGGTGGCGAGCGGGAGGATGGACGTCTGCCTCGCCGCGGGGTTCGAGACGATGAGCCGCGTGCCGACGTGGAAGGGGAACGAGTTCATCGCCCTCGCGTCCGACACGAACTTCGACTTTCCCCTCGGCGGATTCTACACGGGCTACTACGCGCTCATGGTCGTCCGGCACATCTACGAGTACCTTCGGCTCGGCCGGTTCGCGAACGTGAAGGACGAACGCGAGGCACAGCGCCTCGCCATCGCCGAGGGGAGCCGCATCATGAGCCTCGTCTCCGTCAAGAACCACACGAACGCGCTCCACAACCCGTACGCACAGTACCCGAAGCGGCTCACGGTCGACGACGTCCTCGCGTCGGAGATGATCAGCTTCCCGCTCACGCGCGAGCAGATCTGCACCATGAGCGACGGGGCGGCCTGCGTCATTCTGTGCGACGAAGCCCGCGCGAAGGAGTTCACCGACAAACCGGTCCAGATCACCGGCGTCGGATGCGGCACCGACACCATGCGGCTCGCCGACCGACCGTTCGGCCACGTACCGCTTCTCCCGCACGAGAAAGCGAAGGACTACGAGGACCTCCCGTACCCGGGAGTCCACTCGTTCCGGGCCGGTCGCTCGGCGGGGATCGAGGCGTACCGGATGGCCGGGATCACGCGACCGATTCGGGAGCTCGACTTCATCGAGCTCCACGACGCCTACGCTTCGAGCGAGATCCAGACGTACGAGGACCTCGGACTCTGTCGCTACGGGGAAGGCTACGACTTCGTCGAGCACGGTGACCCGTTCCTCAAGGGGATCGACTACGGTTTCCCCGTCCCGAACGCGGGGACGATCCCCGTGAACCCCTCCGGGGGCCTCATCGCGTGCGGCCACCCGGTGGGCGCCACTGGTCTCATGCAGGCCGTTTTCGCCTTCTGGCAACTTCAGGGCACGGTGGCGAAGCATTTCGGCGACCCGACGCTGCAGCTGAAGCAGCCGCGGCGGGGCGCCATCCACAGCCACGCCGGGACGGGGTCGTCGGTGACCGTTTCGATTCTCGAACGGGGGTTCCGATGAGCGCGCGTCCCCCGACGTACACGAAGTTCCGGGACGTGCAGGCCGAGCTGGAGAGGAGCGGCTCCGCGGTCTATCGCGACGCAGAGGGCGTCGAGAGCCTGATCGTGCGGAGCCCGTACACGATCAACTACGTTCACAGCTACGCGGAGGACTCGCCGTTCTTCCTCGGGCTCGCGGAGGGGAAGCTGCGGGGGTCGAAGTGCCGCAAGCCGAAGTGCGGGTTCGTCTATGGGACGCCCCGGAGCCACTGCATGGTCTGTGGCGCACCGACGGAGTGGATCGACCTCCCCACGCGGGGGCGGGTCCACTCCTGGACGACGTGCCACTTCGGGAGCGAGGCGTTCCTGAAGGAGACCCCGTACAACCTCGCGCTCGTCGAGTTCGAAGGCGTCGGGAGCCTTCTCCTCGTCCGGCTTCGGGACTGCGTCGAGTCCGACCTCTACGTCGGGATGCCGATCGAGGCGCGGTTCGACCCGAACCCGAAGTACTCGATCACGGACGTCTGGTTCGTGCCGTCGAAGTAGTCGGTTCGGCCCCGCGGCCACGCCCCCGGGTCAGTCCTTCGGGCGCAGCCCGACGAGCTCGAGCACATCGCCTTGGTCGCGGGCGAACCGGTCGCGCGCCGTTCGAGCGACGTCCACGAACTCGAGCCTCTTCCAGACGCGTGCCTTCGGGAGCTGGCCGGACCCCCACCGACCGCGGTACACGAAATGGAGGTCCCAATGCGGGTCCTTCCCCGAGCTCCCGGGGCGCAGAGAGGGGTCGGAAAAGACGAACGGGCCTTCGAGAGGGATCGGAGGGGCCCCGAGCTGCTCCTCTTGGATGCGGCGAGCGGCGTCTGCCGGGGACTCGAAGAGGACGAGCTGACACGACGGGAGCATCCAGCGCTCTCCCGCCGCGGCCACTCTCTTCGGGTCGATCGCACCGACCTCCCACCAAGGGCCGGTGGGGTCGACCTGACCGACCAGGACCGAGCCCGCCCGTTCGGGGTGTTCGAGCACCAGGAAGACGGAGAGGCACATCCCGTTGTCCGGAACCTCGGACGCTCCGGGATGGTCGGTCAGCGGCGCGCGATGGAACCGGGCGTAGCGTCGTTCCATGGGGTCACCGTCGGTCCTTGGAGAGGCATGCCGCGGGCCGGGCTTGAACCGGCGGCTTCAAGATCTTCAGTCTTGCACTCTCCCAAACTGAGTTACCGCGGCGTCGGTCGCCCCGACCGCAGGAGCCGTATAAAGAGCCGGAGGGCGGGGTGGGGCACGGTCGCGGAGTCGCCGGGAGACGGATCCGCGGGACCGGGCTCCGGCCGAACGCGCGCGCTCACGTTCAGAGCGTTCGAACCGTGATCGTCGGCCCTTGAATTTATCTACGGAGCCCGACGTGAATACCGGGCCGTGGTTCGTACTCTCGTCGTCACCGAGAAGTTCAACACCGCTCTCCGGATCGCGATCGTCCTGTCCGACGGACGGATGCAGCGCAGCCGTCTCGAAGGGACGCCGGTCTTTCGATTCGACCGGCCGGACGGCTCGTTCGCGGTCGTGGGACTCCGCGGCCACATCGTCGAGCTCGACTACCCGAAAGAGCTCTCGGAGTGGACCCTCCACGGGCTTCCGAGGCTCCTCGAGACCCGGCCGCACAAGCGGGTGTCCGAGAAGGGGATCGTCGCCGCCCTTCAATCGATCGTCCGCGAGTTCGACCGCGTGATCATCGCGACCGATTTCGACCGCGAGGGCGAGCTGATCGGCCTGGAATCCCTCGAGCTCCTGCAGCGGCTGCACCCGGGGATCGAGGTGAAGCGAGCGCGCTACAGCGCGCTCACCCGGGACGCCATCGAGACGAGCTTTGCGCACCTCGAGGAGCTCGACCGGGCCCTCGCCGAGGCCGGCGAGGCGCGCCAGGAGATCGACCTCGTCTGGGGGGCCCTCCTGACCCGGTATCTTTCTTTGACGGCCCACCAGCGAGGTCGTAACTTCCTCTCCGTCGGCCGCGTCCAGACGCCGACGCTCGCCCTCCTCGTCGAGCGCGACCAGGCGATCAAGGAGTTCGTCCCGACCCCGTTCTGGGATCTCGTCGCAACGGGCGAGAAAGACGGCGAGCAGTTCCGCCTCCACCACCATCACGGGATCTTCGAGAAGAAGGAGGACGCCGAGCGCGTCTTCCATCGAGTCGCCAACGCGCGGAGCGGGACCGTCCGAGAGTTCGCCGAGGAGAACACGCGACGCCGGCCGCCCGTGCCGTTCTCGACGACCCTGTTCGTCGCCGAGGTGACCCGCCTCGGCATCGGCGCGGCCCGCGCGATGCGGATCGCGGAGGACCTCTACACGCAGGGGCTGATCAGTTATCCGCGGACGGACAACACCGTCTACCCGCGCGGCCTAGGTTTGAGGACCCTCGCCGAGAAGTTCCGCGAAGGACCGTTCGCGCAAGCGGCCGAGTTCGTCCTCCGTCAGCCGAGCTTCCGCCCCACCCGGGGACGGGCCGAGACGACGGACCACCCGCCGATCTACCCGACCGGCGTGGTCGACCCGAAGAAGCTCCGACCCGAGCACGCGACCGTCTACGAGCTCGTGGTTCGCCGATTCCTTGCGACGATCGCTCCCGATGCCGAGGGGATCGCGCGCACGACGGCGGTCGAGGTCCACGGGGAGCGGTTCGAGGGGAAGGGCCAGCACCTGACCGAGCCCGGGTGGTACCGAATCTACCCGTACTCGAAGCCGGACGAGGTCCCGATGCCCCGGCTCGTGGTCGGCGAGTCCGTCGCGATCCCGAAGGTCGAGATGGTGGAGGACCAGACGCGGCCTCCCCGCCGGTACACTCAGGGGTCCCTCATCCAGGAGATGGAACGGCTCGGCCTCGGCACGAAGAGCACGCGCCACGACGTTCTGCAGAAGCTGTTCGACCGGCACTACGTGAGCGCCCGCCAGCTCGAACCGACCTCGACCGGGATCGCCGTCACCGAGGCCCTCAAAGCGCATGCGCCCGTGATCACCCGTCCCGAGATGACCCACCGCCTCGAGGAGGACATGGAGCTCGTGGCGGAGTCCAAGAAGCCGAAGGAGGAGGTCATCGAAGAGTCCCGCGAGATGCTCCGGGAGGCGTACGCGCTCCTCACGGCGAACTCGCACGGCGTGAAGGAGACGCTCACCGGCGCCCTCGACCGCCAGCACTACGTCGGCCCGTGCGTGAAGTGCGGCGGCGTCCTNCTACGTCGGCCCGTGCGTGAAGTGCGGCGGCGCCCTCCAGCTCGCGCGCAGCCCGCGCGGGGCGCGGTGGGTCCAGTGTGCGAACAACCCGGCGTCGTGCTCCGCGAACTACTCGCTCCCGTCCGCGGGGTTCGTCGAGCCGGCGCCCGATTTCCTCTGCGGGACCTGCAAGGTCCCTCGCGTGAAGATCACGTTCCGCGGCGTCCGCCCCGACCTCTACTGCATCAACCCGGAGTGCCCGGAACACCACAAGGCGTTCCGCATCGGCGTCTGCGCGAACTGCGGGAGCCCGCTCCAGATCCGCTACTCGTTCGCGGGAAAGCGGTTCGTCGGCTGCACGGGGTATCCGTCGTGCCGCGTGACCTATCCTCTCCCCCAGCGCGGGAAGCTCGAGAAGGACCAGCCCCCGTGCCCGGTCTGTCGCGCGCCGGTCGTTACGGCGATCGAGGCCGGTCGACCCCCGTGGACGCTCTGCATCAACCCCGAGTGCCCGACCCGGGAGAAGAAGAAGGAGGGCACGAAGTCGACCGGCCGGCCTAGGGGAAAAGCGAAGCGCTCGGCGGGGACCGCGAAGGAGAAGGGGTCCCGGGGCCGGGGGCCGGGCCGGACCGGCCCGTCCATGCCGAAGTCCACGGAATCGACGGCGTCGGCTCCGGCCGCTCCTTCCCCCTTCCCCGGGGCCCGGAAACGAGCGCGACCGTCGAAGGGGAAGGGCGCGCCCGCGCCCGAAAGCGGGTCGGAATCCGCCACCGCTTCCGCGCCACCGTAGGCAGAGGCCGGCTCGAAACTGGACCCGAGACAACGGACCGCTATGAGCGTCCCTCCCCCCGTACGGAGGTCGACCGTTTCCCGACCTCTCGGCCCGCGTTAAATACGCTCGACCGGTTCATTGCGTCGTGGAGAATTCGTACCGGCTCGTCGACCTCGATTCCCGCTCGTTCGCCCGGCGGATGGGGTCGAATCCGGTCCTGATCGTGCCGGTGGGTTGTCTCGAAGCCCATGGTCCTCACCTGCCGCTCGGGTCGGACCAGATCCAAGCGGAAATGACCGCGCTCGCCCTGGCCGAGCGAGTGAACGGGATCGTCGCTCCGACGATCCCGTACGGGTCCGCTCCCGGCGCCCGCCGTTTCCCGGGGACGGTCTCGCTCACGATCTCCCAGCTCGAGGAGTACGTCGCGAGCGTCCTCTCCGAGCTCGCGCGGTGGGGGGCCCGGCGGATCCTCGTGCTCTCGGGCCATGGCGAGCGCGGCCACATGGCGGCGCTGCGCGAGGCCGCGGACGCGACGATGCAGGCTCATCCCGAGACGCGGGTCGTCGTGCTCTGCGACTACGAGTTCGTGTACGAGCTTCGGGGGACGGAATCTCCGGCGACGGACGGGCACGCGGGTCTCCTCGAGACGTCCCGGATGGTCGCGCTCGCCCCCGCGACGGTCGGAAACGACCGACCGGTGGTCGAGTACCGTCACAGCTCGTTCGTCCCGGGAAGCCCGAGTGAGAAGGATTGGCCGGAGAGCGTGATCGGGGACACGCGGAGCGCGTCGAAGGAGCTCGGGGACCGCATCCAGGTCCACGTCCTCGACCGGCTGGTCGAGACCGTCCGCTCCCTCCTTCCCCCGTAGGTCCGGAGCATGGCCGACCCATCCGACACGATCCGGGTGCGCGGCGCGCGCCAGCACAACTTGAAGAACGTCTCGATCGACCTTCCGCGCGGGAAGTTCATCGTCATCACGGGCGTGAGCGGCTCGGGGAAGTCGTCCCTCGCGTTCGACACCCTGTACGCCGAGGGCCAACGGCGGTACATCGAGAGCCTCTCCTCCTACGCCCGGCAGTTCCTCGGTCAGATGGACAAGCCCGACGTCGATTCGATCGACGGCCTCGCTCCGGCGATCGCGATCGAGCAGCGCGCCGGGAGCAAGAACCCCCGCTCGACGGTCGGGACCGTGACCGAGATCCACGATTACCTCCGGCTCCTGTTCGCGCGGATCGGAATCCCGCACTGCCCGAACGACGGGAACGAGATCTCGCCCCAGTCGGTCGACCGCGTCGTGGACGCGGTCCGGGCCCAGGCGAGCGGGGAGAAGGTCGACGTCCTGGCTCCTGTGCTCCGGGCGAAGAAGGGGGAGCACCGGGACGTCCTCGAGAAGCTTCGCAAGGCCGGCTACCGCCGATTCGTGATCGACGGCGTCGAGGTGCGACTTCCCGGCCCGGAGGTCCGGCTCGAGAAGAACAAGAAGCACACGGTCGAGGTCGTCGTCGATAGCTTCGAGGTCGCCCCGTCCGAGGAGGCCCGGCTCGCGGAGGCGGTCGAGCTCGCGAGGAGCCTCGGCGACGGCCTCGTCGTGCTCCGCCGCCCGCGGGGGCAGCGCCAGACGTTCTCGAGCCGCCGTGCCTGCCCGGAGTGCGGGTTCTCGATGGACGAGCTCGCGCCCCGGATGTTCTCGTTCAACAACCCGTTCGGGGCGTGCCCCGAGTGCCTCGGGATCGGGGCGACGCTCCACGCGGAGCCCGAGCGGATCATCCCCGACAAGGAGAAGCCCCTCACGCGCGCGATCAACGTCTGGGGGCTGACACCGATGACGGCGTCGCTCGTCCGGTTCGGGGAGATGTTCGACTACGACCCGCGACGGCCCGTCCGGGAGCTCTCGGAGAAGGGATGGAAGGCGCTCATGTACGGGCTCGACCGGAGCGTCGGACGTTCCACGCACGGCCCCGAGGAGTGGTGGGTCAACGGCTGGCTCCGCGAAGGTCTGGTCGCGGCGCTCGAGCGCCGATGGCGCACGACGAAGAGCGAAGGCGCGAAGGAGTACTACCTCGGCTTCCTCTCGTTCGTTCCCTGCCGCGCGTGCGGGGGCCGCCGGCTGAAGCCGGAGAGCCTCGCCGTTACCGTGCAAGGACGGTCGATCGCCGACGTCACGGCCCTCACGGTCGCCGAGTCGAGCGAGATGTTCCGGACGCTGGTGCTCTCCGACCGGGACGAGAAGATCGTCGGCCAGGTGGTGAAGGAGATCCGCGCGCGGCTCGGGTTTCTCGAGAACGTCGGCCTCACGTACCTCACCCTCGACCGAGCGTCCGGCACGCTCTCGGGAGGAGAAGCCGAACGGATCGCGCTCGCGACGCAGATTGGCTCGGGCCTGGTCGGCGTCCTCTACATCCTGGATGAACCTTCGATCGGCCTCCATCCCCGCGACCAGGCCCGCTTGCTCTCCACCCTCAAGACCCTCCGTGACCTCGGCAACACGCTGCTCGTCGTCGAGCACGATGAGATGACGATGCGCGAGTCCGACTGGTTGGTCGACCTCGGTCCGGGGGCCGGCTCGCTCGGCGGCGAGCTGCTCTACTCCGGACCACCGGAGGAGATCGGCGGGGCTCCGCGCTCCCTCACCGCGGCGTTCCTCTCGGGAGCGCGGTCGATCCCGACGCCCCGTCAGCGCGCGTCCCCCGGTCGTCGGTTCCTGACCGTCCACGGACCCCGGGAGCACAACCTGAAGGGAGAGGACGTCGCGATCCCCCTCGGACTCCTCGTGGGTCTTTCCGGCGTGTCGGGGAGCGGGAAGTCGACGCTCCTCCAAGAGATCCTCTACCGCGCGGTCCGACGCCATCTCGGCGTCGGACGGGAGACCCCGGGCCGTCACGACTTCATCGAGGGGATCGACGAGCTCGACCGCGTGCTCCTGATCGACCAGGCGCCCATCGGTCGGACGCCCCGGTCGAACCCGGCAACGTACACGGGCGTCATGACGCCGGTCCGCGAGCTGTTCGCGGGGCTGCCGGAGGCGAAGGCCCGGGGCTTCGCGCCGGGCCGGTTCAGCTTCAACGTCGCCGGGGGCCGCTGCGAGCGGTGCGAGGGGGACGGAGCTCTCCGCTACGAGATGCACTTCCTACCGGACGTGTACGTCGTCTGCGAGGAATGCCGCGGGAAGCGATTCAACGCCGAGACGCTCGAGGTCCGCTTCAAAGGAAAGACGATCGCCGACGTCCTCGAGATGTCGGTCGGCGAGGCGCTCAAGTTCTTCGCGAACCACCGGCGGATCGCCTCCCGGCTCCAGCTCCTCTCGGATGTTGGCCTCGGTTACATCCGCCTGGGGCAGAGCGCGACGACGCTGTCGGGCGGCGAGGCCCAGCGGATCAAGATCGCGTTCGAGCTCTCGAAGCCCCCGACCGGGAAGACGCTCTACCTGCTCGACGAGCCGACGACCGGTCTCCATTTCGCCGACGTCGAGCGGCTGCTCGAGGTCCTCTTCCGCCTTCGCTCGGGGGGCAACACGGTCGTCGTGATCGAACACAACGTGGACGTGCTCAAGTCGGTCGACTGGCTCGTCGACCTCGGACCCGAGGGCGGCGATGCGGGGGGTCACGTGGTCGCCCAGGGAACGCCCGAGGAGGTCGCGCGGGTGAAATCGTCTCACACCGGCCGGTTCCTCCTCCCGCATCTCGCCCCGCCCGTCCCGGCCCTGCGTCGCGCGTCCCTATGACGGAGGACCGTCGGACCGAGCTCCCGTCGTTCGTCCCGGCGAGCCAGCTCGCCGCGGAGAGCCGCGAGGGATTCCGCACCGGACCGAACGCGCCCGGGGTCTACCTCTTCCGTTCGGGGCGCGGCGACGTGGTCTACGTCGGGAAGGCACGGAGCCTTCGCCGTCGCGTGCTCGACCACCTGCGCGCGCGCATCGAGAAGGATGGGACGATCCTCGCCCAGAGCGCGAGCGTTGAGTTCGTCCCGACGGCGACGGAGCGGGAGGCGCTCCTCCTCGAGGCGAACCTGGTGAAGCAGTACCAGCCCCCGTACAACGTCCTCCTGAAGGACGACCGGAGCTACCCGTACCTCGCGGTCAGCGTCGGTGAGGAGGTTCCGCGCATCTACCTCGTCCGCCGGCCGCGCCGCCGGGCGGGCCTCCTCCTCTTCGGACCGTACACGAGCGCCCGCGAAGCGCGGAGCGTCGAGAAGTTGCTCGGCGACCTCTTCCAGCTCCGCCGGTGCGTCCGCCTCCCGAAGCAGGCGTGCCTCTACTACCACCTCAAGGTCTGCAGCGCGCCGTGCATTGCGGCGATCCCGCCCGAGGAGTATCGCGCGCGCATCGACCGCGCGACCGAGGTGCTGCGGGGGGAGATCGGTCGCGTCCGTCCGCTCGTGGAGACCGAGATGCGGGAGGCCGCGAAGCGCGAGGAGTTCGAGCGGGCGGCGATGCTCCGGGACGCGCTCGCCGGCCTCGGCGCGCTCGCCGAGCGCCAGGCGGTCGTCGGGCCGGGCTCGGGGCGGGCGGATGTCCTCGCCCTCGCCTACCCCCAGGACCCGTCCACGCTCCGCGTGGCGGTCGGGCTCCTTCGCGTGGAGGACGGGGAGGTGCGTCGGACCGAGCCGCACCTCGTGACGATCCCCGCGGACGACCTCCCCGAGCCCGGGGAGGTCCTTCGACAGTTCCTCACGCAGTACTACGGCGCTCAGCTCGAGCTCCCCGACCGGATCTACGTCGCGGCTCCGCGGCCGCCCGGGGTCGACGCGACCCTCGACGAGCTGTTCGCCCCGCGGGGGGTGGAGGTCCGCTTCCGGCCGACGGGCCGGTACGCCTCCCTCGGACGGCTCGCGGAGCGACTCGCCCGGGCCACGGTCGACCAGGTCGTCGCCCGGCCCGCGCCGCGCGAGGTCCTCGTCGCGGTCCAGAACCTCCTCGAGCTTCCGACGATCCCGAACTGGATCGAGGGGGTCGATATCTCGATCTTCCAAGGGTCGGAGGCGGTCGGTTCGCTGGTCGTCTTCGAACGAGGGGTCGCGAAGAAGTCGGAGTACCGGCGCTATCGGATCCGGACGGTCGAGGGGACGAACGACTTCGCGATGGTCGCCGAGGTCGTGCGCCGCCGCTTCCTCCGTCGCCTCGCCGAGAACGAGGTCCTCCCCGACCTCCTCCTGATCGATGGGGGGGCCGGTCAGCTCTCCGCCGCGGAGTCGGCCCTCGCCGAGCTCGGGCTCTCGGAGCGCGTCCCGGCGATCGGCCTCGCGAAGCGGGAGGAGGAGGTCTACCGGCCGGATCGGTCGGAGCCGATGCACCCGAACCCGAACGCACCCCCGATGCTCCTCCTGCGCGCCGTGCGGGACGAGGCGCACCGCTTCGCGGTCACCTACCACCGGACCCGCCGGCGGATGCGTCTGCGCGGAGAGTTCGAGGACGCCGCCCGGTCGGGCGCGGCGACTTCTCGGTCCTAGCGCCGACGCGCTCGGCGCGGGGCGGGCCGCCGCACGTCGATCCACGTCATGTCGGGGGGCCGGCGGTCGTCCTGCCAGAGCGCGCCGATGACCTCGCCGAGGTGGTGTGCCTGTTCGATCGTCGACTGGAGGACGGCGTCCCGGACCGTGTAGTCGCCCGGCATCCAGAAGGCCGTCACTTTCCGGCGGAGCTCTCGCGCGTCGAGCGAGCGAGCCGTCCGGTCCAGGCCGGCCCAGACCCGCTTCGAATACGCGTCGAACTCCTTCCAGTTCATCGGATGGCGCGTCGGGTCCCGGAACAGGCGCTCGAGCTCGGCCTCCGAGTTCCGTCCGCGCACGATGTACTCGTGCCAGACCTCGTGCACGTGCAGAATGTGGACGAGAGTGTCGAAGAGCGACTCGTGCCCGATCCCTCGTTGGCGGGTCGCCTCCTTTCCGGGCAGGCGACGGACGCGCACGACGAATCGCTCGAACACCGCGCGGTCGTAGTCGAAGATCGCCCGAACGTCCCGAGGGGAAAGGGAGAGCTTCTCGGCCATACGAACGGGACGTACGGTCGGCTCTTAGTTAGGTACTCGCGCGGGCACCGGCCGTCGGCCGGCAGCGTTACCGGGAGCCCTGCCGACGTTCGGGAGTGCCGATGAACGGCATTCCTTGAACACGGCGGGCGACTTCGCTCACGTCAAGCCGTCGGAGGTCCGAGTCGGGTTCGAGGATCGCCACATCGAGTGCGTCCGGAGGGAACGGGGTCGGGGAGCCTTCGGCGACCGCCTGGACCGCGAGCTTGAACGCGGCGTCCTCGGTGAGGTTGTCCGCGCGCTTCTCCTCCAGGAAATCGGCGACCGCGCGGCGGTTCCGGCCGATCGCGTACGCCTTCCAGCCGATCGTCGCGCCGCTGGGGTCGAGCTCGAGCAGACCGGGGCTGGTCCCGTCGAACCCTCCGAGCAGCAAGGAGACCGCGAACGGACGCGTTCCGCCAAACTGCGTGTATTGCTGCAGGAGCGTCCCGAGGGCGTGGCCGAGGAGCGTGTACGGCGGCGCCTCCCCGTACGTGAGACGGTGCCGCTGCGCCTCCACCCGGAGAAACTCCACTAGGACGCGGGAGTCGGCGATGAGTCCCGCGGTGACGCATCCGAGTCCCCGGTCGATCGCGAAGCTCTTCTCGATCGACCCGGCTTCCGCGAGCGAGCTCACGGGGAGGTTCCGGTACGCCACGAAGACGATCCCCGAATCGTAGGTGACCGCCACGGCGGTGCCGCCCATCTGGATCGCTTGGAGGGCGTACTCCACCTGGAACAGTCGGCCGTCCGGCGAGAACACCGTGCTGGCCCGGTCATACGCCATCTGGCCCGGTTGCATCTCCATCGGCGAGTCTCCTCCCAGAGCGGCGGCGTCCAATCGGGTGGGGGATTTGAGCGTACGCCTTCGGCCTCCCCCCACCCCACTTGGTGGCGCGAGGCCACCACGGGAACCGGCCGTCGGCAGGGTCGCGTTCTCGCGGGGGCTCGTCCGGGCGGCCGGGAAACGCTTATCGTGGAGAGCCCGGCTCCTTCCCCGATGGATCCGGACCGTCTGACGCTGCTCCCGATGGCCTCGAGCCACCGGGGTCCTCTTTCCGTCGCCTGCGAGCAGTGCGCGGAGGGACGCAAGATGGTCTTGTTCGTGACGGGACTCTGCCGGTTCCGCTGCTTCTACTGCCCCGTCTCCCCGACGCGCAATCAGAAGGACGTCGTCTACGCGAACGAGCGGCGCGTCCTTTCGGACGACGACGTGCTCGAGGAGGCGCGGTCGATCGGCGCGGCGGGTACAGGGATCACCGGCGGCGACCCCCTCGGCGTGGTCGACCGGGTGGAGCATTACGTGCGGCTTCTGAAGCGGGAGTTCGGCCCCGACCACAACGTCCACCTCTACACGCACGAGCCGAACCCGGAGAAGCTCGAGCGGCTCGCGCGCGCGGGGCTCGACGAGTTCCGCCTGCACATCCCGCACTACCTATGGGGGCCCCTCGCGAGCGATGGGGGAGCGTACCGCACCGTCCTCGAGCGGGCGCCCGCCTGGGGAATCCGGCGCGGGGTGGAGATTCCCGTCCTTCCCGAGAAGGAGCCGGAGCTTCGGCGCCTTTTACGAGCCCTCGAAGAGATCGGGGTCGATTTCGTCAACCTGAACGAGCTCGAGTTCTCCGAGACGAACGAGGCGACGATGCGGGAGCGGGGGTATCGGGTCGACCCCCGGAACGGATGGGGAGTGCGCGGCAGCCGGGCGACCGCCGAGAGGCTCGTCCGGGAGCTCCGCCTGTCGATCCCGCTCCATTACTGTTCGTCCCGGTTCAAGGACGGCGTCCAGTTGCGCCAGCGGCTTCTCCGCCGGGCGGAGCGGACCGCTCCCGGGTTCGCGGTCCGGACAGAGGACGGCACCGTCCTCCTCGGAATCATCGAGGCGGAGCCAGCGGTGTCGCTCGGACGATGGGCCGTTCGGGTCGCGCGCGCGGTCGGGACCGAACGAGCCGACTATCGCCTGGACGCGGACCGCCGACGCGTCGAGCTCTCCCCGCGCGTCCTGCGCCGTGCGGCCCGTCGCTTGCCCTGGCCCGCGTTCGAGGTCGAGGTGTATCCCACCGCGGACGCCCTCGAGGTCGAGCGGACGCCGCTCAACGCGGCGGCGCGGAGCAGGGCCTCACGGGGCCTCGGCGGCGTGTAGTTCTCGTCGCAGGCGTGCCCGCCCCACGTGAGGTACCTCTGGTCCCCCCGCCGGTTCTTGATCGAACAGGGTCCCCAACCGTCGTCCTCGGCCCCGTACCACATCGGACAGTCGCGGCAGCGGAGCGGCAGGGGCTTCGCGCCGGGCGCCCCAGGGTGGTGACGGTTCATCGTCCCTCGTCCCCGTGGGTCACGAGTCGGTACGACTGCATCGTGCTCGCCATGAGTTTCGCGACCGTGACGGGACCGACACCGCCCGGAACAGGCGTCACCCCCGCCGCCCATCCATCCAGCCCCGCGAAATCCGCGTCCCCGACGGTCCGGGACCCCCCGGGCCGCTCGGGGTCCGGAACGGTGGAGGTCCCGACGTCGACCACGAACGACCCCTCGGGAACGACATCCCGGGTGAGCGTCGCGGGGCGACCGACGCACGAGAAGATCGTCCGCGCACCAGCGAGCGACCCTTTCACGTCGCGGCTCTTCGAGTGGACGATTGTCACGGTGGCGTTGAGACCGATTCCCTTTCCGGCGAGGAGGAGGGCGAGCGGGAGCCCCACCGTCTCGGAACGGCCGAGGACGACGACGCGTTCCCCCTCCATCGGCAGCCGATAGTGGCGGGCGATCTCGACCGCGGCGAGGGCGACCGCCGGCACGTGAACGGGCGCCTGAGCGACCAGGCGTCCCAGATTCGCCGTCCCGACCCCGTCCACGTCCTTCTCGGGGCGCAGAGCGGCAACGGCCCGGTAGAAGTCAAACGGGGGTGGGAGCGGGTGCTCGAGGAGGACCGCGTGGACCGTCGGGTCCCGGTCGAGCGCTGTCAGCCGCTCCCCGAGCTCTCTCGGTCCGTCGCCCGAGGCCAGCGACTCATCCCGGAACGCGATTCCGAGGGCGGCCGCCGCCTTCGCCTGACGGCGGAGGTAGAAGCGGAAGGGGCTTTCCACGCCCCGATGCACGCTCGCGAGACACGGGGGCGGAGCCCCCGAAGGTAGCGACCGCACCGACGCGCGGGTGACCTCGTCGATCCGTTCGGCCACCGGTTTTCCCTCGAGCCGGACCGTCATCGTTGCCGTCGCCGGACCGAGCGCGGTACGGTAGATAACGCTCGACCTACCGTCCCCGCGAGAGGGCTTCGAGAAGCTGCTTCCACCGTGGAAACCAGGTTGTCGTCAATTTTACGGGCCGAAGGGATTTATATGGACCCCATCCTTCGATAGCTTGGCGAACTGGTTCCCTATCGTGAGGACCGCGACGCCATCATGACCGAAGGAACGGAAGCACCCTCGAGCGAGAGCGTGCCGGCTCTCCCCGACAACGAGCTCGACCAGTGGGCACGCACCCTGTCCGTCAACTCGAGCGCGCAGGTGGAGGTCCCGCCGCGCCTCCTGGACCAGGTGATCGGACAGGACGACGCCGTGGAGGTGGCGCACAAGGCGGCCACTCAGAAGCGGCACATGATGCTCATCGGCGAACCCGGGACCGGCAAGAGCATGCTCGCCCGGGCGATGATCGATTTCCTTCCGAAGGAGCAGCTCCAGGACATCCTTGCCTACCCGAACAGCGAGGACCCGAACGAGCCGAAGATCCGGGTCGTCCCCTCTGGCAAGGGAAAGGAGATCGTCGCGGCGCAGAAGCTCGAGGCGGCCCAGAAGAAGGAGCAGCGGACGATCCTCTTCGTCTTCGTCGCCCTCGCCATCCTCGCGTTCACGCTCTGGGTCGTGATCGCGGAGAAGGACTACACCGCGCTCCTCCTCGGTCTTCTCATCATCTTCATCATCTACGCGCTGATCCGGTTCTCCGGGGGTCGAAGTGACGCCGGGAACTCGGTCGCGAAGCTCCTCGTGGCGCACACCCCGGACGATAAGCCACCGTTCGTGGACGCGACGGGGGCGCACGCGGGAGCGCTCCTCGGCGACGTAAAGCACGACCCGTTCCAGTCGGGCGGCCTCGAGACCCCGCCGCACGAGCGGGTCGAGGTCGGCGCCATCCACAAGGCGAACGGAGGGGTGCTGTTCCTCGACGAGATCAACCTCCTCAAGATCGAGAGCCAGCATTCGCTCCTCACGGCGCTCCAGGAACGCAAGTTCCCGATCGTAGGACAGTCGGAACGCTCCGCGGGCGCGATGGTGAAGACCGAGCCCGTCCCGTCCGACTTCGTCCTGGTCGCCGCCGGGAACGTCGACAGCGTGCAGACGATGCACCCGGCGCTGCGCTCGCGCATTCGAGGCTATGGTTACGAGCTCTACGTCAAGACGACGATGCCGGACACTCCGGACAACCGGATGAAGATCGTCCGGTTCATCGCCCAGGAGGTTGTGAAGGACAAGAAGATCCCGCACTTCGACCTGGGGGCGATGGTCGAGGTCATCCGGGAGGCCCAGCGCCGCTCGGGCCGGTCCGGCCAGCTCACGCTCCGCCTCCGTGAGCTCGGCGGCCTCGTGCGGGTCGCGGGCGACATCGCGCTCTCCGAGAACCTTCCGATGGTCCACGCCGAGCAGGTCGTGAAGGCGAAGAAGGCGGCCCGTTCGCTCGAGCAGCAGATCGCCGACCGGTACATCGAGCGCCGCAAGGAGTACCACATGTTCACCACGGTCGGCGCGAAGGTCGGGGTGGTGAACGGCCTGGCGGCGATCAACGCCCAGACAGGAATGGCCGAGTTCTCCGGGATCGTCCTTCCCATCGTGGCCGAGGTTACCCCGGCTCAGACGCGGAACGGGGGAGTCGTGGTCGCGACCGGCAAGCTCGGAGAGATCGCCCGCGAGGCCGTGCAGAACGTGAGCGCGCTCATCAAGAAGTACACGGGCGAGGACATCTCGCGCTACGACATCCATATCCAGTTCGTCGGGACCTCCGACGGGGTCGAGGGAGACAGCGCCTCGGTCTCGATCGCGACCGCGGTCATCAGCGCGCTCGAGGGCGTGCCCGTGGACCAGTCGGTCGCGATGACGGGGTCGCTCTCGGTCCGGGGCCAGGTCCTCCCCGTCGGCGGCGTGACGGCGAAGGTCGAGGCCGCAGCCGATTCCGGGATCAAGCGGGTCCTGGTCCCCGAGGAGAACCTCGCGGACCTCGTCCTGGAATCGCGCTACCGGGGCAAGGTCGAAGTGATCCCGGTCGCGACCCTGCGGGACGTGCTGAAGTACGCCCTGGTCGGCCAGGGCGCGCAAAAGGAGTCGCTGCTCGAACGCCTCTCGGCGATGGTCCGCTCGACGGGCCGAACGTCCGAGGAGACGCCGCTCCCCTCCACGCCGGCGACGCCGACGGGCCGGCCGGCCGGTTCGTGAGAGGGACGTTCCGGGTTCCGGCGCACGGGCCGGTCACTTCGCGCCCGTTCCCCACCGCGCCCGCCCTCGACGAAGAAGAGGAAGACCACTTCATCAACCGACCATGCTACGAGTTCAACGATGAGCTCACTACGCTCTGGAACGACCGACATTGCGAGCATTGCCGCCACTACCTGACGGCCCGGTGCCCGCACATCGACGAGTTCCTGGACGACGTGGACGACCTGACCCCCGAGTGATGTCGAGGGAGTCGTGCGCGGCCTTCTGATCGGCCGTTTCCAGCCTTTCCACCGGGGCCACCTCGAGGTGGTTCGGAAGGTGCGGGCGGACCGGCCCTCGGCCCCCCTTCTGATCGGGGTCGGCACGGCGGATGAGTCCTACACGTGGGAGAACCCGTTCACCGCAGGGGAGCGGATCGAGATGATCGAGCGGGCCCTTCAGGAGGGGAAGGTCGAGAACACCTACCTCGTCCCGATCTCGGACATCCACCGCCACGCCCTCTGGGTCGGATATCTTGAATCGCTGCTTCCCCCGTTCGACCGAGTCTACACGAACAACCCGCTCACCCGGCTCCTGTTCGAGAGGGCCGGGTATCTCGTCGAGAGTCCCCCGCTGTTCGACCGGTCCCGGTTCGAGGGCCTGCGGATCCGCGAACAGCTCGCGGACGGGGGTCCCTGGAAGGACGCCGTCCCGCCGGCGGTCGCGAAGTATCTCGAGGAGATCGGAGCTCCCGCCCGTCTCGGGGTTCTGAAGGAGGTCCCGAGCCGCCTCGGTCGGGGTCTCTCGTGACCGACCTCGACGAGCTCCAGGACCCCGGTCGCCGTCCCCGTCCGCGGTTCACGGTCCTTCCCGAGTGGGCCGGCGTTTCGACCCGTCTCGTCCACGGCGCCCAGCGGCCCGACTACAACGCCGGCGCGGTCGTCCCCCCGGTCTACCGGTCGACGACCTTCCATTTCCCGTCCGGGTTCTCCGAGGTGACCGACCGGGAGTCGCTCTACGAGTACACGCGGCTCGCGAACCCCACGACCGAGGTCCCCGCGGAGCTTCTGCGCGACCTCGAGGGAGGCGAATCCGCCCGCCTCTTCGCCTCGGGGATGGGAGCGTTCACGAGCCTTCTTCTCTCGCTCGTCCGGACGGGTGATGAGGTCGTTGCGCTCGACATGATCTACGGGGGAACGATGGGCGTTCTCGCCGACCTGTTGCCCCGCTTCGGCGTCACCGTGCGGTTCGTGAACGAGCGGGACGCCCGGGAACCCGAGAAGCTCCTCTCCGAGAAGACCCGGCTCGCGGTGATCGAAAGCCCGACGAACCCGCTGCTCACCGTGCACGACATCGCCCGCTGGGCGAAAGCGGCGGACGCCGTCGGATGCCTGCTCGCCGTCGACAACACGTTCGCGACTCCGATCAATCAGAACCCGCTCGCGCTCGGCGCCGACGTGGTCTACCACAGTGCGACGAAGTACCTCGGGGGCCACTCGGACCTCACCGCGGGCGCGGTGGTCGGCCCACAGGACCTGCTCTCCCGGATCGACCCGCGAGGCGACTACGGGTCCGTCCTCGACCCGTTCGCCGCCTATCTGCTCGGAAGGAGCATGAAGACCCTCGCGCTCCGAATGGCCCGGCACAACGAGAACGGCCGGAGAGTGTCGGAAGCGCTCGCGAACCACCCGCGCGTCCGCGAGGTCCGTTATCCGGGGCGAGCGAGCGCCGAAGAGGAGGAGATCGCGTCCCGCCAGATGCGCGGGCGAGGGGGGATGGTCTCGGTCGCGATCGAGGGCGGTGCGGCGGCCGCCGAACAGTTCCTCCACCATCTGCGGTTCGTCCACGTCGCGTCCAGCCTCGGCGGAGTCGACAGCCTCGCGAGCGTTCCCGGACTCACCTCGCACCGACACCTCCCTCCGAAGGAGCTCGAACGGCGGGGGATCGACCCGGGGCTCATCCGGTTCTCGTTCGGGATTGAGGACCCGGACGACCTCGTCCGCGACCTGACCGAGGCCCTCGATCAGCTGGGATAGACGAGCCCAGATCGACGGCGCCCGGCCCCTCCGCGCGGAGAGCGTTCACGTGCCGAGCGGCGCGCCGCAGGACGGGCACACTTTGTCGGTAACATCGCAGAGGCCCCCACAGTACGAACATCGAACCTTGACGACGTCGTGCTCGACCGTCTGCTGGACGACCACGGGTNTTGAGGACCCGGACGACCTCGTCCGCGACCTGACCGAGGCGCTCGACCACCTGAGCTAGCGGGTGGATGGTTGACGGCGCTCCCGGGCGCGCCCGCGAGAGGGGTGTTCAAGTGCCGAGCGGCGCACCGCAGGACGGGCAGGCTTTGTCGGTAACATCGCAGAGGCCCCCACAGTACGAACACCGAACCTTGACGACGTCGTGCTCGACCGTCTGCTGAACGACCACGGGTTGGATCACGGGGGGCGGGACCGAGGGGTCGGGAACTTGCTGGATCACTCTCGTCCGGCCGCTCAGACTGACCGCGACGAGCACGATGCCGATCGCGAAGAGGAGCACGCCGATGACGAGGAGGAACACCGGCGCCGTGCAGTCCGGGGCGACGCCGTTCACGGCCGGCTGGGACGAGCAGGCGAGGAAGGTGCCGCCGCCTGCCAGCGCCAAGATCAGGCCGAAGACGAGGAGGCCGATCCCCTGGCCCACGTTCACCATCGCGTCCCCGAGCG
>OCOJ01053407.1_pt3 | contig 30256 bp, 25 predicted proteins | sample 1539251 | NCBI WGS metagenome assembly OCOJ01 (sample SAMN01911457, study PRJEB22624) | soil metagenome | biome: Soil | place: Malaysia | collected 2012-04-30 | depth RA_metagenome m
ACCTCTCCCATAAATGGCACTCTGGTTCCATTCAGGCCTTGAATTCGACCATTTAACCCGCCACTAACGCATTTGGATTCAATGCGTTGACTCTCACCTCTTCCGATGTTAGGTTTGGAAGGCTACTCGCAGAATAAAAAACGCGTGTCCGTGTGTATGTAGTGGGTTTTTCCGCCCCACCCAGAAGGAGACTTTGTTTTGAGCGATTCTTTACGAAACTTCCTGTTTACCTCGGAGTCCGTGACGGAAGGTCATCCGGACAAAATCGCCGACCAGATTTCCGACGCAGTCCTCGATGAAGTGATGAAGCAGGACCCCAAGGGTCGCGTTGCCTGTGAAGCCCTTGTCACTACCGGTATCGCGGTCGTTGCTGGTGAAATCACTACTTCCGCGCACCTCGAATACGATGCGCTTGTCCGCGAAACAATCCGTAGTGTGGGCTACACCCGCGCGAAATACGGCTACGATGCCGACACCTGCGCCGTCATGTGCTCGGTCAAGCGGCAATCGCCCGATATCGCCATGGGCGTCGACACCGGCGGCGCCGGCGACCAGGGCCTCATGTTCGGCTTCGCTTGCGACGAAACCGAAGAGCTCATGCCCATGCCTATCCTGTTCGCCCACCACCTCACGCAACGCCTCGCCGAAGTTCGCAAGTCCAATCAACTCGATTTTCTTCGCCCCGATGGCAAGTCCCAGGTAACCATCGAATACCGCGATGGCCGCCCCGTTCGCGTCGATTGCGTTGTCGTCTCCACTCAGCACAGCGAGCGGGTTTCCAACACGGATCTCCGCGATGCGGTCACCGAGCACATCATTCGCCCCATCATCCCTGCTTCCATGCTGGACAGCAAAACCAAGTATCACATCAATCCCACCGGCCGTTTCGTGATCGGCGGCCCCATGGGCGACGCCGGTCTCACTGGGCGCAAGATTATCGTCGATACCTACGGCGGTTACAGCCGTCATGGTGGCGGCGCGTTTTCCGGCAAGGATCCTTCGAAAGTCGACCGCTCCGCCTCCTACATGGCCCGCTATATCGCCAAAAACCTCGTGGCTGCTGGCATCGCGCGCAAAGCCGAAGTTCAGCTGGCCTATGCCATCGGCGTTGCTGAGCCCGTCTCCGTGATGGCCGATACGTTCGGCACAGCCACCATTTCCGACGAGCGAATCACCGCGCTTATCCGCGAGTACTTCTCGCTGACTCCTAGGGGCATCATCGACACGCTCGATCTTCGCCGGCCCATTTACAAGCCCACTGCCGCCTACGGCCATTTTGGCCGCACCGGCCCCGGCTTCACTTGGGAGCGCACCGACCGCGCCGACGCCTTGCGCAAAGCCGCCGGCCTAGGCGCTGCTGTCACTTTGGAAGTGGGCGCGCACCACTAAGTCACGGTGCAGTGACTGATACATTGTCATTCCGAGCGTAGCGAGGAATCTGCTTTATCTCATCAACCGCACAACCTGAAGGAGAAACTCTGTGGCTACAGCCGAACTAAAAAAAGGTGATGTCAAGGACATATCGCTGGCCGACGCCGGCAAGCGCAAGATTGAGTGGGCCCATCAGCAAATGCCTGTCCTCGAATTGATTCGCAAGCGCTTCATCAAAGAGCAGCCGCTCAAAGGCCTGCGCATTGCTGCGTGTCTCCACGTCACCAGCGAGACCGCCAATCTGATGATCACACTGCGCGATGGCGGCGCAGACGCGGTTCTCTGTGCCTCCAACCCGCTCTCCACGCAAGACGAAGTCGCCGCCTCCCTCAATCGCGACTTTAACATCCCCACCTACGCCATCAAGGGCGAAGACAACGAAACCTACTATTCCCATCTGAGCGCCGCTCTCGACCACAAGCCCCAATTCACCATGGACGACGGCGCCGACCTCGTCACCACTCTCCTCACCAAGCGCACCGACCTCGTTTCCAACGTCATCGGCGGCACGGAAGAAACCACCACCGGTGTCATCCGCCTCCGCGCCATGGCCAAAGACGGCACGCTCAAATATCCCATCATTGCCGTCAACGACGCCCAAACCAAGCACTTCTTCGACAACCGTTACGGCACCGGGCAGTCCACTCTCGATGGCATAATTCGCGCTACCAATCTGCTTTTCGCCGGCCTGAAAGTCGTCATTGCGGGATACGGTTGGTGTGGCCGCGGCGTGGCCATGCGCGCCAAAGGCCTTGGCGCCGATGTCATCGTCACCGAAATCGATCCCGTCAAGGGCATCGAAGCCGTCATGGACGGTTTCCGCGTTATGCCCATGGCCGACGCCGCCAAAATCGGCGACGTCTTCATCACCGTCACTGGAAACAAAAACGTCATCCGCGGCGAGCACTTCGAAGTCATGAAGAGCGGCGCGGTGGTTTGCAATTCCGGGCACTTCAACGTGGAAATCGAAATTCCCGCTCTCGAGCGCCTCTCCACCAGCAAGCGCGAAGTCCGTCCGCTTGTCGAGGAATATCAGATGAAAGATGGCCGCAAGATTTGCCTCATCGGCGAAGGCCGCCTCGTCAATCTCGCCTCCGCGGAAGGCCATCCCGCCGCCGTCATGGACATGAGCTTCGCCAACCAGGCTCTCTCCCTCGAATACATCCGCCAGCACGCCAAGGACATGAAGCCTCAGGTTTACGTCGTTCCCGAGCATCTCGACAAGGAAATCGCTCGTCTTAAGCTCGATTCCATGGGCCACAAGCTCGACAAGCTCACCGCCGAGCAGGAGCTCTACCTCGCCTCCTGGCAAGAAGGCACCTGACCTCACGTCTTCATTTTCGGCGGCCAATAATCCAATCCGAGCGAAGGGCACGACACTGTCGTGCCCATCTTGCTTTGTAGGGGCACAGCATGCTGCGCCCGGATTGCCATGCCGTTAGGGCGCGCTTCCGCTCTCCTGCCCGGAAGGCGCGTCCCCATCTTCGAAGCCCCACGCGTGCCGGCCGCTCCTCATCGTCACGCGTCCCTCTTCCTCTTGAGGGATGACCGTGGGAGAAGCACAAAGATTGCGGCAGCTCGAGGATGAAAACGGGCGGCTGAAGAAGCTGGTGGCGGATTTGAGTCTGGACAAGGAGATGCTGAAAGCGGTGATTGAAAAAAACGGGTGGAGCTCGTAGAACGCAAGGCGGAAGTGCGCTGGCTGTGGAGCCATTTTGTGGTGAGCCAGCGGCGGGTCTGCGAGCTGCTGAACGTGGCGGAATCGAGCCAACGGTACGTGAGCCGGAGGAACGATGAGGAACTGCGAACGCGCTTGGTGGCAGCAGCGCGAGAAGAGCCGAAGTGGGGATACCGGCGATTGCAGTTGAAGCTGGAAGCGAAAGGGATGCTGGTGAACCACAAGCGGGTGTATCGCGTGTACCGGGAAGCGGGATTGCTGATTCGGCGAAGGCGACGAAAACGCTTGCTGCGCGCGGGTTTTGTCAGGCCGGTGGTGACGGGAGTGAACCAGGAGTGGGCCATGGATTTTGTCCATGATGCGGCGGAGAGCGGCAGGAAGATCGTGGCGGAGCGGGGAGCGCCGGAAGCGATTCGTTGCGACAACGGGCCGGAGTTCACCTCGCGGCATTTTTTGGCGTGGGCCCTGGAGAAGAAGATCGAGGTGGTGCATATTGAGCCGGGACGGCCGGTGCAGAACGCGCACGTGGAAAGTTTCCACGGGAAGTTGCGGGACGAATGCTTGAATGCCAGTTGGTTCGGGAATCTGTTCGAGGCACGGGCGAAGATCGCGGCGTGGAAGGAGGAATACAACCACGAGCGGCCGCACAGCAGTTTAGGATATTTGCCGCCTGCGGAGTTTGCGCGGCGAATTGCAGCTCTCCGGCCGCCTACGGCGGCCTCCGAGCCGCAATTCGGGAAACAGAAAGAGGAAGACCTGACAGGGAAAGACGTCACGTCAGGAGTTTCGAATGTCGTATGATCCCGTGCGCGGAGCTAGGGGGCAGCTCAATTCCATGCGCGGAGCTACGGGGCAGGTCACCGCGTAGATCAGCAGCTAACATTCAGTGTTCATGATGAGTTACGGTTGTCGTGTAACCAAATCCGCGCCCGAAGTCAAAACGCCAATCTGTTTCGCTTGAATCGCGCGGCGAATCGAGAGATATAAAAACCGCCGTCTTCGATTGTTTGACCGGCTCGCGCACAGTTTGTTTCGAAACAGTTTTCGCGGTTGTTGGCCTTATGAATTTGACTATCAGGATTAGGTTCGCCACATAGGGCTGCTTGCCCTTCACGAGACCAGGAGAGAATGTCAGTCTCCTCAGGGCTTCTGCGACTGTCTCTGACGGCACCTCGACGGTCTCAGGAAATGGCCTAATGTAGTCTAATTGCCCTTCGCGATTTATCCTTCCGATGAAGAAGTATTCGTCTGCAGTCCAGGCCTTCCCGTCTGGGATTGAAAGATACATCGGATAATCGTAAAGCAAAGGCTCAGTCCACCAATCGGACGACTCCCATCTCAGATCGGAGCCATCGCCAAAGTGCACGTGAAGCATAGTCACTTGGGCTGAGGTAGGGCACTCGGGGGGCGTATAGGGACTGGTCCCGCTTATCCATTTCTTGCGCCCCGGCAATATCGGGTCCGGGAGGGGCTCAACACGCTCAGCGGGAATGAGGTAGTCTGAGGGCTGCTTCGTGTCGGGCGCTGCCTCGAAAACAACGGGCTGCGTATAGTCCGCATTCTTGGTTTGAAAGGCTAGCACAACGGTTATGTCGACGATTTCCTTTGCTCCTCGGTTTTCAAGGAGAAAGGAAGCATCTAATCCATTCCAAGCTGCAAAACCTAGGTCGCTAAACCTCACAGCGTCGACCTCGGCGGGAACGCGCAGTGGGATGCGGACGTCGGCATACGGACAGCCTATCTGTGCCGAAGCGAGCACCGACGTAAAATGCGCCAGAGCCCCGAAGAGCGCGAGGGTTCTGACAATGTGGGCCCAATTACGGAGCACAGTTCACCTCAGTTGTCGCCTGCAGGGGAGTAGGCGCCGGTTGGCCTGCTTGACATTTATAAGTGAGTGTCCACCTAACGTAGCCATTATAGGCCGCCTGGATTTTCTGCTGCCAATGTGTGAGGTCGCCGTTGACGTCCTTGGTCGTGCCGACAAGAAACACGCCATTTTGGGGATCTGGGTCACCATCCGCTGTTGATACGTCGGCAGTTACCTTAATGTTGGAGACATGGCCGCCGTAGCCGTTGCTGCCTACGTCGCGTCCCTTTACATGCGCATTCACCGTAACGGGCGCCGCCTTCAGCGAACAGCTCACCTCAATAGACGGATCGACAACTAAGTGAACGTCGCAAGATTTAGGATCTCCGCCGGCGCCCTCGCCTCCACCGTCAGGGAAACAAATCGGGACATCGAAGCCAATCTGAGCAAAATCCTCTGCCAAATAGCAGTTACCCGGAGGAGCGTCGCCTGGCCCTTCAAGGAATGGGAAGAAGGGGCGGCCGCCCGGGCCACCGAATTGTCCGGACGGATCGGTAAGATTCACGGGATCGCTAGTCACGTACGGATACCTGTTGAGGCCTTGCGCATTTTGGCCCTTTGCTGACTCGACGGAATCCGGGGAAGCAAAGCGGCCAAACCGGTCGGCGTAGGACCGGGCGCGGGCGTAATCGTTGGTGGATTCGGAATCGCGCTCGTAAGTGGCGAACTTGAACTTCGTGGTGGTGCCNGCTCTCGTACCAGGTCTCGCCGAAGGGGTAGTGGCCGCGCTGGCCGAGAATGTTCCCGCTGGAATCGGTAAGCACGCGATTGGAGAGATGATCCCGATGAAAATAAACAGTGGCTCCGGATTCAATCTTGGCCAGAAGCGCTCCGCTCAAGTAAATGTATTCGCGGGACGGAGACGAAGGCGCAGCCCCATTATCGTATTCCGCGACCACCTTGGAGCCGGAAAAGAGATACACCGTGGTGGTGCTGCTGGCAGACTTGCTCACGCGCAGGCCGTTTCCATCGTAGGTGTAGGTGCCGCCGGTGCTGGAACCTTTGCCGCAATCTGCACCAGCATCGTCCGCGAAGAGCAGACCTACAGAATAGGGCGCGCAAGTAGGGCAAGTGCGATTCGTCAAAGGAGTGACCGATTAATCCGACAGCCTGGAGGGGCTTATCCAGCGTATCGGTAAACTGCTTGACAGTAGCCGCCGAGACAGTCATTTGTCAGCGGCGGCGCAGCGCGGATCGTTTGCTTCTTCGACGGGAACGGGTAGTTCTTCTGATTGATGCCTCCGAGAAGCGTCCTCTGAGACTAATGGCGCGATTTGGCAAAAGAGTTGGCAACCGCGGAATGTCGTGAAACAAGAGAAGTCATAAGTGAAGGCGCGCTGGATCTCCTGCTCAGTGGCCCGCGGTGTGACGACCACTCGCAGGCCGCGGACGCCGTGAAGGTTAGTGTAGTAACCGATGTCGTAGTCTGGATGCTGGGTCGATGAGGTGCCATCCGGCTCCATAAATGTTGTGATCTTTATTTCCGTACCCGGCCCGTTCTGCGGCAAGACTGCCCCAGCCTCGTAGAGGAATGAGCAGAGACGACCGCCTGTAAAAGTAAGGAGTGCTACCACACCCCAAGGTCTTATTCCTACTGCCTGAAGAACAGGAAAGTGCAACCCGAGGTAATCGATGGCGTCGTTCGAGATACGGATGCTATAAACAGCGTCCGCCGAGGGGCACCCGCTATCGTAGCCCGACTTTTGGGCGTTGAACGACCGGAGGATTGGGCGAAGATCCTCTAGGGCCGATTCGCCTAATTTGAGGCGCCCGAACGAACGCAACAGCGATTCAGCCCGCTGTCGAGTGCGGTGATTGGACACTATGAGACTCACTTCCGCCAAGATAACGAATAAAAGGGCGAAGGCGGTCAGCCATAGGACAATTCGTGTTAAACGCTTCAAACTCCACCTCTAAGGTGTTCCATCTGGTTGGCGTACACTGCACCCTCCCTGACAGCTTGCACCTGCACCCGTGCTCATGTCGGGATTGTTTTGCAGGATAAAGGCGCCGTCAGGATTGCTGGGGTTAACCGTGGCGTTCTGGCTCCAGGCGGGATACCAGGTGTTTGTGGGGAAAGTCGGGCAGCTAGCTTCATGGCAAGGCCAATAAATAGGGACAAACCCGCGGTCGACAACGAATTGTTGAGTTACCGTATTAATTCCCGTATTGCCTGCTGTGTAGTCGTCGGTATACTGTCCTGGGCCATCTATAGAGTTAGGGCTCTTGCATTCCGGCGTATACCTGACCGTGTTCCAGTCGCATATGAGAGTGGATGTGTTTGTAGGATTGGTTTCCAGAACTGCGATCTTGGTCGCGCGGATGCGCGAGTCGCCCACAAGGGGAATCAGAATTCCNATTCTTCAGCGAGAAGACTTCGTATCGCACCTCTCTTACCTGCACGTTTGGAACGAATTTATTCGGTATTGTAATGTCGCTAGCTGGGGCCAGAACACATCTCAGTACATGGCATACTGGGGGCTTACTTTGCTTCTGGGCATTGCCGCCAAGCTCGGCGCGCTCGCTGTCTGCGAAGGGGGTGTTATTCCCAATTACTGCTCCGGCGCTGCCGTCGTTCAGAGAGGCGAACCACGTTCCGAGGGTCCAGTAGTTTGCGTTCGTGGTATTGGTGGGGCCGGCGTCGGTGCCGTTGCTGCCGCGGNAACAAGGGAGTGATGACACCGTTGGGGTCGGTAGTGTTGAGATGGCCAGCGGCATCTTCGAAGATAACTCCTCCGGCGGCGGGAACGGCAAGGAGCTGCTGCAGGTTCCCGGTAGTGGAAAGAGAATCGGTCCAGTTGATGGTGTTGCTCGAAGTGTTGATCGCGGCGATTGCTCCTGTGGCCCGCGAACCGGTAGTCGTGCCACTTAAATAAGCTGTACCGTCTTCCCCCGTGAGGATTTCACCGGCTGGGTTGAACGATAGATTGAGTTTGCTGACCGCGGAGCCAGTGTCGTGGTAGAAGGCGCTCGGAACGGAACCGCCAGAATTATTGAGCGCAAGAAGAGTGCCGCCATTGCCGTCGGGAGTTGCGCCGTTCCCAGTCAAGCCGTTGGCAAAGGCTCCAGATGGTCCGAGCTCCGCGCCATTGCCGGGGCCGCTCGATGAGGTGGAATCAAGCTGTCTCAGCGAGTAGGTCCCATCTGAGTGGATCACCATCACTTGAAGGTAGCTGGTGACAGAGCTCATGCCGTCCGTGGGTAATTTCACCAGGTGCGGGTATCCGGGGTGATTTGGATCGGGAGAAGGATCGCAGGGCATGGCGTCGTAGGAGAGTGTCAGCGTCGAGATGGGTAAGTAAACTGTTCCGTCCGATGAAATTGTCAGTTTTCCAAAGCTTGCAGTCGTAGGAGCAGCGGTTGAGGTTCCGGGCGTGCAGTATTGGCCGCCAACTGCGGGATAGCCGTCCCCGCCATTGCCTCCAGCAGGATCGTCTAGGAGGGTATAGTCGGTCCCCGTAAAGGTACCTGTCGGAAGCGGAATCGCAAATTTTATCTGGCCTGAGGTTCCGTCAAGAGCAACTACTGCCGTCGGGCTCTTGCCCGTGTTAAGGTAATCCGGCTGCACAAAATAAATCGTGCCATCAGGGTGGATGGCGACGTTGGGAGCCGCGATGAGGGCTATTCCGGGAGCGGAGAGGAGCCAGCTTGGGTTGCCGTTTTCATCCACGCGGCCGAGCATCATTTGATCCGACGAGTCGTCCCTTAGATAGATGAATCCGCCTTGATCGTCGCCTGACAAGAGGGCCAATTCCTCGTTGGGTGGCGCGCTTGGCGTGAACATCCACTTTTGCTGGCCGTCGGCTGTGAACGCTCTGAAAGCGCCACTTCCGCCGTTTGCCCCCTGGTCAAACACGTAGAAATCGGGAGTGGTGTCGTCGATTCGTAAGGATTGAACAATGTTGGTAATGCCAGGCCCACCAGGAGAACTGGTGAGGCTGGGGACTTCCCATTGAACCGTTCCGATAGGGAGAGAGGTTCCCGCGAGAACGGAGACCTGGGCAGTTCCCGTCCGATTGTCGGGGCTTGTTCCCGTCAATGTGGTGTTTCCAATTGCGTTTGCTTGCAGCAGGGTAGGATCCCCCTGATTCACAGGGGGCACGATGGCAGCGATAGAGGGATCGGCAATCGACCATGTCGGGTTAGTGATCGGGACGCCATTCTGGTCAAGAAGTTGAATGGCCTGGGTTTGGCCAACGACCATGTTCATTTTGCCTGGACCGACAAAGAGGGAAGGCGATCCCGGTTGCGCCGTGTAAACCGTGAAAGTTGCGGGGTTGCTGGAAGTCCCGCCAACCGTGACGAGAACCGGGCCGGTTGCGGCCCCGGTCGGAACGGTTGTGGTGATGCTGGAGGCATTCCAGCTCGTGATCGCAGCGCCGATCCCGTTGAAGGTGACCGTGCCTGTTGTTGTCCCGAAGTTGGCACCGTTGATCGTTACAGGCGCCCCCACTGGCCCCGATGCGGGGCTAAGGTTTGTGATGGTTGGCGTCGTCGAAGTGACCGTAAAGCTGGTGGCGTTGCTGGGAACGCCGTCCACGGTAACCACAACGCCGCCGGTGGTGGCGCCGTTCGGGACATTTACCACGATACTTGTTGGACTCCAAGTTGTGGCAGTTGGTGCCGTGATGCCAGTGAATTTTACGGTGCTGGAACCTTGGCCGGAGCCGAAGTTGGTGCCCGAGATGGTCACCGAGGTGCCCACTGGGCCGCTGCTTGGGCTTAAGCTCGTGATCGTTGGACCGGAAAATGCGGTGAAGGGAACACCGTTGCTGTTCATTCCGTTGGCCTTTACGACGACGTTCCCAGAGGTCGCGCCGTAAGGAACCGGAACGGTAATTGCCGTGGGAGTCCACACGCCCGGCCCAGCGGCGACGCCGTTAAAGCTTACCGAGCGCCGCTCAGAGCCGAAACGCCTTTCCGTATCGCCATCGCTAGTCCTCCCCCAAAGATTCTTGCGGTAGTGCATACGTACGCAGAATCGTTACAGCTCAGTGGGCCGGGCCGACAGCAATGGTCTGGAGGTAGGCCGACTCGCTGGGAGGTGTGATCTGAACAACCATGCGAGTTCCCTTTTCCACGGTCCAGAAATCTCCAGGGTGGCGAAGCTCTGACTTGCCTCCGATTTCGGTGGTAATGTCACCGGTCACCAGGTGAGCGACATAAAAGCCCTGGTCCGGGAGTTCTGTGCCGCGGCCGCCGCCGGTAACATCCCAATCCTTGAATTCCACGNTGAATTCCACGTACAACGGCACGCTGGCGCCTTTAGGATTCGTTAGCTTTAGCGTTTCGGAGAAGCGCGTGACTGCTTCAACTCCTTCGGCGCGATACTGGCCAGATTTTTCTTTCGTTTTTCCCTGCGCGCGGGCAAGTTGCCACCGCAGGCCAGAGGCAGTCGACGCGAAGACAACTGCAGCGACCGCCATTCGGATCAGTTTATTGTGCAAAGTCGCCATCGAAATTCTCTCTTACATGGGCCACAACGAGTAGACGTGGCCGCCTGAAGTAGCCACAAACAATTTCCCATGCGCGATTGCCGCCTCGTTGCGCAACCCGGCCGCGTTTGCACCGTCGGGCAAGGCCACGTTGGCGATTACTTGAGGCGTCGGCACGAGTTGAAAACCGTCGAGGAGGCAAATCACATTCCACAGCGGGCCAGTGCTCGCAGGGTTGATAAATTCGTTCGTGCATTGGTAACCTGCCGCGGGGCGCAAGGCCGGATCCGCGATAGCCACGACGTGGCCCTGGTTCGTGGGTACGTAAACAATTCCGCCGGTGACGGTCGGTGCCCCAAGCGCGTATCCGTTGCCCGGTGTGGCATTGGGGACATCCAAAATCCATCGCACACGCTGACTATCGGGGCCGCAACTGTTGAGGGCGTGAAGCCGGGCATAACCAGCACTGTAAGAATTTGGTGGCGGAGTCGTCAGCCCCCAACCACCCGCCTTGATGATGAGCACATCGCCCCACACAGCGCCGGGCTGCTTGTAGTGCGTGTCGCGGTGGATATGAGGCCCAGCGGCGGGGAATGTGCATATGGGTTCATTCGTCGGCGGATATTGCCAGCGGCAAGTGCCGTTGCCTGCGTTGACGGCGTAGGTCCAGCCGTCCTTCTGCACGGATTCAACGAGCTCACCGCAACTTGAATGCATCACGGCGGCGCCAGCTGACCAGTCCGGGTCGTCATCGAGTGCGAACGGAACGGGCTGGAATTTCCACGCGACTGCGCCCGTTGAAGGGTCAATTCGCATCATACTCAGGCCGTTGTTGGTCGCGGGCTCAGGCTGGCTCCCACCATTCCAATTGGCAGTGTTGCCGGTCGTGAAGTAAACGCCGTGTTCGTCGGCAGCGGGGGAGTTCCACACGCCGCCACCGCGTGTGCTCGTGGAAACGTAGGAAAAACCGGGAACTAGGTGCCCGGTTTTCAGGTCAACAGCCATCACCTTGCCATTCTGAATGGGGTTGTCGCCGGCGTCGTGAATGCCCACGTACACCTTACCTTCGTGAACCAGCGGTGAGGAATAGGCGATGCGTTCATGAAGCTCAGTCAGGCTCCCTGATGTGCAACCCGAGACGTGAGCCACGACATCGCTCGCCCAGATCAGTGCGCCGTTGTGGACATCGAGGGCATACAGCCGCGCGCTCCCAAGGCCAGTCTCAGCCGCCGGGTCGGGAGCTCCAAAGATGACCGCTTCTTTATCGTCGATCTCCGCGCGTGAACCGCTGGACTGGATACCGTAAGAGCCGAATTGGCACGCCGCTTTAAGCGGAGGACCCAGATCTGGGTACTGCCACAGCTTGTTTCCAGTGTCGACGTCCAACGCATAGAAGAAGCCGCTCGAACTGCCAATGAACACGCGATCCTCGAAGACAATGGGGGACGAGCGGAAAACTCCACCTTCACTGCCCGAGGAGGGCCACGTCCAGCCGACCGCAAGAGTCGGAACATCATTCGGGTCGGAAAGGCGGCTGTGGTAAGGCTGATGGCCGGCTCGATTCGCGTTGTACCGATAATTGGGCCAGTTCCTCTTGCAGCTTGATAAAGGTAGGACTGCAACCAGGGCAAACAATATCAACTTTAAGCGGTACTTCATCATTTGGCCTCAAAAACGTAAAGACGCAGGACCAGGGGCAACGCACCTGGATTATCGAATCCAAGCACCTGGCCTGCGGGAACGGACCTCATACTCCCTGCGGTAAGCTGTTCGGCTTTTTCTTCTTTTTCGCCGAGCGCCATCTTTCCTTCACCTGAATAAACCTCGACCAGCGCGGGCCCCGGGAGGGCCGCAAGCTTACTTTTGGCTTTCGGCGGCAGCATCACGTCGCGAACCTGAACGTGAGAATTTGACGGAGCAGCCGTTTCGAAAACCGTCCGGGCCAGGACGTTGCCTTTTTCCAGATGGAATGAATGCTCGGGCGTGCTGCCGGCGAATGTGACCTGACCGGAGGGCGGAGGAGGAAGTGGACCACTGGCGAGGAATGCGTTGCGATTGGCGTAGCGATAACCGAGCCAACCTGCAATCACGACAACAACGAGCAACAAAACAAGGAGGAAATTGCGACGCATGCTTCCTCCAAAGCCGATCTTGCGCTAAGACTTGCACAAGAAAAGGCAGCGGTCAAGTACCTTAAGTTAAAAGAGAGGCAACACAGATCAGTTGTATTCCTCTACCTTCTGAAGGAATAGTGCAACAGTACGCGGAATCGTTTCATGGACGGAGACATGTTCCGACCGGTTCAGATCTGGCTTGGTTTGACGAAGCGGTCGACTTAATCCAGCACAGGTAGCGTCAGGCTTTGTTGGCGGCAGGTTGAGGAATTGGGAATACCGGTTTTTCATCCGGCCTGGCGATACGGAGGCAGTTGCGGCCGGCCGACTTGGCCTCATACATCGCCCTATCCGCTTCGTGCAGCAATTGTTCGAAGCTCATGGGCCCCCACTCCCCGGTCATCAGCAGTCCAAGACTTAGCGTCAGACCGATAGGACCTTTGCTGGTCTGCAAAGCGCGATCCGAAATAGCTCTGCGTATTTCTTCCGCGCGTTTCGGCGCAAAGGCCGGATCGCACCCGGTCAAGACCAGCAAAAACTCCTCGCCGCCGTAGCGGCTTACGTAGTCATAAGGGCGCACAGAAGCAACCAGCCGGTTGGCAATTTCCACCAGAACTTCGTCGCCCACGTTGTGTCCCTGAGTATCGTTCACGCGTTTGAAGTGGTCCACGTCGGCGAGCAAGATTGCCAAAGAAGAGTGCTCGCGTTCCGAACGCACGAGTTCGCGGGAAAGCAAATCCAGAATTGCTCCGCGATTCAAAAGCGACGTGAGAGGATCGTGTGTGGCTCGGAAGCGCATATGCTCGCGTGCCTCGACCAGCCGGTCCTCCAGCAACAGGATGCGCTCGCCCACTCGTAAACGCGCCTTGAGCTCTTCCGCGTTGAACGGTTTGGTTAAATAATCGTCAGCTCCGGACTCCAGCCCGAGCACAGTTTCTTCCTTGGACTCTTTGGAGGTAACCAGAACAATGTATATGTAGTTTTGCTCGGAGCGCTTTCGAATCGCGCGGCATACTCCCGGCCCATCGAGTTCCGGCATGACCCAATCGAGGAGGGCCAATCGAGGTCCATCCGGGCGGCTAAGTTGTTCTAAGGCGAGCCGGCCATTCTCCACAGTGATGACCTCGTAACCGGCGCGCTCCAGGGTTGTTTCGAGTAGCCGCCGCGAGAGCGCCTCGTCGTCTGCCACCAGGATTTTCATGACGGCACCTCCGTCGTATGCGCTAAGAGTTCCGGAACTAATGCCTTAAGCTCAAGGTGCAGCGCGGTGAAAGCTTCCTCCAGCTCCTTTTTCTCTCCAGCACGCGCCGCGCGTTCGACGTGGCCCGCAGCAGCCGCTGCGCGTGAAGCTGCGAGATTGGCGAGCATTCCCTTCAAGGTATGACCCAGGACCGTCGCTCCATTCAGATCGCCCGAAAAGACTGCCTTCTCTAACCCCTCCATGTGACGGGGGTACTCTTCGTGGAATATATTGAGCAGCTCGCGCAGCAGCTCTTGGTCATTGTCGACCCTGGCCAGCAGCTGAGTTAAGTTCCAAACCGGTACCGCAATCGGATTCTCTTGTTTCTTCATCTGGTCACTCCTGTCGTTTGGTTGCCCGTTTGTCAGCCGTTCAATTTCACTTCGCAACAAATCGATTCGAATGGGCTTTGAAATGTACCCATCCATGCCTGCCGCCAGGAATCTCCCCGCGTCCCCACTCATGGCATGCGCGGTCATGGCCATAATCGGGACATGCTGGCCCGTAGCAGCCTCTCTCTCGCGAATGAGCCGGGTTGCCTCCATGCCGCCCATGATCGGCATCTGAATGTCCATCAGGATGAGGTCGAATTGTTGCTCGTTCGTTAGCCGAAACCCTTCCTGGCCATTGGTAGCGAGAATCACTGCATGCCCCATCTTTTCGAGCAGATGGATAGCCAGCTTTTGATTGACGAGATTATCCTCAACCAAAAGCAGTCGCAGTTTACGTGCCATAGGCGCGAGGGCAACGATGTTAGAGGGAGGCGCCGGTGCGGCGGAATCTCGCAGGGCCCGGAAGATCGCTTCGCGCAGCGTAACGCTGCACAAAGGCTTCATCACGCGCTGTGTAATCCCCAGGCCTGCTACCCGCTGTTCATCTCCCGGTCTGGCCGAAGACGACAGAATGAAAAGCGAGGTTTCCTCTCTGGACGAGGAGCGCCGGATTCGCTCCGCCACTTCATAACCGTCCATACCCGGCATATTCTGATCGAGCAGGACAATTCGAAACGCGTCGGGGCGAGCGAATCTCTGCTCGAATAACGCGACGGCTTCATACCCGTCTGCGGCCAGCACGGGACGCATGCCCCACTGAGAAAGCAGGCGTTTTAGCAACTGGCGATTGACTTCACTGTCGTCCGCGACCAAAACATTGGTCTTGGCCTCGGCATCTGGGTGCGGCGATGGGACGTTTTCCTCTCCATCGACAATTGCGAGTTTTGCCGTGAAGAAGAATGTACTGCCTCTTCCCGGCGTGCTCTCGAGCCAAATGTCACCGTGCATCAATTTCACGAGCCTTGCCGAGATGGAAAGCCCCAGTCCCGTCCCCCCGAATTCACGGGTCGTCGATGCATCGCCCTGAGAAAATGATTCGAAGATTTTCTGGTGTTTGTCTTTAGGGATGCCGATGCCAGTATCGGAAACCGTGAATAGCATTTCCAGCGATCCGTCAGAGGCGGCGGCGCGCTCCGCGCAAACCTTTACTTCGCCTTCCCTGGTGAACTTGATGGCGTTCCCTGCAAGGTTTGTGAGGATCTGCCGCAGCCGGGTCGGATCGCCTTCTAGTCTTTCTGGAATTTCCCCTTCCAAAGACCAGTTCAGTTCCAGTCCTTTTTGCTGCGCGCGCATGGCCAGCGGGCGCAAAGAGTCTTCGATGCAGTTCTGGAGCGAAAATGGAATGTGCTCGAGCTCAAGGCGCCCCGCTTCGATCTTCGAAAAATCCAGAATGTCGTTGATGATGTCGAGCAGAGATTCCGCCGAGGACTTGACCATCCCAAGATACTCGCGCTGCTCGCAAGTGAGTTGCGTGTCCATGGCCAATTCGGTCATGCCCAGGATTCCGTTCATGGGCGTTCGAATCTCATGGCTGACATTGGCGAGGAAGTCGCTCTTGGCCTTGTTGGCTTCTTCAGCGGCCGCCTTCGCTTCCTTCAAGCGTTGCTCAGCGGCGCGCTGCTGCGTGATGTCTTCCACGACGCCGACATAGCCCTTCAGCATTCCCTCCGCGTCATACAGCGCTCTGGTCTGCCACTTGACCCAAATGGTGTGACCTTCCGGGGTGAGAAAGCGGCATTGGTCCTTCAATTCCATGCCAAAGGCAATGCCGCCTTTCCACAGGGCTTCGGCCGCCGCGCGGTCGTCGGGATGGACGGCCGTGTGCCATCCGCGGCCCTGGGCCATTTCGGCGGAGAGCCCGGTCATTTCTGTCCAGCGCTGATTGGTGTAAATGATTCTTCCATCCGCGTCTGTGCGGAAAATTCCGATCGGCGCGGCGGCGCTTAGTGTGCGGAAAAGCTCTTCGCGTTCTGTGATCGCTGCCTCCGCGCGCCGGCGTTCGTAGATCTCTTCTTCCAGATCGCGCGTGCGCGCTTCCACATGAAGTTCCAAAGCGCTGCGAGCCTCTTTGAGCTCCGCGTCCCTGTGTTCGATTTCCTCCAACATGTGATTGAAGTCCGCGCTGAGCTGGCGAAGCTCCTTGCCGGCAAGGGGTGGGGCGCGGAGCGAGTAATTGTTTTTCGCTGCGATCGACCGGGCCACGCCAGCGAGTTCTCCGATAGGCCCGGTGATGGACTTCTGCAAAACTACCGTCAAGAAGTAAACGACCAGCAGGCTCGCTCCTCCGATCAAGGCGTTCAGCTTGGCGAACTCCTGCATCCTCTGCTGCAAGTCTACGAGGTCGGCCTCGAGATAGATGGTTCCCACCCGGCGTTGGTCCAAGTAGATTGGAGAGCACAACGAAAGGAACGTTTTTCTCCAGACCACGTCTTCCGGTGTCTTGTTCGAAAGAACAGATTTCGGGTTCACATCCGAACGAACGTAGGTCGCCAGAACACTCCCATTTGCGTTGTAAACCACACCGGCACGAATGCTCTTGCGGGTGCGCAAGGCTCCAAGGAGCTTTTCCCCGCTAGAGGCGTCGTCGAAGGCCAGCGGTGCGGTCATGCTCGTTCCAATGAGACTCGCGGTCGATCGCAGTTCCCGCTCTTTGAGTTCCCGCGCGACGTGCCTGTCGTAGGCCAGGAACCCTGTGCACGCCACCAGGTCGCCAATCCCTCCGACAAACAGCGTGAGCAATAGCAATCGATGCCGCAGAGACAGTTCGACGATGGGACGGAATTTCATGCTATTGCTTCGCGGTCTCCGCTGGGATTACACGCCTTGCAAGCGTGAGCATGGTAGATCTGACCTTCAAGTGCGCCGTGCCGGCCGCGTGCAGATTCACGTCAAATCGCAGCCTTTGGCCTTGCCTTAAGAATTCGATAGCCCCGCCACTCTCGAGAAAGTCGGGAGTCTCACCAACGGTCAGCACACTGGCTCCGCGAAGGCTTCCCAAGATCCTTCCGCATTCCCGTTCGTTGAACTGGCTGATGAAAAGGATGTGGCAAGCCCGCAGTTCTTGACCCTTTCCCACCAGGCGAATCTGCAGCGCCTTCCCTTGCGCCGAGCTTCCGTTGGCCTCCTCTGCCAAAGCCACGCCGAATGGGTACGTTCCGTAGACGCACAGCAGAAAAGGAGCTTGGGCCGAAGGGAATGCTTCTTTAGGCCACTCCACAAAATTGGTAAAGGCCACGAGGAATTTGGCTTCAGCACGGTAGTTCTTGGACGTAAGCTCTTGGGCCACGCTCGTTAGCTGTGGCAAGACCAAACCAAACGTCAGGCCCAACCGAATTGTGGCCCGCGCTAAGTCCTTGAACAAAACTCCCTTGCTGTGACGACGCCAGCAGAGACCGCCGCCCCTCCCAGCCGTTGGAGCACCTCTTAGTGTGCGATCAAAGCCAGAAAACACACAGCCCCCCAGCTCTCTGGGGCATGCAGGAGTCCAGACAATCCGGTTGTAATGTGACTTAGTTTGTTGAAAAGAATTGACTTGTCAGTCGTCAGACTTGCGCGGAAGCAAAGGGTCTTTCCACTCTGGCACGGCTATAAGAATATGTTTCAAGCTAGAACAGTCCTTCCGTCCCCGTTTTCTTCCAGGAGGAAACAGCAGAAGAAACCGGAAGGAACTCAGGCCGTGCGGACACCATTCGGAGCCAAAGGCATGCTGTTCAGGCGGATACCCGTCGCGTCAAAGATGGCGTTGCCGACAGCAGGAGCGATGCCCATGATCGGCGTCTCTCCCGCGCCCGCCGACGGGATGTCCTTGCGGTCGAGGAGGACCACTTCGATCTCCGGTACATCGCGAAATCGGGGCACGCGATACTGGGAAAAATGTGCGTTTTTGATCCGTCCGTTCTCAAATCCTACAGCTTCGAACAGCGCCCCTCCCAGCCCTTGAATCACCGCTCCCGTCACCTGGTTTCGCAAACCATCCGGGTTAACGATAGCGCCGCATTCGAATGCCTCGACAACGCGCACCACCTTCACGGTTCCAGAGGCACGTTCCACCGCCACTTCAGCGCAAGTGGCCACGTAACTACCTTTCTCAAAACCTGCAGATATACCGAAGCCCTGGCCTTCTTGCGTTTTCTTACGCGGCCAGCCGAAGGCTTTTGCCGCAGCTTCCAGGATGGCTCGCAAGCGGGGGTCGGAAGCATTCTTCATTCGAAACTCGAACGGGTCCATTTGCGCGAGGCGCGCCGAGGCGTCCATGTGGGTTTCCCGCGCGAAATGATTGGCGGTGGCGGCAAGTCCCCGATAGGAACCGCTTCGCAACGGACAGTCCGCCGCATGAAACTCCACGTGCCGATTCGCCACAGCATAAGGCGTATCAATCGCGGACTGGCCTGAATTGTAGTTGTGAAATTCCCAAGCCGTCAGGGTGCCATCGCTGGCGATGCCGCTTTTGACCTCGATCACCCCGGCGGGACGGAAGTATGCCCAGGTGAACTCTTCCTCGCGCGTCCAGAAAATCCTCACTGGACGCCCGGCCGTGCGAGCCAGACGCGCTGCTTCCACGGCTGCCTCGCCAGTGTGTTTTCCGCCATACGCCGAACCGGTATCCGGAATAATTACTCGCACATTGCTTTCCGCAATGTGAAGGGCGTTGGCAACTTCTGTGCGAACCGCGAACGGCCGCTGCGATCCAGTCCAAACGGTAACTTTCCCTTCCGACCATTCGGCCACAGCGGCACGCGGTTCCAGGGGAGCGTGGGCGATAAACGCAACGGTGTAGGTTGCTTCCAAACGATGCGCCGCTTGAGCGAAACCATCCTCAATCGATCCGCTCTTTTTCAGGTTGCGGTCGCCCGGTCTGCCTTCGCCACTTAGCTTCCGGTCCGCGTCATCCGTCTTGTTTTTGGCGGTCTGCTTCAGGTGGGTGAAAAGGTCACGATCGGAAATCTGCGGGACTTCTTTCCACTCAGCATGAATGCTGTCCAGTGCCTTCTTGGCTTCTCGCTCTGAGGCCGCGGCCACGCCTACGAAATCGCCGTCGCGAACCACTAGCACTCCACTCATGGCCTTGGCCGCAGTGTCATCGTAAGAAGTCAGGGTCGCTCCAAAAGAAGGTGGACGCAAAATCTTTCCATACAGCAATCCCGCAGGCCGCACATCCGGCGTGTACTGATGCTTGCCGGTCACGAAGCTTCGAGCATCCACCTTCGGAAGGGGTTTCCCGGCAACCTTCCATTCAGCTGGCGGAGTAATCGGATCCTCTTCGGGAAGGTTTTTAGCCAGCGCCTTGCCATGCGCCAATTCCGCATATGCGATGGACCGGCCCGAAGCAGGGTCGGTCACTTTCGCGTCCGCGGCGACCAGCCCTTCCTTCGGCACTTTCCATTCTTTCGCAGCGAGCTCGATCAGAATGTCCCGTGCTGCCGCCGCTGCAGCCCGAAGCTGCGGCCCCATCCCTGGCGTAGTCCGGCTCCCTACGGTTCCAAAATCGAAGGGTGTCAACTCCGTGTCCGCCATCACCATCCGGACGCTTTCGAACAGAACGCGCAGCTCGTCGGCAACACTTTGCGATAGCGAGGTGCGGATGTTCTGGCCCATTTCGGCCTTGCCGGTGAACACCTTCACGATCCCGTCTTCGCCAATGTGCAGCCAGGAGCTGATTTCTTTCGGCAGCTCTTGAAACCGGAAACCAGCCGGTGCCGTCGCGGTTTCTTGCGCCAGCGCATTTCTCGCAATGGTAAAGACAGCTACTCCCGCTCCCAACAATTTGAAGAAATCGCGGCGGGCCAATTCGAAGCTGTGCATGGGTGGGGCGCTGAACTCGTAGCGCTCCGGCTCGGGAACAAATTTTTCGAGTTTTTCCTGTACGCCGCTCATTGCCGGTGCTCCTGCATGGCCTTGGCAGCCTGGTGGACTGCGTCGATGATCCGTGGATGCGCGCCGCAGCGGCAAATATTGCCCTGTAAGAATTGAACGATTTCTGCTGTGCTGGGATTCCTGTTTGACTGCAACAAGCCCACGCTGCTCATGATCATCCCTGGCGTGCAGTACGCGCACTGGAATGCGCCCGCATCCACAAATGCCTGCTGCACCGGATGCAACTTTCGGTCCTTCTCAAGCCCTTCGATTGTCGTAATGGATTTTGCCGCCGCCGCGCTCACAGGAATCTGGCAGGAACGCCGCGGCTGGCCACCAATCAAAACCGTGCAAGCCCCGCACTGTCCCTCGCCGCAGCCGTACTTTGTCCCAGTGAGGCCCAGTTCATCGCGCAGAACAAACAGGAGCGGGGTCTCCGGGTCGTACTGAACGTTATATCTTTTTCCGTTTACCTCAATCTCGATCGGCTTCGCCATGCTCTCCCCCTTGGCTCGCCATGCAAAAAACAAGCCCGCGTCGCCGCCTCTTGCATCATACTACCGAACCACAAAGCCGGAACGCCTTGCTTTTCCCACCCACTCTCTCAAGTGCGGTTCATTCATATTCAGTCGGCAGTGCTGATGGCCTGTTCACCTTGAACCGCCAGGCTTCCCGCTAAATTGCGCTGGAGAGTCTGCCGATCCACCTCTTTCTCCCACCGCGCGACCACCAGGGTCGCTACTCCGTTGCCCAGCATGTTCACCGCCGCGCGGCACATGCTCATGAACCGGTCGATGCCCAAAATCAGCGCCATTCCCGCCACCGGAATAGTGGGAATTACCATCATCGTGGCTACCAAAGCAATGAACGCGGCGCCTTGCACGCCGCTGGCGCCCTTCGAAGTGAGCACCGCGACTCCCAGGATGGTCAGTTGCTGCCACAGCGTCAGATGTGTGTTCGTCGCTTGCGCCACAAACAGCGCCGCAAGCGTCATGTACATGCTCGAGCCGTCGGTATTGAACGTGTATCCGGTCGGTACCACCAAGCCTACCAAAGCCTTCGAACAACCAAGCTTCTCCAATTTGGCCATCAGCGTCGGCAGCGCCGGTTCTGACGAGCTTACGGCCAGCACCAAAATGATCTCTTCCTTGATGTACCAGAGAAAGCGGAAAATCCCGAAACCTGAAAACCAGGCGATGCCGCCAAGAACGACGACCACGAAAAAAATCGCCGTCAGATAGAAGGTAAGGACCAGCTCAATCAAGGGCTTCAGCGCCGTGATTCCGTAATTGCCCACAGTAAACGCCATCGCACCAAAAGCGCCGATGGGAGCAAAACGCATCAAAATGTTTACAACTCCAAATACGGCATGCGTCAGGGCGTCAAAGAAATCAACCAGCGGTTTACCCCGCGGCCCCACCATCGAAAGCGCGAAGCCGAACAGCACAGACACCAGAAGAACTTCCAGGATGTCGCCTTTAGCAAAAGCATCCACGATCGTCGTGGGAATAATGTGCATCAGGAAGTCAGCCACGTTTTGCACTTTTGCTTGGTGCGCATATTCCGCCACGGCATTTGGATCCAGTGTGGCCGGGTTGATGTTGAGTCCGCTTCCCGGCCGCAGAACGTTGCCCACCACCAACCCAATGAGCAGCGCGATTGTGGAGACCACCTCAAAATAGAGCAGGGCCTTGCCGCCGACCCGGCCCACCTTCTTCATGTCCTGCATTCCGGCGATTCCCGTCACCACCGTGCAGAAAATCACAACGGTAATGATCATGGTGATTAGCCGGATGAATGCATCCCCGAGCGGCTTCATAGCTGCCGCGGTTGCTGGACGGAAGTAGCCAAGCGCGATAGCAATGGCTACCGCAAACAACACCTGGGCTGATAGTCCCATGTAGAACGGCTTCTTACCGGGAACTGCAGTTGTCATGTGATTTCTTGGGATCCTTTAGCGCAGATGATTGAGTCCACTCGAGCCGCAAACCATTCAATCTTATCCTGCCAGCCACTTTTCAGGTTCCTGAACCGCTTCCGCCAGGTCGCTCAAGAATTCCGCAGCCCGGGCTCCGTCTACGACGCGGTGGTCGCTCGAAAGGGTTATCGTCATCATGGGGCGCACTCCCGGTTTGCCATCTACGGGAACAACGCGTTCGGAGATGCTGCCGACCGCAAGAACCGCAGCTTGTGGCGGCGTGATAATCGCGCTGAATGCATCCACTTTGTACATCCCGAGATTGCTCAAAGTAAACGTTCCACCAGTTATGTCGGCCGGGCGTAGGCGGCCTGCCCGCGCGCGCTCCGTCAGATCGCGGCGTTGAACGCAGATTTCCGCCAAGTTCATCGCGTTCGCTTTGTGGATCACTGCGCCAACGACGCCATCTTTCACCGCCATGGCCACACTAATATTAATCTCTGCGTGCGAACGAATTCCTTCTCCCGTCCAGCTGGAATTCATCCGCGGATGTTTCGTCAAAACCCGCGCCAGGATTGCCACCAACAAATCCGTGATGGTCGGCTTGAGTCCATGATTCTTCTCGATTTCTGCGCTCACTTGCGTCTGCGCTTCGATAAGCTTTCCCGCGTCGACATCGCGCACCAAGAAAAAATGTGGCACGCTCGTCCAGCTCTGCGTCATGCGCTCGGCCATGAGCCGGACGACTTGGCTGAGCGATTCGGCCTGCTGCGGTGTGGAAACGGAAGGGGTAGCAGAAGCGAGGACCGGCTTAGCCCCGGCGTAGGCTTCCACGTCTTCGGTCGTAATCACACCGGCGGGACCCGTTCCCCGCAGCCGACTGATGTCCACGCCCAGTTCTTTCGCCAGCTGCCGAGCCTTCGGTGAGATTTGTGGTGCAGAAGAACCTGTTTGGCCGGGCGCTTGGCCCGCAGCGGCAGGTGCCGCTGTGCGCTCGCTCCCACCGGAAGCACGCGCCGAAGGAGCAGTTGAAGCCGTCGCGGTAGGAGGCTTTTCTCCCGGAGCCACGAGCCACGCAATTGTTTCGCCCACGGGAATGACCGCGCCCACGTTCGCCGTAATTCCGGCAAGAACCCCATCCCCGGGCGCTTCCACCTCAACCACCGCTTTGTCCGTTTCGATTTCCAGCAGTGGCTCGCCTTTTGTAACCCGCTCCCCTTCTTTTTTTCGCCATGCAAGAAGCTTGCCGGTTTCCTGTGCCATCTCCAGAGCGGGCATCACCACGCTGATCGCCATAGATTCTCGGATGACTGAGATTGTACAAACTCAGTCGGTCGCTCCCACCCTTTCGATCCTCGCGCTGGCTTCCACCATTTCAATCACCTGGCGGCTCGGCGGCGCCTCGTTTTCCCGCGTCGTCGAAAGCGGCCCGTTCACCGTGAAGTAGTGCGCGCCCGCCACCAGCAATTCTTCCGCCGGGAAGCGCGTGATGACCTCATGACCGGTTTCCGTGACCACGATTTCTTCTTCAATGCGCGCCGCGCTCCAGCCGTCAGTCGAAGGCCAGAAGGTTTCCAGCGCGAACACCATGCCCGGCTTTATTTCGTGCGAATGCTCCAGCGAAACGAGCCGGCTGATCACCGGCTTTTCCCAGATGGCCAGTCCGATGCCGTGGCCATATTGCAGAGCGAAGGCCGCTTCTTCATTGGGAAAACCGAATTCCTGCGCCTTCGGCCAAACCGAGGCGATTTCCGCAGTGGTGCGCCCGGGCCGCACCAGGGAGATGGCTGCGTCCAGATAGTCTCGGCAGCGTTTATACGCGTCGATCATCGCGTGCGACGCATACCCAATCGTGAAGCAGCGGTAGTAACACGTCCGGTATCCCATGTAAGAATGGAGGATATCGTAGTACACAGGATCCCCCGGCCGCAGAACACGATCGGAGAAGACATGCGGGTGGGGATTGCAGCGCTCTCCCGAGATGGCGTTCACGGCTTCCACATATTCCGAGCCTAAGTCGTAGAGCACTTTGCTTGCTAGCCCCACGGCCTGGTTTTCGCTCATTCCCGGTTTCATCGCGCGGTAGAGTTCGTCGTACGCCGCATCCACCATCATTGCCGAGTGGTTTAGCAGCGAAATCTCGTCCTGCGTCTTGATCACTCGCGCGTCGGACATAATCTGCTGCCCATCGACGACCTTGATCCCTTCCTTCTGCAGAGCGAAAAGAATTGGCGGCTCGACGATGTCCACCCCGAGCGGTTCCTTGGCCAATCCATTCTTCTCAAGTTCAATTTTGATTTTCCGTGCGACGTCTTCTGCGCGTCCCATCTCCGGCGACATCGCGCCGCGCAAAAGGGGAATTCCCGCACGCGACCTTTCTCCCAGCCACGGACAATTCAGTTGGTGGTGCTTCGCTGCAGACCCGAAATCCCACAGAACCGGCTCGCCATTCTGCGGCAACAGCGTGAACCGGCTCATCTTGTCCTGGGCCCAAGTCCCAATGTGCGTTGCCGTGATGTAACGCACATTGTTCATGTCGAAGCAAAGAAGGGCGCCGCACTCGGACTTCGCCAAGAGATTCCTTGCCCGCGCCAACCGTTCGCGCCTCAAGCGATCGAAATCGATCCGATTTTCCCAATCGACTGCCATTGGTCCGTGAGTTTTAAGCCCCATGGTGACCCTCCCTTGCGCAATTCTCAGGACTTGCCGCAGAGCGCGCGTGCCGCCGCGAAAACCGTTTGTTCCGTGGGGACCGTCGCGTCTTCCAGCGGAGGAGAAAACGGGATCGGCACATGCATCGCCCCCATCCGCTTTACCGGAGCTTCCAGGTTGTAGAATGCGCCTTCCGCAATGACCGCGGCAATCTCTCCCGTCACGCCATAGCGTCCGTAGCCTTCGTCTACAACGATGGCCCGCGATGTTTTCTTGGCCGAATCGATCAGCGTCTTCTCATCCAGCGGCCATGTCGTGCGCGGGTCGATCACTTCCGCGCTGATTCCCTCATTCTCCAGCAGTGCCGCTGCTCCCAGCGCCACTTGCACCATGCTGCTGGTCGCCACGATGGTGATGTCTCGCCCCGTGCGCTTCACGTCGGCCACTCCGAACGGAATTGTGTACTCCTCCGCTGGCACCAGGCCTTTTAGCTTGTACATCATCTTGTCTTCAAAAAAGACCACGGGGTTTTCGTCCCGGATCGCTGTTTTTAGCAACCCCTTAGCGTCGTAGGGCGTCGAGGGCATCGCTACTTTCAATCCGGGTACGTGGCTCAGCCAAGCATGGAGCGACTGCGAGTGTTGTGCAGCCGAGCGGCGTGTCGCCCCTAACGTCGTGCGCAAGACCATCGGAACTTTCCACGTTCCTCCCGACATGTAATGCACTTTCGCCGCCTGGTTCACCATCTGGTCCATCGTCAGCGTCAGAAAATCGCCGAACATGATATCGACCACCGGCCGCAATCCGGTCATCGCCGCGCCAACACCGATTCCCGCAAATCCTGCTTCCGAAATCGGCGTGTCGATCACGCGCTCGGCGCCGAATTCTTCCACGAGCCCCGACAGCACTTTAAAGGGCGTTCCCGCTTCGGCCACGTCTTCGCCCAGAATGCACACACGGGAATCCCGCCTCATCTCTTCCGCCAGCGCTTCGCGGATCGCTTGCGCAAACGTCAATTCTCGTTTGGCGGTTTCAGGCATACACGTCCTGGTCCACTTCGTCCGGTTTCGGGTACGGAGCCGCCAAGGCAAACGCAACTGCCTCTTTCATCTCGGCCCTCACCTCGGCATCGATACTTTCGAGCGAACCCGCATCCGCCAGACCCTGCACGATTAACCAGCCCGCCAGAATCTTGATGGGGTCTCGCTCCATCTTCCACTTCTGCTCTTCTTGTTTCGACCGGTAATACTCGCGATTGATGTCGCCAACGTGATGCCCAAAGTAGCGATAGGTATTGCAAAGCAAAAAGGCCGGGCCCTCGCCGGCGCGCGCTCGCTCGACGAGTCGCCTGGCAGCTTCGTTTACCGCTCGCACGTCCTGGCCGTCCACGCTCTCTGCCGCCAGTCCAAACGCCTTGGGCCTGGCCAGAATGTCTCCGGCCGTTGTCTCCGAGTAATGCGTATATTCGTTGTAGAGATTGTTCTCGCACGCATAAATCACCGGCAGCTTCCACAGCGATGCCAGATTCATGACCTCGTACAATACGCCTTGACCTAATGCTCCTTCTCCAAAAAAGCAGACCGCCACCTGCCCCGTCCCTAGCCGCTTCGCAGAAAATGCGGCACCCGTCGCAATTCCTGCACTTCCCCCGACAATAGCGTTCGCGCCCAAATTCCCGGTAGCCGGGTCGGCGATGTGCATCGACCCGCCTTTGCCTCTGCAATACCCCGCTTCTTTCCCCAGCAGCTCCGCAAACATGCGATCTGGTGAGGCGCCCTTTGCTAGACAGTGTCCATGGCCGCGATGGGTGCTCGTGATGTAGTCATCGGGCCGCAACGCCTCACAAATTCCCACCGCTACCGCTTCTTCCCCTGCATAAAGATGCGCCAGTCCCGGCATCAGCGCCCGCGTGTAGAGCTCGTTCACTTGTTCCTCGAACAGCCGGATCATCACCATGCGGCGATACATCCGGAGCCACTGCGCCACATCGAGCGCGGTGTTAGCTTTGGACTGGTCCGCAGCAATTGTCATCTCTTGACCCCCGACATCTCGGCCAAAACATCAAACAACACGGCAAAATCTTTCTCCACCAGCCCCATTCCTCGCGCTGCCGTCAGAAATTCATTGGTAACCGCCGTCGTCGGCATCGGCACATCGAGCTGACGGCCCAATTCCAGCGCTAGCAGCATATCTTTCTGCATCATGTTCACGTTGAACCAGGCTGCCTCCGGCATTTTCAGCACGAAAGGGCCGCGGTACTGAACCATTGGCGAACCGATCACGCTGTGTGTTAGCACGTCCACGGCAGTTTCTCGCGCGATTCCGCTTTTTTCCGCAAGCAAAACTCCCTCGGAAAACGCCAGCATTTGCACTGCAAGGCTCAGGTTCACTGCTATCTTCATCGCCAGAGCCAGCCCGTTATCTCCGACATGCGTCACCTTAGGCCCAATGTCCGTGAGAATGGCTCTCGCTCGCTCGAATGTTTCGCGCCTCCCTCCTATCATCACCGAAAGTTTCCCTTCTTGCAGCGTGATCACGCTCCCGGAAACGGGAGCATCCAGCATGTCCGCTCCTTTTTCTCTCACCTTAGCGGCAATCTCCCGGCTGTAGGCAGGGCTGACCGTGCTCATATCCACAAAAATCTTGCCGGGGCTCATTCCAGCCACAATTCCTTCCGGCCCGTTTGCCACCGCTCCCAGCGCCGCAGAATTCGTAACCATGCAGAGTGTCACATCAGCAGCCGCTGCCACCGCACGCGGAGACTCACCCCACTTCATCCCCTTCTTGACCAGTCCCTCGGCCTTCCCCCGCGTCCGGTTGTATCCAATGACACTATGACCTTTGCTGAGCAGCCGCTTCACCATTTCGCTGCCCATCACTCCCAGCCCGATAAAGCCCAAATTGGCCATTAAGAGATGTCCCCTGACCTAAGCAGGAAGTCCTAAACTTGTGACCCGGCCACGGCGCGCGCCTGTTGTGAGTCTTCCTTTACCTGCTGGAGGTGAGCTTTCATCGCCTCCTTTGCTGCCATTGGATCGTGCTGTTCGATCGCTTTCAGAATCTGCTTATGATGATACTGTCCCCGCTCCGGTCCGCCCGCAACCTGAAAAATCTTCATGCGCTGTTCGCGCAGCAGGCCGACAATGGAGTCAATCAGTGAAAGAATGATGGGATTGGCGGCTGCTTCCGCCAGGGCCAAGTGAAAATCAAGGTCTGCCTCAATGTATGCATCCGGGTCGCGCTTGGCCTTGTCCATCACCTCGACGGCTTCTCGCATCGTTTTCAAATCTTCTTCGTCAGCTCGCGTTGAGGCCAAAGCCGCGATCTCCGGCTCCAAAATCCCTCGAACCTCCACTAGGAACGAGGACCCCTCCGGCTGCCCAATCTTGATCATCCGGTCCAGCGACTGCCGCACCGCCTGCGATGTGCCCTCGGTAATAAAGGTCCCGCGCCCAGGATAGGCCTCCACCAAACCCTTTTCTCGCAGGGCTTTGACCGCCTCCCGGACTGCCGTCCGGCTGACCCCGAATTCCAATGCGAGCTCGCGCTCCGGCGGAAGTTGGTCCCCGGCCTTGAGCTTGCCTGTCAGAATGGAATCTTCTACTTGTTGAACGATTTGCTCGTAAAGGCGGGAGGAGCGAATGGTCTTGTACACTTCATATTCCTTAGCCGAACAAGGGCTTCTTCGACTACAACTTGGCGGGCCCGGCAAGGGGATATTCCAAAAAGAAGCACCTTTCTGACGGGGAAGCGTCAGATCCTGGTCAAGTTGTCGGACCAAGCTACCACATGACCTGCTTGCCCGCAACTCCCCAAGACCTACTTAACTTCTTCTATCCACACGGTTTTGATGTTCGTGAACTCGCGAATCCCGTGTATCCCCAACTCTCTCCCGTGGCCTGACCATTTCACTCCTCCAAACGGAATTCGCGGGTCCGATGCCACCATGCGGTTTATAAACACCATTCCTGACTCCAGATCATTGATGAAGCGCTCTCTCTCTTTCGCGTCATTCGTCCAGGCGCTCGCCCCCAGCCCAAACCGGCTGTCGTTGGCAATCCGGATGGCATCATTAATATCGGCTGCTCGGAACACGCTTGCCACTGGACCAAACAGTTCTTCCTGGTAAGCGGGGGAACCCTTGGGAATGTCCGTCAAAACTGTGGGCGCATAGAAATTACCTGGTCGATCCAATGGTTTTCCGCCTGTCAGCACTCGCGCCCCCGCTCGAACTGTACTTTTCACATCGCGATCGAGGTCCGCTACCCCCGCCGCCGAAGAAAGCGGTCCCAACTCAGTCTTTTCGTCAAAGGGATCACCGACGACCAGCGCTTCCATCTTCTTCACGAACAGCCGCTCGAACTCGTCAGCTATAGGCTCCGCCACAATAAATCGCTTTGCCGCAATGCACGATTGCCCATTATTGAAAATTCGCGCCTTGACCGCCGTTGTGACCGCCGCTTCCAGATTTGCGCTGGGCATCACGATGAACGGGTCGCTTCCTCCCAACTCCAACACTACCTTCTTGATTCTCTTTGCCGCTGCCACCCCCACCTGAACTCCTGCCCCTTCGCTTCCCGTCAGTGTCGCTGCCGCCACCCGCGGATCCGCCAGGATTCCTTCGACTTTCTGGGAGCCAATAAGCAACGTCTGAAACACCCCATCCGGGAAGCCGGCCCTGCGAAACAAGTCTTCTATCATCAACGCCGACTGCGGCACGATCGAAGCGTGCTTCAGCAGCCCCACGTTTCCTGCCATCAAAGCCGGCGCTGCAAACCGCAACACCTGCCAAAACGGAAAATTCCACGGCATGACCGCCAGCACCACGCCAAGCGGCTGATATTTGATGTAGCTTCGGCTTGCCGAAGTCTCCACAATTTCATCCGCAAGAAACTTTTCTGCATTTTGCGCGTAGTACCGGCATACCCACGCGCACTTGACCGCTTCGTCGACCGCCGACCGCAGCGTCTTGCCCATCTCGGTCGTCATCGTTCGCGCGTACGATTCCTTCTCCGCTTCCAGAATCGCCGCTGCCTTCATCATCATTCGCGCGCGCTCCGCGAAAGGCACGTTCCTGTACTTCGAGAACGCGTCCGCCGCCCTTTGCAGCTTCTCTTCAATCTGCGAATCGGAAAGCGCCTCGAACGTTTTCACCACCTGCCCCGTCGTCGGATTCACTGTCGCAATTGCCATTTTCTATCTCCCTAAACAACGCTCTGCCCGCGCCACATCTTAATTTAACGGCGAGTCTTAAGCACCAGGCGCTGTGGTCCAGCCACTATACCTCACCCCTCATTTCCGTCATACTTTCCTCGCAAAAGGAGCCAGTATGAAACTTGGAAACCTTCCTCTTCCGCTCTCTTGTTCGCTCATCGGGCTATTCTTTTTTATGATGGCCACTTGCTTTGCTTTCCCTCAAGAACAAAAAGAACGCACCCTCGACGAAATCAAAACTGAAGCTCTCAAGCGCGCCGAAAACGGCATGTATCCTCTTATCGGCCTCGACCCCGCCGACGTCCGCGAAGCCTTCGCCTCCATCAAGACTACCGATTACGACGAATGGGCCGCCGCCTTCAGTGCCGTCGCCGACCGCTACATGTCCCAAGCCAAATCCCTCGAGTCCACCGACCCCGCTAAAGCCAGCGCCACTTACGTCAAAGCCTGGCGTCTCTATTCCTTTGGCCGCTGGCCCGTACCTGCTTCTCCGGGCAAGCAGCGCGCCTACGCCAAAGCCCT
>OCOJ01049812.1_pt1 | contig 30121 bp, 26 predicted proteins | sample 1539251 | NCBI WGS metagenome assembly OCOJ01 (sample SAMN01911457, study PRJEB22624) | soil metagenome | biome: Soil | place: Malaysia | collected 2012-04-30 | depth RA_metagenome m
AATGTGACCGATCGTGCCCACGTTCACGTGCGGCTTGCTGCGCTCAAATTTTTCCTTGGCCATATCCGTTTCTGCTCCTCACCCTTGCCTCAAGAACCCCGCAACCCTTCCGCGGCCTGCAGGGCCCCTGGCTCCACAGCGCCGCCGGCTACCTGGCAACGCGGCCGGTGGCCTTCGCGATCACTTCTTCGGCCACAGACGCCGGCGCCTCCTCGTAATGCGAAAAGTGCATGGTAAAACTGCCGCGGCCTTGCGTGCGGCTGCGCAGCTCCGTGGCGTAGCCGAACATGGTGGCCAGCGGCACCTGCGCGCCGATAATCTGGCTGCCGGCGCGCGACTCTCGCCCCTGAATCTGCCCGCGGCGCGAATACAGATCGCCGATGACGTCCCCCATATATTCCTCGGGCACCACCACCTCGAGCCGCATGATGGGCTCGAGCAGCACCGGGCGGGCTTTGGAGCAGGCCTCCTTGAAGCCCACCGAGCCGGCGATCTTGAAGGCCATCTCCGAGCTATCCACTTCGTGGTAGCTGCCGTCGTAGAGCGTCACGGCCACGTCCACCATCTCGTATCCGGCCAGGCCGCCGGTCTCCATGGCCTCGCGAATTCCGTGTTCCACCGGAGGAACGAATTCCTTGGGGATAGCCCCGCCGACGATCTTGTCGATGAACAGCAGGCGGTGCTCCTTGTCGAACCGCCAGCGCGCGCCGGCGCCCGCAATCTTCTTGGCCAGCGCGTCCAGCTCGTCGTTGGAAATCTCGTGCATGTCTTCGTGGCCCGATGACGGCAGCGGGGCCACCTTCAGCTTCACGTGGCCGTACTGGCCGCGCCCGCCGGTCTGGCGGATGTATTTGCCCTCGGCCTGCGCCTCCGCCTTGATCGTCTCGCGGTAGGCCACCTGCGGGCGGCCCACATTGGCCTGCACGCCGAACTCGCGCATCATGCGGTCCACGATGATCTCGAGGTGCAGCTCGCCCATTCCGGAAATCAGCGTCTGGCCGGTGTCCGGATCCGTGTTCACGCGGAAGGTGGGATCTTCCTGCGACAGCTTGGCCAGCGACTGGCCCATCTTTTCCTGGTCCGCCTTGGTTTTCGGCTCGATGGCCACGCTGATCACCGGCGTGGGGAATTCAATGGACTCGAGCAGCACCGGCTTGTCTTCTGAGCACAGCGTGTCGCCCGTGGCGATGTTCTTCAGGCCCACGCAGGCGGCGATATCGCCCGCGTACACGGCGTCAATTTCCTCGCGCTTGTTGGCATGCATGCGCAGCAGGCGTCCCACGCGCTCGCGCGTGTTCTTGGTGGCATTGAACACCATGTCGCCCTGCTTGAGCACCCCGGAATAGACGCGGATGTAGGTGAGATGTCCGACGAACGGGTCGGACATGATCTTGAAGGCCAGCGCGGCAAACGGCTGCTCATCGGAAGCGCGGCGCAGCACGCCCTGGGTACCGTCCAGCGAAGTGCCCTCGACCGGCGGCTTATCCGTGGGCGCGGGCAGGAAATCAATCACCGCGTCCAGCAGCGGCTGGATGCCCTTGTTCTTGAACGCCGCTCCGGCCACCACGGGCACCAGCTTCAGCGCAATTGTGGAGCGCCGCAGCGAGGCGCGCAGCTCCTCGGCGGAGAGATCATGCTCCTCGAGGTATTTCGTCAGCACGGCGTCGTCGTGCTCGGCAATGTACTCCACCACTTTCGAGCGGTGCTCGTCATAGAACTCTTTGGTGATGGCGGAAATCTTCAGCGCCGCAGCCACGTCCTCGCGTCCGGCCACGAATTTCGGGTCCCAGAGCTGCTCGACCGGGAATACTTCCAGCTTGGTGCCGTGGGTTTCCTCCGCGTCCGGATAGACGACCACCTTTTGCTCGATGAAATCGATCACGCCGATGAACTGGTCTTCCTTGCCGAGGGGGAACTGCAGGGGAACAGGGTGAGCACCGAGGCGCTGGCGCATGGAGCGGATGCAATGGTCGAAGTCCGCGCCGATGCGGTCCATCTTGTTGATAAAGGCGATGCGCGGCACGCGGTACTTGTCCGCCTGGCGCCAGACGGTTTCCGACTGCGGCTGCACGCCGGCCACGCCGTCAAATACGGCCACCGCGCCATCCAGCACGCGCAGCGAGCGCTCCACTTCGACGGTGAAGTCCACGTGGCCGGGGGTATCAATGATGTTGACGCGGTACTCGACGTTGTTGCGCTTCCAGAAGGCGGTGGTGGCCGCGGAGGTGATGGTGATGCCGCGCTCCCGCTCCTGCTCCATCCAGTCCATGGTCGCGGTGCCTTCGTGCACCTCGCCGATCTTGTAGGTCACACCCGTGTAAAACAGGATGCGCTCGGTGCACGTGGTCTTGCCGGCATCGATGTGCGCCATGATCCCGATGTTGCGGGTATGCTCGAGTTGTGTCTGTCGCGCCATTTCAATCTTTTGGACCGCGGGAGACATGCTCCTGGGTTCCGTCCGTTGCGAGCGCCCCTACCAGCGATAATGCGCGAAGGCTTTGTTGGCCTCGGCCATGCGGTGCACGTCTTCCTTCTTCTTGATCGCTCCGCCGCGGTTATTGGCCGCGTCCAGCAGCTCTTCGGCCAGCTTGTTTTCCATGCTCTTGCCGGCGCGGCCCCGCGCGTAATCGATCAGCCAGCGGATGGCCAGCGACTGCCGGCGGAAATTGTTCACTTCCACGGGAACCTGGTAGTTGGCGCCGCCCACGCGCCGCGTCTTTACTTCCACGATCGGCTTGGTGTTCTCCACCGCCTTCTTGAAGGTCTTCACCGGATCGTCGTTGGTCTTCTCCTGGATCTGCCCCATGGCCCCGTAAAAAATGCTCTGTGCCGTGGCCAGCTTGCCGTCCCACATCATGCAGTTGATGAACTTGCGCACCAGGTCGCTCTGGTAGACCGGATCCACGGTCACCGACCGGCGCGAAACGGCCCCTTTGCGCGGCATCCCCCGTCCTCCTTACTTCTGCGCGGCCTTGGGCCGCTTGGCGCCGTATTTCGAGCGCCCCTGCTTGCGATTCTCCACTCCGGCCGCATCCAGCGTGCCGCGAATGATGTGATAACGGACACCGGGCAGGTCCTTCACGCGGCCTCCGCGCACCAGCACGATCGAGTGCTCCTGGAGGTTGTGGCCGATGCCGGGGATGTACGTGGTCACCTCGGAAGCGTTGGTCAGGCGCACCCTGGCTACCTTGCGCAGCGCCGAGTTCGGCTTCTTCGGCGTCTGCGTGTACACGCGGATGCACACCCCGCGCTTCGAAGGGCTGCTGTCCAGCGCCGGCGACTTGGTCTTCGCGATTACCTGCTCCCGACCGTAGCGCACTAACTGTGAAAACGTCGGCACGTCATCTCCCTCAGGCAGCCACTCCTGGCTGCCCTTTCGAACTCATCCGCGCGCTGTGGGGCAGGCATTTTTGCCTGACTCCCCGCCTTTCTCGCAGGCGCGCCTCTCCCGTGTCAGGGGAACAGAATTTCAGGCGCGCATACCGATGCGCGCTCCCGCATTCGAACCGTTTCCGGCGGACTAACGAGAAAGGACTCGCAGCGACGACGGAGGACAAGCAAGATACTCCGCCAAAGGCGAGACCTTCAGAGTTCCCCTCAGGTCGCGTGCGGAGAGGCTTACTCGGCTTTGCGGGGCNTGGCGCCCCATTCCGGCCGCTCCCCTGTTCCCCTCGTAGTGGCGATTCGAGAACACCTCGAATCGCCTGAACGTGAAACCGGACAGGAGACCTTCCTTCCACCACAGGCAGAGGAACTGCCCTCTGCCAAACCGCATGAGTATAAGGAAGTTGCGCGGCGCTGTCAAATCGAATGCTGGAGCCATCACTGTGGATAATTTCCCGCCGCCCGCCAAACAAATCGGGCCCGGGCACAGTATTCCGGCCAGTTGGGTGTGTTATTGTAACGTCTTTATAGGCAATAAGATACGAACAGGCAGCGGCTGCCCAGGGTCGGAGCTGAGCGGGCGCGTTCCGTCCGCGATTCTTGAACAACCGCAATGTCTCCTTATCTCCTTCGCGGCACTACGGCGCTCGCGCGTTAGCTTTTGCGAAGCTGTGGGTCCGATTGCGGGAATCAAAATTTGTGCAGCCGAATGGAATGAGAAGAAAAGGCGTCGCGCCAGCGGGCGCGGCCTGCGGCAGGAACGTCACCCGAGTTTCAAGATTCTTCCGTTGAAACTCGCGGAAGGCTCTTTACTACAAGCTGTCCCGCACGGCCAGAAACCATTTGTCACGCACGGAACGGCTGCCTATGCTTCTCGCAGGCCCCGGCCAGACGGGCAGGGCCGACCGCACTGTGCACGTCACAACCAAGCGCCTGATTTTACGGCTTGCCGGATTCTTGTTCTGCTTCGCGCCGCTGGCCGCGCTTCCCACCGCCGCGGCGCAAGAGGGGAAACCGGCCCAATCCGCCCCTCCTGCGTCCGCAACAGCGCCCGCCAAGGCCGATTACGCAAAGGAACCTTTTGTCGTTGAATCTCTGGTCAGCCGCGCGCGCTTCGAGAATGACGGCACAGGACAATTTGAGAATACCGCGCGCATCCGCGTGCAGAGCGAGGCCGGAGTGCAAGCGCTGGGCCAGCTCGTCTTCCCGTACAACAGCGCCAGCGAGCGCCTGGAAATCGGCTACGTGCGCGTGCGCCGCGCCGATGGCAGCGTGATTGCTGCCGATCGCTCGAACATTCAAGACCTCTCCGCCCCGGTGGTGCGCGATGCTCCGCTCTACACCGATGCGCGGGAAAAGCACGTAAGCGTTCCTGCGCTGCGGCCCGGTGAAATGCTGGAGTACAACGTGGCGGACGTCATCGAGCACCCGCTGGCTCCCGGACAATTCTGGTTCCAATACGACTTCGAGCGCTTCGCCATCACCCTGGATCAGCAGCTCGAATTGAGCGTGCCCGCGGGACGCGCGTTGAAGCTCAAGACGCGTCCCGGCTTCGATCCGAAGACCGAGGACACTGCGGACCGCCGCATCTACCGCTGGAGCAGCTCACGCCATTCGCATAGGGACGAAGACTCCTCCCGACAGAAATCCGCCGCGAAGCAGCCCACGGACGTGGACGTTTCCATTTCCACTTTCGCGGACTGGCGGGAGGTGGGCGCGTTTTATCAAGCCCTCCAAAGGGAACGGATCGCGGTGACGCCGGAAATCCAGAAGAAGGCGGACGAGCTTGCCGGCAACAAGGCCACCGCCAAAGACAAGCTGGGAGCGCTCTACGATTACGTAGCCACGAATTTCCGCTACGTCAGCCTTTCGTTCGGCTCGGGGCGGCTCCAGCCGCACTTTGCCACGGACGTCCTGAAGAACCAGTACGGAGACTGCAAGGACCAGCACACCCTGCTGGCCGCGCTCGCTGCTGCGGAGGGAATTTCAGCGGAGGCGGTGCTGATCAACTCGCAGCGCGAGCTCGACGCCGATGTGCCCAGCCCGGCGAGCTTCGACCACGTGATCACGCGCGTCCCGCTGGGGGATGAAATCATCTGGCTCGATACCACCACGGAAGTGGCGCCCGTCGGCTTTCTCGCCTCCTCCCTGCGCCACAAGCAGGCGCTGGACGTGCCCACCGAGGGCGCGGCGAAGCTGGTGGAGACTCCGGCCGACCCGCCGTTTCCGATCCGCCAGCAGTGGCGTCTCGAAGGCACGGTCAGCGACATTGGCAAGCTGGATGCCCGCGTGCACTACGTCCTCTCCGGCGACAACGAGCTCTTGATGCGCCTGGCCTTCCGGCGCACCCCCGAAAACGACTGGAAAAAACTCGGCGAAGCGATTGCGGCTTCCGACGGACTGCGCGGCGCCGTGGACCAAGTGGCTCCCAGCAATCCAGGGGACACGCACCACCCGTTCACCCTGGACTACCACCTGGTCGTGCCCAATTTTCTCGATTGGTCCGGCAAGCGCGTGCAACTCTCGCCGCCGCTGCCCCCGCTGGCGCTTCCGGAGACGGGCGCGGAAGCGTCCACCGGGCCGCTGCAGCTTGGCTCGCCTGCGGAAGTGGCCATCGAAATGAAGCTCACCATCCCGGCGCGTTACACGGTGCATGCTCCGGTGGCCATCAGCGCCGCGCGCGAGTATGGCGAGTATCGTTCCACCTATTCCGCCGAGCGCAACGTGCTTTCGGCCTCGCGCATCCTGGACGTCCGCCGGCGGGAGATTCCCGCGGACCAAGTGCGCGACTTCGCGCTCTTTTTCCGCCGCGCTGTGCGCGGTGACGAGGCCCAGACTTTCTTTCTGGAGGCGAGCGTGGGCGGCGCGCCGGCCATCCCACAGGACGCTTCCGCCGACGACCTGCTCCAGGCCGCAACCGGAGCGTACTCCAGCCAGAGGTTTACGCTGGCCGAACAGCTCCTGGAACGCGCCGTGGCCCGGGACCCCAAACACAAGACCGCGTGGAAGCTGCTGGGCGCCGTGCGCCTGGCGCAACAGGAAAACTCCACAGCCATCGAAGCCTTCCGCAAGCAGATTGAGATCGATCCCTACGACGAGTTTGCCTACGAGGGCCTGGGACTGGCTCAGGCCGGCATGGAAAAATATACGGACGCGATCGCCTCCTTTCGGAAACAGCTGGAAGTAAAACCGCTGGATTCGGTGGCCCAGGCCAGCCTGGCTACCACTCTCGTCCAGGCGCGGCGATACACGGAAGCGGCGACGGAGCTGGAAAAAGCCATCGCGCTCTCCCCCGAGGATCCGCGCCTCTACGTGAGCCTCGGACAAACGCATTTGGAGCTTCGCCAGAACGACAAGGCCCAGGCAGACTTCGATAAGGCCGTGGAGCAGGGGCCGTCTCCGGTGATTTGGAACAACATCGCTTACGAGCTGAGCCTGCACACGGTCAACCTGGATCGCGCGCAGCAATATGCGGAATCCGCGGTTGCGGCCACGGCGGCGGAACTGCGCAACGCTGACCTCGATCACGTGAGCTCCCGCGACCTGGGCCGCGTGACTTCCATCGCCAGCTACTGGGACACGCTGGGCTGGGTCTATTTCCAGCGCGGCGACTTGAAGCGCGCCGAGCGCTTTGTGGATGCTTCGTGGCGGCTGAGCCTGCGCGGTGAAGTGGGCGACCACCTGGCGCAGATTTACGAAAAGCAGGGGCACAAAGATGAGGCGCTGCGCACCTACGCGCTGGCCGCGGCCGCCGGGCACACCGTTCCGGAAACGCGCGCACGCCTGGAGGCGCTGGCCGGGGGCGCGCCAAAGGCTGACGCGCTGATCACCGCCGCGCAGACGGCCTTGCCCCGGCTGCGAGAATATTCCGTGGAGAATTCTCTATCCGGAACCCCGCAAGGCGCGGCGGATTTCCTGGTGCTGCTCTCGCCGGGAGCCCGAACGGCAGCCGTGAAGTTCGTCCGTGGGGATTCCGCGCTGCGCGCGGCCGCCGAGCAGCTTCGCGCGCTCGACTACGGGCGGATGTTCCCCGACGATTCCGCGGTGAAATTGATTCGCCGCGGCACGCTGAGCTGCGCTGCAGGAGCAAAGAACTGCACTTTCAGCCTGCAGCCCGCGGAGCTCGTGCAATCCATGGATTAATGTGGCGTGAGATTTGGAACTGGGAGGGGAGTCCCCGGGTCTCGCCGGCCACCGGCCGTGGCGCCGCGCGGCCTCTGAAAACCGGCGTTACTTGATCTCCATCACTTCTTTTTCTTTGGCCGCCGAAAGATCCTCGAGCTTCTTGGTTTCCTGGTGGGTGAGCTTTTCCAGCTCCTCGAGCGAGCGCTTCGAGTCGTCCTGGCTTACCTTCTTTTCCTTCTCCAGCTTTTCCACTGCTTCTTTCACGTCGCGGCGCACGTTGCGCACCGCGGTGCGGTGATTTTCCAGCACCTTGTGCAGATGCTTGACCAGCTCTTTGCGCCGCTCCTCGGTGAGCGCGGGAATGGGCACGCGCACCACTTTTCCATCCGTGGCCGGATTCAGCCCCAGGTCGGAAGTGCGGATGGCCTTGTCAATGGCCGGCACAACGCTGGGATCCCAGGGCGAAATCAAGATCATGGTGGGGTCCGGCACGGTCATGTTGCCAAGCTGGTTGATGGGCATGGGCGTGCCGTGGTAGTCCACGCGGATGTGATCGAGCAGCGACACATTGGCCCGCCCGGTGCGCACCCCGGCCAGTTCCTTGCGGAAATCCTCCACCGCCTTCTCCATCCGCGCGCGCGCCTGGCTAAGAGCGTCTTTTGTGGTCGCAATCGCGGTCATGCCTTCACCTCCAGTTCGATCCCATCTCGAAGCACAGGCGGATTCTCCGTGCCACTACGCGGAACCCACAACCGAACCCACTTTCTCACCCCGCACGACGCGCGCCACGTTGCCCGGCCGGTTCATGTCGAAGATGACGATGGGCAAATTGTTGTCCATGCAGAGAGTGATGGCGGTCGTATCCATCACTTGCAGGCCGCGCTGGATTACTTCCAGGTAGCCGATCTTCTCGAACTTCTTGGCGCCGGGCACCTTTTCGGGATCCGCGTCGTAGATGCCGTCCACCCGGGTCGCCTTCAAAATGGCCTGAGCCTTGATCTCTATCGCGCGCAGCGCCGCCGCTGTGTCCGTGGTGAAGTAGGGGTTGCCGGTGCCCGCGGCCAGGATGATGATGCGGCCCTTTTCCAGATGGCGCGTGGCGCGCCGGCGGATGAAGGGCTCCGCCACGGTGCGCATCTCGATGGCGCTCAGCACCCGCGTGAAGCACCCGGTTTTCTCCAGCGCGTCCTGCAAAGCCAGAGCGTTGATGACCGTGGCCAGCATGCCCATGTAGTCGCCGGTAGCGCGTTCGATGTCCAGCCCGCTTTGCCGCGCGCCGCGGAAGATGTTCCCTCCGCCCACCACCAGGGCCACTTCCACGCCCAGGTCGTGCACGGACTTGACTTCGGCCGCAATCTTGTTGATGGTCTCACCGTGCAGGCCAAATCCTTGCGGGCCTTGCATGGACTCGCCGGAAAGTTTCAGGAGGATGCGTTTATAAAGGATGGGCGTGCGGTCGGTTGCTGCCACGTAACTCCCTTGTACGCTGGCCATGTAGCGCGCCCCCTGGCGGCCGGCTCCGGCGACTCTGGAAGGCCATTCTAGCAGACCATCCCGCGCCACCTGCCGGTTTTTGGCAGAGGAGACGGGATCAGGCGGACTCCGCCGCAGCGGGGCCGGCCTCCGGTGCCTCCAGGCCGGGCTCCGCTTCCGCGGCGTGCTCTCCGACTTTGAAACGCGCGAATCTCCGTACCGCGATGTTCTCGCCGACTTTGGTGATGGTATGCTGGATCAACTCGCGCACGGTGAGCTGTTCATCCTTGATGAAGTGCTGCTCGTAGAGGCAGCTCTCCGCAAAGAATTTTTCGAGCTTCCCATCCGCAATGCGGCCCAGCATGTTTTCCGGCTTGCCCGCGGAACGCGCCTGCTCCAGGTAGATGGCGCGCTCCCGCTCGATGACATCGGGGGGCACTTCTTCCTTGCGGATAAAGCGGGGATCCTGAGCCGCCACATGCATGGCCAGTTCGTGGCAGAGCCTCTTGAATTCTTCCGTGCGCGCCACGAAGTCGCTTTCGCAGTTCACTTCCACGAGCGAGGCGATTTTCCCTCCAGCGTGGAGGTAGGTGCCCACCGCGCCCTCGCTGGCGGAACGTTGCGCCTTCTTGGCCGCCGCCGCCTGGCCCTTCTTGCGCAGAATGGTGATCGCCGCTTCCATATCGCCGGCCGCTTCGATCAGCGCCGCACGGCAATCGTTGAAGCCCGCTCCGGTCTTTTCCCGGAGCGCCTTCACCTGCGCCGCGGAAATCTGCGTTTTTCCGTCCTGAGTTTGCTGGGTACTCATGCTCTCGTCCCGTCCTTCATCGGCCGGAAGGAACCCTCCCGGCCATTCAGCGGTTGGATGCGCGGCGTCCCCGGCTCGTGTCTATCGGGCTGCTCCAGACTGGTCCTGATCCTGCCGCCGCGGGAACCACCGCTTCGGCGGAGGCCCGGAGCGCTATTCCTTGCTGTCTTTCTCGGATGGAGTCAGGATTTCTTCGGCCGCGGGCGTCTCGAATGCGCGGTCCACAAAGTAGCCTTCCTGCTTCTCGTACTCCTCGTAAGCGCTGGCATCCACAAACGCCGCCGCTTCGGGAGTCGCAGCCCCGCCTTCCGCGGGTTCCGCGGCCTTCTGCGCTTCCACCTGGGAGCGCTCGAACGCTCCGCGGCCTTCAATCACCGCGTCCGCAATCTTCGAGGTGAACAGGCGGATGGCGCGCAGCGCGTCGTCATTGCCGGGAATCACCACGTCCACCAGGTCCGGATCGCAGTTGGTGTCCACGATGGCCACCACGGGAATGCCCATGCGGCGCGCCTCGCGAACGGCGATATCTTCCGCGCTCGAATCGATCACGAACATGGCGTCCGGGAGCGCGGCCATGGACTCGATGCCTTCCAGGTTGGCCTGCAGGTGCTTCAATTCCCGCTCCAGCCGCGCCGCTTCTTTCTTGGAGAGCTCGGCCATGCGGCCGTCTTCCTTCATGGCCTTGAGCTCGCGCAGCCGCTTGATGGATTTCTGCACCGTGGCGAAATTGGTGAGCGTGCCACCCAGCCAGCGGTTGTTCACATAATACATGCTGGAGCGCTTGGCTTCTTCCGCCACCGCCTCCTGCGCCTGGCGCTTGGTGCCCACAAAAAGCACGGTGCGCCCTTGCGCGGCCAGTTCGCCCACGTAGCGCGCGGCGTCGCGGAACATCTTCAAGGTCTTTTGCAGATCCACAATGTGGATGCCGTTGCGCTCGCCGAAAATGTATTCCTTCATCTTCGGATTCCAGCGGCGCGTCTGATGCCCGAAGTGGACCCCCGCTTCGAGCAGCTCCTTNCATGGATATTTCGACTGCCATGTGCCTCCTTTGATGAGAGGGACGCTTCGATCCGCCGTGGCGGACAGCGTCCTTTTCTGCCGGCGCCTCGCCGGCCGTGTTTTGAACTACTGTTGCAACTTCCCTTTCTCAGTCTTTCCGGTCTTGCTCGCCGCTATCTCTTGCTGTACTGGAAGCGCTTGCGCGCTCCCTTCTGGCCGTACTTCTTGCGCTCCTTCATCCGCGGGTCGCGCGTAAGGAATCCGTTCTTGCGCAGCTTGCGGCGCAGCTCGGGATCGTAGACGGAGATGGCCCGCGAGAGCCCCATGCGCACCGCGTCCGCCTGGCCTGCGGCCCCGCCGCCGCGGCAGGTGCACGTCGCGTCCACCTTGCCTTCGATCTCCGTGAATCGCAGCGGCTCGGTGGCGATCAGCCGCCACACGGCGTTCTTGAAATAGTTCTCCAGATCGCGCCCGTTTACGGTGAACTTCCCCGAGCCGGGGCGCAGAAATACGCGGGCAATCGCTTCCTTCCGCCGCCCCGTACCGTAGGCTGGTTTGTTAGCATCCCGCGAGGGCGCAGGGGGCGGCGCGGCGGCCGCAGTGCCGGGAGCCGGAACGATGATCGGTGGCTGTGTGCTCAAAACTCGCTCCTCCGAAAACTCACACTCTGTAGCGGCGGTTTCCTGCCGCCAATTCTTCGCGGCAATGCTGGAACTTCACCCGGAGAAAGGAACTCCCGATGCGGCCTGCGTTGCTTTCGTCCAGACTCTCGCAGCAGGAAATTCCGGGGCTGCCTACACCGTCAGCGGCTGGGGCTTCTGCGCGGTATGGCGTTNCCAAGCCCTTTGCATCCACATAGACACGCAATTTCTTGGCGCGGTGCGCTTGCAGCTTGTTCTTCGGCAGCATACCGAGAATCGCATCCCGCACCACTTCCTCCGGGCGCTCCGCGAGGCGCTTCTTGACGCCGGTCTCCTTCAAACCACCGGGGTAACCGCTATGATGGCGGTACATCTTCTGCTCGATCTTTCGCCCCGTCAGCACTACCTTGGCGGCGTTAATCACCACCACGTGATCGCCGCAATCCAGGTGCGGCGTGAACTCCGGCTTGTCCTTGCCGATCAACACACGGGCCACGCGCGTGGCCAGCCGTCCGAGCACCTTGCCGTCCGCGTCCACTACGAACCAATTTCCGCCCTGCTTCAATTCCTCGGCTCGTTCACCCGAGGGCATATACGTCCGCGTCTGCACAGTCACACCTTCCCCATTAGAGACAATTTTGTAGAGTACTAGAACCCCTCCGCGAAGTCAACGGAGGCCCGCTGACGGTAGCGGGTCAGTTTGAACAATGGCACAGACTCCCGAGTCCCGGAGCTTCGGGATCGGGACTCTTCTGCGGCCATGCAGAAGCAACAGAAAACTCGCCACGCGCATCGGCGCGAAAATATCTCAAGCCTCACCCGGTCCAACTGGCCCACTACCCGGGGATCCCAGGACGGCACTGGGAATGCCGAAATGAGCGGTGACATTCAGTGAGCCGATTCATTGAAGGACATGGTCTGCAACGTATCCACGATTTTTTGCAGCTCCATCGCGGTACCGGTGAAAATCTCGATCTCCAACAGATACTTGCCGCCCACCAAGGTGCGCACCAGGGCTTCGAACGCGTGCGATTTTTCGGAACTGCGATCGAAATCCGCGCGAACAAACCTGTGCTCCTTGACGGTGAATTCGGCGGCCTCGCGCCTGAGCCTTATTCCCGGAATCGCGGACATGGATTCCGCGAAGTGCTCGAATTCCTCCAATTTGAGATCCGGATCTTTCGAAGGAGTGATGGAAAATCGCAGGCACGGTACGGCAATGCGCTGCCCATCGCCTTCCCCTTGGCGCGAAGCATACAGGGCATATTGCGCGATGTAAGCCTCGACGTCGCCTGGCAGTTCGGGATGAATTCTTGCGAAGTTTCGAAGCTTCGATCCGATGCGGAGGTTCGTCTGATGCAGATTCTCGGGACTCAGGGCGATCCAGCCGGCGGGAAGCTGATAGCTGATTCCAAGCGCAGCGTTGGTGTAAAGTCCGCCTTCCACGCGCCCCAACTCTGCCGGGGGGAGCGGAGCCGCATCCTCCGGAGTGGCGCCGGAGGAGGCATCACCGGGGTGAGCGGGCTCCGAAGCGGCAGCGGGCGGGTTTACCGCATAGGCGGACGCCAGGGCCGGATCCAAAGCGCGCTTCTGCGCCTTGCTGATCACTTCCTCCAGGTCTGCCTGGCTCGAAGGGTTCCATCCGGATTGCCGGAAGCGGATCACTCCGTCCTTATCGAGAACTACAAAGGTGGGCACCGACTCCACTTTGAACACGGTGGATATCTCTCCGGACACGTCCACGTGCTCCTGCCAATCCATGTGCTGCGCCTCGACAAAAGTGCGCACCACTCCATCGTCATTGTCACTGCTGATGCCGACCAGTTGAAACCCGGGGCCGGCGAACTCCTTTTGCAGATTTCGCAGCATGGGCACGGACTCGCGGCACGGCTCGCACCACGTGCCCCAGAAGTCCAGCAGCACCACTTTGCCGCGCAACACGGAATTGCTGACGCGCTGATTCTCCAGGGTAACGAAAGAAAAGTCCGGGGCGAAAGGCTCGCGGGCGCGAATCGGGTTGGCAATGATGCGCTGAACTTCTTCGAGCGTATCCCGGGCGGCGCGGGGCGAAGCGAGGTACAGCTTCAGCTCCGCAACTCCGCCTGCATCGTTCCCCTCTTTCAGCAGAATCATGCCCAGAGCGTAATGGACGTATGCCAGTTCCGGGTCCAGCGCCAATGCTTCCTGCAATTCCTCTTCAGCCATTTTCAGCTTCTTGTCCGTGGGCTTTCCCGCCATCTGCACCAGCACGCCGGCCCGCAGCAAGTGCGCCTGTACCGCGGACGCTTTGTCGTTGCCGGCCACTTTTTCGGCGCGCTTGGCATCCTCCAGCGCGTCGGAAAGCCTGCCCATTTTGCGTTCGACGGCAGCGATGTGCAGATAACAGATGGGAGAAGAGTGGTGGGCCTGCTTGTCTGCCCAGCGGTAAGACTCGAGCGCTAGATCGTATTTTTTCCTGGATTCAAGGTACTTGCCCTGGCGCAGAGCCTGGGACACCGTATCCGTCTCGTACTGGCCATGGAGCGGCGCACAGGCCAGACCCCAGCAAAGGAACGACAACCACAGACGCACCACTGCGTTCTCTTCTCTGCCGCCGGAGTCTCGCCGGAGGCGGGTTCATTCTATCATCCGCTGCGCCTGGGTTAAGGGGAGCGCCCGGGCCGGCGCGCAGGACACCCCAGCGGAGTGCGGAACGCGCGAATCCCGGGCGAATCCCGGATGGAAACCGGGCGGACTATCCGGCGTGCGCCGGTTGCGCCTTGACGGTTCGCGGGGCCTCGGCGCCCTTCTCGATCTCAATCGAGCCTTTGAAGTAGGCGCCGTCTTCGATCATGATGCGCGCCGTGGAAAGATCTCCTACCACGGAGCCGTCCTTCTTGATCTCGATGCGGTCCTTGGCGCGCAAATTCCCTTTCACGCTGCCGTAGATTACGATTTCCCGCGCGGTCAGATCCGCGCTCACTTTGGCGGTCGAGCCGATGGTCAGCCGGCGCTCTTCGAGGGTGACTGTGCCCTCCACGCTGCCGTGAATTTCCAGGTCCTCGCTCCCGTTGATTTCTCCCTTGATCTGAACGCTGGGGCCGATGCGTGCCGCGCCCGCCGCGCCTTGCGGAACCGGCGCCAATGGACGCCCGCTATCAAATGTGCTCATTTGCCTGCCTCCTCGAAAGGATCGGCCGGGAAGCTTGAATCTATGCCCGCCAGCGGGAGGGAGCAAGGGGGAAGTGCAGCGAAAGGCCGTGAAAGATACGGGAGGCAGGAGGGGTATTCGTGGCCGTGCCGCTGAGTGCCGCCGGCGGCCTGGGGGCTCACACCGCGCACAGGCAGAAGTGCCTGTGCTACTGATACTTCCGCAGAACGCCGAGTACGCGGCCCTGAATCTTCACGTCGGAAGCGGGAACGTGGATGGGCTGCATCTGCGCATTGGCCGGCTGGAGACGGACCCGTCCCCCGCCCTCGCGGTAGAAGCGCTTCAGCGTGGCCTCCTCGCCGCCCACCAGCGCCACCACGATTTCGCCGTTATTGGCCACCTGGGTGGGCTCGACCACCACGTAATCGCCGTCCAGGATGTGGTCATCCACCATGGATTCGCCTTTCACACGCAGCACAAAAACGTTCTTCGAGCGCGTGAAATCGGAAAGCGAAATGGTCTCGCGGTCCTCGACGGATTCCAGCGGACGGCCGGCAGCGATGCGGCCCATGAGCGGCAGTTCCGTGATGCCCGCCACGCGCGACTCGATGATTTCCTCGCGCACCGGCTTGGGCAGTTGCAAAACTTCGATCGACCGGCTCTGGTTGTAGCCGCGGCGGATGAAGCCCTTCCGCTCCAGCGTCAGGATGTGCTTGTGCACCGTGGCCAGCGAAGCCAGGCCCAGCGCCTTGCCGATTTCGTCGTAGCTGGGCGCATAGCCCTTCTTGTTCTGGAAATGCACCAGGCAATCGAGCACTTGTTTCTGGCGTTTGGTCAAAGCCATGGCACGCTCCCCGGACGCCACACCCGCTTGGGCGCGCGCCCGCATAGCCACCACCATAGGCGAAGATAGGGCGAAAAGTCAAGCGGCGAAATCCGCCGTGTCCGCATGGATTACGGGGGGGCACTTAGCGATAAATTTCTTTGCGGTGTCCCACGCGTAGTACTAAGACCAGCAGGCGGGCGTCCTCAATCTTGCAGATGATCCGAAAATCTCCCACGCGATACCTCCAGAACTCGCCCGGACGGGAGCCCGTCAGCGCCTTGCCGATGCTGCGCGGATCATCAAGAGTAGCCACACGCTCGCGCAGGAATTTCAGGATGCGCCGGGCATGCTGCGGGTCCAACTTCTTCAGTTCCTGGCCGGCCGTTGCGGATAATTCAACGCTCCAGACCATGACGCTTTAATGCAACCTCGAGGGGAATGGTGCGCTCTTCGCCGCGGCGGATGCGTTCCAGGACCTCTTCTGCCAGGTAAACGTCTTCGAGCTCCTCGAGGTGCTGCAGGATGGCCTCGCGTGCGTAAAAAGTCTTGGTGCGTCCTGTACGCCGGGCGAGCTTCTCCAAGCGCTTTTCAATGGACTGGGGGAGGCGGATGGCGAGCATTCGAACCTCGCGATACAAGTATAGCGCAAGGCGAACCCAGCCACAAGCGGCCGGTCGCTGCCGCGGGATGTTGGCCTCGCAACGCTCCGCTACTTTGCTTCCTTCAACTTCAACCGGGACTTGTTCTCTTCGAGGAAGGCGCGCAGGCCATCCGCCGCGTCGAGCAAACGCACCCACTGCTCGTAATACAGTGTGACCGGGAAGCGGCCCAGGCCATAGACGCTCACGCCGCCCTTCTCCCCCACTTTGAATTCGAGGCTGCCGCGTTTGCGCCCGCCTACCTGCTTCTCCAGTTCCGCAATGCGCGCCTGCAACTCTTCCTTGGTTGGTTCTGCCATGATTGTGCCTCCGCTGCGAAAGGCCGTTAGTTTAGTGTTTGCCGGTGGTGAACGCCAGCGTGAGCAGCGTCTGCTGCTCCATTTCGTGCGCCTTCGCCGATCCCGTGGCAGGCGTGGCGCTGGCCGAGCGCTTCACGGAACGTACCGCGGCCGTGTGGCTCATGCGTTCCAGGCGCGGCAGGACGAAGAACAGTGCGCCCATATTCGCCGGTTCTTCCTGCACCCACACAATCTCGTGCGCCTCGGGATGCTCGGCGAGCGCCCCGGCCAGCACTTCCTCCGGGAAAGGGTACATCTGGTCGAGAAACAGGATGGCTGTGGCGGAATCCCCGCGGCGTTTGCGCTCGGCGCGCAATTCGTGGCCGATTTTTCCGGTGCACAAAAGGATACGTTCCGCTCCCTGTACCTCCGCATCGCGCCGCACAGGATGGAACCGACCCTCGGCGAGCGCTTCGAGCGGCGAAGCGGCGTCCGGATGCCGCAACATGCTCTTGGGCGTGAACACCACTAGCGGCTTGCGCCATTTGCGCAGCGCCTGCCGCCGCAGCAGATGGAAATACTGCGCGGCGCTGGAGGGCTGGCAGATCTGAAAATTTTCGCGCGCCGCGAGGTGCAGATAGCGCTCGATGCGCGCGCTGGAGTGCTCCGGCCCCTGGCCTTCGTATCCGTGCGGCAGCAGCAGTACCAGTCCGGAGAGCAGGCCCCACTTGTCTTCGCCCGCGGCGATGAACTGGTCAATCAGCACCTGGGCGCCGTTGGCAAAATCCCCGAATTGCGCCTCCCAGAGAACCAGTGCTTCGGGATAATCCCGGCTCACGCCGTACTCAAATCCAAGCACCGCCGCTTCCGAGAGCGGCGAGTTCACAATCTCGCACCACGCTTCACCCGCGCCGATGTGTTCCAGCGCCGCGTACTCCTGCTCGGTTTCCGTATCCACCAGCGCGGCATGGCGCTGGTTGAAGGTGCCGCGGCGCGTGTCCTGTCCGGAGAGGCGCAGCGGAATGCCCTGGCGCAGCAGTGTGGCAAACGCCAAAGCCTCCGCCATGCCGTAATCGAGCGCCCGCTTGCCCAGCGACATTTCCTGGCGCTGCTCGAGGAGTTTCTTCACCTTGGGATGCAGGTGGAAGCCCTCCGGGGCCTGCGTGAGCAGCCCGCCCGCGGCGCGCAGCTCCTCGGCACTTACCGCCGTCTCCACTTCCGCCTTCGCGTGGTACCGTCCGCCGAAAAACGGCGCCCAGTATCCGGGCAGCTTGCGCATGCTGGGTATCTTTTCGAATTTGACGGCTTCTTTCTGCTCCGCGTCCAGCGCCTCGCGCACCCCCGCCACGATGGGCGCGGGATCCAGGCCCGAGCGCTCGGCATAAATCTTCCAGGCCACCGGCCGCTCGGCAATGCGGCGGTAGAGCGCCGGCTGGGTGATGGTGGGATCGTCCACTTCGCTGTGGCCGTGCCGTCGGTAGCCCACCAGGTCCACCACCACGTCGCTGGAAAACGCGGCGCGGTACTCCGCGGCCAATTGCGCCACGCGCGCCACGGCGTCCGCATCGTCGCCATTGACGTGGAAAATCGGGATGGGCGCGCGCCGTGCCACGTCCGAGGCAAAGAACGAAGACTGCAAATCCCGCGGCCAGGTGGTGAACGCGATCTGATTATTTACGACCACGTGGATCGTGCCGCCGACGGAATAGCCGCTGAGCGCCGCCAGGTTCAACGACTCCGCGAGCACCCCCTGTCCCGCGAAGGCGCCGTCGCCATGAAGCAGGATCGGCCAGACCTGCCTCTTGCCGTCGCGGCCGGCGCGCGTTTGCTTGGCGTAGGCCCGGCCCAGCACCACCGGATTGACGAATTCCAGGTGACTGGGATTGGATACCAGGTGGATGCGGATTTCCCGCCCATTGCGCGCGCGAAATTCCCCGGTGGCGCCGCGATGGTATTTCACGTCGCCCGCGCCCAGCACGCTGCGCGGATCCACGTCCGCGAAGCCGGCGAACACTTCGGCCGCCTGCCGGGCCACGGTGTGCACAATCACGTTCAGGCGGCCGCGATGGCTCATGCCGATCAGCGCGTGTTGACAGCCGCTTTCCGCGGCCGTCTCCAGCACTTCATCCAGAAATGGGATCAGCGAAGTGCTGCCCTCGAGTGAAAACCGCTTGGCGCCGGGGTAGCGCGCCTGGATGAACTGCTCGAAGATTTCCGCGGAGATCAGCCGCTCGAGAATCCGCTGGCGGCCGGGCACCGGTCCGGGCGCCTCCATGCGCTCCTGAATCCAGCGGCGCCGCTCCGGGTCCAGAATATGAGCAAATTCCACGCCGATGGTGCCGCAGTAGAACGCGCGCGCCGCACGGTGTTCTTCGCTGTCGCCTTCGAGTTCGGGTACCGTGGGCAGCCGAAGCAGGCCTAGCGGGTCCAGGTCCGCTTCCAGATAACCCCAGCGGCGGAAGGCCTCCAGCACTTGCGTTTTCAGTTCTGTGGATGCGGGCACGGCCCTATCTTCCTGCGTGGCGCGGGAAAGCGCAATCCTCGCGCACAAGACGCGGGCCTGTCCAGATGAGGAGTAAGTTTTCCGGCTGCGGGCGATGGTTTATTCGAGCGGGCGGCAGGAGAACCCGAAGCCGGCTGGAAGCCGGCGCTACAAAATTTATGCTGCTATTTCACTTCCCAGGTGTCGCCGGCCTGGAGCAGCTTATCGAGGTCGCCGCGTCCACGCTTGGCAATGACGTCTTTCACCTGGTCGTTCATCACGTCTTCGTAGCGCGGCAGGTCGTCCCAGGCGCGGAAGACGCCGATGGGCGTGGGGAAGCCGGGCCGGTGCTCCATGTGCGAGAGCAGGAAAGCGTACGACGGCCGCGGGTGATGCGCATCGTGTACCACCAGGTCTTTTTCGGTGATGCCGTTGCCCAGCGTCACCACTTCGATATCGCCGTCCGGCTTGCGGCGGATGCCCTTGTCGCGGTTCTTGCCGAACACCAGCGGCTTGCCCTGCTCGAGCTGCAACACGTGCTCGCTGCGCGCGTCCTTTTCCGTGATCGAAAGCCACGCGCCGTCATTAAAGATGTTGCAATTCTGAAGGATTTCGGTAAACGCCGAACCGCGATGCTTGGCCGCGGCGCGCAGCGTTTCCTTCAGGTGCGCCTGGAAAACGTCCACGGAGCGGGCCACGAACGTGGCCTCGGAGCCAATGGCCAGCGAAACCGGATTAAACGGCCGGTCCATCGAGCCGAACGGCGTGGACTTGGTTTTCTTGCCGAATTCCGAGGTGGGCGAATACTGGCCCTTGGTAAGCCCGTAGATGCGGTTGTTGAACAGCAGCACCTTGACGCCCACATTGCGGCGCAGCATGTGGATGGTGTGGTTGCCGCCGATGGAGAGCGCGTCGCCATCGCCGGTGGCCACCCACACTTCCAGGTCCGGCTGGATGGCCTTGATCCCCGTGGCCACGGCCGGCGCGCGACCGTGGATTGTATGGAAGCCGAACGTATTCATATAGTACGGGAAGCGGCTGGAGCAGCCGATCCCCGAGACCACCACGAACTTTTCCCGCGGGATGCCCAGCTCCGGAAACACGGACTGCACCGCAGCGAGAATGGCGTAGTCGCCGCACCCCGGACACCAGCGCACCTCCTGGTCGGTCTGAAAATCCTTGCGCGTCAGCGGTGGTAGCGTAGCGGTGCTCATTGCACTCCCCCTGAAATCCCCAGCATCTCTTCAAATTGGCGCTCGAGCTCCGCCTGGCCGAACGGCCGGCCCTGAATCTTGTTCAGCCCGATTGCGTCCACCAGAAATTTGGCGCGCAGCACCCACAGGAGCTGGCCCATGTTCAGTTCCGGCACGACAACTTTATTGTAGCCTTTGATGACCTCGCCCAGGTTCGATGGCAGCGGGTTCAGATGCCGCAGGTGCACGTGGCCGATCTTGCTGCCCCGCGCGCGCAGCGCCCGTACCGCGGCGGTGATGGAGCCCGAAGTGGAGCCCCAGGAAACCACCAGCAGATCGCCTTGCGCGTCGCCATCGGGCTGCGCGTCGGGAATATCCTGCGCGATGGCCTGAACCTTGGCCGCGCGGATGCGCACCATCTTCTCGTGGTTCAGCGGCTCATAACTGATATTGCCGGTCACATCCTGCTTCTCGATGCCGCCGATGCGGTGCTCGAGTTCCGGCGTTCCGGGAATGGCCCAGGGACGCGCCAGCGTTTTGGGATCGCGCTTATACGGCTGGAACGTGGCCGGGTCCTTGGCGAAGCTCACCGGGATCGCAGGAATTTCTTCCGCTCGCGGGATCCGCCAGGGCTCGGCGCCATTCGCCAGGTAGCCGTCGGAAAGCACGATTACCGGAATCATGTACTTCAGCGCGATGCGGCTGGCTTCCACCGCGGTCCAGAAACAATCCGCGGGCGTGGACGCGGCCAGGACCGGGATGGGTGCCTCGGAATTGCGGCCGAATAGCGCCTGCAGCAAGTCCGCCTGCTCCGTCTTGGTGGGCAGGCCCGTGGAAGGACCGCCGCGCTGGATGTCGCAAATCACCAAGGGAATTTCCACCGCCACGGCCAGGCCCATGGCCTCGGTCTTGAGCGCCATGCCCGGACCGGAAGTGGTGGTGATGGCCAGCGCGCCGGCGTAGGCCGCGCCGATGGCTGAAGTGATAGCGGCAATTTCGTCCTCCGCCTGGAAGGTGAGCACGCCGAAGTCTTTGTACTGGGAAAGCTCGTGGAGGATGTCCGAAGCCGGCGTAATCGGGTAGCTGCCCTGGAAGAGCGTCAGCCCGGCCTTCTGCGCCGCGGCTACAAATCCCAGGGCCAGCGCCTGGTTGCCGCTGATGCTGCGGTAGAGCCCCGGGGTCAGCTTGGCCGGCGGAATTTCATAGCTGATCTGGAAGGCTTCCGTGGCCTCGCAGTAGGAATATCCGCCCTTCAGCGCCAGCTTGTTGGCTTCCACCAGCAGCGGCTTCTTCTTGAATTTTTCCTCGATCCAGCGAACCGTCGTATCCATGGAGCGGTTGTAGAGCCAGTAGCACATCCCCAGAGCGAAGAAGTTCTTGCAGCGGTCCATGGACTTGGCGTCCATGCCCAGATGCTCCAGCGCCAGGCGCGTCAGCCGCTCCAGTTCCACTGGAAACACCCGGTAGCTGTCCAGCGAGTGATCTTCCAGGGGATTCGATTCGAAGTGCGCCTTGCGCAGGTCCGTTTCCTTGAAGCTGTCGCAATTGACGATCAGAATCCCATTGGGCTTCAGTTCCGCCAGATTCACTTTGAGCGCTGCGGGATTCATGGCAATCAGCGCGTCCACCGTGTCTCCAGGTGTGTACACATCGCCGGAGCCGAAATGAAGCTGGAATCCGCTCACCCCCGGGATGGTGCCGGCGGGCGCGCGAATCTCCGCGGGATAGTCCGGAAACGTGGCGATGTCGTTGCCATAGAGAGCCACGGTGTTGGTGAATTGCGTTCCGGTGATCTGCATGCCGTCGCCGGAATCGCCGGCGAAGCGGATCACCGCGCGTTCGATAACTTCTTTCTTGGTTTTGCTCTGCGGAGTTTCTACCAAAGTGGACATACGCGTCTTCTTCCCCTCTTCGTTTCGACTCCCCGCGTGAAGATTGGTTTCCCCGCAGGGGACGGCATTTTAGGACCCTTCACCGATCACTGCGCAGCGGACCGAGCGTTGAGGAAGTGCGGAAATTCGCGAGGCCCTCAGGCCCTCCAGCAGTGATGGCCGCCAAAAAAAAGGATACCACAGCCGCGAGCGGGCGATGTGACGACAGTCACCCGGTGCGTGTGAGGTTGGACACAAAGGAGTTACGGCCACGCAGACCCCGGTAAAGCTGACTTGACTCGCTCATGGCCACATGCCCCGCGCGAGAGTATCGTGTTCTGGGAAATGCGTATTGTTGCGACATTCGCGATCGCCGTCAGCCTGCTCTCCGGCACAGCCGCAGCGGCCTCGCGGCAGACTCCCTCGCCTTTGCCACCTCCGACATCGCAAATCGCCCAGCAAGCACCGGGATGGTGCCACCAGCTTCCCCGGCCGGAATATAAGTCCCTGGAACGCGTCCCGGTGGAGAGCGATTGGTTCGAGGTGTACCGCATCCGGCCCGGAGTCTTTGCACTCTACGAGCCGATGCAACAGGAAGAAGTGATCTCCTATCTGGTTCTGGGTGACAGGCGAGCGCTGCTCTTCGACACCGGCCTGGGCATCGGGGACATCCGTGGCCTGGTGCGGCAGCTGACTTCACTGCCGGTGATGGTGCTGAATTCGCATACGCACTTCGATCATGTGGGCGGCAACGCGGATTTCAACGACGTGCTGGGGATGGACACGGACTTCACGCGCCACAGCGCCCTGGGCAATCCGCTGGTCTATCAGGAGGTTTTTGGACCGGGCAGTCTCTGCGGCCTGCTCCCCAAAGGCGTCAACCCCGGATCGTTTGCCCTGCGCCCCTTCCGGATTTCACGCCTGGTGCGGGACGGCGAGCGGATGGACCTGGGCGGCCGCACCGTGCGCGTGCTGGCCACTCCGGGCCACACTCCGGATTCGTTGTGTCTTTTCGACGAGGCCAATGGCCTGCTCTTTACGGGTGACACGTTTTATCCCGGCCCCATCTACCTCTTCGCGCCGGAGACTTCCCTGCCCGATTATTTCGCTTCCGTGGCCAAGCTCGCCGCTCTTGTCCCGCGCGTGAAGCTGCTCTTGCCGGGACACAATGTCGCAGTGGCGGATCCGGAAAACCTGACGCGGCTGGCGCGCGCTGTCCAGGCATTGCAGAAGGGCGCGGCACCGGTGCCGCAGCGAACCGAAGACGGCTGGCTCTATCCATTTGAGGGCTTCGGTTTGCTGCTTTCGCAGCAATATTCTGCGCGCTGAAGAATGGCACGCTACGGAGTGTGTGTCTGAGTGGCGCTGGGAGTGCCGGCCCCCGATGGCGTTGTCGCCTGGGCCAGTTGCGTGCCTCCGGGAGGCAGCAGCGCGGTCCAGCGGTCGCGCTCGGCCATGAAAGCGGCCATTTGCGCCCGGGCCACCGGCTCCGCGGGCGGCAGCTTCAGCGATTCGAAATTCCGGAACTGGCCGTTCTGCTTGATGCGGAAATCCAGGTGCGGCCCGGTGGCCAGGCCCGTATGCCCCACCAGTCCGATGCGCTGGCCCTGGGCCACCGGCTGGCCGCTCCGCACCAGGATGCGTGAAAGGTGCATGTACATGGTCTCGTAGCCGTTGGTGTGGCGAATCTGCACGAGGTTTCCTTCGCCGCCTTTTCTGCCCGCGAAGATCACGTGGCCGCTGCCGATGGCCTGCACCGGCGTGCCCTCCGGCGCGCCGTAATCCGTTCCCAGGTGCGGCCGGTGAATCTTCAATATGGGATGCAAACGGTCGTGGCTGAAATGCGAGGTCACCGGCGCGGCAAAGGGCAGCGGCGAACGCAGGAACGCCTTCTTTAGAGCTTTTCCGTCCGCACCGTAATAGGCGGGGTGGCCCTCCGCGTCATGAAAGAGCACGGCACGATTGGGATGTCCGGCATTGGCATATTCGGCCAGCAGGATGCGCCCATAGGCGGCGAGTTGCCCGTTGGAGTAGCGCTTCTTCTCCACCACCAGGCGAAAGGTGTCGCCCGCTTGCGTCTCCGTGTTGAAATCAATGTCCCAGGCGAAAATGTCCGCGAGCGCCAGGGCCAGCTCGGGCCGCTCGCCCGCATCGGTCACCGCATTGAACAGCGAATCGCCCACGCGCCCGGCCACGCCGGCGTTGTCCAGCGTCGTGGGAATCGTATGCACCTGCGCCAGGTAGCCCGCGCCCTGCGGCTCGATCCAGAGCTCGCGTTCCGGGTCCATGCGGTAGCGCACGGCGCGAAGCTCGCCGAGCACCGAACGGCCGATCCACAGATCGTTTCCGGCGCGCAGATGGCGGAAATCAAACACCCGCTGGGCCGCGGCCAGAATCGCCCCGATCCCCGCCGGAGCCACGCCCATTTGCGCCAGCGCCGGGGCAAAGGTCTGGCCGGAATGCACCCGCGCGTGGAAAAACAGCAGCACAGAGCGCTGCATCTCCGCGGCCACTTGCGCGGCCAGCACTGCCTGCCGCGCGAATTCCTGCTCCGCGGCGCGGCGCGCGGACACAGTCCAGCCAAGCCAGGCAAGCCCGGCGGCAATCACCAGCGCAAAGAACGTTCGCAAGACCGCCCGCATTCTTTCTCCTGACTCCTCTTTGTGGCCCGGGCCGCGCGGCCGGCGATGTGCGCATGCCGCGCGCCGGCCTGCAAGACGCCAACCTAGCGTATTCCGGCGCGGCAGGCCAGCCGATTTTCTCTCCGCTGGACCCGGGCAGTAAAGCCTGCGGTCAACCAGCGCGCGGAACCGCCGATAGTCTAAAGGGACAGTTCATGGCGGATCCTCTCCAACCCCGCGCGCAGCTCGAGCCTTCACCCCAGACTTCCATCCGCAACCTCATGCGCTTGCTCACGTGGCGGATGGGGCTGGTTGTGTTCGTGGTCTCTGTGGTGGCCAACCTGGCTACCGAGCAGCTCATGAACGCGCATTCCCTGTCGGGCATTCTGATCACCGGGTTGCTGGCCAGCGTCCTTTGTCTGCCCATCCTTTTTGCAGATGTCATCCGGCCGGCGATCGCCATGGTGCAAAAGGAAGCGATCTCGCGGGGGAATGCTGCTTTCCGCGCCGTGCTGCAGGCGGTGCGCGACGGCGTCTCGCTGATTGATGGGAGCGGAAAAATCGTCTTTGCCAACCGCGCCGTGGAACAATTGCGCAGCTTCGCCCCGGGCAGTCTGGTGGGAAAACAGATTCAGGCGCTCGCCGCCCCGGAAATTGCCGAGATTGAGAGCGCGGATATTGCCGCATTCCTGGCCGGTGAAGCCACACGCTTTCTCAATCAGGGACCGTGGGAAGTGATGGGAAAGAATGGAAAAGGCGGGCTTATGCCGCTGGAAATCTCCTGGAACAGCCTGCCGGCCACGGGCGGCGAGGCCGCGCCCATGTTCGTGGCCGTTTCTCGCGACATCACCGCGCGCAAACGCACGGAAGCCGCGCTGCGGGAAAGCGAAGCCCTGTTCCGCACTTTGGCGGACACCGCCCCGGTGTTGATCTGGATGGCGGACGCGAAGGGAGACACCAGCTTCCTGAATAAAGGCTGGCTGGATTTCCGCGGACGCAGCCTGGAGCAGGAGCTGCAGTTCGGCTGGGCGGACGGGCTGCATCCCGAGGATTACCCGCGGTCTGTGGAAGCCTTCGACCAGGCCGTACGCGAGCAAATCCCCTATGAGATGGAGTACCGGATGCGCCGCTGCGACGGGGAATACCGCTGGCTGCTGGATCGCGGCGTGCCCCGCCGCGGCCCGCAAGGCGAGCTGCAGGGATTTGTGGGCATCTGCGTGGACGTGACCCTGCGCAAACAGGCGGAGGATGCGCTGCGCGCCAGCGAGCGGCGATTCCGTGAACTCCTGGAGGGCTTGCCCGTGGCCGTGCGCATCGTCCAGGACGAAAAGATCGTCTTCGCCAATCGCGCCGATGCTCTGCTGCACGGCTATTGCCGCCCGGAAGAGGAGATCGGCCTGACGGCCCCCAGCCAGGTAGCGCCGGAAGACATTCCCAGGGTGCGCGGATACGCGGAGCGCCGCCGGGCCGGCCAGCCCGCCCCCCGGCGCTACGAGGCGCGGCGGCTGCGCCGCGACGGCTCCGAGCTGCTGGCTGAAATGGAAGTGGAACGCACGCACTTCGATGGCCGTCCCGCCAGCCTCGTGGTGATCCGCGACCTAACCGACCGCAAACGCGTGGAACTATATGAAAAACTTCTCCCGGTCTGCTGCGTCTGCGGAAAAATCCGCAACGACGACGGGAAAGCCCCGGGCTCCGGCGCCTGGCAGCGGCTGGATCAATACCTGGCGGTACACTCCGACACCGAGTTCAGCCACACCTTCTGCCCGGAATGCTTGGTGGAGTACCGCAGGAAAAACCTGCTTTAGTTCGGTTCAGGGCCTATCGCGGCCTCCAAAGTAGTCGTATTGGGAGTCCTATTGTTTATTTTCGACACCTTTTTGGAGGCCGGCGATGAGGCGATGGGACCGGATGGTGGATTCCGACCTGGAAGAGTGCCGCGCCGGAGGAGTCAGCACGGCTTCGGTGGCGTACACCGAAGCAAGCCTGGATCGCTGGGTGTGGCTGAAGCGGCGGCGGCGGCCGCAAGTCCCGGACCTAGCGTTCGTCGCCGGTCGTGGCCTGAGTCTTCTCTTCTTCCCGAAAGGCGGCTACCGCGGGGTAATTCAGTTCGTGCAGCTTCCGGTAAATTCTTCCCGCCACGCCGCTGGCCGTGGGCCCGTTGACGATGTGCCGGTAGCCGCGCAACAGCACCACCACCACCAGGCGGGGATGTTCCGGGTTGCTGTAAGATACGTACCAGCCCAGCCGCCGGCCGTCTTCCGAACACGTGCCCGTCTTCCCCAGGACTTCATCTCCGCCGGGATCAAAGCTGCGCTTCGCGGTCCCATAGAGAACCGCGGCCAGCATGCCTTCCCGCACGTCCGGAAGCAAAGGCTCCACGTCGAGCTTGCGGTGCACCAGCGGCGTGAAGTTGCGCCGCTCCTCTTCCGTCCGCGGATACTGGAGATAGTAAAGCGTGCCACCGTTGGCCAGGGTCGAAGCCACCCCTGCAAGCTGCAGCGGGGTGATCCGGAACCCCTCTCCGAAACTGGACATCCGCGCCACTCCTCCGTGTTCGGGCGGCGCCAGCGGGACGGTCCCCGCGTGCTCTTCCGGGATGTCCCGGCCCACCGGCTCGCCCAAGCCGAATTCCCGGGCGTACTTGGTGACCGTATCGAATCCCATCTGGCTGCCCAGGGACTCGAAGAACGTATTGTTCGAGTGCGCCAAGGCCTCTGTCAGATTCATGTACCGTCGGCGCGAGATGCGCAGCATCGAGTCACGCGTCACGATGCCTTCGTGCAGCGCAGCCACCGCGATCACCGGCTTGATGGTCGAGCAGGGGATATAACCGTCAGAAAATACGAGAGGCTGGTTGACCGCCGTCAGAATGCGTCCCGAATTGGGGTCTACGACCAACACCGCGCCATCCTGGTGGCCAAGCGCATCCACCGCGGACTGCCGTACCACCGGATCGTCGTTGTCAGGATCGTCAAAGCGGGCGGGATCCACAGGCGGTACCCGGCGGCGCGTCGTAGTGGTTTTCCGCGAGCTGGCCGAGCTAAGTCCTGCCGCTCCCGCGCCAGCGGCCCCCGGGCGCGCCAGGACCCGTACCGGAGCAAACAACATCGCTCCGCCAATCGCAGCCAGCAGAGAAAGGAGGGTTCTTCCTGCCTTCATTGTTACCCTGGCGCTGCTTCTCCCTAGAAGCCGCAAGCTCGCCAAAGTGTAGGGGATAGCCAAGGCCGAGGCAAGCAAAACCTGGACCAGTGTTACCCGGGAACACGGCCAGCTGTACGACAGAACCAGCCCCAGCGCGCCAAGCGGGCGCCTTGCAGGGTTCGCATGGTGAGGTCAATCGTAAGGAATCAACGGACTGCCCGCGGCTTGGCAGCCATCACCGGATGTCCACCGGCGACCGCGGCCGCCTTGGGCGGCTCGATTTCCGCCTGCGGCCCCGCGGCGATTCCCAGGGCCTTCCGTACCGCCAGTTCCAGCTTCTCGGCGATATCCTTATTCTCTCTCAGGAAGACCCGGGCGCTCTCCCGCCCCTGGCCCAGGCGTTCGCCGCCGAAAGAAAGCCAGGTGCCGCTCTTCTCCAGGATTCCCTTCTCCAGACCGACGTCCAGCAGGTCGGTCTCCTTGGAAATTCCCTCGCCGTAAAGGATGTCGAACTCCGCCTCGCGGAATGGCGCGGAAAGCTTGTTTTTCACCACCTTGCCGCGGGTGCGCGACCCCACCACTTTGTCGCCTTCCTTGATCGCCTGGATGCGGCGAATATCCACGCGGATGGAGGCGTAGAACTTCAGCGCGCGGCCGCCCGTAGTGGTCTCCGGGTTGCCGAACATCACGCCGATCTTCTCGCGGATCTGGTTGATGAACACCAGGCAGGTCTTGGACTTCGCAACGATGGCGGTGAGCTTGCGCAGCGCCTGGGACATCAGCCGGGCCTGCAGGCCCATCTGCGGTTCGCCCATGTCGCCTTCCAACTCCGCCTTGGGAACCAGGGCGGCCACCGAGTCCACCACCACGATGTCCACCGCGTTGGTGCGGATCAAGGTCTCCGTGATTTCCAGCGCCTGTTCGCCGTTGTCCGGTTGCGAGACCAGCAGGTTGTCCACGTCCACGCCCAGTTTGCGGGCATAGACCGGATCCAGCGCGTGCTCCGCATCGATAAACGCCGCCTGGCCGCCCATGCGCTGCGCGCTGGCGATGGCGTGCAGCGCCAGCGTGGTTTTGCCGCCCGATTCCGGACCGTAAATCTCCACCACCCGCCCCCGCGGAAAGCCGCCCACTCCCAGCGCCGCGTCCAACGAGACCGAGCCGGTGGGAATCACGCTCACCGGCACGAACACGTCCCGGCTGCCCAGGCGCATGATGGACCCTTTGCCGTACTGCTTCTCGATCTGGCTGATCGCCGATTCCAGCATTTTCTGTTTTTCGTCCGCCATTTTGCCACCTCGATGATATCGATTGTTTACCGGCCAGGTACGTTCTTCGAAAGAGTCCGTGGGAGTGTACTACATCCCCGCTTCCCCGGACCGGGAATCTACCGCCGCATCCTACGCCACTGGCGAACAAAAGGCAAATATTATATTCGCCTGATATTCGCCTCTGGATACCCTGGGCCTCTACCCCGTCTCCCCATACCGGTAAAAGCCCCGCCCGCTCTTCTTCCCCAGCCACCCCGCGGCCACGTATTTCCGCAGCAGCGGGCAGGCACGGTACCGCGGGTCGCCGAATCCTTTGTAAAGCACCTCGAGGATATCCAGGCACACGTCCAGCCCAATGAAATCGGCCAGCTCCAGCGGGCCCATGGGGTGGTTCATGCCCAGCTTCATCACCGCGTCTACGGCCTCCGGAGTGGCCACCCCCTCCATCACTGCAAAGACGGCTTCATTGATCAGCGGCATGAGCACGCGGTTGGAGACAAACCCGGGCGAGTCATTCACCGCCACCGGCTTTTTCCCCAGCTTCTCGCAGAGGGCCAGGGTGGTCTGGAAGGTCGCGTCGCTGGTGGCCAGCCCCCGGATCACCTCCACCAGGGTCATCACCGGCACGGGATTCATAAAGTGCATGCCCACGAACCGCTCCGCGCGGGAGGTCGCGGCCGCAAGTTGCGTGATAGAAATGGACGAAGTGTTCGTGGCCAGGATGGCCCCGGGGGCCAGCGCCGCGTCCGCTTCTTTCAGCACGCGCGTTTTCAGCTCCGCGGATTCCGGCACCGCTTCCACGCAAAAGTCCGCGCTGGCGATAACCCCCAGGTCCGTGACCGGAAGAATCCGGCCGAGGATGGCGGGACGCTCGCTCTCCGCCACTTTGCCTTTCTTGATTTCACGGTCCAGGTTCTTGCCGATGGTCTCCAGGGCACGGTCCAGGAAGCGCTGCTCCACGTCGCGGAGAACCACCTGGAAACCCCTGCGGGCAAAGACGTGGGCAATGCCGTTGCCCATGGTGCCCGCGCCGAGCACAGCAATCTTGTGGATTTCGCTCACAGCAATGAAGGCGGCTCCCGTGCGCGGCCACGCGCCGCTATAGAAAACACGAAGCGAGCGCGCCGGTCAAGCGGCAGATGCGCAGTACCTCCGCCGCGGGGCGCAGCGCAACCGCGGCGAGCACGGCCCAGCGCCGTTTGGCGCACCGGCGAAA